>Ga0315290_10001581_pt1 | contig 15627 bp, 9 predicted proteins | sample YL17G12_0_MG_FD_203627 | JGI IMG/M metagenome (GOLD analysis project Ga0315290, IMG submission 203627) | Sediment microbial communities from Yellowstone Lake, YNP, Wyoming, USA - YL17G12_0 | ecosystem: Environmental > Aquatic > Freshwater > Lake > Sediment | place: USA: Wyoming | collected... | reverse complement strand
CGAGCAGGTCCATGGCCTCGCCGACCGCTTCGCGACCCGCTCCCGTCAGTCGCCGCTGCAAATCGAGGTTCTCCCGCACGGTCAAGTCGGGATAGGCCGCCGCGACCTCGACCAGGTAGCCGACCTGCGAGAAGATGGCCGTCGCCCCCGGTACGATGTCCGTGCCCAGCACGGTGACCCGGCCCGAGCTCGGCCGCACGAGCCCGAGCAGCATGCGGATCGTGGTCGTCTTGCCCGCGCCGTTCCGGCCGAGGAACGCGTAGATCTCGCCGCGTCGCACGTGAAGGTCGAGTCCGTCGACGGCCCGGACTTTACCGTAGTGCTTGGTGAGACCCTCGGTGCTGATGACCGTGTCCGACGATGTCATTTTGGGCCCTCGTCTTCCTCCGGGTCGCCCTACGGAGCCCGCCCCAGATCAGCAGATTCGCCGTAGTGAGTTCAGCGGGGGCCTCACCGGTGTGCTTAGTGCGGCACCAGGAACTCGCCGAGGACGAAGAAGATGACGAAGAGGCCGGGAACCATGGTCAGCCAGACCATCCAGGAACTCTCTTGCCGCCGTGTCACCGCAATCAGGCCGACGATGCCGGCGGCCAGCCCACACGTCATCATCGCGATGCCGTAGAAGGGCAGTACCGTTTGCCTCCACGGCACCTCCACCACCGAGGGCATGAACACCGTGGCGTTGATAATGAAGAGAGCAGCGAACGTGGCTGCCAGCGCGACGGACCACCATCCGAGCTTCGTCGACGGCGTCGACCGGAACCCTCGCCCGCGGCCTGTCGAGCCTGGCCCTCCAGTTACATGCCTTTCCGCCATCCCGATCACCTCACTTCCCCTGCAGGAATACGTCCGGTGCGACTGCGGGCGCACCCGCGCCATCAAGGATGCGCTGCGGCTAAGTGCCTCACAACCCGCTGCCTTACTTTGGCCCTGCCTACGCTCCGACCAAGAGTCGAGCAGATTCCACGTTTGTCGCGAGCTCCACGTGAGCACTCTTCGCCACGACTGCCTGTTCAAACAGTCGAATGTCCGAGTCATGGGGGTGGCTGACCGTCGGGTCTTGTAGGAAAACGACCTTCTGGCAAATCCCACGAACGACCGCGTACGCAATCTGAATGTCGCCGCCCTGTGGACCCGAATTGCAGCAGCGGATTTTCTCCACTTCAGCCAGGCTTCTGCCCGCGGCGTGCATGAATCTCTTGAGCCAAGAACCGGTCGTGCCCGTGGCGAGAATGTAGTCGTAACCCAAGATGTGCTGAGCATGCTTGACAGCAAAGAGGCATGTTTCAAGTTTCATATTGTCGTGGGCGATGATTGCGAGGACGCTATCTGTCGGCTTCAATCTGTCCAGCGGCCCTGGCTTGGGCTGATGCCTCGCCACGAAGACCGGTCCGCTGGACGGACCGCCAGCCAGTCGCCGTTGCCAGCCTCGGATGAAAGCTACCGCGGTATATGGGTCCGTCGCTATTGGCACGTTGTGGACGTTTGCTTCACGCGACAGAACCGCCGAGTCAGGCTTTGCGCTCTTGTCCTCCCAGTCGGTGAGGTGAATGACGCCATCAAGTCGACCCTCAACGAGTTCGTAGGTCACGTGGATCATGCCCTGAACACTATCCATCGTTAGTTTCAGCGATTCGCGAATCGTACGTCGCCACTCTGCAAGATCGTGATTGCTGAGTTTACCAAGGCCCATGCTTGCGCGAATCTTCTCGCGCTCGATGCTATTGGGCTCGCGACTGACAAGACCATGAATGAATCGCCCCGTTCGCCCCGTGGTCATCACCGAAAAGGGATCGCACAACTCATAAAGATGGGCGTGGATGAAATCCTCCGCGAGCTCGGGGCTGGATTCCCTGAACTTCGGAGTCGTGATAAAAGCAATCGTGCCCCGCTTGGCCATTGGTGTCTCCTTGGCCGGTCACAACGCCGTATGGGGTCCGGTGAAACTCCGGGTTGGCCCGGCGATACTGGGAAGCCTTGGCTACTGGAATTCGGCGCGCGAGGCGGCCGCCCTGCCGACGGTCCGAACCCTACACGAGGGGCGAGGGGGGTGGGGGTACTGGGTGGAGTAGTGCTGGGGGCGCCCGCAGAAGGGGAATCCTCCCACTCCAAGCAATACTCACCCCGGGGACAGCACTGGACAAGTTGAAGCTGGGGAAGAGGTCCCCGCGCCTGCCGACAGCCTTCGCGAGGAGGAGTGTCTAGTGTCCAGAACGCATCGGATCGGCAAGAGGAGCAAGGCCCGTCGCAGCCCGCGCGCCTTTCTCTCCGCCATCCTCGTCGTCGCCTCGGCCGTGGCCCTGATCCAGTTCCCGTCCACCCCGGCCCTGGCCGCCTTCACCGACTTCGTGGACCTCGAGAGCCACTGGGCCAAGACGGCCGTGGAGGAGCTTTACAGCCTCGGGGCCCTAGATGACCAGCCCCCGGTCTACAGCCCGGATGCGCCCATCACCCGGGGCAAGGTCTCCCGCTACCTGGCCATCGGCTGGGGCATCGAGCCCTACAGCGGCTACCGCTCGTTCTTCGACGACGTTCCCTACTCCGACGCCTACTTCCGCTACGCCAGCGCCATGTACCTGCGTGGAATCATGGTTGGCAGCGGGGGCCGGTTCGGCGTGGAGGATCCCCTGAGCCGGGAGCAGGCCGCCACGGTGCTGGTTCGGGCAGCCGGTTTCGAGTCGGCGGCCCTGGCCCTCTCCCAGGCCCAGGCCAGAGCCATCGTTTCCCGCTACAAAGACTCCGCCCAGGTTTCCGGTTGGGCCTTGCCCTACGTGGCCGAGGCCTATGTCGCCGGCCTCTTCCAAGGAGACGCGGCTGGAACGTTCCGTCCCCTTGCCGGCATGAGCAAGGCCGAGGCCTGCGCGGTCGTGGCCCGGGTGAGGGATGCCCGGGAACTCCTCGACTTCGGAGACGCGCCCGATCTTCCGCCCTACTTCAACTTCCCGTCTCTTCTGGCCTCGGACGGCGCCCGGCATCATGACTACCGTACGGTCTGGCTCGGCGAGACCGCGGACGGCGAGATCGACTCACGACAGGTCAACGCCGACTTCTTCGACGACGGATTTATGCGCTTTGTCCCCGGTGGGACGGCCCAAGCGCCAACCTACGAGGTAGAGTTCGTGGTCAGCGTCGCCGGCCGTGATCCGTCCCTCTACGGTAACGCGGACGACAAGGCCCTCTTCTTCAATCTCCTCATTGACTGGGATAGGGACATGGTCTGGGAAGAGGGCGAGTGGGCCGTCCAGAACCTGAAGATCAACCCCAACACCTGGACCCCCGGCGCCACGTCGGCAACGCTTGTCTCGCCATCCTTCACGCCCGGCGCCTCGGTCTTGCCCTACGACTGCTGGTTCCGCCTGACCTTGACCAAGGGCGAGCCCGTCCCGGCCGGCTGGGTCGGCAAGGGCGAGTACGCCTACGGCGAGACCGAGGACTACGGTCCCGAGGAGCGCACGGTCCTGATCGCCTCCGTTCTTGATGCCTTGTGCACTGAATGGCAGGTCTCGACCGATCCGGCCCGGAACCTGGTCGCCTCCTGCCTGTTCGGAGCCAGATCGCTGGTAGCCGACCTCATCACCGAGGAGAAGCGTGACGATCCTGTTGATGTCTTTGTCGACAAGAAGATGGTCATTCTCGATCTCTTCTACGCCAACGCCGAACTGGCGGTCGACCGGGGGATGGCCCAGGCCAACGTGGACCGGGTAATGAATGAACTCTGGTTACCGATGGCCTTCGTTGCCGAGCAGGGGGTCGAACGCCAGCAAATCATGCTCCTCCGGGAGACCCTGAGGCTTAACTTTGGCATCCCGGCCTACATCGGGCAAGGCATCCAGAACACGATAAACCAACTGGCCGACCTTCTCTTCGAGCAGGAGCGGGGTGACCCGGTGAGGACGCTGCTGGACATGAAGGACGAGATCATCCGGAACCTGCAGGAACTCTCCCGGGCGCTCGGTGTGGCTAGACCCCCCGACCGGGACCAGGCTGATGCGGTTTTTTGGGTCCTGGTCTTCATGTCTCGCATTAAGGACCTTGAGCAGCCGGCCCCACCCGCGCAGCCGCCCGAGCCGCCCCGGAAGCCGCGGGATAAGACCGAGCCGCCCGGGACCGGCAAGGGTCCGGGCCAGGCGCCGCCCGGAAAGGACTTGGTCCTGACCGGAGTCGAGTCCGTCTTCGAGGCCACCTCGTCCGGCCGCATCACCTTGAAGGTCCATGTTCCTACACCGGGCTTCGACTTCTACGACCTCGAGATCTACTACACCGACCAGACCGGCTGGTCGCCGTCGACAACCGTGACTCCCGTCAGCGGTCCTTTCGGCTGGCAGGCGGGCATATCGTCGACGGGGGTGCGCTTCTACGGTGATAGGCCCATTGAGCCGTGCACCCCGGCCTACTTCATCGTCAATATCGACCCGCCCCAGGACTTCCAGTCGATCCGCGTGGTCCTCACCGATGAGTACGGCATGCCCATCGGTCGGGTAGTGAGCCAGAGGGTTCCGTGCGGGTTCATGGTCCTCGCCCCGTTCGAGAAGGGCAGCTTCGGTGAGGCCGCCGGCTACCACCCCGGCGATCCGGAGGGTTGGGACCTGGCCTACGTGGTCGGTGAAGGATGCGGCAGAGGGTCCGCCTGCGGCCAAGGGGCCCACCAGCTTGTGGCCAACTCCTCCACCGGCGGGGGCATCGCCTCCCTCCGCGGCGGGCTTTCCGATCTCGAGCCAGGGGGGTATGCCCCATCCCAGAGTAGCGCCTACGCCCCCATCTGCACCGACCTGTACCCGGGTCAGTACCTGGTAGTCCGTGACCATACCGGCATCGGCCACGCCCTGCTTCTCGTCATGCGGGCCGACTGCATGGGGTGTGTTCTGAAGTACGAGCACAACCCCGCGGGACGCCTGTTCTTCGAGGAACCGTAAAGGCCCCCGGGAGAAGCCCAGCGGGCCATGGGTCCGGCGCGCCGCCTCCGTGACACCGCGGAGGCGGCGCGCTCACTTCCCGTCGATCGCCAAGAGCGGTCTCCAGGCACCGCTACGGCATGCCCGCGAACCGCTCCCAGACCTTCTTCGACAACGTCCGAGCCCTGGCCCGGAGGCGGGCCTCGTCGAGGCCGAGGACCTTCCGGTCGCGCATGACCACCCGTCCGTCGACGACGGCGTGGCGCACCTGCCCGCCGCGCATCCCGAAGAGCATATGCCCCCAGAAGTTGCCCTCGTTCAGCGCCGTGTACGGGTCGTAGTCCACGATGATGAGGTCGGCGCCGTAGTCCGGGGCCAAAGCCCCGAGCCGCCCGCCGAAGAATTCCGTGGCCACCTCGGCGTTCGTGCCCAGGGTCATCCGTTGCCCTTCCATCCAACCCACCGAGGGGTCGCGCGCGGCTAGCTTGTGAACGACGTTCGTGCTGGCGGCAGCCTCGAACATGTCGGTTGTGAAGCCGTCGGTGCCCAGGCCGACGCGGACGCCGCTGTGAACCATGGCCAGAGCCGGGGCTACGCCCACGGCGTTACTCATGTTCGACTGGGCGTTGTGGGCCACGATGGTCCGCGCGCGAGCCAGGACGTCGATGTCCTCCTGATCCACGTGGACACAGTGCGCGGCGATGGACCGCGGGCCCAGGACGCCGAGTTCGGCCAGCCGCTTCACTACGCTCTTTCCGTAGCGGGCGACGCTGTCGGCGCCGTCCTCCAGGCCCTCGGCGACATGGAGGTGGCAGCCCACGCCGAGCTTCCCGGCTTCCTCGACGGCCCGGCCAAGGGTGGCGTCGGAGAGAGTCATCGAGGCGTGCAGGCCCATGCACCCGGCGAGCAGACTAGACCGACCCGTATCCGCCGCGTGGCCTGCATCGCGAGCTTCGCCCGGGCGGCCAGCATCGGCGGCACCGTCCGCGCGGCCCGCGCCGCCCGCCCTACCCGCTAGCCCTCGCCCCTCCAGCGACCGGATGAACCGGACGTTCTCCTCGATGCCCTCCGCCGCCGGCTCGGGGCCGTCGCGGTCGGACACCTCGTAGCAGAGGCAGGCCCGCAAGCCGACCTCACCGGCCGCCCTGGCCTCTTCGTCCAGGCTGCCGGCAATGGCGTTTGGGCTGGCGTGATGATCGAAGATGGTGGTTGTCCCGTTCTTGAGACTGTCGACGAAACCCAGGGAGGCGCTCACGTAGACGTCCTCGAGGGTCAGGGCGCGGTCGAGCTTCCACCACAAGCCTCGCAGAATCTCGAGGAAGGTCCGCGGCGGCTCGCCGGGGATGGCCAGCCCGCGGGCGAAGGCCCCGTAACCGTGGGCGTGGATGTTGATGAGCCCGGGCATGATGACCGCCCCATGGGCGTCGAGGAAGTCCGCGCCCTTGTGCTTGGCCCGGAGGTCTCTGGTCGCCCCGATCTCGACAATGAGACCGTCCGCGACGGCCACCGCGCCGCCGCTGATGACCCGGCGATCCGCACCGAGCGTCACCACGTTGCCGTTCCCCACGATGAGCAAGCCCTACGCCTCCCCCTGGCCCGCCCGCCGGATGGCTGCGGCCACGCGCTCCTTGTCCGCCGGCAGGTCGTTGACGTAGACCCCCACCGCGTCGCGGATGGCGTTGATTATGGCCGGAGCCGTCGGGTTCATCGCCAACTCGCCCATGCCCTTGGCCCCGAAGGGTCCGCCCGGATCGAGCTTCTCGATGATCACCGGGTCCATCTCCGGGGTCAGGCCGACCCCGGGAACCCGCAACTTCAAAAGGTTGTCGTTGACGATGCGCCCGTTCTCAAGGACGAGACCCTCCGACAGGGCATAGCCGATACCCATGACGATGCCGCCCTCCAGCTGCCCCCTAACCCCTTGCGGGTTTATTACCCGGCCGGCGTCGTGGGCGGCCACCACCTTGAGAACCTCAACCTCGCCGGTCACCTCATCCACGGCCACCAGCGCGGCCTGGGTGCCAAAGCTATAGGCGAAGTGGACGTCCCAGAGGCACGGGTCCTCGCCGGGGACCTTGTCGGCCGTCTCCCGGAGGGCGTAGGTGGTCGGGGCCACGTAGACGGACTCGGCCTCCAGGCTCCGGCCGGCCGCCCGGGCCCGGGCCGCGACCTCGGCCAAGGGCGCCCGTCGGGGGAAGACGGAGCCGCCCCCGTCCGGCGCGTTGGAGCCGCCCCCCCCGCATCCGAACGCGATCGCGTCGCCCTCGATGCGGATGTCGTCCGACGGGAGCCCGTAGGTCTCGGCGACGAAGGCCGCCAGCTTCTCCCGGAAGTCCCGCGCCGCTTCGACAACGGCGTTGCCGGTGACGTAGGTCTGCCGCGAGGCGGTGGTCTCCTCGCCGTCCGGGCAGAGGGCCGTGTCCGAGGACAGGACGTCGACCTGGTCCAGGGCGAACCCCGTGACCTCCGCGGCCAGTTGGGCCATGACCGTGTCCGACCCCTGCCCGATGTCGGCCGACCCCACCCGGACCAGGAGCCGACCGGTCTCGGTGAGTCCGACCACGGCCCCCGCCGCGTCCCTCTTCCCGGCCCCGATGCCCACGTTCTTGTAGGCCGAAGCGACGCCGACGCCGAGTCTCTTCCCCGGGCGCGCGGCCACGGAGCGGGACCCGGCCCGCGCCGCCGCTCCCGCTGCCACCCGCGCCTCCGCCCGCAGTTCCTCGACCTTCCCCGCCACGGCCTCGAGGGTCTCCAGATAAGACGTGCCCGGCCCGAGGACTTGCCCGGTGATGGTCTCCTTGCCTTCGGCCAGGGCGTTGCGCCGCCGCAATTCGATGGGGTCGAGCTCAAGGCGGCGGGCCAGCTTGTCCATCTGCACCTCGGAGGCGAAGGCCACCTGCGTGCTGCCGAAGCCGCGGAAGGCCCCGGCCACCGGATTGTTGGTGTAGACGCCGACGGAGACCGCGCTGACGTTGGGGATGTCGTAGGGCCCCGCGGCGACCACGGCCGAGCGGAAGACGACCGGCTGGCCGAGAGAGGCGTAGGCGCCGGTGTCGGCCACAATGCGCGCCTCCATGGCCACCAGCCGCCCGTCGCGGGTGGCGCCGTGACGCATGTGGATGCGCTCGGCGTGGCGCTTGGTCGAGATCCGGATGGACTCCTCGCGGGTCAGGACCATCTTCACCGGCCGCCCGAGACGTACGGCCCCGAGGGCGCAGTGGATCTGAACCGTGGGCTCCTCCTTGCCGCCGAAGGCCCCGCCCGTGGGGGTGAAGATGACCCGGACCTTCTCCTCGGGCAGGGCCAGGGAGGCGGCGATCATCTGCCGAAAGGCGTGCGAACCCTGGCTGCCGGTCCAGACGGTCACCCCGCCACCGGGTTCCGGCACGGCCACGGCCGCCTCCGGCTCGAGGTAGGCGTGCTCGACCATGGGCGTGGTGTAGACGTCTTCCACGATAACGTCGGCCCGCCGGAAGGCTTCCGCCACGTTGCCCTTGCGGACCTCGACCCGGTGCATGACGTTGGGCGGCTGCCCGGCGCCGCCTTCTTCGTGCAGGCGTGGCGCCCCCTCGGCCAGGGCCGCTTCGGGCGTGAAGACGGCGGGCAGGGGCCGGTAGGTCACCTTCACCGCCGCCGCGGCGGCCTCGGCCTGGCGCTCTGTCTCGGCCAAGACCACGGCCACGGGGTCGCCGAGGTGACGGACCCGGTCGCTGGCCAGCACCGGTTGGTGCGGAACGAGGAGCCCAAAGGCGTTGCGCCCCGGGACGTCGGCCGCCGTCAGGACGGCCAGCACCCCTGGGAACGCCAAGGCCGCCGAAGAGTCGACAGCCAGGACCTCGGCGTGGGGGTGTTCGGAAAGGACGAACTTGCCGTGGACCATGTCCGGGAAGGACAGGTCGGCGGCAAAGATGGGCAGGCCCGTCACCCGGGCGGCGGCCCCGGCCCGGGGCGTGGGTTGGCCGATGGCGCGGCCGGGTTCAGGGGGCGTGGTCCCGGCTCCCGCCGCGCCGCCATCCGCGGCCGCTGCCATAGCTCCCGCCGCGCCGCCGCCGACGGTCTCGCCCCGCATCCAGGCCGCCGCCAGCCGCACCGCCCGCAGGATCGAGGCGTAGCCCGTGCAGCGGCAGAGGTTGTGACGCAGGGCTTCCTTCACCTCGGCCTCGGTCGGGTCGGGGCGCCGCGACAGCAGGGCCACGACGGACATGACCATCCCCGGGGTGCAAAAGCCGCACTGGATGGCCCCGGCCTCGATGAAGGCCACCTGAACGGGGTGGAGGCGACCACCCTCGCCGGCCAGTCCTTCGATGGTCGCGACCTCGGACCCGGCCAGCCGGGCGGCCTTGACCAGACAGGACCGACGGGCTTCCCCGTCGATGACCACGGTGCAAGCCCCGCAGTGCCCTTTGCCGCAGCCGTTCTTGGCCCCCATCAGGCCGAGCTTGTCCCGCAGGACGGCAAGCAGGGTGGCGCCGGCCTCGACCTCGACCCCGACCTGGACTTTGACCGGCTTTCGGTTCACGGTGAACTCGATTAACGGCAAGAGCGCCCCACCTTTCGCCCCGTCACGACGCCGCCCGCCCCTTCCCGGTCGAAGCCGGGCCCAGGGTCAGGCAGTCGGCTACCGGGCAGGTCGTGGGGCAGAAGCCGCACCCCACGCACTTCTCCTCGTCCACCCGGGCCAGCCGGTCGGCGTCGAACTCGATGGCCTGGTGGCCGCCGTCGCGGCAGGCAACGTAGCACACCCCACAACGGATGCACTTCTCCGGGTCGACGTGGGCCCGGACCTTCCCGTCCCTCGGCAGTTGCGAGTGCTCGACCACGTGCGGCAGGGCCTTCCCGATGATCTCCTCCACGCTGGCGAAGCCCTTGTCCTCGAGGTAGTTGGCCAGGCCGTCGGTCAGATCCTCGATCACGCCGAAGCCGTGGCGCATGACCTCCGTGCAGACCTGAACGGTCCGGGCCCCCAGGAGCAGGAACTCGGCCGCGTCGCGCCAGGTGGTCACACCGCCGGTGGCGCTGATGGGGATAGAGACCCTCCTGGCTATCTCGGCCACGCAGCGTAGGGCGACCGGCTTGATGGCCGGCCCGGAGATGCCCCCGTAGGTCGAGTACCCGCCAACGTTCGGGTAGGGCACGAAGGTGTCGAGGTCCACGCCCATCAGACCCTTGACCGTGTTGATGGCCGTGACCCCGTCGGCGCCGCTGCGCTTGACGGCCTCGGCGGCCGCGGCGATGTCGGCGATCTGCGGCGTGAGCTTGATGATCACCGGTACGCGCTTGGCCGCGTCCTTGACCCAGCGCGCCGTCTTCTCGGTCAGCTCGGGACTCTGCCCGACGGCCGAACCCATGCCCTTTTCCGGCATCCCGTGCGGGCAGGAGAAGCTGCATTCGATGAGGTCCACGCCGGCCGCCTCGAGCCGCCGGACGAGTTCCTCCCAGTGTTCCTTCTTGCCCCCCATGATGCTGGCGGCCACGACCTTCTTGGGGAAGTCCTTCTTCAGTCGCCGGACGTCTTTCTCGACCTCGTCGATGTGGCGTCCGGAGATGAGGTCGATGTTCTCAAGGGCCACCAGACGCCGGGCGTCGATGTCCAGCCCGGCCATCATCGGGTAGGCCAGGCTGACAACTTCCGACTCGACCGAAGTTGTCTTGAGAATGGCCCCGGCCCAGCCGGCCTCGAAGCCCCTGGCGACCATGTCGGCGTTGTCGGTGGAAGGCGCCGCGGCCAGGACGAAAGGGTTCTCAAACTTCACCCCGCAGAAGACTACTGACAGGTCAACGGCCATTTGAACCCGCCTCCTCTCGCGGAGCTGACCGTTCGAGTTCGCCGGCCGCCGCCCTGGCGGCCCTCTTGCCCTCGGCCACGGCCCGGACCACGGTGGCCCCACCGTTTCCGAGGTCGCCGGCCACGAAGACCTTGGCCTTCAGGACGTGGCCCGCCGGAAGCGCCCCGGCCGACACCTGGGCCCGACCGGACGGATCGACCACCGGCCGACCCGCCTTGTCGGCAGCCAGACCGAAGGCCTCGACGATCTCCTGATTGGAACCCTGCCCCAGGGCCATGACAACGAGGTCGGCCTCGATGGTAAACTCGGAACCCGGTATCGGTCGCGGGGCCGCGCGCCCCGACGCGTCGGGGGCGCCAAGGGCCATGCGCACGCACCGGACGGCCTTGACCGCACCGTCCGCGGCACCCGCGCCCTCGAAAGCCACCGGCTGGACCAGCCACAAGAACTCGGTCCCGGCCGCCAGAGCGCCCCGATACTCGCGGGGCCAGGCCGGCATCTCGCGGGCCGTCCTCCGGTAGAGCACCGTCACCCGGGTGGCCCGGCCCCTGGCTGCGGTCACCGCCGCGTCCATGGCCGTGTTCCCGCCGCCCACCACGGCGACCCTCTTGCCGGCAAGGTCTCCGCCAGTGTCGGCCGTGCCCGTAACGCGCGTGCTTCGGCCCTGGCGTGCCCGGGCCAGGAACTCCTCGGCCTTGACCACACCCGGGCGGCCCTCACCTGGAGCGCCACTCGCGCGCCCGCCGCCGAGACCCGTCGCCAGGATGACCGCGTCGTTCTCGGCCAGCAGGCCCTCGGCCGCCTCGCGTCCGACCCGAACCCCGGTGCGCAGTTTCACGCCGGTGGCCACGATGGCCCCGACCTCCGCCGCGACCACCTCGGGCGGCAGGCGGTAAGATGGGATGGTCCAGTCGAGTTGCCCGCCGGGCTTGTCCGTGGCCTCGTAGATGGTCACGTCCCACCCCCGCGAACGCAGCTCCCAGGCGGCCGACAGGCCGGCCGGCCCGGCCCCGACGATGGCCGCCCGCTTGCCCGCTGCGGTGCCGCCGGCGTCGGCCCCCAGGTCGGCGCCCGCGCCCCGGCCCGCACCCGCCTTCACGCCCCCGGCCGTCCCGCGCTCCCAGGCCAGCCGCTGCAGGGCGCCGATGGAGATGGGCCCTCCGAGGAGCCGTGACGAGCACTCTCTCTCACAGAGTTCCTCCGTGGGACAAACGAGGGCGCAGGTTCCACCGAAGACGTTGGCCTCGCGGATGACCCTTGCGGCCCCGCGCCAGTTGCCGCTCCCGACCTTCCTGATGAACGCCGGGACGTCCACCCCGGCCGGACATCCCTTGACGCATGGGGCGTCGTAGCAGTAGAGGCATCTTCCGGCCTCGGCCGCCGCCTGATGTGGCAGCAGGCCTACGCTAACGTCACGCGTCACCCGCTCGGTCATGGGCCCACCTCCCGACCTCTCTTCTGGTCTCTCTGGAGCGCGCGTCTCTCCGCCCTCTCAAGCAGCCCGGCCGAGACGCGGTTAGCCCGCCGGACGATTTCGCTCTCGTCCGCCCCGACCAGGCGCCCGCCTCTGACCACGACCCGTCCGTTGACGATGGTCGTGTCTACTATGTGGCTGTCGCCCGAGCCGACGATGGCCGTCACCGGGTCGTGCCGCCCGCCGGCAAAGCCGATCTGCTCCAGGTCGATGAGAACCAGGTCGGCGGCCAGACCCGGGGCCAGGCGGCCTATGTCATCTCGGCCCAGGACCCGCGCCCCGCCGACCGTGGCCAGGCGGAGGACGTCCTCGGCCCCCAGCCCGCGGTCGCCGTGGGCCAACCGGCCGAGGAGATAGGCCTGGCGCATCTCACCCCACATGTCCGAGGAGTCGTTGCTGGCCGAGCCGTCCACCCCCAGGCCCACCCGGGCCCCCGCGGCCAGCAAGTCCGGCACACGGCAGACGCCCGAGCTGAGCTTCATGTTGGAGGTCGGGCAGTGGGCCACGCCGGTCCGCGTCCGGCCAAGCCGCCCGACCTCGTCGTCGCTCAGGTGAATGGCGTGGGCGAACCAGACATCCTCGCCGATCCAGCCCAGCCCCTCCATGTAGTCGAGCGGCCGGCAGCCAAACTTCTCCAAGCAAAAGCGCTCCTCGTCCGCGGTCTCGGCCAGGTGGGTGTGAAGTCGCAGGCCCAAGGCCCGGGCCAGTTCCACCGTCCGCCGCATCAACTCCCCCGTCACCGAGAACGGGGAGCACGGGGCCAGGGCCAGACGGCACATGGAGAAGCGGGACGGATCGTGATAAGCCTCGGCCAGCCGCCGGCTGTCGGCCAGGATCTCGTCCTCGGTCTGGACAACGTCGTCGGGGGGAAGGCCACCCTGGCTACGCCCGAGGGACATGCTCCCCCGGGTGGGGTGAAAGCGAATGCCGAGCCGCTGGGCCGCGGCGATTTGGGTGTCGATGAGGCCGCCAGCCGCACCGGGCACCGCCCCGGCCCCTCTCGGAAAGACGTAATGGTGGTCGGCGGACGTCGTGCAGCCGGTCTTGAGCAGTTCGCCCAGGCCAACCAGGGCCCCGACCTCGACGGCCTCCTCATCCAGCCCGCGCCAGATCTCGTAGAGCTTGAGGAGCCAGGGGAAGAGCGGAAAGTCCTGCACGTCCGGGATGTTCCGGGTCAGGGTCTGGTAGAGGTGATGGTGGGTGTTGACCAGGCCGGGGATCGCGACCTTCCCCCGCCCGTCGATGGTCTCGTCGATGCCCTCCCCGGCGGCCAGGGCGGCCTCCCCGGCCCCCGGCCCGATGGCCGCGATGGCCGGCCCCCGGATGAGGATGTCGGCCTCCCGGACCCGCTCGCCGCGGTCGTTGAGGGTGATGACCCAATCGGCCTTCTCGATGAGCAGGCTCACGGCTCGACCCTCCCCAACCCGCGGCCGCCGGCCGCGCCTGAGACCGCCGGTTCGGCCAGCCGTTCCAGCCCCCGCCGGACCAGAGCCTGAACCATCGCCCGGCGGTACTCGGCCGAAGCCCGGACATCGTCCCGGGGGGAGACCTCGCCCAGGGCGGCCTCGGCGGCCCGGGTGATGGTGGCCTCATCCAGTTCCCGCCCGGCTAAGGCCGCCTCGACCGCGCGAGCCCGGATGACCATCGGGGCCAGGCTGCCGAAGGCCACGGCCGCCTCAAGGCAGCGCCGTGGGGCCCCGGGGTCCATCCTCAGGCGGAAAGCCACGCTGACCAGGGAGATGGCCAGAGCCTTCCGCTGGGTGAGCTTCAGATAGCACGACCGTTCGTCGGAGGCGGCGACCGGCACGAGGATGTAGCCGAGCAACTCATCGCGGCGCCGGGCTGTGGTCCGGGGGCCGGTGAAGAACTCGGTCATCGGCACCCGGCGCTCCCCTTCAAGGGATAGGAGAACCATCTCCGCGTCTAGGGCCAGGAGGGCCGGCAGGGAATCGCCCGCCCGCGAGGCGGTGATGCAGTTGCCGCCCAGGGTGCCGAGGTTCCTTATCTGCGGGGAGCCGATGGCCGCGCAGGCCTCGGCCAGAAGCGGGGCGTGAGCCCGCACCAGGGGCGACTCAACCGCCTCCGCGTGGGTGACCAGGGCGCCCAGCCGGAGAACGCCCGAGGCGGCCGCGGCAGCGGCCAGGCCCTCTCGTTCGCCGCCGACGGTCTCTCTTCTTATCACCCGCAGTTCGCCCAGGCGGGAAATATCGAGCACCCGCGGCGGGACCTCGCGGCCGCTGCGGATGCGGATGACTAGGTCGGTGCCCCCGGCCAGCACGGCCGTCTCGTCCCCGTGCCGGGACAGGTACTCCAGGGCGTCTGTCAGGCTGGTGGCGACGTGCAAGTCGAACGACCTCATTCCGGCGCCCCCTTTCGCGCAGCCGCCGGGGTCCGCTCGGGCCCGGATGAGGCCCGCCCGGCCCCGGACAGGGCCCGCCAGACCCGCTCGGGCCCGGCGGGGAGCTCGTCGATGTCCACCCCGAGGGCGTCCCGGATGGCGTTCAGGATGGCCGGGGCGGCCGGGAGCATGACGTGCTCGCCGACCCCCTTAGCGCCGTAGGGCCCGGCCGGGTCGGGCACCTCCACGTTGATGCTCTCCAACTCGGACGGCATGTCCATGGTCGTCGGGATGAGATACTCGCTGAAGTTGCGGGTCCGGACGCGCCCGTCGTCCCGCAGTTTGAACTCCTCCATCAGGGCGTAGCCCAGGCCCATGCCTATACCGCCTCCGACCTGACCCTCGATCATCAGCGGGTTCATCGCCCGCCCGACGTCCTGGGAGGAGACCATCCGGAGGACCTCGACCACGCCGGTGACCGGGTCGACGGCGACCTCGGCCGCTTGTGTCGCGTAGCCGAAGGCGATGTGCGGATTGCCGGCCCCGGTTTCCGGGTCTAGGCCGGTCGTGGGCCGCGCGTCCCGCGAGTCGTATGTGGACTCGGCCTCGACCCGCCGCTCTCCCGGAGACCGTTTGGCCAGGGCCTGACGGCAGGCCGCCAGGACCGCGTTGCCCGAGATGAAGGTGTGCCGGGAGGCCGAGGAGCTGCCGGCGTCGGGGGTCTCGCTGGTGTCGACGGGGTGGAACTTCACCCGCTCCACCGGCAGCCCCAGCTCTTGGGCGGCAATCTGGACCAGGACAGTGTGGACGCCCATCCCCACCTCGGCCGCCGCGCTGAAGACCTCGGCCCGCAGCGGCTCGCCCCGCTCGTCAAGGTCCACCGTCACCCGGGCCGTGGAGCGGTCGTGGAAGCCGAAGCTGTAACCCACGTTCTTGAAGGCCGTGGCCAGACCCACGCCGCGCCGGCGCCCGTCGGGCAGGGGCGGCAGTTCGGGCCTGACCCAGCCCTTCCCGGACGGCTGTCCGCCGATAGCCAGGTCCGGCCGCCAGCCGATGGCCAGGGCCGCCTGCCGGAGCGTTTCCTTGACCCCCACGCCCGGCGGCACGGTCGCCCCGGTCGGTTGGATAGAGCCTTCG
>Ga0315290_10001579_pt1 | contig 15633 bp, 14 predicted proteins | sample YL17G12_0_MG_FD_203627 | JGI IMG/M metagenome (GOLD analysis project Ga0315290, IMG submission 203627) | Sediment microbial communities from Yellowstone Lake, YNP, Wyoming, USA - YL17G12_0 | ecosystem: Environmental > Aquatic > Freshwater > Lake > Sediment | place: USA: Wyoming | collected... | reverse complement strand
CCAAGACACAATTCTCCATTCTTGATAAATAGAGATTGACAAAGAACATCACCTTTCTGAAATCTTTGTCCTGTATCACGCATTGGTTCGATATAGTCAATTGTGTTCAAATACAACCCGCGATATTTGATATTGAAAATGTCAACCTGCTTAGGAGACACCTGATCATATAAAACAATCATAAATGATGGATCTAAATGAATAACAATTCCATCTTCTTTTGCTGTACGATAGAATGTTGTTTCATTAAGATATAATCCTTCATTACCACTTCTGATCATAGCAAGTTGTGAAGATTTCAACATGATCGTTTGTTTAATCTGATTACTTGCCATTTGTAATCTGGTGGCATCATCATTTTGCATAAACGGAACCAAAGAAATAGGATGAGAAGACACAAGTTCTTCTGTAATTTCCCCAAACCTACCTAGTTCATCAACTTTAATGGTAGATACCATATTTTGAATTACACCACAACCTTCTCTATCAGGCGTATCTGCAGGGCAAAGAAGACCATATTGAGATTCATCCATATTTCTCAAATGTGGTGGAACGTTATCTTTCTTGAAACCACCTGGACCCACCAAACTACATTGTAGGAAACTTGCAAGTTCACCAACAGGATTGATTGGATTATTATAATGAACAATGTTTGCAACAGCATCTTTGGTATTTTTACCATCAGATGTATTACAATGTTCAAGAATCAAATTCTGAGGAATTTGAAACTTATCCTTGTGGTGTTTGTGAAGTGTGATTAACATGTCATATATTTTATGAATTAACGGTGCTAGTATATATTCCGCAAAACGCGTTCTCTTAAAATGAATATTTGTATCAGATCTTGGGCCTTCCCAAACAGCATGCAGTATCTCAAACAGAAGAGAATTTGTATGAAAGAACTCTCGACTAAAGTGATCTACTTCATAAGCCGCCTTCAAGGAAAACAAAGTGCTTTCACCCTTCTTATATTTCTCAGAAGGTTGATTCATAAAATACTCACCAATTTCAGCATGTATTTCATCTGGAGTTCTTTGTACTTGCCACTTCTCTACACATTTAGCATAGATTCTTTCCAGTATTTCACCATTATCTTGAATAACATTTCCATCGCTATCCAATTTCTTAAATGCTTGTTCAGAAGGATGTGTTTCCTTGAAGGCATTCAATTCTTCTTGATTATGAAATGCCGAAATCAATAAATGAATTGGTATATCCTTATTGAAAAGATTTACTTGAACAACTTCGTCTCGACGGTTTAAGTCGGTGGTAATTGATATTGCATTGGTTCTCAATTTCAAAATGCTACCTGAAGATGTTGCACGATATATAATAGGAAGATCAAATAATTGGAAGATTGGTACTTTCAAAAATCCACCAATAAAGAAGAACTGATCATAATAAAGATCTGGAACTTGTAAAGAATATTCATATTCTCTACCTTCCGGATCAATAAGCTTTGTACGAAGAACACTATAGATGCTCTTTTTCAAATCTTCTTTTTTCTTTGGTCTTGTGACCTCAACATATTCACTTCCTTCCCATCTCCACCCTTGAAGGACTGTGATTGTACTAAATATTTTGTCAATATATTGTTTGACTTTTATCGGATTCCATTCCGAACGTCTTCTCCGGAATATTGGTGCGACCATTTGTGTTGGATTCATTTTAGTCTTAGTCCTTTTCTTTTGAGTGGATTATAATCTAAACAACGAAGTAATCGATGACTCTTGATCTCCATCACCACCAATTAGACCAGAAATCAATTTTTGTTTCAAATTGGCAAATGCACATCCAAGAAGCCAAGAGGATCTAGATGGCACTTGCAGTATGCTAACATACTCTGGTTCTAGAGACAACCGATTATCGCACAATCTCCACATTTTATCACCAACCCACATCATTGCCGCAACAATTATCTCAAAGTGTACAAGATGAATTTCTCCATACTGTCCAAATACTCGATAAATCATTTTGACAAGATCCGCTGGTTCTTTGATATCTTCTAATTCTTTAATATCTTTAGGATTGTGAAAAAGTTTCTTTGCAACAGACATTCCTGAAATGATATCTTCGTTTTCACCTTGAGCGTTACTTTGAGCTGCGCCACTGATATGAAATGTTCTCAATACCAGTTGTGTTGCTCTTTCACCAACAGCTTGTGTTGCTACAATACCAATTTGTGAACTATGCAGAACTTTATACAATTTTCCATAACAAGTTCGACAAATCTTTTTACCCTTACAATACATTGGACTACGAAGTGTAATCGTTCTTCCAATCAACGATTGAGCATCAGAAAGTTTGATTAATTTCTTTCTACCTTCTTTGGTAATATAATATCTACCAAGTAGTGCTTCAACCATAGATTTGTCTGTAATGTTCACCACCATCCCATCAGTAGTCCCGCAATCTTCTCCCTCGGGAGTTTCATCTAATTCCAATGTTGCGGTACTATAGATTAATTGCCTGGTTAAATAACCACTATCACCTGTAGACAACGCCGTATCTAACAATCCTTTTCGAGATCCCCAACAACTATCAAAGAATTCTCTTGGAGATAGTCCTTTAACTAAACAGGATCTGATTAAATTTGGACGAACTTTGTTATCAGCATCAGCAACATATCCTCTTGTAAAAACCATTTGTAATGCCTGATCCCAAGTTCCTCTAGCACCTGATTCAATAAAGATTGAGAAAGGACAAGCTTTCAAAGTTCTCTTAAACTCTTGATTGGTTTTAATAAAGTGCTGATCCTGTTGACGATCTCCCGATAATGCCTGGGCATATTCAAGGAGTCTGGGATTATACAGATCGCTTAATGAAAGAGTATAACCTTCTATTGTCGATAATTCAAAACCAAGTTCTTTGATTTTATCCATAGTATCCATAACAACTGCCGGAGGATATCTTAGAGCGATATCATTTAGAACAGTAATTAGCTTCTTTTTAGTTACCTCTTCATCTATTATAACATAGTCTTCTGGAAGACATTCATTGAATCTAAATCTTCCTTCAGCTATCGGCTGGCCATTTAATTCTTTCATTGGCACAGATTCTGCTTCTTTTGTTGCAGAATATATACCGAGAATAATATCCTGATTTGGCTTAGGAACGCATTTGATGTCTGTCGGAGAAACCAAATTATTCCATATACCAAGATGTTTAGCAACATCCTTTTGCGCTTCCTCTGTTACAGGGAAATACACAGCCATAGCATCTCCATCAAAATCCGCATTGTATGGAGAACACACCATTGGATGTATCTGAATTGTATTTCCAAGATGAATCTTTACTTTGAATGCTAGTACAGACAATCTGTGTAAAGTTGGTTGTCTATTCAAAACACATATCTTATCTTTACAGAATTCTTGGACAACATCAAAAAACTTGGAATCGTTGTCTTGTATGCTGGCGTCAATCATCTGTATTGCTTGATTATATCTTTTGCAGATACGTCGATTGACAAAATGAGCAATAAGTTGTGGTTTAAGTATTTCTAAAACCATCCAATAGGGAAGTCTACATTCATTCAACTTCAGTGTTGGATCTGGGGATATAACTGCTCTTCCTGAAAAGTCAACACGTTTTCCAAGTATGTTTGATCGAATCAATCCTGTCTTCTTACTCATTCTTTCTAAAATATAATCACAAAGGTCAAATATTAATTTTTGTAGATACTTGAAGTTTGCTTTATAAACATCTTCTGTTTCCTGAAGAGGATATGGAACGTCTTTCAACTGGTTTGATATCTTCAATATCTTGTTGTATAACTCATTCACATCATCAACAACATAATGATCTGTATTTCCTTTTCCGCAAGGGCGAAAATCAGGTGGAATTATTATAACATTCTTTATGGTTAACAGATCAAAATGATCTTTTACATATTGTAGTTCTTTTCTTAGAGGACCAGGATCTTCATCTCCCTCTACAGGGATTACATCCATATCCAAGATTTTTCTAATGTATTCCACAACACCAGACAAACCAGACATTGTGTGCTGGCCTTCCGGGGTTGGGTCCCCTTCCGATATTCTTACTATAGATCCTTCTGTATCGAAATAGTATTTTGCTTTATAGGAAAGCATCTCGGTTAGAATCTTTTTCAACGTGATTCTGTTTCCTACAATCAAATAGAAGAAAAGAGGATTCATTACCGGAAATGGTAAAGCAATCTTTGCAAATCTTTTCTTTCTTGCGTCAGATGTTATAATAGGCACATTACATATAGGACATTTCTTTTTTCCATATCTGGGTCCTTTGTAGGATTGTTTAGAACAAAGGCAGTGATGTGATTTTACCGGTCCAAATATCTGTTGAGAAAACAATCCAAGTTTTGAGAATCTCCGATTTTCGAAGATTTTAGGAACCAAGATTTCAGGCAAACCTATGGCTATTCCGTCCGTGTCGATGATATCAAGTCTCAATGTTTGGTTCTCCTTTTTTGTGATTTGTTAAATCCGACATGCTTTGGGATTTGATCGTGGCTTTACAGTATATCCTTGGCCACGTTTGACTTAGTCAGAATTCATAAATGTCTCTTGATGATTTCTGTTTGTTAATCCATCTTTTTTGCTACCCACATCTTTCTTATTCCGAAATCCATACATTTATCTCTTGTGGACATATAGATATCACATTTCTTTGACCATCTGTCATGCATTCTATCTTCTAAGACATACTCACCAAACTTAGTTACATGACCAGAAGAGTCTTTGGTATATACTACTAAGGTACAACCATAACCCCAGACATCAATTAAATCTTTAGAGGCCGCGATAACTCCACATCTTACCTGGGTACCCATTGCTGTTAAAGGACCCATGTTATATGCTGTGACACTAACAAAGTATTCACTATTAGGATCTATCACGGTATCTTTCAATCTAAGTTTTGAAAGTCTTGTATTTTCAATTCGTTCTTTTCGTTCTTTTTCAAGAGCTTGTTTCTCTTGATGTTCATGAAATGCTTGAAAAACATTTCTGTAGATATCATGAATGACGATTCTCCATCTAAGGCAGAATATATCCATCTGTAAATCTCTTATAGATTTATCAAATTTCATCATTGCAATCTCTAAATCATCATGATCTTCTTCTAATTCGATTAAACTCACAACAGTATTTGTTGCAAAGTTATCTACTTTTTGATTCCTTTTGTGTATTGTAAAGAAGATAATTGAAACAATGGTAATGCTTACAACTAAATTTAGCAACAATAGAGTCGTAAATTTTCCGTATGTCTTGTTTTCTGACATTACGCGTCCTCCTATTTTTACTTAGGATGCTGAACTGGCTCCAAGCCCTGTTCCTGTAGATTAACAATTGGTTTTCTAATATACTTTTGATCTACAGGTAATTCTGTGTTCCAAATGTCTTGGTTTATTAGATCCTCCGCTGAACATTCATGAAATACAACATGATGGTTACCATCAAAATCAACCGGGGTATCTGGGTCCATTTGTTCTCCCGGTTCTTCCAAAATAATACTTAGTATTTGATCCTTTGGAACAACTTGAAATAAGTTATATCTCAAAGCATTATTCACGTTTTGAATTATCAACAACGTATCGAAGAAGTTTTCTCTCAAAATCTGCTGCAGACAATCTTTTTGACGATATCTTTCTGTAAATCTAGCATCATCTGTTTCTAATTCGGCTACTAACTTGAAAACAGTTTCCGAATTAGAACTATCAATCATGTCTTCTAAACTCTGAAAATGATTCCACAAGACAGCCAGCATGCGATGATATTTTTCAGGTATCATCTTTAATATTTCTGGTAATGGTTTATCTTCATACTCCGATTTTAGACGAAGTAAAAACTTGTCACATTTCATTCCCATTAGGTGTTTTCCTTTTGTTCTAGTTTTTTCAAAAACTTTTCCAGCCATTCTGACGATTCTTTCGTAGGAACATTGTGATGTTCTTCTAGATCATCATATGGATTATTATCACCCTCGTTATCTAATATTTCAATATTTCTAGAAGGAACACCGATAGCCTTCAAATAAGCCAACATTGGAAAATTTGTAATTATTGTATAAAGTTCAAGACGGGTTGCTTCATTATGAACATCCCAAGAATCATCACCATAATACTCATGTCCTTTAAGACACCAAGGATATTCTTTTTGTAAAAGATCACCGATGATCTTCGATGCAAGATCCCAATGATCAATAATCTTTTGAATAATTTCATCCGATAACCCATCCTTATCTATTACATAGGAGGCAGATGAACTATTAGATACAAACCCCAATCTAATTTTCATTGATATTAACTCAACTTATCCCAGGCTACAGACGCATCTGTATATTGTAGTATATCTGGTCTAGTAGAAGTCAAATCAGGATTACGTATGAAAAACCATTCCATAACCATTGGTGACTGTGGTGAAACTACTATGGGGCCTGCACCTTTTACGGAAATAGATCCGTCGCCGGCGGTTCTCATATCCAATTCATAAATCTTCATAGTATTTGGCGGGACTACGTTGAGTCTTAATGCAATAACCTCATCTGTAATAGCAACAGATAATAAAGGTATAACCAATATTATAGAACCACTTTCTGGTGCAAGAGCATTAAAATAAAAGGGTTGAACTCCTGGAGTATAATTCTCTAATCCAGTTTTTAACTCTCCAAATTCATATGCACTACACATCACTTTTAGGTGTGAATTTTGAGCCAATATTCTTAATTCAACTGCTCTGGCTAAATTATCCATTTTTATTTCTCCTATATCTGTCGTATTGCTCAGCATCCGATAAAGTCTTAAAACGTTTGAGTCTTAAAGTCTTTTTATCAGAGCCATAATCAGGAAGACCCAAACAACGACGAAGTTCGTTAATTTGAGGTATTTCCGATGGCAGTATATCGGACTGTTTAGGACCCAACATTTTTACAATTATGAACCTTATTTCGTAGTATCTCTAAGTATTTTTCCGGTATCATTATCCTGGATATAATATGGTCTACATTAATATCCTTAACAGACAAACTTGAGTTCGGTTCAAATGCTTTATATTCAGGATCATTGACGTTATAATAACGTCTTAGATCAGGAACGCCAGCCATCTTCGCCGCCCAGTAGGATAGAAGTCCGCTACCACAAGCAGGTTTACCATCCTTAGAACAATTGAGAGGAATTCGATTACTGTCTCCCCAGTGTTCTGCTATTACTGCTTGAGTAATTGGTCTATCACAAGATACAAGCCACGGAGAAAGTTTCTCTAACCAACCCAATTCATTTAGAAGAACATATTGTTCTGTCTTAAGGATATTACACATACCATAAAGTGGTCTCAATCTAGTACCGGTGATAGAAAACTTGAAAAACTTCATTGCTGCATCAATGAATCTTTCTGAATTGTCCGGATAACTGCCTGATTCAGAAAGATTCATAAATCCACCGGTCAAGAATACCTGTGAGTAATTGTCCTTCATTATCAGTGATTCTGCCAAGGCCCCCATATAAGTCATGAATAGATGATTCCTATATACAGTCCAAGCAGCCGTTGTTTTCAAACCGGCATCTGTTCCTGTAATAATCTTGGCATCTTTATCGGTCAACATTCCAGAATCCAATATCTTCATGTTTTCCGAAATATTGAACGTATATAATGGAATATCAAGTAACTTTACAACCTCCCTTATAGCGATTTCCTCCGCCTCCTGGCCACGATGCCCGTACTTAAAGTGTACAGCAACAGGATTCATCTCCGCCTCCTTGAGGGCCGCTAAGGTGGTTGAACTATCTAGTCCGCCAGAGGATGCTACAAGAACAACTGGTTTATCATTCATTTCTTTATTGTAACAATCATAGGTGCTCGTAACATATCTTGGTTCAAATTTATATTCATTTACCATCCCGCTGTCAAGATCTATTTCTTGTATAGTATTCTCTGATATCTGATGAATATAATAATCTTCCCAAACAGTTAAAGTATTTTTGTTGATGGTTACCCCTTTTAACTTAGAAACTGTCTGTAATACACCTTCTTCAGTAGAAGAAAAGAATAAACCATGACCACGTACATATCCAGTATATAATGGGTTGTGGGTTGTGACTGCAAAAAGTTTATTTTTTATCGTATCCATCATCAGAAAAGCAAAACCCCCAGAAAGATATTCCATAGCTTCTTGCATATTTCTACCAAATTTAATATATGCCCAAAGTATAGCTTCTGAATCGATGTCTGTTTGAAAAGTATATTTCTTTTTAAGTTCATTAACAATAAAGTTAGAGCAACTTCCATTATGAACTAAATATAACCCCTGATCATCCAATATTACTGGTTGAACAGTTTGTTCTAGTTTTGATTCATTTACTGCGGATTCTGTTTCTGGCGCCGCACGTGAATTGGATAATATTATATCACCAAGTTCTAAAGTAACAGGCATACCATGTAAAACGTCACGAAAATCAGGAAGACCTTTATATTTTCTGTGCGAAATACATTGTTTTCTATGTATTAAAACCCAACCAAAACCATCTGTGCCTCTTTTTGAACCTTCTTCGAAAAGACCTCTTAGAATGCCTTTGTTAGGTTTTGACTCTCTTGCGAAGTATCCACTAATTCCGCACATTTTCTTAATTCCTTTTTATGTAATTTTGCCATTAATATTTTATTTCTAAATTCCGGATCTTTCCATTTTTCCATCATTTTAATACTAAGTTTATCTTTTTGTTTTTTCTTAGTTTCTTCTGTTATAGATTCTTTTCGTCTTTTTCTATATTCCTGATCTTTCCATAAACGAAGAGAATTCATTTTCTGTTTTTCTTTATATTCTGGGCAATTACAGCATTCCTGCATTATCTTGGAGTATTTCTCACGAAAGTTATGATCTTTATAATTTTCTCTGATCTGTTTTCCATGCAAACGTTTGTGTTCTATTGTTTGAATATATCCGGAATTTCCTTCTCCACCAGCTGATAAATTTACAAGAGGACCCAAATCTAAGTCTCGTCTACCAATCTGGCGTATCATAAATATTTCGGTTTCAAATGCTTGGTCTTCATAAAGATTTTCATAAATTCTTATAATAATTGGTTCAAATCCTTCCTCTAGAATTTGTTTAATTTTATAAGTCTTATGAAGATTGCATCTATCAATTTTATCATTTAATACTGATTTCAAATGAGATACATCTCTCTTTTTATGACCTTTTCCAATTAGATATGGTTCACAATTAAATATAATAGAATCTCTATATTGAAAATTTCCTGGTTTTCGTGGATCTAAATAGGCATAAACATAAAAAACTGGATTAGGATTCAGCTTTCTCATCTCTAATCTTCTTCTTATAAAAATCTTCAATTGCTCTTCGAACAAGATCAGATTTTTTCAAACCAGTTTTCTCTACCAGTTTTTCTAAAAAGACAACAGTCTGGTCTGGAAGTGTAAACGATGCCATTTTCATCATATCAATATCTCCTATTAGAAGAAAAAATATCTTACTAATAGTTTATCCTACGGGCATCGATGCAATTTCTTTTTCCTTAATAAGTTCAAGGAGTTCTTCTTTATCCTTGCATATCTTTAATTCTTCTTTATCCAAACGAATGAGATGCATACCATCCACAAGGACAATTAAAGGGCCAAATTCAGAAGTATAGTCTTTTTTCCATTTCTCTACAAATGGCAAAACATCATTTGTACAAACAAATTTAGGTATTGATAACACATATATTGCTCTACTCATTTGAATTCTCAGAAAGACCTTTTCCATTTCTTGTCTTTTCTCTTTCAAGCTCTTCTAGAGATTTGATACATTGTCCGACTGTACCTATATCAAATCTAGTTAAGTTTACTGTATAAGTATCATCTATTGGAACTTTTCCTGTCGACGCTTGTTCTGCTGATGCTTCAATCTTTCGAAGTATTTGCAATATGACCGAACTCATAGGCATCGTAATTACTAGATCTTTCATTTTTGTCCTCCTATGTTGTTGGAGTAGGGGAGTCTACGAATAGACTCCCCTACACCATTGTTTTAGTTACTTATCTTTCTTCTTCAAAGCATTTTCTAACACTGTTCCAGTAAGCAACTGATTGAATACATCCGTCAAGGATTTTCCACCGATGATCGCTAGCGGAGACAGATTTTGAGAAATAGCATTGACTTGAATTGAATCACCCAAGCCCTGTAATGCAGCAACTAAATCCGGAGAGTAAGCTTTCGCTTCTTCAATCCTGGCTTTAGATGCACCATCTGCTTCTTCCATTCTCAACTCAGTAATGACTCTTTCCTGTGATAATCTGTGTGCACTTTGAGAACTTTGACGAGCCAGTTCTGATTTCGCAACCACATCAGTAGCATCTTCTTGAAGTTGTTTTAACACAACGTCATTCTTCCTAACCTGTTCGTCCTTTTCGAAAGAAACAATATTTTTCTCTTGCTCTTTGCGTAAAGTCTGAATGTTTAATTCGATGGTTTGTCGAATTGTCTCATTCTTCTCAGTTTCCAATTCTCTCTTCATAGATTCGATTATCTTTTGATATTCCAATTCCATTTTGGACTTAGCTGCTTCGAGAGATCTCTTAACAGCATCTGTATTGGATTCAGACATCAAAGATGCAATCGAACTATTCTTGACGGCTACATTTAGAACTTCGACGTCATAAAGATTCATCCCGTTTTCTGTGAATAAACGACCAGGTCTTGGTTTTCCAGGCTCAGTCGAAACACCAAGTAAAGCATCTCGAATGATGTTGGTGGAATTGGCATAGAATTCCTCTACACCTTTCTCTCGAACAATCTTCTTCAATATGGAACGAAGATGATCACACAAGAACTTGACATAGTTTTCCACATCAAACCATTTCGCCGTCGCCGTTTCTCCTTCAAAATTTACACGATAGCTTAATTTGATATCAATTGGACACATATCTTTGGTTTCAACCGAGACGATGTCACTAACCTTGTTGAATGAATGACGAAGATACACAGTCCTCAACATATCGTCTGTTGTTTTCGGTTTACCCGTTGATAGTTCCATGACTTGCAAGGATTCTGTATAATCCAAGAGAATGGTTTTCGGACCAACTTCAACACGCCGATTACCAAGTTTGTCAACAACCAGAACAGCATAACCTGTCCAAACATTGATAGCCACAGCACCCTGATACTTAGTATTCAAAGTCAATGTTCTCGGTGCAGAGTATGATTGTTTCCGTTGAATCTGCTCTCCAGCGGCTGCTGCCATAGCAAGAACACCACGAGAATCATCATCAACTGAACCAAATGATTCAGCCGCAACAGCGTTGGAATAAAGCATGGTTCGTTCTTGGCGAAGTGCGGCTTTCATAACCTTTCCAGAATCAATATAATCCGGACCTCTGGATGGAGCCGGTTCCATTCCAGCAACTTTTGCCAAAGAAGCATTAACAGCCAGTGCTTCAACATTTCTTGGATACCAAAGAGAAACTTGTCCTTCATCCAAGATACGTTGAACAATAACTTCTCTCCTTGGATCGGGAAGAAGCATTTTTGGCCCACGAACTAAAGCCACATCGCCAGTATCTTTGTTCAAAACATAACGAGCTTCGCCTTTTGGAACTACTGTGGCAAAATGAATCTCTTGCTCGCCATATTTGATAATGGCATGTTCATCTCGAGGATAATAGATAGACTGTTCATTCCCGGTGATAAATAGTTCTTGACCAGCTATGAAAGTCTCTCCACCTTCAGTGTAATCAGCAATGACTTTGATGTATAAGCCACTATTAGGGTTCAATTCGATAGCCCGGAATTTCATTGTTCCCTTTTGGACTACAAACTTCTCTGTTGGTTCCGGAAACACCACATCCGGCCCTTTGACATATCGTTTGTTTCCGTTTTCATTCAAAAGAATACAATATTCAAGACGTTCAAGTGTTACGGCATCTTGCACATATCGATCGTTTTCTTTGATGACTTCAATTCCGGTCATCGGAATATAGAAAGATGTTTCATTGCCTTTGATGATTAGAATCTGGCCCAATGTCAACCTCTTGGGCTTCTCATCCTTCTTCACCTCGGCCTTTACTTCCTTCTTACCTTTTCCCTTAGCAGTTTCACCTTCAACTTCTCCATCGGGAGGAGTATTGTCTATGGCGGCAGGTTTAATTACAGCCTGATCCCAATTTTCCATTGCAGCGGCATCATTCCAAACACGAGCACGAAGATATTGATTGAAACGAAGTTGATGACCAGCAATCACTTGTGCCGTTTGACCAGGCCAAAGAGACACGTAAACCGGTCCGCTCATATTGATACGTTTTCCATGTAGGAGTCTTGGAATTGTTCCAGATCCAATACTGGGATGTAAGGTGTTCGGGTCCGCTGAAGGATTAGACAAAACCACATAAGAACCTTCATCTGCCAACACAAAGGGTTGAATACCCTTATCAAAATCAGAAACCTTATCAAAGCGTTTCTTCTCCGGATTCCATACCACAAGAAAATCCGTATTAGACATTGAATGCTTATATGGGCCAACAATCACATTTACCAAACCTTTTGTGATGTCGAGTACATACGCAAACTCACCACTTGCTAGAACCAGATCTCGATCACGACGTTCATCTGACATTTCTTTTCTTCTCCTAATTAATGGTTATCTTCAGTTGCAACAGTGGAATGATCATCCAAACCACAACCACGTAAAATTGACTCATCCTCGGGATGTATTCCATCTTCCTCTAACTCGTCTAACAATTGTTGTTGAACACTCTTTCCAGGACCATCTACCTCAGATTGTTTGTCTATATTTTCATTAACGCTTCTATCTCCAAACAGTCTAGCTAAAGCACCAGATGGCCAAACACCTTCTTCTGGTTCTGCATCCAAGGCAATACCTCCCAGGCGATTAATTCCTGTCCTAAACACGCGTCCAATTGCTTGAACTGGTTGTTTACGGATAATTTTTGTATCTGCTATTTTAGGATACAACGCAACCAAACTTTCCTGTTCCACCCTCAAATCTGTTTGGAAGAATACACCCTCTTCCAATTCAATATTGACAACAGCTACAGAAAAAGCTCTATCCACCCACAATAGAGAAAACTTAAAGTTTTTGTTGATATATTCTGCATCTGTTCCACTAAATCCATGGCAACCATCTGGATGTTTGTGAATTACTGTATTGTAACCCGTGTTATCTTCCATATAGTTTACAAATGCATTAGATACCTCTTGTAGAGGAATAAAGAATTCTTCCTCCATATAGAATTTTCCATCTTCACCAAGTTTGGTTTTTCCGAAGATAGAAAACTCAGTATCCTTAAACGTATAACTCATCCCCATCAAGATTTGCCTAATTCTTGTAGGAACAACAATTGAAAGATTCTTTATGAATCTTGTTGAGGAAACCATATAGGCTTCTCCTCCAAAACGAGCATGAACTATTCTTGAAGAAGTTCTGTTGTTTGGAACGATTTCCTCGTTTGTATCCAAATCACGCATTATTATCGGTTCTCCCTTCTATGTTTCTTTGAACAATATTTCTTTTGAAAATTCGTGACTATATCCTAATCTGTCTAATTCCTGAAGAACCCAACTCGTCGGGATGTACTGGAATTTGGGTGATCTTGGGTTTTGTTCCTCCGGAATCTTTGCCAGCCTCTTCTTCAGCTGGCCCGTTTCGAAAGGGCACAAATACACTATCCTCTGGTGCTATTTCATAATACTTCCCAGAAGTTATTTTCGTTAGTGCCTTAGAACAATCCTCGTCACCACCACAAGCAAGTCTGTGTAGATAAAGACCATTAAACAAATATTCAAGAATGTTTGTCGACTCAAATGTCAAAGGATTTTCTATCAGATATTTCCTATCTGGATCATTTTTGTATTGAAAGTAATTCATAATACAACTAACAGCCAATAATCCAGACAATGCTGCTGGAAATACATGGGACGGTTGTGTATCATAACCACCACGACCCATCACAGGGCGATCCTTTGGCTCAAAATCAATGGTTATACTTCCACCATTATAGGCAACACGAATGATTTGAGTTTCGGTATTCATCGATTCATCTAACGTATCAAAGAAATGATAATCGTCAAAATAATTATCTCGACAATCTACAACCAGGATATTTTTTCGTGTCTTTTTTTGCCAAACTTCTCTTAGAGATTCTACTTCTTTCAACTCTGCCACAAGAATATCATCAAAATATCTATTAATAGGAAATATTGTGACAAGAGGATTGTTTCTAGAAATTAAAACAGAAACAGCATTGACTTTCAGATCACCGACATCTTCAATGCCGAAAGGGGTACGATTCAAATTTGAATCCTCAATACAATCTGGATCAATCAGAACGATCTTTTCAACATTTCTTATACGGCCGAAGTATAATCCTGCCCAAGCACCAATACCACCTACACCAAGGATAACTATTGTGGTTGGAATACTCGCCACAAGAGAATTAATCTTCAAGGTAGAATCTGTATGAAACTCTCTTGCAAATTGATCATGTCTTAAACGACGGGCGGTATCAGAGGTTGTACTTGGAGGAGGTATCGTGATTATACCATCATCATCTCTCATTCCAATTCTCTCCATTTACGCTGAGGTGCACCTTTTCTTTTCTCTGTTAAATCCAATACTGCTGATTCCGTAGAACCAGCAAAATCATCCATTTGTTGAAAAGAAGAATCAAAATTGGGTATTTCCAAAGATTCTTCAACATCCATCAGGAAATCAGCAACAGCATCCTTTAAGGTTGTTCCACCAGAGGCTGTATCTTGTTCCATAATCCTTTGCCATCTAGAACTTAAATCACCACCAATACAAACTCCGCCACTACTATTTACATTAGGATGATTTCCTTCAGCAGTCATATGAAACTCTGAATAAGAATTTGCAGAAAAGTCTTCAGGACTAATCCAAAGTTTTGTCAATTTATACTTCTGCTTGTTAGGTTTGATTTTCCAAAGTTGATTTGATTTGTAACACATTGACGGGATTAACTGAACTTCTTTTACCCATTTACGAGAAGTATTATCATAATGATAACCTATTTTTTGCAATTCAGAAAACAACAGCATTCCAACATTCATTCCCCTTCTGAACGCTTCTTTCTGCCCTTGATTTTTCTTTTGAATCAAGGTCATAATTGCTTTTCTGTATATACTACTGCAATTCATTAGTAAAGAATAATGTAAAATAGTTAAATTTCTTGGCTCGGCGGAAGAATAACTATCACGATCAGAAGTAAACAGAGATGTAAGCATTTCATTCAGTTTGCTGATCAAATGTTTAACATCTTCATTGTTCAAATTACGACTCGTCCGAATCAATTTGGTTATCGCTGTCGTTAATAGATCTCGAGCTAAACCTTTATTATCCCCGCCATTATATCTTTTCTTTTGTTCAAAGGTAAAATCTAAAGGGGTTTCAATTAGTTTTTTGGTCTTTTCTCTACTTTGAGATCCAGCCCAATAAGCACGAAGCACTTGTGTGATATAATAAGGTTTTCCATTTCTGGCAACAATGCAATAAACCAAATTAGAATGACCTACTGTCATTACAGCAAACACATGCTGCATGCTTACTCGATTTTCGAGATCTCTCAAATAACATTTCTTGCAGGCTTCTGAAATACCAGGGGTTAGATCTTCTGCTTTGAGATCAATTTT
>Ga0315290_10001577_pt1 | contig 15641 bp, 12 predicted proteins | sample YL17G12_0_MG_FD_203627 | JGI IMG/M metagenome (GOLD analysis project Ga0315290, IMG submission 203627) | Sediment microbial communities from Yellowstone Lake, YNP, Wyoming, USA - YL17G12_0 | ecosystem: Environmental > Aquatic > Freshwater > Lake > Sediment | place: USA: Wyoming | collected... | reverse complement strand
TAAAAAGTATTTTCCTACCCAGGGATGGAATGTAAAAGCAAAGGCAGGTTACATTTACAGTCAGAATCCGGAATATGAATATTCCTATAATGATACAACCGTCAGCAGCGATACGGTTTCTGTTAATGCTAATAATTACTTTAAAATTATGATCAATGCTACTCACTATTCTGAGCTGAATTCAAAATTTTCGTGGAGTCAGAATCTGACACTTGCCTATATTATTCAAGATAATCCTTTTCTAGCTGATAAATTTATAGTAGGAGGTATGAATGACAACCTCCTTAATCAGGCTCCTTTTGCGGGATTGAATGTATCCGAAATTAAATCCGGAAGTATTGCATCGGCTCAATTCGGATTGCAATACAAACTATCTAAGAAGGCATATGTTACCGGGCGTTTCAATGCGGCTCTTTATAATTTTCAAGGTACAGGATTCGATAACATAACAGCCAAAAATAATTTACTTACCGGGTATGGATTAACATTCGGATATGATTCAGTTTTAGGACCACTTGAATTAACTGTAATGTATTGTGACCAGGATGCTATGGTGCGCAACTATGTTAATATCGGATATACTTTTTGATAGTAAACTGCTAATTCAAGAAACAACATAAAGAGCGAAGCTAATCCCCTGAATAAATTTATCTATGAGTCATTCGTGGCTTTGCTATTTATTGCAAGACATATAAAGAGAGTGAAATTTGAATAAATAATTTACGTAGTGCATAGGTTGACTCCGTGTAATTATACTGAAAACAGGATAATTTGTCGCATTTTTAGTTTCTTCTTTTAAAATCGTTATACATATCCTGAACCTGTTTGTCGTTGGGGAAATAACTTTTTAACTGTTCAATGTAAGGCGCAGCTTTTACCTGATCATTTTGCTTCATATGGAAAGCAAACAAAGCATAAAGTATATCGAAGTTACCAGGATCCCTCTTGAGCCCTTTCAGCAGCGTGCTTTCACACCTGTCATTCTGGCCGGTCATCTGATAAAGTAATCCCAGGTTATAAAATATTCTTGGATTGTTGCCGGGCTTTGTTGAAGCTGTTTCGAGTAATGCAATCGCCTCAGGGTATCTTTTCTGCTCGCCATACAACAATGCCAGGTAATAGTATCCATCTGTCACTTCCGGATGATTGTTAACCAGATCACGAAAGAGACTGGCTGCCGGATCCGTTTTCCCTTGCTGATAATAGATGATGGCAAGGTTGACTTTGGCCGGATAAAAAAGGTCATCTATTGCAATTGCCTCCCTGTAATTCTCCCCGGCTTCAGGCAGTTCGTTTCGTTTTGAATAATAATTACCAAGATTATATCTCCCTGTTGGGAAATCAGCTACATATTCGAGCGACCTTTTATATTCTTCGCGTACCTTCAGGAATGTTGCGTATTGAATTTCACTAAATACACTTTTTTTGTATGTCATAAGCCTGTTGGCGGTTTCCATGCGAACCGACTTTGCAGGATCATTGAGCAGAGGCACGATATTTTTGAATAACATGGCTGAATCCGGGGCCGGATAATTCTCCACGGCAGCATATCTCAGCAAAGGATCAGGATCGTTCAATGCCTTACGCACAGCATCCTGCGCTTTTGCACTCTGGTAGGCCGATAAATAACCAATAGCTGTTGCCCTGATAATTTCCGGGTAAAGATTACTGTTTATGATCTTCAACAGGCCTGAATCGGCACCTGCCTTTCCTTCATAGGCTTCGTCAAGTATAGTACCATAATGTGGCTTTCTCTTTTCGCCGTACCATTTATTCACCCACTGAAGCGCCCAACCGTCATTCTTATCATCATGACAGTTTATACAGGCGTTAGGTGTACCAAGTTTCACTGAAAGGTCTGGCCGTGGGATGCGCATGCTGTGATCGTAGCGCTTATCAACGCCCATATAATACTGCCCCGGCATATGGCAATCGCGGCAAAGCACTCCGTCACCCGGTCCAAGCTTTTCACCACGTTTGTTAACAAACGAAGTGCCGGTTTCCCCTTTGGATTTATGGAAATGATGGTTGTAAGTATTGTACTCATCAGCTTTGTGACATTGCAGGCATAATGCATTACCTTCAAATTTCCGTTTCAGGCTGTGCGGATCGTGGCAATCGCCGCAACGCACATCCTTCATATACATTTTACTTTGCAAAAACGAACCATATTCGTAATCCTCATCCTTGAACTGCCCGTCGATATTAAAGGTCGGTCTCGTTGGTAACTGGGGAATTGCATAACTTAAGAAATCACTGTGTGTATGATCGTAAGGCCCAAATGAACTTCGCCGGGAATGGCAGGGTGCACACGATTCAACATATTGGCGGGAGGTGATTTTGCTTGTTTTTACAATAAGGCCGGTATTGTTATCCTGTGGCCTGCTCATTTCGGGTAACCTGGCCCATTCGATATGAGCCGAACCCGGGCCATGGCAGGCTTCACAGTTTACATTGATATCCTGCCAGGTGGTATGATACGATTTTGTATTCATGTCGAAGTTTTTCTGCAGGTTGGTTGAATGACATTCAGCACACATGCTGTTCCAGTTCTGGGCCTGGTTGGTCCAATACAACCAGTTTCCGGGTTTCAGGTCTTCTGGTTTATATACCATACCTGCCATATGAAACCATTTATGCCCGCGTGTGTTCCAGGCGATGGGAAGACATTGGTACTTTCCGTTTTCGAAAGGAATAAGGTATTGTTGTAAAGGACGGATGCCAAAGGTGTGCGTAATCTGGTACTCCTGCATTTTGCCTCCTGTGCCTTCGGTATACACCCAAAACTTGCCATCACGTTTATAAAATTTTGAGGTTATCCCGTTGTACGTGAATTCAGCATTGTTAAAATCGCCCCTTACTGAAGTATCTGATGCAACTGCCATGGAACTGTCATGATCTGATCCTTTCCACAGACGGTATTCTTTCTGATGACATTCGATGCATGCTTTACCGCCGGTAAAAACAGCCACAGGGTCCTTTGTTTGCCCTGAATTCCGGTTAAGGATAAGCGAAAGAGGGATAGTAAGCACAATCACCACTGTAGCGACAAGTCCGGTAGTTTTCCAGGAGTTATGGTTCATGGTCCTTATGCGTATTGAAGTTGATCTTTTCTGAATGTATTGCGTTCAATCAGCGTGCCGATATCCACTTTCACCATTCCGTTTTCTATCAATACAGGGTAGTAATTGAGTGCCCGTGCAGCAGGAGGATTCAACACTTCACCACTTATATCGAAGGCTGATGAATGACAGGGACAAATAAACCTCTTTTGTTCTTCTTCCCATGCAATTGAGCAACCCAGGTGTGTGCAGCGCAGAGAAAGAGCGATAAACCCCCCGTCCTGCTGACGTGCCAGGTAGAACCTTCCTCCCATAAATGCGCTTACTGTATCAGGTGCAAATGAATCCACCGGACCGGCTTCGAGCAATTGCTTTGGTGCAGAAGAACTTTTGGGTTTACCCGAAAACATAAAACCTGTGAACATCCCAAGTACCTCGATTGCAGCCAATATGCCGAGTCCTTTCCATGCTTTATTGAAGAAATCACGGCGGTTAATCGGATCAGCAGGAACCGGTTGAATTATTTTGGTCACTTTTTTATATTGTGGTTTCTTCATTTTAGTAAATGGAGGGTGAGCTTTTATTAATTATTCACTTTTCATTATTCACTATTCACTTCTATACATTCCAGGGAAACGTGAGTTCCATATCTTTCCCTCTGAAAAATATTCCTATGAGTGTTAGAACGATAAATGCGACTATTATAAAAACAAAAATGGCCTGCACCAACTCCGCTTTTCTGAGATTGAACCGCTTGAGGTAATACCTATAATAGCCAGCCATAAATGCCAGCAATATAAGGAGCGGAATAATCCCGTTACTGATAAAAGCAGGTAAAAAGGACAAAAGCAACTCGAAATTCATGACATATTCATTAAAAAGTATGCCTGCAACAGTAATAATGACGGTAAATTTTGCAGTTGCCTCCGACGATTTTCTTCCCTGTTCCGAAATGAACCAATGGCCATTCGGCGCCTCATCATATTTCAGAAACGGGATCCATGCTAAAAATACCGCAACACTTATTGGGATGATAAAAGCAGCGAAAAAAGGATGAAAATGCATGAGAAGCTCCTGCACACCGGCAAAGTACCATGGTGCTTTTGTAGGATTCATACTGTATGCAGGATTCGCTTTATCGAGCAAAGGTGCGTTAAACAATGCAGAAAATGTAAATAACACCGCTATTAAAACCAGTGCAACAATAAATTCTTTGAAAACCAGGTCAGGCATTGTTGGCACCATTTCTGCTTTTTCAGTGCTTTCGGGAATTAAAATGCCTCCTGCTTTTCGCACACGCCAGAAATGATATAAAACCAGAACCAGTATAAGCAAAGGCAGCACTGCAGTATGAAAAGTAAAAAATGTCTGCAAAGTGCCGGCATTTAGTTCTTTGCCGCCGATAATCATAGTCCGGAGGCTTTCACCTGCGAGCGGTAAATAGCCGATGATATTTGTGCTTACAGTGATTGCCCAATATGCCAGTTGATCCCAGGGCAAAAGATATCCTGTGAAATTTGAAAAAACTATCAGTAAAAGGAGCAGCAGCCCGAACAACCAATTTATTTTGCGCACGTCCCTGAATGCTCCGGTTAAAAATACCCTGAGAAAATGCAGAAAGGCAATATTCAGCAGGAATACACCACTCCAGTAATGAATGTTGCGGACAAACTGTCCGAACAGCACATGGTTTTTCAGAAACACAACTGAATTGTAGGCTTCAGCAGGAACCGGAGTATAATAGAACCTGAGTGAAATGCCTGTAATGATTTGAATAACAATCAATAAGGCTGCCATACCGCCAAGCCCGAAGGTGCGGTTAAATCGAACCGATGATTCGTTGACCCTTACGGGGTGAAGGTGTAAAAAAATAGTACGCATTCAGAATCACATTAGATGGAAATCATCCTGAGCAACATAATGAATTTTATATTGGACAATATTACAAATAATATTTCTCAACCGGCAATATTCAAAATCTTAAACTGATTAATTCATAAACCTCAATAAAGAAAAAGATCAAAGGTTAAAGATAAAAGGGTCAAAACCTTATGAAAAAAATCATAAAAATCAACTTTACAAAAACAAATATTGAAAGTGGTTTGCAAATGTCTGACTTTTATCTTTTTACTTTTGTCTTTTATCTTCTGCACGAATAATGCAGGTTAAACTGATCTGTTAATTACCAGCAGATATCAATTATCCTACATTTCTGCTTATATTTGCAATCAAGGACATTATTAACACATAAAAAAGATGAAAAATATCCTAACTATTGTCAAAACAATAGAAATCAAGCTATCTGAATCAAAAAGCTTTACTATTCTTATGCTTTTTTCATTGCTTTTTACACAAAGCGTTTATTGCCAGGAGCAAGACACATTGAAGAAAGACCGGAAAAATACCATCAGGTTTAACCTTACAAACCCAATGCTTTTCGGGAAAAATAATTACATACTGGGTTACGAAAGAACTTTGGGACGCCATCAATCCTTTACGTTCAATGCGGGTATGTTTTCGTTACCTAAGCTATTGAATATTAACACAGATTCTATTGCATATTTAAGCTCTACAAATAACAGCAGAGGAATTAATTTTAGTGGCGACTACAGGTTTTACCTTTCAAAGGAGAATAAATATAACGCTCCCCATGGTGTATATATTGGGCCTTATGCAACTTATACTAATTTTGACCGTAAATATGAATTTGTAGCTAACACTGCGGTATTTGAAGGGACATTGAATACCGATTTCAATTTCAGTGTTGCATCATTGGGCTTTCAGCTTGGATATCAATTTATTTTCTGGGACAGGGTTACACTTGATATGATGTTATTTGGACCGGGTATAGCCGCCTATAAAATAAAAGCTTCTTTAAGCACTTCTCTGAGCGCTGATCAGGAAGCTGAGTTATTTCAGAAAATCAACGATGCTCTGAAGGAAAAAATACCCGGCTACAGCCTGGTAATTGAACCAAAATCGTTCGAGAAAACCGGAAGGGTGAATACCACATCATTGGGATACAGGTATTTGATCATGGTTGGATTCAGGTTTTAGGAAGCTGAATTAATGCTAAGGTTTCCTGTTCTTATACTTTTCTTGCAATCGCAAAACGATCTTTTCCCCTGAAATCTTTTCGCACTTCTATATCCGAATAATCGAGCGACCTTAGCAGATGCATAATTTCCGGTCCATAGCTCTCATTAATCTCAAGGTAAAGCTTTCCTTTATTCTTAAGTTGTTTTGAGGCAAATCCGGCAATAGCCCTGTAAAATACCAGGGGATCATCATCCGGCACAAACAATGCGGGAACTGGTTCATTTTCCAATACATTGGCTTGCATCTCTTTTTTCTCCCTTTCGCAAACATAGGGAGGATTGCTCACGATGATGTGATATGAAACTGTATCATACCATTGCTTCCAATTCAGAATATCTGCCTCGAAAAAATTAATGCAGGTTCCGGCCTTGTCAGCATTTCTGTGGGCCACTTGCAGGGCATCTCCCGAAATATCGCAACCACTCACCTGCCATCCTGTCAATGATTTTTTTAAAGCTACAGCAATGCATCCCGAACCTGTTCCGATATCGAGCAACCGGTAATCGACATCTACAGGCAACAGATGTGCTTCTGCAAGAATTAAATCAACCAATTCCTCAGTTTCGGGCCGGGGAATCAGCACCGCAGGATTTACTTCAAAGCTTAAATTATAGAACCAGGCACTTCCAATTATATATTGGAGTGGGGTATAAACCGACAGTTGCTGCATTGCTTCCAGCAATTTTGAGTACTGCTCCTGCGGCAGAATTTCGTTTTTCTGCAATGTCAGCGAAGCGCCCGAAATACCACAGAAGTGTTCAAACAGCATCCTTATCATTTGCCCTGCTTCATTTTCTCCATAAATTGGATTGAGTACTCTGGCAATTTGGTCCCGTATCTGGCTGATGGTAACTGGCATAATCTATCCTGATTAATTTATAAACCTCAATAAAGACAAAAGATAAAAGGTTAAAGATAAAAGATTTTGAAAGTGGTTTGCAAATGCCTTACTTTTATCTTTTTACTCTGACTTTTATCTTTTTACTTTTGTCTTTTATCTTCTGCATGAATAATGCAGGCTAGTTGTTGCGACAGTCATACTCCGCAGAACTTCCTGTGAAATTCTTTTTACTTACAAGGTAATGCAAGCCGGCAAATTGCCTTACATTAGCGTTCTGAAAAGCCCCGGGATTTTATGAATCCCAGGTCTATTATTTATTGTTTTTTTTATCAGTTTATAATGAAAATACCAATTACCATTCTAATCAGCTTTGCGCTTTCCGGCCATGTCTGTTCACAGCAAATAACTACTCCGCTTGAGAAAAACAATTATCAGACTGTTACATCCTATGATGAGTTAAGTGCGTTTGTGCAGCAACTGGATAAAATGTCGGACTTGCTAAAAGTTGAAATAATCGGGCAATCGGTGCAGGAGAGAAACCTGTATGCATTGAAGTTTTCTGCTTCAGAATTCGGTAAGGACAAGTCAAAAATAAAAGTGCTTTTCTTTGCCCAGCAGCATGGCAACGAGCAATCGGGTAAAGAAGGCGCATTACTTTTAGCAGAAGCTTTGCTCAAACCAGAAAACAGGTATCTGTTAGATAAGATTGATCTTGCTATTGTTCCGCAGATGAATCCTGATGGTTCAGAAGTAAATAAGAGGCGTAACGGGCACAATGTTGATCTGAACCGCAATCATCTGATCCTTACCGAACCTGAACCCAGGGCTTTGCACCGTTTTTTCGACAGGTACTTATTTGAAGTCAGTATGGATGTGCACGAGTATTCACCCTATGGAGGCGAATGGGAAAAATATGGTTACAGGAAAAACGCTGACATAACGATTGGTGCAACCACCAACCTGAATGTTTCGCAGGGAATCAGGGAATTATCAAATAATGAAATACTGCCGTATTTTCTGAAATACATGAACGACAGGAAGTTCACTGCATTTGAATATTGCCCGGGAGGCCCTCCGGAGGTTGATTACATCAGGCACAGCACATTCGACATCAATGATGGCAGGCAGAGTTTCGGGATTCTGAATACACTTTCATTTATCCAGGAAGGAAAAAATGGGGAAGATAATTTTGTTGAAAACATAAAGCATCGTGCCGAAGGTCAGATGACCGGTATGTGCGCAATGCTTGAGTACGTGTACAATCATAAAGATGAACTTAAAATGATTGTGGCGGTAGAACGGAAGAAATTAATGTCCGGTGTAACCGATCAACAGGTTTCTATCCAGGCAGAGCATGTCAGCAACGGGCAAAAACTGGCCATTCCTTTATTTTCGTACTATTCCAAAACCGACTCATTGGTAATCGTTAATGATTACCGTCCTGTTGTGAAATCACTGTTTGATGTGCAAAATCCAGCCGGGTATTTAATTCCGAAACAATTGAAAGAACTGGTTGAATGGGCTGATAAGCAAACGCTTACTTACACGGATTATAAGAAAAAGAAAAGTCAGAAAACAGAGCAGTACTTCGTCAGGAGTATTGACTCTATTGATTTTGAAAGGGATATTATTGTAAATCCGGTTGTTGAAATGAAAGAAGTTCTGGATAAAATTTCTGCTGCTGATTATTTTTATATTCCAACTGACCAGTTGAAAGGCAATATGATTGTACTGGCGCTTGAGCCAAAATCGATGCTCGGCCTGGTAACCTATAAACAATATGTGCATTTGCTTAAGGTTGGCGAAGTATTTCCTGTTCTCAGGGTTATGAATAAATAATTTTGGATGTTGGAATGCGAATTGCAAAAATATCTTCAATTTGAACAAATTGGCTGGCTTTAAAATACTGAATCATGAATAATATTTGAATTGCAGTTCAGACGTGCGATCTCACGTCTCTACAACCAATTCAATCCCCTAAATCCTAACCCCAAAAACCTAATACCATATGCGAATTGATCGAATTGAACTCCGCCACACCAAAATGATCCTGGTAACTCCGTTTGTTACTTCAATGGGAACTGAATATGATGAACAGCACATCATGGTGCGTGTTGATGCCGAAGGTGTTACCGGCTGGGGCGAATGCGTAGCCGAGGAAACACCTTTTTATTCGTACGAAACAGTACCTACTGCATGGCACATACTCAACGATTTCCTTATTCCGGCTATCATCGGGAAAGATCTTTCCAGTGTGGATGAGGCCATTGCCAGCTATGCGAAGGTTCGCGGGCATATGATGGCCAAAGCCGGATTGGAGGCTGCCTTGTATGATGCTTTCGCAAAGTCAAAAGGGATTTCTTTGTCGAAAATGCTGGGTGGTACCCAGGAGAAAATTATTGTGGGAGTAAGTCTTGGTATTAATGAAACAGTTCCCGGGCTGCTTCATGTTGTTGAAAAATACCTAACCGAGGGGTACCAGCGGATTAAGATCAAGATAGCCCCTGGTTTTGATTTGCAATACGTGGAGGCGCTTCGCCGTGAATATCCGGATGCTCTTTTACAGGTAGACGCCAATTCCGCTTACACACTCGATCATCTGCCCATTTTCAAAGAAATGGATCAGTACAACCTCTCGCTGATTGAGCAACCGCTTGGGTACGACGATATTTTCGATCATTCCAAGCTGCAACGGGAAATTAGAACAGATCTCTGCCTGGATGAAAGCATCCACTCACTTGGTGATACCCGGGCTGCCATCGAAATGGGGAGTTGCCGCATTATCAATATCAAACCCGGGCGCGTCGGCGGGTATACCGAATCAATCAAGATCCACGATTATTGCGCGTCCATGAATATCCCAGTATGGCATGGCGGAATGCTTGAATCAGGTATTGGCCGTGCCGGTAATGTTGCGTTGGCTTCACTGTCTAATTTCACTCTGCCAAGCGATCTTTCGGCAAATAAAAAATATTATAAGGAAGATATAGTCGAACCCCTGTTTAATCTTAACCCGGATGGCACTATCACTGTTCCCACAGAACCGGGAATCGGGGTGGAGGTAAATATGAAAGCGCTTGAAAAGGTGACAGTGAAGAAATGCGAACAGAAAGCGTAAATTATTAATTAAAAGTGATTTATTCCCCTTTCTTATTATCAAGAACCTCCTGCAGGCTGCTGTTTACAAGCTTCAGTACATCACCCATTTTAACAAGATCAGCATTAGCCGAAATATCACGCGGTGTGTGATAATCATAGTGCAAACCTGTATTGTAGGTCATTATCGGGATATTTTTAGCGGTAAACGAAGCATAATCGCTGCCCGAATGGTGGGTTACATCCCAAAGATCAAGTACAAACGGATGGCTGAGTGTTGAATTATTCTTTCGGGCGATTTCTCTTATATATTCATCCGAAGTGCGTGTGCCAATGCTGAGTTGGCGGCGGGCAGTATCTTCGGCCACACTACGAGATATCATATCCAAATTAAAATAAAGGATAATATTTTTAGAATTAATGCTCATATTTTCCACAAAATACTGGCTTCCGAGCAAGCCCTCTTCCTCGCTCGACCACGATGCAAAAATAAGGTTGCAGGCTGGCTGAACTCCGCTTTCCACCCAGGTTCTGGCAAGTGCCAACACACCTGACGCACCCGAAGCATTATCGTCGGATCCATTAAAAATCTGACCGTTATGCATTCCAAGGTGGTCGTAATGTCCTCCCAAAATAATGTACTTCGTTTTATCTTTTCCGGGAATCATCCCCAAAACGTTACGAACTAGTAATGGTTCCGATTTTACTGTAATTAAAAAATGTAAAACCTTATCCTTCAATGACATCGAAGAAGGATTAACAGACTTGGCAGCATTCTTTTCAAAGTCAGTTAAATTAAGCCCTGTGCCAGCGATGAGCTGGTTGCTGGCCGTTGAACCAAGTCTGAAGTAAGGAATCACCCGGTTGGTGGTATCGTTTGGTAATGTGTGATAATACTCCTCGTATTCCACATCTGTATTTTTTGTTGAATTCATGGTTGAATTGAGCAATGACTGGTTGCTTTGCTCAATTTTATAAGGCTCAAATCGGCCAGTGGCATCTAGCACTATAAGAGCCACAGCCCCATGAATCTTAGCGTTTTGAAGTTTTGTTTCAATTGATGCTCCGTCTTCACCAGCGTATTTCCCGAACTTTTTCCAAGCTATTGAAGTTGTGTCGGCATGGCCAGGAAATCCTTCCAGCACTAATACTATTTTACCTTTCATATTAAGTCCTTTATAATCGTCATATCCTTTATCAGCAGTGCTGATACCGTAACCGGCAAATACAACAGGCGCTTCCGCCTCCATGCTGTTAGGGCCAGACTTCACCTCAAAATCAATGCCTTGGGCAAGTTGAAAAACTGATTGCGAGGTTGCATTGTGGAGTATGAATGCCAGGCTTGCTTTTTCGGTTTTATAACGGATAACTTCAAAGTCCTGAAAATAGCTCAGGCGATTGTTTCCCTTGTCGCCGACCTTTGCTTTATCGCCAAAAGGTACCAAACCAAAGAGCTGCATCATCGAAGCTATATAATCTGCCGCCATAAATCCACCCTTGGTGCCCGTCTCGCGCCCTTCCATCCAATCGGAGGAAAGGAAGGAAAGTGTTCCCGCAAAGTAGTTTGACGCCGGAGGCGGAACAGGTTTCGTATTGACCTGGGCAAATAAAGTTGCCGGAAGCAACATTAAAGCATATACAATGATTGTTTTTGATCGCATAATATTGTTTGTTGATTTGATGACTGCAGTAGTTCAGGTCTTTTGAATACAATACCTTGCAGATAAACTGCAGTTCAAAAATATGAATTTTCTGATGAAACTCCAGCTAATCAAGAATTATACTGGAAACGGATAAATTGTCGCATTTTTAAAGTCATTATTCTTCCCGTATTGCCCTGAAAAAAATGTCTGAATTTTGTAAATACAAAATTTTGATTTACTTTTGCAGTTTCTATGAAGACTCTTTCAGTAAATAATTATTGGTGGCAGTTTACGACAGACGTGGTGAACAGCTAATTTATTTACATTGATTTATATTAAGGTAACCCGCTGTTTGCAAAGAACAGCGGGTATTTTATTGCCAAAAATTTAAAATTTATACGCATGAAGATTTACACCAGAACTCAACAAATCCTATCCGACACTAAAACGCCGGTTAGTTTATTCCTTGCTTTAAGGGATGAGTACAGTGCACCTATGTTGCTGGAAAGTTCGGACTACAACAGCAAGAACAGCCATTATTCATTTTTATGCTTCGAGCCGATCGCAAGTATCACCATTCATAACAAACAGGTTAAAACAGTGATCGATGGAGAAATTTCCAGAGTAACATTGCCGGCTGATGCACAATCGCTGAACAAAACATTCACTGATTTCATCAATATATTTAAGTTTGAAGATCATCTGCAGGATCAGCTCAAAGGCTTATTCGGATATTGTTCGTTCAATATCGTTGAATATACTCATGAGTTGAAATTAAGAAACAGCGCCAATGATGTCCCCGAACTCCTGTATCATCTGTATTCGCTCGTATTGGTATTTAATCACGCCAACAACGAGCTCGGTATCTATTCGCACGAATATTCCGAAAACAAAGCTATCGAAAATTTAGAACTGTTGACTGAACGAATAGATCTGCACAAACACAATAATTATTCCTTCGAACTTACGGGTGGCGAGACCAGCAATTGCACTGATGAAGATTATATGCTGAAGGTAACCAAAGCAAAAAAGTATTGCAAACTGGGGGAAGTGTTTCAGCTGGTCGTATCACGCAGATTTTATCAGAAATATAAAGGAGATGATTTTAATGTTTACAGGGCATTGAAAAAAATAAACCCGTCACCATACTTATTTTATTTCGATACCGGTAATTTCAAAATATTCGGATCATCGCCCGAAGCACAATTAAAAATCAGCAAAGGGATCACCGAAATACATCCGATAGCAGGAACTTACAAACGCACAGGAGATGATGCTTTCGACATTATTAAATCGGGAGAATTGCTCGATGACGCAAAAGAAAATGCCGAACATGTTATGTTGGTTGACCTTGCACGAAATGACCTGAGCAAATATTCAAGGAACGTACACGTCAGATCGTATAAACAAATTCAGTTTTACTCGCATGTGATACACATGGTAAGTAATGTGTGCGGTGAATTAAGGCCTGAGTTTAACTCCTTTGAGACACTAAGCGGAACCTTTCCGGCAGGAACTTTATCCGGGGCACCCAAACACAGAGCCATTCAACTTATTGATGAATTAGAAAATGATTCACGGGGGTTCTATGGTGGCACCATTGGATTTGTAGGCCAAAAGGATGAACTCAATCAGGCAATCATTATTCGTTCTTTTTTAAGCAAAAATAACGAGCTTATCTATCAGGCAGGTGCCGGCATTGTCGAAAGTAGTGTGGAAGAGAATGAACTAAATGAAGTGTTCAATAAGATCAATGGGTTGAGAAATGCGCTCAAAGAAGCCAATACCCTGTTTAAAACCCATGTCCGGCACCAGGAAGTTTTAGCCACACCATAAGCATAATTATGCTACTGACTAAACATTAAAGTTCTCACAACCACGATAATTGAATTATTAACAACGCAGAGATTAAAAGCTGCAATTTTAAAACACGCTAAAATGAAACTATTGGTATTTGACAATTACGACAGCTTCACTTACAACCTTGTTCAATTAATCGAAAACACAAGTGATGTAATTTATGAAGTTCACAAAAATGATAAGATCTCATTGGAAAAGGTAAACGAATTCGACAAGATCCTTTTGTCGCCGGGGCCTGGAATACCAAAAAATGCAGGCATTATGAATGACCTGATAAAAATGTATGCTTCCAAAAAGTCAATATTGGGTGTATGTTTGGGGCAGCAGGCTATTGGTGAAGTGTTTGGTGCTGAACTGATCAACCTGGAGAAGGTGTACCACGGAATTGCTACAGAGATTGAGCTCATTGCAGAAGATCCATTGTTCAGACATTGTCCGAAAAGATTTAAAGTTGGCCGTTACCATTCCTGGGCGATTGCCATTCAAAGCATACCGGAGGATCTGATCGTAACCGCAGTTGATGATGAACAATGTGTTATGGCTATAAGGCATAAGCATTACGATGTAAAAGGAGTTCTGTTCCATCCCGAATCTATCCTTTCCGAATACGGCGAACAAATTATCAGGAATTGGATCACAAATTAACGGATGTATTTTCATCGGTAAAGACATAAAAACAAAAATTCATTTCACAGTAAAATAGCACTCTAATTAAAAATATAATGAATGATATATATATAAAACTAAGCGCAGGGCATCACTTATCGGTATCAGAAGCAGAAGTATTGATGATTAGTCTGTGTGAGCAGCGATTCAATGAGCATCAGGTTGCGTTTATATTAGGCATATTCAAAACAAGAATCATGGATCTCCACGAACTGACCGGTTTCCGAAATGCATTAATGAAGCTGTGCATCCCGGTTAAATTGTATAAGCCATCGATAGATGTGTGTGGTACAGGTGGCGACAATAAAAACACATTCAATATTTCAACGCTATCCGCCTTTGTACTGGCAGCTTCGGGAATACCAGTTGCAAAGCACGGAAACTTTGCCTCAACATCAATTTCGGGTTCATCGGATATTTTAAAATATTTTGGATATGTGTTTAGAAGCAATGAGCAAGAATTGAACGACGATCTCGGGAAAAATGATCTGTGCTTCATTCATGCGCCAAATTTTCATCCCGCAATGAAAAATCTTGTCCCTGTAAGAAAAGGTTTAAAAACAAACACACTCTTTAATCTGATGGGACCACTGGTAAATCCTGCACAAACCGAATATAAATATGTAGGTGTTTACAGCCGCTCGGTTGCCCGCTTGTATAACTTCTTCCTTCAAACAGGAACAACACATTATTATCTGGTAAATTCATTGGATGGTTACGACGAGATCAGTTTAACATCAGATGTTCTGATCACCACCAACGGAAGCGAACAAGTGATCTCAAAAGATGAACTCCCCTTTAAATCCATAAAAGCCGGGGAGATAAGTGCAGGAAATAGTATTGAAGATGCTGCAAAAATATTCATCTCTGTTTTAAAAGACGAAGCAAGTGAAGCACAAAAAAATGTGGTTTTAATAAACAGTGCTTTTGCCATGCGTTGTTGCACAAAAAAGGATCTGGACGAATGTATAGCCATTTGCACTGAAAGCATTGTTTCGAAAAAAGCGTTTCAATTATTTAACCGAATTATTCAGAATTAGCTATGAATACACTCGAAGAAATTGTGCTGGAAAAGAGAAAACAAGTCGAAGAAGATATACAATTATTCCCGGTGGAATTGTTAATACGATCGACCTATTATGACAGCGAATGTGTTTCATTAAAGAAATACCTTTTAAGGGAAGAGGAAGTTGGCATTATTGCTGAGATCAAAAAACGTTCCCCTTCTTTGGGCGCCATAAATCCTTTTATAAGTGTCGAAAATTTGTCCACCGGATATATTCAGGCCGGAGCAAGTGCTTTATCTGTTCTGACTGATAAAAAGTTTTTTGGAGGCAGCAATGCTGATCTTACAACCGCGAGGAGATACAATTT
>Ga0315290_10001575_pt1 | contig 15642 bp, 14 predicted proteins | sample YL17G12_0_MG_FD_203627 | JGI IMG/M metagenome (GOLD analysis project Ga0315290, IMG submission 203627) | Sediment microbial communities from Yellowstone Lake, YNP, Wyoming, USA - YL17G12_0 | ecosystem: Environmental > Aquatic > Freshwater > Lake > Sediment | place: USA: Wyoming | collected... | reverse complement strand
ATTGGAATCCTTCTAATTCCATCTAGGAACGAACTCTAACCACCCCTATGCGAATTGTCGGCGCGCCGACGCTCACGGCCATGGGTTGACCATCGCGAACGCACGAACCGACGCATGTGTCGAATGCGAGATCGTGAGCGACTCGATCGATCGATCTCCAGGACTCGATGCCGTCGAGCTCGAGAACGAAGGCATCTAGAGGCCCCGCGAGCCGGCCATCGACGATGCGGTCGGCGTCGCTGACGATGAAAGAGGCCCGTCCCGAGACCGGATCGGTGTGACCACCGGCCAGGCGACGGATGTACACCCCTGTGCGCGTCGACCGCAGGATGTCCTCGGGCGCGTCGACACCCGACGCGATGAACGTGCACCCCATGCGAGGGCGTACGGCCTCGAGGTATGAGGACCGCCGGCCATGTCCCGTGGAGATCGTGCCGAGGGCGCGTGCCGAGGATCGGTCAAGGAGCATCCCGACCGGACGGCCTCGATCGATCAGGGTTGTCTCGCCCGCTGCAATCCCCTCGTCATCGATCAACCACGAGCCGCGCCCTCGACGGGGATCGTCGATCACCGTCACCGGTGTGCCAGCTGCGGGAAACGTCGCGGCGCCGATCCAGGTGGGGCCGCGGGCAACCACGTCCCCCTCGAGCGCGTGACCAATCAACTCGTGGGCGACGACTCCAGCCACTCCGGGAGCAAAGACCGCCGAGGTCGAGCCGGGCTCCGGGGCGGGGAAGAGCGAGACTCTTTGCTCGGCCCGATCGAAGGTGCGGACGAACGCCTCCATAAAGGACGGCGCCCCATTCGAGATGAGAACCAGCTCTTCGACCGCCTGAGCGGTGCGCTCACCTCCGACCTGGACCCGGAGCTCCACCCTGCATCCACGGCGGACGTCGTGGACGGCGTCCCTTTCCGGCAGACCCACCCAAACTTCCTGGTGGAACGACACGACCTTCGCGGACCAGCGCGGGTGTCGCCGTCCCGCGGAGGCCCGGGCTGCCCCTTCGATGATCGTGGCTTCGAGACTGGGCACCCAATGGAGCGATAACTTCGGCGCGATCCGGCAGGGATCCATGAACTCGGGATCGGTGACGTGAACCGAGCGCCGGCCGGAGATCGCGGCGCCCCGGGTCCGGGTTTCGACGATGTCGCGAAGTCCCGACGATGCCAGAGTCATTCGAACGTCCGCGCGCTCTTCGAAAAAGACGTGAGCACTCGCAGCGCCCGCGATCGCGGTTAGGATGATGCCTTCGTAGTCGTGCGGATCGGATGTCACGTCGGAGGCTTTCCGTCGACTTGAATCCCCGGGTTGCGCGGATTATGTTCAACGCGGTCGCCGAGGGGGCGTCCGCACCTTCTGGTCTGTACGGGTCGCAGCCGGGGGTCTATCGCAAGAGCCGAACGGCGGAGCAAGCAGCTCTCAGGGTCGTCGAATGGCGAACTATACGATACTTCTTATCGACTACGAGCCTCGCAGCATCGAACGCTTCCGCGATCCGCTGATCGCCGCGGGCTATGCGGTCGAGATCGCGACCGACGGGGTCTCGGGCATCGAAGCGTTCCATCGGCTGAGCCCCGACATGGTTCTGGTTGAGGCGATGATCCCGAAGAAGCACGGCTTCGAGGTCTGCCAGGAACTGAAGCGAACTCCCCACGGCCGGCGAACGCCGGTCATCATCACGACTGGGGTGTACAAAGGGCGCAAATACCGGACGCAGGCCCTGCACATCTATGGTTGCGACGAGTACATCGAGAAGCCGATCGCGCCGGAGCAGCTCCTCGAGATCGTAGGAAGGCTCCTCGTACCGGGCGCGTCGGCCCCTTCGACCGGAGTAGCGGAGTCGGAGCCGGTCACGTCGGAGATAGGCGGCCGCCCGAGAGTCCGCGAGAACGTCGATGCGATCGCGAAGCCGGGGCCTTCGGTCGTGAAAGACGACGGTGAAGACGAGATCATGGCCCGTCTCGACGCCATTCTTCCAGGTGGAGGCGGCGCGACTCCGCCGTTCGTCGCGCCGGAGCGGATCGCGGTGGTTGCGGCGGTCGAACAGGATCCCTTCGCGCAGATGCGAGCCGAGCTCGACGCAGAGCTCGGCTCGATGTCCACACCTCTCGCGTTCGAGACAGCGCCCAAGTTGGAGCCGATCGTCGAGCCTTTCGTGTCGGACCAGAGGGTGTCGGCTTCAGTCCTCGAGGCGCTTCCGGTTCCGGCGACGGTGATCCCGATCGCTCTTGCGCCTTCGGCGACTCCCGTCGTCACGGATGAACAGCTGGGCCAGATCGTCAACATCGACACCAAGCGCCCCCGCAAGAGCAAGAAAACGGAACGGCAGAACCAGAAGCGTTCGCCGCAGGTTGACCGGGTCGCCGAGGTCGCCCCCGCCCCGGAAGCTGTCGAAGTGAGGCTTCCGCGGGGTACGATCGTCGAGTCCGAGCTCGAAGCGACCGCCGGGCGGCGTGGTATGCCGGTTTGGGCCTGGTCGGCGGTGGCCGTCGTCGCGATCGTCGGTCTCTATTTCATGTTCCCCCACGGAGGCGCGAAACAACCCGGCGCCGCGCCGTTGCCTGCGCCGCCGACAAGAACCGTCGCGAGCGCGCCTCCCGTCGCGATTGCACCCACCGGGACGGTTTCCCGGATTCCGGAGCCGTCGCGTGCCGTTCCCGACAGCCCGAAACCGGTCCTCACAGCAGTCAAAGTGCCGGTCCCGAAGAAACGGCCCGACCCCGCCGCCACGACGGCGCCCACTTTGACCGCAGCGAGTTCGCCCAAGGCGGTGTCCCCCGACCCGATGCCTCCCGTCGAACCGCCCACGAACACCGAACCCGCGAAGCCTGAGCCAGCCCCGATCGAGGCGACCTCTCCTTCGGAGCCCGACGCCAACGTCGCGGGGGTAGAAACCCTCCCGGATCCCGCAGCGGCCTCCCCAGCCACGGCGATCGCGCCCGGCGCTCTCATCCCGATCGACGTGGCCGATACGATGCCGGTCTCACTGGTGCACCGAGCCCCGGTCTACTCGTTGGCGGCGAAGCAACTGCGGCTTTCCGGGACGGTCATCATGAACGTCCTCGTCAACGATCGCGGGACCGTCGATCAGGTCGTGCTGGTCACCGGCGTCCCGGGCGCCGATGTGAACGACGCCGCGATGCGCGCGGCCAAGTCGTGGACGTACCGCCCGGCCACGAAAAACGGCGTCCCGGTCAAGGTCTGGAAGTCGGAGCAGGTCGTCTTGAAGCTGTAGCGACGCGCCCGCCCTCGCTTGCGCGCAATCGCCGGGATAACATCCCGGCCATCGTGTTTCGGGCCGTCTTTCGCATCGCTTCGCTGCTCGGTCTTCTGGCCGCGGTGTTCGCGTGCGCGAAGGCGCCCGCACCGGCAGACACCAAGAGCGCGGCGCCACAGCGGATAGTCTCCCTCACACCCGCGCTGACGGAGATCCTCTTCGCTGTGGGAGCGGGCGATCGCGTGGTCGGCGTCACGCAGTACTGCGATTTCCCGCCCGCCGCTAGAGCGAAGCCGAAGGTTGGCGGTTACGTCAACCCATCGGTCGAATCGGTCCTCGCGCTGAAGCCCGACCTCGTCCTCGTCAGCCCCGGGCCCGGGAACCGCGACTCCGCCTTGGCGATGCGCCGCGCCGGGTTGAGGCTCGAGATCGTCCCCGCGGAGACCCTCGAGGAATCGCTCGCCGCGATCGAGCTGGTGGCGGGCTATGCCGGAGCCGAAGCGACGGGCCGCGACCTCGCGGCAGCCGTGCGGGCGCGCCTCGACGCGGTCGCGAAGCGCGTCGCGGGGGCACCGCGAGTTGCAACGTTCTTCTGCATCCAGACCGACCCAATCATCGCGGCGGGGCGCGACACGCTTCCCTCGCAGCTTCTCGAGCTGGCGGGCGGATCGAACGTCGTCGAAACATCGCGCTATCCGCGCCTCGACGTCGAAGCGGTGGCAGGCGCAAAGCCCGAATTGATCCTCCAGGCGCGCATGGACTTGGCGAGCGGCGATCCTCATGCCGAAGACGCATTCTGGAAGCGCTGGCCGTCGATCCCCGCGGTGGCGCGCGGGCGCGTCGTCGTCCTCCCCGACGATCTGACGCTCAGGCCGGGGCCGCGCGTCGCCGACGCGGCAGAGGAACTGGCCGCGATCCTCCACGGCGAGGCCGAAGGCAAAGGGGCGCGATGAGCGTCTTCGCCGCGCCGAACCGCCGCGTGTTGGGCCTGCTCATCATCGGGGCGAGTGTCGTCGTGGCGGGGGCCATTGCGGCCGGTGTCGGGTCGAGCGACCTCAGCCTCCACGACGTCGCGACGGCGCTCCTGGGCGGTGGCGACGCATCGACGCGCGGGATCGTGATCGACTTCCGCCTGGCCCGCGTCCTTCTCGCCGCGTGCGTCGGCGCGGCGCTCGCCTGTGCCGGCGCTTCGTATCAGGCGGTACTGCGGAACCCGCTCGCCGATCCGTTCATCCTCGGCGTGTCGGGGGGCGCGGCTCTGGGTGCTGTGATCTTCATCGCGATCTCCCCGGCCTCCGGGTTGGGGGGATCGATTGCCCGCCCCGCCGCGGCGTTCCTCGGTGCGGTCTTAACCCTCGTCGTGCTCTTCGGCCTCGCCCGCTTCCGGGGCCGCACGGAAACGACCGCGCTCCTGTTGACGGGCGTCGTGTTGAACGCGCTCGATTCCGCGATCATCCAGTTCTTCGTCAGCGCCGGCGACCCGGCGCGATTTCAGGGGACGCTGTCGTTTCTCATGGGCGCGATGAACGCGCCGTCGTGGCAGGCGCTCGGCATCGTCGCGGTGCTCACCGGCGCGGGAATCGCGTTGTTGCTCGCGCACGCGCACACGCTCAACCTGCTGGCGTTGGGCGACGAGGAGGCTGCCCAGCTCGGCGTCCCGGTTGATCGCGCGACCTGGACCATCGTCCTCGCGGCGTCCCTCGTCACCGCGGCGGCCGTCGCCTTCACGGGAATCATCGGCTTCGTGGGGCTCATCGTGCCGCACGCGATGCGCGCCCTGTTCGGGCCGGACCATCGCGTCCTCCTCCCGGCGAGCGCGCTTGCCGGAGCCGCGACGCTGATGCTGGCGGACGCCGCGGCGCGGACGTTCATCGCGCCGTCGGAGCTTCCGGTCGGCGTCGTCACGGCGCTCATCGGCGGCCCGTTCTTCCTGATCCTCCTGATGAAGCGACTGAGGGAATCGTGAGCGCGACGGCTCTCACCATGGAGCGGCTCTCCTTTGCCTACGGCAAGGCGCCGATCCTCGCCGGGCTCGACCTCTCCATCGCGGCCGGCACGATCACGGGGATCCTCGGACCGAACGGCAGCGGCAAGACGACTCTCGTCCGCCTTGCCTCGGCGGCGCTGCGCCCAACGGCCGGCCGCATCGCGCTCTTCGGGGACGAACTCGCCACGTTACCGACGCGCGAGCGGGCACGTCGCGTCGCGGTCGTCCCCCAGGAGACGCATCCCGTCTTCGAGTTCACCGTCGAGGAGATCGTGCGCATGGGACGCGCGCCCCACCTGGGGCTTTTAGGCCTCGAGGGACCGCGCGACCGCACGATTGCTCGCGACGCGATGGAGCGTTGCGAGGTGGCCCAGCTCGCCTCGCGGTCCTTCCGTGCGATCTCGGGAGGCGAGCGACAAAGGGTGATGCTCGCGCGCGCGCTGACGCAGGAGGCGCGCCTTCTGCTTCTCGACGAGCCGACGGCGTTCCTCGACCTCAGGCACCGCCTGGCCGTCTACGCGCTGCTCGGGAAGCTCCACCGGGAAAACGGCCTGACCGTCGTCGTCGTGAGCCACGACATCAACCTGGCCGCGCGCCACTGCGACCGCCTCGTTCTGCTGCGTTGCGGCGCGATCGCCGCCGACGGATCGCCCGCCGAAGTACTCCGCCCCGAGCCGATCCGCTCCGTGTACGAGGTTGATGTCGAGGTGCGCACCGACCCGTCTTCGGGTCGTCCGTTCGTCATTCCGTTGGCGCCCTCGGGGGCGTGACCCACATCACCTTGACAGGGCTCCGCGGCCGCGCGTAACGTGCGCCTCGGTTTCGGTTCGCTCTTTTCAAATAGCGCTCGTCGAGGGAAGCGGGTGAAAATCCCGCGCGGCCCCCGCCACTGTCAACGGGGACGCCTCGGGCACGCATCCACTGAACGTCAGTGATCCCGCATAGGGGTCGGGCGTTTGGGAAGGAGCCCGAAGGCGGACGATCCGTGAGCCAGGAGACCGGACGAGCGCAAATCGCGCTGTCGCGCGTCGAACGGGAGGTTCGAATGCGGCGTTCGGGTTCCGGTTTCCTCGTTCCATCGTCTCTACTCATCCTCTCTTGGACCGTCGTGTGCCCGCTCGTCGTCGCCGCGGACGACGACGCCAAGGTCGATGAACAGGTGCTCGTGACCGCAACGCGCCTCGACGACAAGGGCGTTCCGAAAAACGACGTGGCCGCGCACGTGACGATCATCGATCGCGAGCAGATCGAGGCAAGCGGCGCGCGAAACCTCCAGGACCTCATGTCCGAGCTCACCGGCGTCGTGCTGATCGACCAGGTGGGCAACGACGTGCAGAAGTCCCTCGACCTGCGCGGCTTCTCCGGTGGGAAGGGGATCGCGGTGTTCGTCGACGGGACGCGCATCAACGATTCGCGGAACAACCTCGCGTCCCTCGAGCAGGTGCCGCTCGACGCGGTCCTGCGCGTCGAGGTGACCAGAGGCCCGTCGGCCGCTCTCGCCGGCGGGGGCGCCGAAGCCGGCGTGGTGCGGGTCATCACGCGACGCGGCACAGAACCGTCCGCGTCGGTGTCGGCGTCGACCGGCAGCTTCAACACCGCGCGCCTCGACGCCACTTACGGCGGGAACTTCGGCCACTACGACCTATTCGTTTCGGGGGCCTACGACACGACCGACGGCTTCAGACCTAATTCCGGAGGCGATCAGAAACGGTTCAACATTTCAGGAGGCTGGGACCTCGGAGCGGACCGTCGTGTGGGTCTCGTCCTGCTCTCTTCGAGCCTCGACTACGGCGCTCCGGGGGCTTTGACGATGGCGGAGTTTACGGCCGATCCGTGGCAAAACTCCTACAACCTGCTCGACGGATCGGATGTCGTCGAGCGTCAGGCATCGCTGAGTTTCCAGGGACCGGTCGGTGACGGGTTTTCCCTCGCCGCCACACTCGCCTACCGTTCCGGTGATGCCCGGACGCTCTCGACCGGCCGCGCGGCGGCGACGTACGGCGGGTTCTTCCTCGATGGCGACGGCGGCACATGGAGCGGCGTCGCCCAGGCGGCGCGCGAGATCGCTTCCGATCATGGATCGCACCTCGTTGCTTTCGGGCTCGAAGCGCTAGACGGATCGACCGACAGCCTCGGCTATTTCACATCGCCGTCATCCCCCGGCTCGTACGACCCGTCGGCTCCGTCGTCGCGCAACGACGCCGGCGCCTCCAACGCGGGACTGTTCGCGCAGGACACCTGGACGATCTCGCCTCGATGGGGCGTCACCCTGGGTCTCCGCGCCGACCGGAGCCGCGCGAGCTATGTCGAGACCGTCCCAGGGACGACGAACGGGAGCAAGGCATTTTCCGAGATCTCGCTGCACGCGGGAGCGACGATGCACGCGAGCGCGGCCGTCGACTTGTACGCCTCGTACGGAGACGGATTCCTCCCGCCGTCGCCCGAACAGCTCTACGCGTTCCCGTTTTTCGGGAGTAATCCGGAGCTCGAATCGGAAGACGCACGCGCGTACGAGTTCGGTCTTAGAAGCCACAGCCGCCTGGGCTCGCTCGACGCCGCGGTGTTCTTCACGGATACGGCCAACGAGATCGTCTTCGACCCGACGCCCACCCCGACCGACCGGTTCGGGCGCAACGTCAACGCGGGCATGACGAGGCGGCGTGGCGTCGAGCTGTCCGCCCGCGGCCGCCTCGGGCGTGGCGTCGCCGCGTTTGCGAACGCGACGTACACGGACTCGGTCTTCACGAACGGCGCCGATGTCGGCGGCGAGGTGCCGCTCGTGCCGAACTGGCGCCTCGCCGCAGGGATCGATGCCTCGCTCCCGCACGACTTTCGCGTTCGGGCGGACGCGCTTTACGTCGGCTCGCAGGTGTTGGACAACGACTCCTCGAACAGCCAGCAGCGGCTCGCGGCGTACACGGTCGTCAACCTGCGCGCGGGCTGGGAGCGTACGCTGGGATCTGGTGAGGGATCCCGCAACGGCGCTTTGGGATTTTTCGTCGCGGCGGAGAACCTGTTCGACGAGCGCTACGCCACTCGCGGCATCTACGCCTTCGATTTCTCGACGTCGACCCCGGCGGATTTCGTGACACCCGCGCCGGGGCGGCGTTATCTTGCGGGCTTGACCTGGCGGATGTGAACGCCGACAACGGAGCAACGATGCCGCGCCTCACGAAGATCTACACCAGAACGGGCGACGACGGAACGACGGGTTTGGGCGGCGGCCAGCGCGTCGCGAAGGACGCGCTTCGCATCGAGACCTACGGGACCGTGGACGAGTTGAACTCGCAACTCGGGGTGGCTTTGGCCGCGGGTCTCGAAGCGACGTTGGCGGCAGAGCTGACGCGGGTGCAGAACGAGCTCTTCCACCTCGGGAGCGATCTTTGCGTCCTCGAGGCGGACAAGGCGACCCGGCCGGGGCCACGTATCGAAGAGAAGCACGTTCGCGCTTTAGAAACGGCGATGGACCGCATGACGGAACCGCTCGGGCCCCTGACGAACTTCATCCTGCCCGGGGGCTCCGTGGGGGCGGCGCAGCTTCACGTCGCGCGCACCGTCTGTCGCCGCGCCGAACGCCTCGCGGTTGCGTTGGCCCGAGAGGAAGCGATCGGAACTTCTGTGATCCCCTACCTGAACCGTCTCTCGGACGCCCTGTTCGTGATGGCGCGCTGGGAAAACCGGCATCGCGGAATCGAAGACACGACTTGGAATTCGCGCGCGTGACTGTCAACTGTGAACTGTCAACTCTGAGCCCCGTCGACCAGAAGTTCACGGTTCACAGTTAACAGTTGACAGTTCAGAGGCGCGAGGTCGCGTCCACGCTTTTCGCCGCCCCCCCCATGAACTGCAGGCACTGGATCACCGTGTCGCGCAGCTGCGCGCGATCCACGAGGATGTCGATCATCCCGTGCTCGAGCAGGAACTCGGACCGCTGAAACCCCACGGGGAGTTTCTGGCGAATCGTCTGCTCGATGACGCGGGGGCCGGCGAAACCGATCAGCGCCTTGGGCTCCGCGATGATGACGTCGCCCAACATCGCGAACGACGCCGTGACGCCGCCCGTCGTCGGGTCGGTCAAGATGGAAATGTAGGGGATCCCCTTCTCGTCGAGCCGCGCCAACGCCGCGGAGATCTTCGCCATCTGCATGAGCGAGAGCGCTCCCTCCTGCATCCGCGCCCCGCCAGAGCACGAGATGACGATCAGAGGGCAGCTCGCGTCGTACGCGCGCTCGGCTGAGCGCGTGATCTTCTCGCCGACCACGCTCCCCATCGAGCCGCCCATGAAGCCGTACTCCATCGCGGCGATGATCACGGGCATGCCGCCCATGAGCCCCTCGCTCGCAACGAGCGCGTCCTTGAGGCCGGTTTCCCTCTGGTAGCTGACGAGTCGCGCGGCGTAGGGTTTCGTGTCGACGAAGCCGAGCGCGTCCACCGGGGCGATCTCGGTATCGAACTCCAGGTAGCGGCCGTCGTCGTACATCGTGTCGAGACGCTCGCGCGCGCTGATCCTGAAGTGGTAGTTGCACTTGGGGCAGACGTTGGCGTTTCGCGCGACTTCCTTCTTGTAGATGATCTCCTTGCAGTTGTCGCACTTGACCCAGAGCCCTTCGGGCATGATGAACTTGCGGTCGCCCGCCGGGAGCTTGGGGGTCTTTTCTTTCTTGAACCACGCCATGACGGGAACCTACCAGCGGCTTCCCGGGGGCGTCAAGGAGACATCCACGGGCTCGAAAACGCCTAGCTTTCCAGAATGCCCGAGCTCCCGCAGCTTTTTCCGCACGTTCGCGGGGAGCTTGTCGCGGTCGCTGTCGGCGATGACGACGAGGGGCGCGTCGCCACGATCGAGCCGCTCCGCCAACTGTTCGCCCACCAACCTCTCGGGCACGCGGTCGGCGTAGTAGGTCAGGCTCGGCAGGTTGATGTCGACGACCACGAGCGGACGGACCGACCGGAGTGCGGGGACCGCGTCGACCAGAGGCGCCGCGCTGCGGGTTGTGGCGAGGACCGAAGGAGCGCCGACGACGACCGCGAGAAGGAACGTGAACGATCCCACCGCAGCTGAGCCGTACACGATCCGCGGCGAACTCTCGAGCATGCCGTAGAGCGCGACGAGGGCCGCTATCCCGAACGCCGCCGCGCCGACGTAGGCCGTCCCCTGGGCGTCGCTCTCGAGCGAGGTCGCCGCCGCCACCCCGAGGCCGAACGACAGCGCGACGAGCGTCATGGTCACCATGCTCGATCCCGCCCGCAGGCGTTTCGGGCTCACGAGCTCTTGACCCAGCTCGAACGTGACGACGAGCGCGGCCAGCGGCGCGAGCGGCAGGATGTAGTTCGGCAGCTTTCCCTTGCTGAGGGAGAAAAAGACGAGCCCTGCGCCAAACGCCGCGGCCGCATAGGGCCCCGTCGGCGAGTCGGGATCGTGCCAGCGCGTCAGCCCTCGGACCGTGCCGAGGAAGAGCGGTCCGGCCCACGGAAGAAACGCGACGAGGCAAACGGCGAGGAAGTACCACCACGGCTCGACGTGCGCGGTCCCGGTGAGGGCGCGGTCGATCGCCTCGGTGCGCAATACGCGGACGACGTTGCTCCAGCCGATCCGCTGTATGAAGACGAACCCCCAGGGCATGACCACCGCGGACAACGCGAGACTCGTCGTCAGGACCGTTTTCATCGAAGGCACGACATCGCGCCCGGTCGCGGTGCGCCCCGCGAGAATCATGGCGAGCGGGAGCACCACGCCGACGGGTCCCTTCACCAGGAACGCCAGACCCAGCAGCAGTCCGATGACCCCGCTGCGTTCGAGCTCCTTGTGGTCGTGTTGCACGAGGTCGAGCGCCAGAACAGCCAGGACGTGGACCGACAGCAGCGCGTCCAACGTGCCGACCCGCGCGATCAACACGACGATGGGAAACGTCAGAAACGTGACCGCCGCCCACGCCGCGCCCTCGACACCGAAGCGGCGCCACCCGATCCACCCGACGAGGAGGAGCGACATGAACGTCGCCGCCGCGGCGGGGAGTCGCGCCAGCAGCTCGTTGGGGCCGCCGAGTTGGAACAGCGCGGTCTGCACCCAGTGCAGCAGCGGCGGCTTGACGAGGCGCGGCTCCCCTTCGAAGGTCGGTACAACGTAATCGCCGCTCCGCATCATCTCGACCGAGGTGCGAGCGAAGCGGGCCTCGTCGGGGTCGAGGAACGGGTAGGCGCCGAGACGGACGAACAGCAAGAGCAGCGCCCCGGCGATCGTCGCGAGGATCGCCAGCTTACCTTTCTCCTCCAACCGTTCCTCCGGTCGCGGCACTCTCCGGCCGCGTTCAAGGCCGGGCTATGATAGCCCCCGAAATTTGTTGGGCTCCCCCGTGACGAACGACCCCATCGCCTGGCTCTACGGCTTGCAGTCCCACGGCATCAAGCTTGGGCTCGACGGCATCCGCACGCTCCTTGCGCTCCTCGATCATCCCGAACGCGCCTATCCATCCACGCTCGTGGGCGGCACGAACGGGAAGGGCTCCGTCTCGGCCATGCTCGATGCGATTCTCGGCGCGGCTGGCCGCCGCGTGGGCCTGTACACCTCCCCGCATCTCGTGCGGCCGAACGAACGGATACGGATCGCGGGCGAGGACATCGCGACTCCGGAGCTCCATCGGGTGCTCGAGGTCGTTCGCGCCGCTTGCGAGCGGGGGTTAGCCGAAGGAAAGCTCGGGGCGCATCCGTCGTTCTTCGAGGTGATGACCGCCGCGGCGCTGTGCGCTTTCCGTGACGCCGGGGTGGACACGGCCGTGCTCGAAGTGGGCTTGGGCGGACGTCTCGACGCGACGAACGCGACCGAGCCCCTCGCCTCCGCGATCGTCACGGTGAGCCTCGATCACATAGAGACGCTCGGGACGACCCTCGAAGCGATCGCCCTCGAAAAGGCGGGCATCGTTCGTGCCGGGCGGTCGCTCGTTTCCGGAGTCGTGCAGCCTGACGTCGTCGCCGTTTTACGCGCGCGGTGCGACGCAATCGGCGCAACGATGATCGACGCGCGCGCAGCCAAGCTCCCCTCCGGTGTCAGGCTCTCGCTCGACGGCACGCACCAGCGGGACAACGCTCGCGTCGCCGTCGCGACGTTCGAGGCGTTTTCCCGCGAGATCGGGCACGCGCCCGACCCTCTGGCCATGCGGCATGGTCTCGAAACGGCGCGCTGGCCCGGGCGCTTGCAACTGATCCCCGGGGCTCCTTCGATCCTCCTCGATGGCGCGCACAACGTCGCCGGAGCCGAAGCGCTGGCCGCGCACCTGGCGCTTCGCGGCGGACCGAAGCCGGTGCTCCTCTTCGCCGCGATGGCCGACAAGGACCTCGCGGGGATTCTCGGACCCCTGGTCCCCCACATCGCTTCCGTCGTGGCGACCCAACCCGGAGTCGCCCGCGCCGCCGACAGTCGCGACGTCGCGGCCGCGGCGCGCGCCCTCTTACTCCCCGCGGGAGCCGAGACGGAGCCGGCGCGCGCCCTCGAGAAGGCTCGCGCCCTCGCCGGGCCGGGCGGCCTCGTGCTCGTCGCCGGGTCGCTCTACTTGGTCGGCGCGGTGACTGCGGTGCTCGAAGGGGGAGCAGTGCCCGGGCCCGTGTCCCTGTAGGCTGCGATCAGAACGGAGACTCGCATGGGAACTTGGCGCAAGCTGTTTGGCCCGAGCAAGCAGGACATCTGGCGGCAACTGAGCACCGAGATCGAAGCCCGTTACGTCGAGGACGGTTTCTGGAAAGGGGACAAGGTCCAGGCCACGCATGGCGAATGGACCATGACGCTCGACACCTACGCCGTCTCGACCGGCAAAACGACGATCGTCTTCACGCGGATGCGCGCACCTTACGTTAATCCCGACGGTTTCCGTTTCACCGTGTACCGGAAGGGAATCTTCACCGACATCGCCAAACGACTCGGCATGCAGGACGTCGAGGTGGGTGATGAAGCGTTCGACCGGGACTTCGTTATCAAGGGAACCGACGAAGCGAAGCTCCGAGTCCTGTTCTCCAACCCGACGATTCGAGACCTCATCGCCAGGCAGCCGGAGATCCACGTCACGGTCAAGGACGACGAGGGCTGGTTCGGCCCGAGCTTTCCCGACGGCGTCGACGAGCTTTACTATGCGGTCCCGGGTGTCATCAAGGACGTCGAACGGTTGAAACTTCTCTACGCGTTGTTTGGCGAGACGCTCGACCAGCTGTGCCGCATGGGGTCGGCCTACAAAGAGCCTCCCAACGTCACGATTTGAACTGTTACCGCGTCGCCTGGGTCAGCGACATCGTGCTAACAATGGTGCCATGACGATCCGGCTGCCCTCCGTGTCCCCCCTTAGACTCGACCGGGAGGTCGGCGTCGATCAGCTTGATTGGCGCCACGTCTTCGGGCGGGAGGGGCGCGTCGAGGTCGAGATCGGGATCGGCAAGGGGCGCTTCTTGCTCGCCTGCGCCTCCGCGCGGCCGGAGGTGTTGCACTTCGGCATCGAGTGGTCGAACGAGTATCTGAGGCTCGTCGAGACGCGCGCCGAGCGCGCGAACCTCGACAACGTACGCTTCGTCCGCGCGGATGCGAGCGATCTCGTGCGGCGCGCGATCCCCGAGGGGTCGGTGTCGACCTACTACATCTTCTACCCCGACCCGTGGCCGAAAAAGCGCCATCACAAGCGGCGCTTCTTGCAGCCCGCAAACGTCGACGCCCTCGCGAGGACGCTCGTGCCGTCGGGATGGCTTCACGTCGCCACCGACCACGATGACTACTGGAGCGTGATCGAGCCCCTCCTGGACTCCCACGTCGCCTTCGCGCGGCAGCCGGCGTTCGGGGGGCCGGAGTTCCCGCTCCCGGTCGACGGCGCACTGACCAACTTCGAGGCCAAGTACGAGGTCCAGGGGCGTAGCCGCCATCGCGGCTCGTGGCGACGTCGCTAGAGGGGCGCCTGGCCGCCGTCCCGTTGAAAGGCCGGACGGCGGCATGTACACTTCGGGCCGCTTTGCCGCGTTCGGGTCGGCGGTTGCGATCGCACAGGAGAGTAGCTCAATTGGCAGAGCACCGGTCTCCAAAACCGGGGGTTGCAGGTTCGATTCCTGTCTCTCCTGCCACAGTCGTCTCGACCGCAGCGAACGTCAAGATCATCCTCACCGGCCACCCCGGCTCGGGTAAGACGACCACCATGCGCGGGATCGTCGAGCGCCTGCGCGGCCGCGTCCCGATGACCGGGTTCGTCACGGAAGAGCTCCGCGAGGACGGCCACCGCGTCGGATTCCAGGGCGTCACGCTCGACGGCCGGTCCTTCCCGCTCGCGCACGTGCGCACCAAGGGGCCGCTGCGCATCGGACCGTACGGCGTCGATCTTGCCGGGCTCGAGTCGATCGGACTCGACGCGCTGACACCGCGCGAGCCGGGCGTCCTCGTCGTGCTCGACGAGATCGGGAAAATGGAATGCCTCTCCGAAGTGTTCAAGACGCGGGTTGCGCAGCTCCTCGAAGACGACACGCCACTGATCGCCACCGTGCCCGCCGTCGGCGTGGGCTTCGTCAGGAGGGTCAGGAACACCCTTCGCGCGAAGCACTTCACGATGACGCGCGGCGAAACCGAGGGCATGGCCGGTGAGATCGCCCGCGTGGTGTCAGGGGCGCTGCGGGTGGACGCGAGGAGGACCTCATGAGCGGCGGTTCCGACGACATGGCCACGCTCATCGCCGATGTGCGTCACGACACGAACAACGCGCTGATGGCGATCGTCGGTTACCTCGAGATTCTCCTCGGGCGTGACGATCTCCCCGAGGCTGTGGTGTCGAAACTGAAGGGCATCGAAGCCGAGGCCTACAAGATCCGCGACCACATCGCCCGGACCTCGTTCATCCGCCGGCCCGGCGCCTAACGGGCGCTCGCGGCGAGCGGCGCAGGCGAACACCCCGGCGAGACGCCTCACGCGGAGGCGCGCCTGTGCAGCAGCTCGCGCACCAGGTCGGGGTCGGCGGCGTACGCGATCGGCGGTCGCGTGTCGTCCTCGATCGGCGCGATCGCGAGCGGCAGCCCGGCGGTGAGCCGGTTGTACGTCAGCGCCAGCAACGGCTTTAGATTGACGACGTCCTCGAGGCAGTAGCGCAGCAGCGTGTCGAGCGCGGTAGCGGCCCCCGCGCGGTGCGCGCGCCAGAGCAGGACCGCCATGAACCCGTCCACCCCGTCGAGCACTTCGGGCCGGCCGATCCCGAGCTGCTTCTCCGCCCCCTTGAGCCCGCCCTTCACGCCGAGCCGGTGCAGCGGGAAGCGCAGGTCGATGTGGTGGAAGCGATCGAACTCGACGTCGGGAAAGGCGTTCTTCAAGACGGGAAGGTCGAACGACGACCCGTTGTAGGTGACGAGCAGCTCGACCCCGTCGAGCGCCTCGGGAAACTGGGGCAGGTCCCGGCCCCGCACGAACGCGCGCGTCGTCGTCCCGTCCGA
>Ga0315290_10001573_pt1 | contig 15654 bp, 8 predicted proteins | sample YL17G12_0_MG_FD_203627 | JGI IMG/M metagenome (GOLD analysis project Ga0315290, IMG submission 203627) | Sediment microbial communities from Yellowstone Lake, YNP, Wyoming, USA - YL17G12_0 | ecosystem: Environmental > Aquatic > Freshwater > Lake > Sediment | place: USA: Wyoming | collected... | reverse complement strand
GTTCAGCGAGCCGCGAGAACTGACGAGAAGGTCTATCGAGCGCGGCGATCCCGGAGCCGCGATCAGTCCGACGATTCCAGGTTGCGTAGCCGTAGAAGGGATCGTTCTAACTTGACCGATTCATCCTCGCGCAATCATGGACGAAGCACGCGCGGCACGAGCGAGGCAAAGAAGGAGGGAGTCCGAGATCTCGCGGATCGCCACGTTGAGCGGCTCCCGCCAAGCAAGCTCGGGGTGGTGGTCCCAACGGGATTTGAACCCGTGTTTAAGCCTTGAGAGGGCGTTTAGGGCTTGTTGATACGGTGTGAGCGCAAGTAATCGGGAGTGAGTCTTCAATGCCACTGGAGCGGCGTTTCCAGTCCTTCTGACTGCTGGCAACCTGATTGCTTGTGACAGGGAATGAGGCCGGTGATAGGCACTATTTAGGCACCGTCTACATGGGGCTCATGGCCGGAGAGTCGTTATCAAGCTCATCTCCCTAATCCCCAAGGAGTCTACGGAGCTCTCACAGATTCGAAGTCCCCTTCATTCCTATGATGCCAGGATTACTCCAGGTTTCGGCCAACACAGTAGTTGACGGGGCCCTAAGTTGGTCGCCTATCCAGCCATTCCAAGCCTCCCTCCAGCTTGCAGGCGCTTACCTGAGCAATACGTGAATTTGGTCTTGAGCCACTGGGTGCTTTCCCAGAGGGAAAGGGATATCATCTTAAAGCTTTTTGCCTCACCACAACTGATATACCTGTATAGCGGAATCAGATGGACAATCTTTGGAGCAAGGAACAGATCGAGGCTCTAGCTCAGGCTGGATGTAAGTTCACCCCGGGTGGGTCTCATAGCAGCCGAACCATCATGTTGGCTGAATTGAAGCAGGTTCTTGACGCGGTACCCTCAGGCTCGTCACCAGATACATATCGCTCGGCAATTCTGACGTTAAATGTCCTCGGCAAAGGCACTGAGAGCACGAGGCAGAAATCGCTACGCCACTTGCGTGAGCTGTATGCGCTCGATGAAGCCACACCCATTTTCGGACTCCTGCGTAAGCTCCATACTACGGACGCCGCGAGCCTGCCGTTGCTGGCAGTGCAGGTCGCCTGGGCGCGCGATCCGCTTTTGCGGGCTACGACTCCGCCGATCATGGATGCATCAGAGGGCGAGCGAGTTGAAACGGCCAGCTTGGCGCAGGCGTTAGAAGCCGCGTTTCCGAATCAGTATTCGGAACTGAACCGGAACAAGATCGCACGGAATGCCGCGTCCTCGTGGACCCAGTCCGGGCACCTCGCTGGTCGTGCGAAAAAGACCCGCCAGCGGATCAAGCCTACAGCCGTGGCCGTCACCATGGCCTTTTTCCTCGGGGACACTGCCGGCTATCACGGTGCAGCGGTCTTTTCCAATCCCTGGTGCCGCCTCCTCGATCTGAGCCCCGACCGCGCCAAGACCATGGGATTCGAAGCCCATCGGGCCGGGTTGCTCAACCTGCGTGCGGTGGGTGAGGTCGTTGAATTGAGTTTTCCGCTGCTCGCTGAATTCCAAGGCCAACCATCATGAGCGCTATTGACCGTCTTCTTTCTAACTACTCCCGCCAAGTGCGCCTGCCTTGGTCGGCCAACATGTCGGGCAAGCAGCGCGTCTGGTTCGCGGTTTATCCGCCGGCAGAAGAACGCCGGGTGCGGGCACGCCTCCCGCAGTTTGAAGCTCTTACGCTTGAGGCAAAACACGGATGGATCACTGTGGACCTCACACGGCTGCTCCCAGAATTCCTGGCAGCACACAAATACCGTGAGTCGATCTTTAAGCAGCCTCAACATTTACGGGCGGGAAGTGAGATCGAAGTTCGTGCCGCTGCTCTTGTGAATGAGGCTTGTGCCCGCGAACAAGCCGATGCCGACAGCGTCGTGGCCGTTACGGGCCTTGCTTCGCTGTTCGATTTCATGCGGGTCTCCAGCCTGATCGATCGCGTCGAAGACAGCGTGCCAGGACGTTTGCTCATCTTTTTCCCAGGCGAATACGCGGGCAACGTCTATCGCTTCATGGATGCGCGCGACGGCTTCAACTACATGGCCGCTCCCATCACCTCAACCGAGAGCTTCATCAACCCATGAGTAAGCCTATGACTAACCGCGAACTTTATTTCCGCGATCCCACAACCATCGAGCTGCTCAACAACGGCGTCTCGAAGGTTTCCGAAATCGGCCACGACGAGCGCCAGATCAAGACGCTCCGATTCGAGCTGGACACCTTTGTCTGCGATGGCGAATACGCCCGTGGCCTAGAGCGGATTCTCAAGGCCTACCTGGATGGCTTGGGGCGGGAAGAGCAAAAGGCGGTCTGGGTTAGCGGTTTCTTTGGAAGTGGCAAGTCCCATCTCGTCAAAGTGCTGCGCTATCTCTGGGAGGATTATCACTTCGCCGATGGTGCCACCGCCCGTTCGCTCGTGAAGCTGCCGGCTGAAATTGCTGATCTGCTCAAGGAACTGAGCAACCGAAGCAAGCCACTTGGTGGTTTGCGCGCGGCGGCAGGCACCCTCGGCGCAGGCTCCATGGAGAATGTCCGGCTGGCTTTCGTGCAACTGGTCCTGCGTTCTGCTGGCCTTCCAGAAGATCTCGCCCATGCGAAATTCATCCTATGGCTGCGTTCCTCTGGTCTAGAAATGCCCGTCGCGAAGGCACTAAAGAAGAACAACTGCGAGTTGCTCGAGGAAGTAGTGAATCTGAATTATTCAGTGCCCCTTGCCGAGGCACTCCTGTCTGCCGACCCAAAATACGGAACGGTGGCCAACGTCCAGGAGGCGATGCGTACCGGCTTTCCCGAGCTCACCTCGCCCACCATGGGGCAGGCGCTCGACTTCCTACATCAAGTCTTCGGTGAGAAAAATAACCTTCCTTGCACGCTACTCGTCGTGGACGAAATCCAGCAGTTCCTTGGTGGAAATGTCCAGCGCACGATGGATCTGCAGGAAATCGCGGAGTATTGCTGCACCAAGCTGAACCAGCGCCTTCTTCTCGTCGGCACCGGCCAGTCAGCGTTGAGCGACAAGACGTCCAGCCTGCAACGACTTCAGGCCCGCTTCGCTGTCAAGGTGCAGCTCTCCGACACCGACGTTGAGAGTGTTATTCGCAAAACAGTCCTATGCAAAAAGCCAGAGCAAGAGGCGGCCATTGCACAGTGCATGGAGACTAATCAAGGCGAGTTGGCTCGCCATTTGCAAAATACTCGTCTTGCCGCCACCCACGAAGACGACAAGTTCTTCGTAGCCGATTACCCGCTGCTGCCCACCCGCAGGCGGTTCTGGGAGAAAGTGCTGCGCAACACCGACCATTCAGGCACCAAGGCTCAGTTGCGTTCCCAATTGCAGATCGTCTTCGAGGCGACGCGACAAACTGCAGCGGCTTCCGTAGGCACGGTGGTGCCGGGGGACTTCATCTATGACCAGATTTCCACCGACCTCCTCAACTCCGGCGAGCTGGAACGCGAGTATGACGAGATCATCCGCAAGCAGCGCGACGGCACCAAGGATGGCGATCTCCGCTCCAGCCTGTGCGCCCTGATCTTCCTCATCGGAAAACTGCCCCGCACTCCGGGTCCTGACGACGGCGTCCGGGCAAACGCCGAAACGTTGGTAGACCTGCTTGTCAGCGATCTGAAAAACGACCGTCCAAAGCTGGAGCAGCAAGTCCCCAAAGCGCTCAAGCAGCTCGTGGATGCCGGCCAGCTCATGGCGGTGGAATCCGAATACCGCCTCCAGACTCGCGAGGGCGTGCTCTGGACGCACGACTTCAACCGCCGCCGCACCGCCACCCTCAATGACGACCAGCGCATCAATTCCAAGCGTGCGGAACTGCTCCGCGACGGAGCCAAGCAGGCGCTCAAGCCCGTGTCGTTGCAGCAGGGCACCTCTCGCCAGCCGCGCAAGCTCGCTGTCGAGCTTTCCTCCAGCCGTCCCACTACCAGCAGCGATGAGGTCACACTCTGGGTGCGAGACGGATGGAGCGACGACGAAAAGTCGGTCCTGAACGATGCCCGTGCGGCTGGAGTCGATAGCCCGTTACTCTTCGGCTACCTGCCACGGCTCCACCACGAGGAATTGAAGCAGGCTATTGCCTCCCACATTGCTGCGCAGGAAACGCTGGACGCCCACGGCCCGGCCGCCACGCCGGAGGCCATTGAGGCCCGCAAGGCCGTCGAGACCCATTTGGAGGTTGCGAGGCACCGAATTCAGGAACTGCTCGGCCAGATTATCGGAGGCGCGAAGGTCTTTCTCGGCGGTGGGCAGGAGGCCAACGGTATTGAGCTGGCCGATAAGGTGCAGGATTCCGCAAACAGTGCACTGGAACGGCTCTTCCCTCAGTTCTCCGAGGCGGATCATGCTAACTGGGGCCAGGTCGTCACTCGCGCCCGCACTGGCGATGTGGGCGCCCTCTCGCAAGTAGGCTATCCCGGCGATGTCACCAAGCATCCCGTCTGCCGCCGTGTGATCGAAGTCATCGGGGCTGGCAAGAAGGGCAAAGACCTGCGCGACCACTTCAAGGCTGCCCCTTTTGGCTGGCCGCAAGACGCCATCGACGGTGCGCTTTTCATTATGCTCGTCGCCGGCAATCTGCGCGCCACCATCAATAACCAACCGGCACAGGCGCAGACGCTCCCACAGAGTCAGGTGGGCGTTGCGAGCTTCTACGTGGATGTGCCGCCGCTCAATGCGCCGCAGCGGCTTGAGCTCAAGGCGCTCTTCCAGAAAATCGGAATTACCACCCAAAATGGCAAGGAGTCCGAAGCCGCCGTGCAGTTCCTGCAAAAGCTGCTCGCACTGGCGGATTCTGCCTGTGGTAGCGCGCCCAGGCCGGAGTCCCCCGATACGCAGGCCGCGCGTGCCCTGCAAATGCTCAGTGGCAATGACCAACTGCTCAAGATCCACGAGCTGAAGGACGACCTCACCGCCAAACTCGCCGCATGGAAAAAGAACGCCGACGCCATCGCCAAACGCTGGCCGCTGTGGGAACGGTTGCTGGATTGTCAGAGCTTTGCCACTGGCCTACCGGAAGCGGAGGCTTGCGCCAAATCCATCACCGCCATGACCGATGGCCGCACTCTGCTGACCGACCCGGACCACGTACCTGAGTTAACCAAACAGCTCACCACTGCCCTGCGCACCGCTCTCGGGAAACTGCAGGGCGACCTCGCCGCCGCATTCAAAGCCGGCGATGACAAACTCGCCGCCTCGCAAGTGTGGAGCCGTCTGAGTGAAGAACAACGCTTGTCGATCGTCACTGCCTGTCAGCTTAAGCCGGCGGCGAAAGAGGCCATTGGCACGGACGACGAAATCCTCTCCGCCTTGCGCACTAGCACCTTGGCCGACCGGCGTAATCTGCTCGATGCCGTGCCCCAGCGGTTCTCCCGCGCACTGGACGAGGCCAGTAGGCTGCTGGAACCCAAGGCCCAGCGCGTAGTGTTGCCTGCTGCGACGATCCACAACACAGACGAATTAGGCCAGTGGCTCGCTGGCGTTCGGAAGCACGTTGAGGAAAAACTCAAGGACGGCCCCGTGATTCTATGAGCACTCTTCCCACGAATCACCGTCGCAAGTTGGAAAACGCGATCAAGCAGGCCCGCACGATCGCCGAGGGCGGCGCGCGTAAGGCGCTTGAAGCGCTCGCCGTGCATGAGCCGGATCCCTACCGGCACATGAATGAGGGGCAGCGCAATCTGCGGCGCAAACTCCGTGCGCAGGCCAAGCAATTGGGCGATGGCGAGAGCCAGACTAAGCGCGGCGCGTACGAGATCAAACACCTCGTCGAGAAACTTGCCTACGATCAGTGGCATCGGCTGCTCTTCGCCCGCTTTCTCCTAGAGACCAATCTCCTCATCTCGCCGGAGCACGGCGTGTCCGTGTCGCTGGACGATTGCGAAGAACTCGCCCCGTCGCTCGGACTCAAGGACGCCTGGGCTGTAGCGGCCCGCTTCGCCGCGAAGGAACTGCCGGAGATTTTCCGTGCCGACGATCCGGCTGGTGCGGTGGACCTGCCTGTAGAGGACCGCAAGCCGCTCATCCAGCTTGTCACCGGTTTGCAGGTGGAGGTGTTCACCGCCAGCGACAGTCTCGGTTGGTGCTACCAATTCTGGCAGTCGGACACCAAGGAGGCTGTCAACAAGTCCGGGGTAAAGATCGGCGCCGACGAACTCCCGGCGGTTACCCAGTTGTTCACCGAGGATTACATGGTGGACTTCCTCTTGGACAACACGCTCGGTGCGTGGCACGCCGGCAAAGTCCTCGCCGCGAATTCCAGGCTGGCCGAGAGCGCCCGCAGCGAAGAAGAACTCCGCCGAGCCGCTGCACTGCCGGGCTGCCCGTGGAACTATCTCCGCTTCATTCAAGGCAAGGAAGGCAAGTGGACACCCGCCGCCGGCACGTTCGACGGCTGGCCGAAGAGGGCACAGAAACTCACCTGCCTCGACCCCTGCATGGGCAGCGGGCATTTCGTGGTGGCGATGTTTGTGCGGCTGGTGCCCATGCGCATGGCCGAGGAAAAGCTGGACGAAGCGGTGGCGGTGGCAGCGGTCATCCGCGACAACCTGTTCGGCTTGGAGATTGACCCGCGCTGCACGCAGATCGGCGCGTTCAACCTGGCCCTCGCCGCGTGGCGGCGCGTGGGCCACTGCAAGCTGCCGGCGATGAACCTGGCCTGCTCCGGCCTCGCGCCGAACACCCGCGAAGCCGACTGGCTGGCGATTGCCGGCGACAACCAGAAGCTCCAGCGCGGCATGGAGCGGCTTTACCGGCTGTTCCAAAAGGCGGCGGTGCTGGGCAGCCTCATCAACCCGCGCGCCGGCGAGGGCGATTTGCTGGTGGCCGCGTTCCATGAACTCCAGCCGCTGCTGGAAAAGGCGCTGGCGCAGGAGACCAAGGACGACACCGCGCATGAAATGGCCGTGACCGCGCGCGGCCTGGCCAAGGCGGCGGAAATTCTCGCCGGCCAGTTCACGCTCGTCGCGACTAACGTGCCTTACCTCGGTAGCCGCAAACAGGACGACACGCTCAAGAACCATTTAGAGCAGCATTTCCGTAATAGCAAACCCGACCTCGCCACTGCTTTCGTCGAGCGTTGCCTAGCGTTCTGTGCAAAGGACGGCTCGACCGCTCTGGTCACGCCACAGAATTGGCTGTTCCTCGGCATTTATTCCACGTTTCGAGAATCGCTTCTCACGCATCAGAAATGGAATATTGTCGCTCGGCTTGGACCGAAGGGTTTTCAGACGCCGATGTGGGATTTTAACATTCAACTGGGCGTGATTTCAGCTACCCGGCCATGCGAAGGGGTAACGATGGCTGGGATCGACGTGACCGATGCAACTACAGCAGCCGAAAAATCGACAAGACTCGGCGATCAAAACGCAACTCCAATAGTGCTCGCATCGCAGGCAGATCAGTTACGGAATCCAGACGCTCGAATTGTTATTGATCCCCTAACCGATTCGGCGCTCCTCAATAACGTCGCATCGTTTGCCTCAGGAATGCTCACTGGCGACGGGAATCGCTTTTTTCATTTCTTCTGGGAACTCATGAGTCTCGCCCCAGACTGGGAGTGTCTTCAAAGCTCCGTTACCGACTCTGAACTTTATGGCGGTCGATCACAAGTCGTCCTCTGGCAACAAGGCGTCGGAGAGCTGTTTGCTGCTGCTCAAAGCGTCAAGCACCTTAACACGGCAGTTCAACGATGGCGGACTGGCCAAGAAGTTTGGGGCAAGAAAGGAATCCTTGTGAGCCGGATGTCCGGTCTAGAATGCACGATCTATCTTGGCGACCGTTTTGACGACAACGTGGGGGTGATATGTCCCAATGAGGAATCACTTTTAGCTGCCATCTGGTGTTATTGCTCCTCACCACAATTTGGCGTTGGGGTTCGGAATGTCGATCAAGCACTCAAAGTTACAAACTCGTCACTCGTAAAAGTTCCCTTTGACCTAGCGCACTGGCAGAAGCTGGCGGTGGAGAAATATCCGCACGGATTGCCGATGCCGTTTTCCAGCGACCCGACGCAATGGCTGTTCAACGGCCACCCGGCCGGGGCAGACCAACCGTTGCACGTGGCCGTGGCGCGGTTGCTCGGCTACCAGTGGCCGCGCCAGACCGGTTCAAGTTTTCCCGATTGCTCGGCGCTCGGCCCGGATGGTCTGGAAAAGCTGGCGGATGACGATGGCATCGTGCCCATCAGTCCCGCCAAAGGCGAAGGCCCGGCCGCCGAACGCTTGCGCGAACTCCTCGCCCGCGCCTACGGCAAGGATTGGAACGCCACCCGGCAGGAAGCCTTGCTCGCCCAGGTGGATTACGCCGGCGCTTCGTTGGAGGACTGGCTGCGCAACGGATTCTTCGAGCAGCATTGCGCGCTCTTCCATCATCGCCCCTTCATCTGGCACGTCTGGGACGGTCTCAAAAACGGTTTCAGCGCGCTGGTGAACTATCACAAGCTCACCCACGCGAATCTCGAAAAGCTGACCTATGCCTACCTCGGCGATTGGATCCGCCGCCAGCAGGCCGCCGTGGAGGCCGGGGAGGCCGGCAGCGACGCTCGCCAGCAGGCCGCCAAGCAATTACAGGCCCGCCTCAAGCTTCTCCTCGAAGGCGAGCCGCCCTACGACCTCTTTGTCCGCTGGAAACCGCTTTCCAAGCAAGCCATTGGCTGGCATCCTGACATGAACGACGGCGTGCGGATGAACATTCGCCCCTTCCTTGCCCAAGACATCCCGGGCGGCAAGAAAGGCGCTGGTATCCTACGCACCAAGCCGAACATCAAGTGGGAGAAGGACCGCGGGAAGGAGCCCGTGCGGGACAAGAAGGAGTTCCCATGGTTCTGGGGCTGGGATGAGCAGAAGCAAGACTTCGCCGGAATCGGCAAAGAGCCGGACGGCAACCGCTGGAATGATTGTCACTACACGAGCGAGTTCAAACAACGAGCGCAAAAGTGACCTCAACTGACCAATTCAACACATGGCTGGCCGCACCCGAGGACGCCCACTTGGAGTTCAAGGAGGCGAAGGTCCGCTATGACTTTGAGGAGTTGGTGAAGTATTGCGTTGCGCTGGCCAACGAGGGCGGCGGGCGAATCATTCTTGGTGTGACTGACCTGAGGCCAAGGCGCGTCGTGGGCAGCCAGGCTTTCACGGATTTGGAACGTACAAAGCAGGGGTTGATCGAGCGCTTGCATCTGCGGATTGAGGCGGAGGAGTTCAATCATCCGCACGGTCGGATATTGATCTTTCACGCGCCGGCGCGGCCCATTGGGATGCCGATTCAATATGGGGGCGCCTACTGGATGCGGGCCGGTGGGTCGCTGGCGACCATGACGCCAGACATGCTCAAGGGAATTTTCGCGGAAGCCAGCCCGGACTTTTCTGCTGAGCCGTGTGCCAAGGCGACAATGGCGGACCTCGACATGGCAGCGATTGAGGATTTTCGTGGTCGGTGGCAGCGAAAGTCCGGCAACGCCGCGCTGGGCAGGCTGTCGCCAGAACACCTGTTGGCGGACGCCGAGTTGCGGGTGGACGGACAGTTGAATTACGCCGCGCTGATTCTTTTCGGCACGCACTCTGCGTTGGGGAAACATCTGGCACAGGCGGAGGTGATTTTTGAATACCGTTCCAGCGAAGGGTCAGTGCCCTTCCAACAGCGGATCGAATATCGCCAGGGTTTCTTTTCGTTCTATGACGCGCTCTGGAATGCGATCGCTCTACGAAACGACGCGCAGAGTTATCAGGAGGGGTTGTTCCGCTTTGAGTTTCCGACTTTCTCGGAAGGCGTTGTGCGCGAGGTCATCTTGAACGCTGTGGGTCATCGCGATTACCGGTTGAGCGGTTCGGTGTTCGTGAAACAGTTCCCCCGTCATCTGGAAATCACCAGCCCCGGAGGATTTCCGCCCGGTATTACGGTGGAAAATATCCTCGAACAACAATCGCCGCGAAACCGTAGGCTGGCCGAGGCGTTCGCACGGTGCGGACTCATCGAACGGTCAGGGCAGGGAATGAACCGGATTTTTGAGGAAACTATCCGACAGAGCAAACCGCTGCCAACCTTCGCCGGTTCGGACGCGCACCACGTGCGGTTGGAACTGCGTGGCGAAATCCAAAACCCAGCCTTCATTCGGTTCTTGGAGAAGGTTGGCAGCGAGCGGTTGGCAAGTTTCGCGACTCAGGATTTTCTCGTCCTTGATTTGTTGCAGCGGGAGCAACTTGTCCCGGAAGTCTTGCGTGACCGCATGTCGCACTTGGTCCAGCTTGGCATCGTCGAGAAAGCTGGACGCGGACGGTACATCCTCTCTCGCAACCTTTACGCCCATCTCGGACAGAAGGGGACATACACCCGTATCCTTGGATTAGGGGAGTCGGAAAATATGACGCTCCTTTACAAGCATATCTGCGACAACCGCGAACAAGGCAGTCCTTTGGCCGACTTGGTTCAAGTCCTTCCGAGTTTGTCGGAACGTCGCGTCAAATACCTGCTCAAACGACTAAAGGACGACGGAAAGGTCGAAACGAAAGGCGGCCGGCGTTGGGCGCGGTGGGTTCCCGCCAAAGACAAAACCGGAGGGACACATGAATAAGGTTGTCCAAGCGTGAACAGAAACTCTTAACAATGCAGTGGGTTCTATGGACAACGCTGGACGAGATTGGTCCTTGGCAATGTCCATAGACGGACAAATCGGTGAAACTGAAATGGGAAACTGTTTTGCATGAGTGAGACCCTCGGACAACGCATAGCCGCCACCCTTAGAACAGCTGCCCAGGCCTATGCCGCCGGGGACCAAGTTGCGCCCTGCGCGGTTCTCTGGACCGATCCCGAGCGGTTGTGGGAATGCATCATGCCCGAACTACTACCGATGCTGCCTGAGCTGTTTCTGTTGGGCAGTTATGCACCGGAAAAGCGCACTGGGCCGGCGCTGTGGCTGCGTTGCATCGAGGCGCGAGTCGTTGAAGGTGCGCCGCCGGTGGGAACCACCCCGATTTTTTACCTGCCCGGCATCAGCCGGGAGAAATTGCGGGCGGCAGAAGATTGTCCGCAGGAACTCGCGGCGCTGGTGGAGCTGCAGTATCGAGGTGTGATGTGGCTGCATATAAACGGCAAGGAGTGGACGCCCTACGCCTTCCTGGTTTCCAAACACGGCGGCCTCGGGCTTGATGTGGCCAAAGACCAGGCGACACTCGACGCGCTGGCCGGCGCGCTCCCGTCGCTGATGGTTGAACCACTTTCCCAGTTGCAGGGCCGGCGACTTGATTCAGAGTTTTTCAACGGGCTTGTGGCACCGGATGCTACCGGCTTGCTGTTGCGATGGCTGGGTGATCCGGAGACGTTCAAACAACGCCGATCAGACGCGGAATGGAGGGCATTCTGCGAGCAATGCAGAGCGGACTTCCGCTTCGATCCGGTCAAAGACGGTCCGCTCAAGGCGGCGAAGCTGTTGGCTCAACGCGGCAACCCTTGGAGCAAGGTCTGGGAACGGTTTGCCGAGGCTCCGGCCAGTTATCCAGGGATTGTGGAATGGCTGAAGCGGGCGGCGCCTAAGAATCCGTCGATGTTCGATTCGGCCGAGGTATGGCCGAACATCAACGAAAGAGAAGAGCGGAAGTTGCAGCAGGCTCTGGAGCAGCTGGTGGATCGTCCGCAGGACGAGGTGATTCGTCGAGTTGCTGAACTGGACGCTGAACACGCACGCCGGCGCGATTACCCGTGGCGGAAGCTGGGGCTCAGTCCGCTGGCGACGGCTCTCGAACCATTAGCGGAACTGGCCAGTTTATGCCAGACCGCCCCCGGCGCTCCGACCCCGGAGGTGTATGCAGAATTTTATGCAAGCGAAGGCTGGCGCGTGGATGCAGCCGCCCTCGCTACCATGGCGGCATGCGGGTCACCGGAGCAGCATGGTGCCGTGCTCGGAACCGTACGAGCCGTCTACCTGCCGTGGCTCGAAAACACCGCCCGCCACCTGCAACAGCTTATTCACGACCATGGGCAGTCGATTTCCAAGCGCGCCAAGCCAATTGAAACTGCTACGGGACGGCTCGTATTGTTTGCCGACGGACTGCGTATGGATGTTGCCCAGGAGTTGGCGGAGAAACTGGCGATGGTTGGGATTGAATCCACGCGGGACTGGGAGTGGTCGACCATTCCGTCGGTCACGGCCACCGCCAAGCCGGCCGCTTCACCTATCGCCGACGCGGTTCAGGGTGGTGAAGCAGGTGACGAGTTCGCCACGCGGCTGATTTCTACGGGGCAGCTCCTGACTCAGGATCGCTTTGTGTCCGTTCTGAAAGCACGCGGGTGGCAATTCCTCGCCTCAGAGGAGACCGGAGATCCATCCGGATCGGCCTGGACGGAAGCAGGCGCGCTCGACAAGCGCGGACACACCGAAGGCTGGAAGCTGGCCCGCAGCGTTGAAACAGAAGTTCGCGATCTGGTTAGTCGAATTGGTGCGCTACTCAAGGCCGGCTGGACTGAGGTGATTGTGGTGACGGATCACGGCTGGCTGCTGGTGCCTGGTGGCCTGCCGAAGGTCGAACTGAAGTCGTTTCTGGCTGAAACCCGCTGGGGACGATGCGCCGCGTTGAAGTCCGAGGCCAAGACCAACGCGCTGGCGTTCAAATGGCATTGGAATCCTGAAGTCATGATGGCAAGCCCTCCCGGAGCCGGCTGCTTCCGCGCCTCCATGGAATATTCCCATGGCGGCGTGTCACTCCAGGAAATGGTGACACCCGTGCTTCGCGTGAAGGCAGCGCGTCCGACGGGCAGTTCGGCCCGTTTGCTGGAATCAAAGTGGACCGGGGCAAAATGTCGAGTGTCGGTCGGTGGACATTGTGTAGGCGTGCGCGTGGATGTCCGCACCAGCCAATCCGACCCGAACACTTCGCTACTGCCGGACAAGCAGGCACGCGAAACCACACCCGACGGCAAGGTGACGGTGTTCCTCAAAGACGATGGCGACATCGGCAAAGAAGCCGAGATTGTTTTGCTGGATGCTTTGGGGCAGGTGATTGATTCGCTATCCACCACTCTTGGAAAATAACCTTATGAGCCAACAACTGGACCCCATCGATACGATTGCCACGAAAGCCTTTGAAGGCTATGTGGTACGCAAAGACCTCGTGCGCAAATTCAAGGGGCAGTATCCGATCCCAACCTACGTCGCCGAATTTCTGCTGGGCCGCTACTGCGCCTCGGTGGATGAGGATGACATCGCCGAAGGCCTCAAGATTGTCGAGCGTCAGCTCGGCGAAAAGACCATCCGCGCCGGGGAACATGAGCTGTTCAAAGCCCGCGCCAAGTCCAAAGGGCAGGTGAAGCTGATCGATATTATCACCGCTCGATTGGATGCCGGGACTGATTCGTTCTTGGCCACGTTGCCGAGCTTGCAACTGAAGGACGTGCGGATCGGTGAAGAGATGGTTCACGCTAATGAACGAATGCTCACGGGCGGCTTCTATGCGGAGGTCGAGCTTGCCTACGACCCCACCATCGCTCAGGAGAATAATGGCCGCCCGTTCGGTATTGAATCGCTTCGCGAGATCCAGTTGTCCAAGCGCGAAGTGCTGCCGGCGCTCTATCAGGGCCGGGAGGCCTTTGCCACTGAAGAGTGGAAAGATTTCCTGATCCGGAGCATCGGCATGGAGCCGGAACAGCTCACCCCTCGTGCCCGCGACATGGTGCTTCTCCGGATGGTCCCGTTCGTGGAGCGCAACTACAACATGGTGGAGCTTGGCCCGCGAGGCACTGGCAAGAGCCATCTGTTCCAGCAAGTCTCGCCGTATGCCCACCTGATCTCAGGAGGCAAAGCGACCGTCGCCCGCATGTTCGTCAATAATGCCAACGGTCAGCGCGGATTGGTCTGCCAGTATGATGTGGTCTGCTTCGATGAAATCTCTGGCGTGTCCTTCGACCAGAAGGATGGCGTGAACATCATGAAGGGCTACATGGAGTCCGGCGAGTTCAGCCGTGGAAAGGAGAGCATCCGCGCCGATGGCGGTATCGTCATGGTGGGCAACTTCGACGTGGACGTGCAACACCAGCAGCGGGTTGGTCACCTTTTCGGCCCACTGCCGATCGAGATGCGCCACGACACCGCGTTCATGGACCGCATCCATGCGTATCTGCCAGGCTGGGATGTGCCAAAAGTAAACCGCGATCTTCTGACCAATCACTTCGGCCTTGTGAGCGACTTTCTTTCCGAGTGCTGGAACCAATTGCGGCGCCAGAGCCGGCAAAACCTCTTCCAAGGGCGCATTCACTTGGGTGGTGCCTTGAGTGGACGCGACACGACGGGCGTCCAGAAAACCGTGAGCGGGCTCATCAAGCTAGTGTCCCCCAACCCAGATACTCCAGTTTCCGACGAAGTGCTGGAGTGGGCGTTGCGTATCGCACTGGAGTGCCGCCGGCGAGTCAAAGAACAGCAAAAACGCATCGGGTCCGCCGAGTTTCGCAACACCCAGTTCAGCTATTCGATGGGCGATGACGGGGTGGAGCAGTTTGTGGCCACGCCCGAGCTTTACAGCGAGAACAGCATTGGCACGGATCCGCTTCCTCCCGGTCAAGTGTGGGTGATTTCGCCTGGCGCTCAAGAGGAAAACTCAGGCCTGTATCGAATTGATGTTACTGAAGGTCCAGGCAGTGGGGTGAAGATATTGAATCAGCCGGCTCCCGCTCCGTTCAAGGAGAGCGTTCGTTGTGCCGAGCAGAATCTCTATGCGAGGGCGAAAGAGTTGGTGGGTGATCGAGATCCCAGAGCGCATGAGTTCTCGGTGCAGCTTCGAGCTTTTGACGCCTCGAAAAGTGGTGCGGCGGTTGGGATCGGAGTGTTGCTGTCCCTGTGTTCGGCCCTCTTGCAGAAAAGCCTGAAGGGTGGACTTGTTGTCTCGGGGGGGCTGAATCTCGGCGGTTCGCTTGAGCCGATCTACAATGCGGTGAATGTTGCAGAACTGGCTGTGGAGAAGGGCGCCGCAACGCTATTGATCCCTGTCTCTGCGAGGAAGCAGATGAATGATCTATCTGATGACATGGTCACTAAAATCAACATTCAGTACTTCACCGACGCGAAGGATGCTCTCATTAAAGCTCTCGCAGACTGAGAACAATGCCAGTCATCGCCGTCCCCGACGGCGACACGATCGAAGGTGCTCCACAATCAACACACCGAACGCACCTGCCTCAGCGGTATTGACTGTCCTGAGAAGGGCCACGCCTTCGGCAAGCGAGCCGCCGCTGACCTCGCTCTTGGGAAAGAAGTCACGCTCCAGACATTTGGCAAGTACGGGCGCGCCATTGCCAATATGCGCCCACCCGATGGCACCAACGTCAATCACAAGTTGCTCAAAGAGATCTGGTGCTGGCTGTATCGGAGATATCCTCCGGGAGATACGGTACTGGAAGGGCTAGAGAAGGAGGCGCGAGAGGCCAAGAAAGGATTGTGGAGTGATCCCCAGCCGGTGCCGCCGTGGAAGTGGAGAAAAGGGGCTCTCAAAAAGTAGTGGGGCCCCTTTATTCCTTAATCATTTAGATAGTTTTTGCAAGGAATCTAAGGGGTCGGGAGTCTTTTTGATTCTGCACCAGAGGAATGTTGTGGCTCTCTACTTGACGTAGACCAATCAGGCAGATCCTTCAAATCCGCGTCGCCCTGCTGTCGCCCG
>Ga0315290_10001571_pt1 | contig 15665 bp, 14 predicted proteins | sample YL17G12_0_MG_FD_203627 | JGI IMG/M metagenome (GOLD analysis project Ga0315290, IMG submission 203627) | Sediment microbial communities from Yellowstone Lake, YNP, Wyoming, USA - YL17G12_0 | ecosystem: Environmental > Aquatic > Freshwater > Lake > Sediment | place: USA: Wyoming | collected... | reverse complement strand
TGTTCTCGCTGTTAGTACGGACGTTATCCCCCAGCCTGTGCGAGATCTGCGGCAGGGATTTCGTAACCTCACGACAGCGAAGGAGAAGTTCAATCGTCCCGAGCGCGCCGGCGGAGACAATGACATTGCGGGCGCGAACTGTTTGCGTACCGCTAAATGGATTCGTGGTTGATTTATAAAGAACTTCATATTTGAAATCTTCTGATTTGGCTGGCCGGATATCTGTTACCGTGACCTCAGGCATAACCTTCGCGCCCTTTTTTTCAGCCAGGTACAGGTAGTTCTTAGTGAGCATGTTTTTTGCATTTTCGCGGCACCCCACCATGCATCCCCCGCAATGGATGCAGCCGGCACGGGCGGGTCCTTCACCGTCAAAATACGGGTCAGGCACGGTTTGGCCTTCCTTTTCAGGATCGCCAAAGAAAACACCAACATCCAAAGCCTCGAAGGTAGCGCCTCTTCCCAATTCCTGGGCAATCTCTTTTAATTTCTCATCAGCTGGCCATAATTTTGGGTTGCGTGCCACACCGAGCATGCGGTGGGCAGACTGATAGTGAGGTTTCAGGATGGTCTTCCAGTCAGCAAGGTCCCTCCAGGCGGGGGATTGGAACAACCTGTCGTCCGGTTCCATCAGCACATTCCCATAGGTGAGACTGCCTCCGCCGACCCCGTTTCCATGCAAAGCCAGCTGTCCGTTGAGAAAAGTCATATGGAAAAAACCAAAGCACCGAAAAGCCGGGAGCCAGAGGAATTTCGGGAGGTTCCAGTTGGTCTTTGGAAAATCCTTGTCTTCGAATCGTTTGCCTTTTTCCAGCACGAGGACGGAGTAACCTTTCTCCCTCAGGCGCAGCGCGCTGACAGAGCCGCCAAAACCCGAGCCGATGATGACGTAATCGTAGGTGGGTGTGTTGTCCATATTTAGTATTGGTAAAACCCCCGTCCTGTTTTTCTGCCCAGCCAGCCGGCGTCCACCATCCGGCGCAGCAGGGGAGCAGGGCGATATTTATCCTCGCCGAGATCACGCTGCAGCACTTCCATCACGAACTGCACCACATCCAGCCCGATCAGATCGGCGAGTGTCAGCGGTCCCATCGGGTGATTCATGCCGAGCTTCATGACCGTGTCGATGGCTTCGGCAGTTCCAATTCCCTCCTGCAGGGCGAATATCGCTTCGTTGATCATAGGGCACAGGATGCGATTGGATATAAAACCCGGCGAGTCTTTAGCTTCGACCGGTTCCTTTCCCATTTTACGGCAGGCGTCCAGGATGGTCGCAGTGACTTCGTCTGTGGTCGCTAGCCCTCGAATCACCTCCACCAGTTTCATCAGTGGGACCGGATTCATAAAATGCATGCCGATGACCAGTTCCGGTCGTTTCGTTCCCGCAGCCATTTTCGTAATTGAAATCGATGATGTATTGGAAGCCAGGATGACACCCGGGCGGGCTTTTTCATCCATCTCGCGAAATATTTTTAACTTCAGTTCGGGGTTTTCCGTCGCCGCTTCGATGACCAGGTCAGCCTCACCGATGGAGGCCATATCACCGACAAAGCGTATCTGACCTGCAGCTTCCTTCTGGGCGGCATCGATTAGTTCCTTTTCCAACAATTTAGCAGTCGATTTAGAGATGACCGCCTTGGCTTTTTCCAATGCTTCCGGGAAGACGTCCATGCAGGTGACGGTATATCCGTTGGTGGCAGCCGTCTGGGCGATGCCGTTGCCCATGGTGCCGGCGCCAATGATGAAGATATTTTTAATGGTCATTTCTTTTCCCTCCACAGTTTGACATTATTCCTGATCTGTTGGATGTGCCCGGGGATGTGGGCAGAGTAGATATTGATCCACTGTTCAAACGTATACGGCTCCGCGTATTCAGGGTGCTTCACGGTATGGGTAAACACCTTGTCGGCCAATTTCTTTACAAGTTCATAGGTGGTCTTGCGAGCCAAGCGGGTGGTCTCCAGCGCGTCTTCCAGGCTTTGTTCGTGATAATTCAATGTGGCTGCCCAAACATCCTGATCGTATCCCATTAAAACTCCACCTGGTTCGGCGATCAGTTTACGCGCCCTGGAGGCTGCATTGGATTCAGAATCTGCGATGTGGAGGATGATCTCATGGATGCTCCACTCTTTTGGTTCCGGCTTGAACTTCATCGCCTCGGTCGGTCCCTCAGCCAGCGCGGTTTTCAATAAATCATATCCGCGGCCGTAGAGCTCAATCTTTTCATTGCGTTCCTTAACATTCATGATCTGTGTCCCTCTTAGAAATTATTTTTGATTATTCGATTTCAATCGCCATTGCCACAGCCTCCGCGCCGCCCAGGCACAGGCTGGCAATGCCGCGCCTCAAACCGCGGTCTTTGAGGGCGTAAACCAGTGTGGCAACGATCCGCGCGCCGCTGGCGCCGATGGGATGACCTAGTGAGATACCCCCACCTTTGACGTTTACTTTTGCCCAGTCGAAGCCCTGTTCCTGCAAGGCATACCCGTTCGCTAGCACCTGCGCGGCAAAGGCCTCGTTGATCTCGAACAGGTCTACATCTGTGAGTTTCCAGCCGATTTTCTGGAGCAGCTTGGGGATGGCATAAGCAGGGGCTGCGAACAGATACTTGGGTTCGAGTGCCGCCTGTGTGTAACCAACAATCCGTGCAAGGGGCTTGAGTCCATGCGCCTCGGCATAGGCCCGGCTGGACACAACCATCGCTGCAGCACCGTCATTCAAGCTGGAGGCATTCCCTGCGGTAACTTTTCCATCCGGCTTGAAAGAGGGTTTGAGTTTAGATAACGACTCTGGCGTGGAATCCCGTCGTGGTCCTTCGTCGTTGGAAATCACAGTGACTTCACCTTTGCGTCCAGGGATTTCCACAGGAACGATCTCGTCTTTAAATTTTCCCGCATCCATGGCAGCGACGGCTTTCTGATGACTTCCGGCTGCGAAAGTGTCCATCGCTTCGCGTGTGACTTCATACTCGTCGGCAATGAACTCCGCTGCCATGCCCATGGCCCAGTTTTCAAAGGGATCCCAAAGTCCATCGTTCAATAGAGAGTCCTTCAGTTCGACATGCCCATAACGCATTTCACCGGTTCTTCCGGGAACCAGATAGGGGGCGCGTGACATCGCCTCCATGCCGCCGGCGACGAACAGCTTTCCATCCCCGGCGCGAATTGCCTGGGCGGCGGACATGGCAGCTTTCAACCCGGAGCCGCAGACCTTGTTCAGTGTGGTCGCGCCGACGCTGTAAGGTAATCCTGAGAAGATGGCTGCCTGCCGGGCGGGAGCTTGTCCCACACCAGCCTGGACCACGTTGCCCATCAGGACTTCGTCTATTTCATCCAGATTAGTGAGTCCGGCGCGTTCGGCAGCAGCTTTGATCGCAATTGCGCCCAGCTTCGGTGCGGCGATACCCGCCAATGCGCCCTGGAACTTTCCAATTGGAGTGCGGACTGCGCTCAGAATAACAGGTTCAGTATCTTTGCTCATTTCTCCTCCAGGCTACGATACTATGTTATGAAAATTGGATGCAAGTGGAACTAAGACCCTTTATGCAAGGGACTTCCGCTTTTCAAGCCATTTAAGGGCTTCGCGTTTACTAAGGGGGTGAAGAGGGGTCTGTGCCACAAAAGAGCGGACGCCATCCGGGTCAATTCGTGAGTACTGCCTCAACGACCATCCGATGGCTTTATTGATGAAGAATTCCTTTGAACCCAGGTTTTCCTGGATCAAGTCGCATAAAAGGGGAAAATCAGTATCCTTTTTATATCCCAGTTGAAAGAGCAAGGTGGTGCGCCTTATCCAGAAATTATCTGATTCCCGCCACCGAGCTATGTATTTTTCCTTCACGCGCGGATAGTGTTTGAAATGTTTTCCGACCGTGCCGGCGGCAAGGCTGTCCACTGTGTCCCACCAGGATTTGGTAGTCAATAAATATTCCATTACGCGGATAAAATCTGCGGGAAGTTGCTTTTCCATTCTTCCCATCAATCCGACTGCGAAGTATTGATATTCCCTCTCGGGCAGTGACCACAAATCCCGCAGGATTTCCTCCAGCTCAGTCAGTTCGGGGTGTCCGTTTTTGGTGATGAATGATTTGCTTAGTTCAGACGCTTCTGGAGACTTGATGCCCAGGTAATCAAACTGATTCCGCATGTACGCCTTCATCGGCAATGCTTTTTCAGGATCCGCATGCTTCAAGTATAACTTTTGAAGGGATTTGGCGTATGGATGCATGATCTTGCGACCTTTCCCGTTATTAATTATGCTATTACTATAACCCGGATTTTACACAAGGACAATCACTAAACGTCATTATTGCCTAAGGATACAATTCCTGCCAGGCCGTGAGGATCCGGTCGTAAGTCTGGTTAATCGACTCCGGCAGGACGCGCACCTCACCCACCGTGGACATAAAGTTTGTGTCACCTGGCCAACGAGGTACGATATGCAGGTGGACATGCCCCGGTACACCCGCACCAGCAGCTTCACCGATATTTGCCCCGACATTAAATGCCTGCGGTTCATATATTTTTTTCAAAACGACAAGGCACTGTGAAATCAACTCCATCATTTCCGAGCGACCAACCGGTTCAAGATCGTCCAAACTGGCCATGTGCGCGAAGGGTGCTACCATCATATGGCCGCACGTATAGGGAAAAAGATTTAATAAGACAAACGCGGTCTTACCACGGGAAACAACCAGGTTTTCATTATTGTCTGGTTCGTTCAAAGCACTGCAAAAAATGCAGCCGGTGGCCTCTGACCCCTTATGGTTCTGAATGTATTTCATGCGCCAGGGAGAAAAAAGTCGTTTCATGCTGTCTCACTTTTCTTGAGAATTCAGTCATAAACCTGTATTTCTACAATGGATTATATAATTAAGAAGGAATTCCATGTGTAATAAATTAGTCTTGTTGACATGCAACAGTAACCAGAGTATCCTCACTTTATGAGTCAAATTTCTCTTTTCGAGATGACCCCGCACTGGTCCGTGTCAGAGCTGACACGCTATCTCCGTCAAGTGATCGAAGCTGACTCTTCCTTGCAGGATGTCTGGGTAAAAGGAGAGATATCCAATTTTTCACGACCTTCATCTGGACATCTTTATTTCACGCTTAAAGATTCAGGATCTTCCCTGCGCTGTGTGGTTTGGAAAAAAGATACTGCTAAGCTGAAAAAGTCCCTCCAGGATGGGATGGCTGTGGAAGCGCATGGCTCCATCAGCGTCTATGAAGCCGGAGGTCAATATCAACTCTATGTTGATCTCGTCAAGCCTGTGGGGGAGGGGGAACTTTATCAGGAATTCCTGCGGTTGAAAGCGGGTCTCGAAAATGAGGGACTGTTCGACCCCGCAAGGAAACGTCCCATACCAGAACTGCCTAGGCGAATTGGGATCATCACTTCGCCAACCGGGGCAGCTTTACGCGACCTACTCAATACCCTGCGGCGAAGGCTTCCACTGGCGGAGGTGTTTATTGCACCATCGCCAGTTCAGGGGGAGGAAGCCCCCGCACGACTTGTGTCGGCGCTGCAAGACCTGAATAAATTAAAATTGGATGTGATTCTGATCGCCCGTGGAGGAGGCTCCATCGAGGACTTATGGGCGTTCAATGACGAGCGTGTCGTGCGGGCAGTGGCTGGTTCGAAAACCCCGATCATTTCTGGTGTCGGACATGAGACAGACTTCACCTTGACAGATTTTTCCGCCGACTTGCGCGCACCAACGCCTACTGCCGCCGCAGAATTGGCAACTCCCTTCACTGTCGATGATCTGCTATACGGTATTCGACAGGTCCAGAACAATTTGGATAATTCGATCCTATCTTTACTGGACCGTCAGCAAACCACTATAGATTCACTCGATTTTCGATTGCGGCAGTATTCACCTGCCCGCCGCTTGCAAACCGACCGGCAGCGAGTGGATGATATGGCACGCCGCATCGAGTCGGCAATTCGTCATAAGCTGGAATTATCCTATTCGCGCATCCAGGCACAGCGTCAGCGATTAACCGCACTAAATCCTTTGGAAGTACTTAGACGTGGTTTCGCTGTTGTGAACCGAAACGATAACGGTAACCTAGTCCATTCCGTGAAACAGGTAAAGATCGGTGACGATCTAAGGATTCGGGTTTTGGATGGCACCATGGATGTAAATGTCGCCCAAAAACCAGAAAGTAAATGAGGTTGAAATGGCAAAACATAAAGTGGCAGCAGATTTATCCTTTGAAGAGGCCTCCTCGGAATTGGAAACACTTGTTGCATCTCTGGAAAGTGAACAGAAATCCCTTGAGGAAGCAATGACCTTGTTTGAAAGAGGTCAAACACTTGTGAAACGCTGTGTTGAACTTCTGGAGAAGGCAGAATTGAAAGTAAAATTACTTGCAGGAGATGAGTTGACCGATTTTGAGGGTGAATAATAATGTCATCGTCCAGTATCTTAACCATTTTTCAGAATGAAATTCTTGTTATTGCATTCATCACCTGGGCTGTTGCTCAATCAGCCAAGCCGTTTATTGGGTATTTGATAAAAGGGTCATTTGATTGGAAAATGTTCTTCAGCACAGGCGGCATGCCCAGCTCGCACACCACCTTGGTGACTTCCGTCGCAATCGGCGTGGGGTTGATGGTGGGATGGTCCACACCAACATTTGCAGTAGCTGCTACTTTGGCGGTGGTGGTGATCTATGACGCCGCCGGTGTTCGGCGGCAGGCTGGTATGCATGCCCAGACGATTAACGTCCTCGTGCAGGAAGTCCTTCAAGGTCACCCCATCTCAGACACACAATTGCGTGAAGTCTTAGGGCATACTCCCATTGAAGTTTTTGGCGGAGTGGTTTGGGGGACTCTGGCGACCTATACTTTGTGGCTTTTTTGGAATTGATATTCTTAAATCTTTATTTGCGAGACAGCCCTACCTTGATTGGTAGGGCTGTGTTAATAGATTAAATTGGATTCTATTTTGCTAACCTTCGCTGAAGATATCCCATGAGATTTGCCACTTCAGGTACTCTCAAGATGATCAAGCCAAGTCCATAGGCCAGCCCGCCGAGGACAATTCCACCCAAGCCAACCAGCCAGACATTAAATTCTCCACTTAAGCGCAGCCATAGGAAAAGGACAAATCCCATTCCAAAGCTGGTGATAGCAGCGATCATAAATCCTCGTCCGATGAACGAGCCTTGGATCCCATTCAATCGTTTTCGCATGATGATAAAGAGGGTCGCTGCCTCCAATGCGGTTGCCAGAGAATTTGCCAATGCCAATCCACCGATCGGCATCCAACCCATACTTTTAAATATTGCGGCAAACAAGAAGCTGAAAATGATATTCAACCCCATGGCGATTGCGCCAATGGTAACGGGGGTCTTTGTATCATGCATGGCGTAAAACGCCCTGGAAAGAATCTCAAGCAGCGAGTGTCCCAAAAGACCAACTGTAAACCAAAGGAGTGCCCAGGCAGTCATTTCGGCATATTCATGCTTGAAAGCGCCATGCTCCAGCAGCATTGAGACGATGGGCTGACGTAGCATGATAAGACCGATGGTCGCAGGCAGCGCAAGGAAGATTACGCCGCGCAAAGTCGCTGCCAGTGAGGAACGCATCTCATCCAATTTGTTGCGAGCGAATTGCGCCGAAAATGTGGGCATGGCAGCTGTTGCAATGGATTGGGCTATGATTGTGAGCGGCGTAAACATCAACGAAAAGCCAAGACCCAGGGATGTCATGCTGCCTTTTACCATCCATGACGCCAGCCATATATTGACCCATAAGTTGATCTGAACCACAGCAATGCCAATGAACCGTGGCCCCATCAGTTTTAGGACTTCTCGAACAGCGGGATTATCAACACCCAATGTGAATTGGTAAGACCGACCTTTTAGTTTCAGAATGGAGGGAATCTGGATAAGCAAGTAAAGACTGGCTCCCAGCACTACCCCCCAGGCGAGACCATCGACACCCATGACTGGTGCTAAAAACAAAACGCCGATAATAATCCCGACCGATAACATGGACGTCGCCAACGCCGGGATCAGAAAAACTTGATTGGCATTCAGGATGCTCATGAGAAGACCACTTAACCCAAAAAGCACAGCTGAAGGGAGCATGATCCGTAGAAGATGGACTGTTAACTGTTCACGGGCAGGGTCACCAGCAAAGCCCGATGCCAGAAAATACCTGACGATCTGAGGAGCAAAAATTCCTGCGATTATTGCCGCAACGCCTAACGTCAGTGCGACGAGATTTCCAACCCCAGAAGCAAGCTTCCAGGCTGATTTTTGATCCTCTTTGACCAGGAAACCGGTAAAGGTGGGAATAAAGGCAGAGCTAAGCGCGCCGCCAGCGATGAGTAGAAATAAAGTCTCCGGAACCCGGTTGGCTGCATTATAGGGATCGAGCATGGTCCCGGCATCGAAAGCGCCGGTAACGAGCACCAGTCGGACCAACCCTATGATTTGCCCGAGCACGAAGGCGAACATGACGGTGCCCGTCGCGCGTGCAATTTGCCGGTTGGCTGAGGATTGTTCTGTCACGCGGAGGATTATAACAGGCGTGATTGTTGTTAGATTTTGGAAATATCCGGGATAAGAGCGTAAAATTGGTTTTATTACGACTCTTTAACTTGGTCGATTTTCGATGGGAGAAATACTTTGAAAAAGAGAATCGCTTTAATTGTAATGACTTTAGTTTTATTATTGGTTTCCTGTACCCCCGTAAGCACACCGTTAGCAATTACTCCATCCGTTGCGTCATCGCCTGAAACCCCAGCCGATATTCAGCTGAAGGTTGGATATGGAGCAGATGGCGGATGGTATCAGGTCTATTTCACCGATCCAGCCGATCCTTTTTCGTCCCAGCGCAGTGGGGGTGCGGACGGTCCCCTGGTTGACGCCATAAACTCTGCAAAACTGACTGTTGATATGGCTGCCTACAGTCTTAGTCTGGATAGCGTGAGGAATGCATTGATCGATGCCTACCAAAGGGGAGTGGCGGTGCGTGTAGTGATGGAAAGCGAAAATATGGATGCCTCGGACCCACAAAAAATGATCAAAGCGGGTGTTCCAATCGTCGGAGATAGACGTGAAGGCCTGATGCACAATAAATTTGTGGTCATCGACCGTTCTGAAATTTGGACAGGGTCAATGAACTTCACGGACAGCGGAGCCTATAAGGATAATAATAATCTTGTGAGGATTCGATCCACACAACTGGCCGAGAATTACACAGCTGAATTTGAAGAAATGTTCCTGAGCGATATCTTCGGTCCCAAAACAGGGGTAGGGACACCCAACCCTGTTGTTCGGGTGAATGGCACTCGAATCGATAATTATTTCTCTCCGGATGACGGAACCGCTCAGCGGATCAGTGAACTGCTAAACAATGCGTCCGAAAGTGTCCATTTCCTTGCCTATTCGTTCACAAACGATGAATTTGGGCAGATCCTAATCCAAAAAGCTGGAAGTGGACTCAAGGTTTCAGGCGTGATGGAAGAGGAACAGGTCAAATCTAATAAAGGCACGGAGTATGATCCCCTAAAACAGGCGGGAATTGATGTCCGGCTGGATGGCAATTCCGGACTAATGCATCACAAAGTGTTTATCATCGATGAAAAGGTGGTCATTCTCGGTTCCTATAATTTCAGTACCAATGCTGAAAAAACGAATGACGAGAACACACTGATTATTTTCAGCCCCCAAATTGCCAGGCTGTATATGGAGGAATTCCAACGGGTCTTTGATCAGGCGCAGGTCCCGTAAGGAAAAAAATAAGATTAGTGAGTGGGTCATGCAAGGTTATTCTCCCGTAACTTTATGCTGTTTTGAGCGACAAGTTATATGAATCAATCAAATAAAAGTTATATGGAGAAAAACATGAAGAAAATACCCTATTTAATCTCATTCGGGATCCTGTCCCTGGCTATGATCTTTTTGACAGCATGTAATGCTGTGCTGCCGGCTGGAGCAAAAGCCAGCATCTCCTCTGATGGCAAAAGTGCCCAGGTGGAATTCACAGGTGTCGTCGGATCCATGGCAGCTGACCAGTGGGTTGTCTCTGGCCAGAAATTATTGATCGACCCTCAATCCAGCATTGATGGCGCTATCGTGGTTGGTGATACTGTAAAGGTTTACGCTACAGTCGCCTCCGACGGCGCAGTCACTGCCGACAAAATCGAAGCAGTCTCCGGTTCATCCCCAGTTATTGCAACGATAGATCCCTCAGCTACGGTAGATCCCCTAGCTACGGCCACGCCTGGATTTTCTGATGACAATGAAAAGGAATTTTCGGGTGTTGTTGAAACGATCAGCCCCGATTCGTGGCAGGTCGGCGGGCAGGTTTTCATCGTCAATCCCCATACCGAAATCAAGGGAAACATCCTGGTCGGTGATAACGTCAAGGTTCATTTTCTGAATAATGGGGATGGCACCTTCACCGCAACCGAAATTGAGTTGATGGACAACCAGGAGCAGGAGCAGGAACAGAAACATCCTGAAGACCTCAAACTCACCGGCAAAGTGGAAGCATTTGCTCCCGATTCATGGACCGTAAAAGGTCAGGTCTTCACAATCAATTCCGAGACCGAAATTAAGGATAACATCCTGCTGGGCGATGTGGTGAAGGTTCAATATGTTGTAAATGCGGATGGAACTTTCACGGCAACTGAGATCGAACTTGCCGGAGACAATCAGGCTCACAACTCTGAGAAGAAACTAACCGGTGTATTGCAGGAATTAACTCTCACACAGGCGACGATTGGCGGCGTAGTGGTCCTAATCACTCCCCAAACCCAGCTCGACAATGGATTAGTCCTTGACGTAATGGTAAAGGCTGAAGTAGTTGCCAATTCCGACGGCACGATAACTGCTTTGAAGATTGAACAATCGGGTCATGACGATAAAAGTGGAAAGGGCGATTCGAACAAAGGTAGTGGAAAAAGCGGTTCTGGCCATGGTTCTGACGACAACCAAACCACCCCAGTGCCTGGTGGTGATGATCATGGAGGAGATTGATTAGACCCCTATCTTGCTTCATTCGATCCCTCACCTATTGTGGGGTGAGGGATCGAGCTTGCGTCGGCAATGGTATACTTTACACTTAATACTAAATTCCTCGACCTGATACCTAAAACCATTGCCCCACATGCCCAACCCAGACGACAAGCAGGAACTTGACGGTCTACAGCAATTTGACCCGCAGGTGATCAGTGAGATATATGATCGCTATTTTCCTTACGTATTCCGTTATGTTCAATACAGGTTGAGCGATATTGCGCATGCCGAAGACGTAACCAGCGATGTGTTTATGAGATTGCTTGAAGCGGTGAGAAAAGGAAAAGGACCTGAGTCAAATATCAAAGCCTGGCTGCTCGGTACGGCCTCACATGCAGTCAACGATCACCACAGACAAACCTATCGACGGCCGACAGAAGAAATCACTGAATTCACCCCGGATTTGCAGGCCACTCCGTCGGAATCAACGGAGCAGCGTGAAAGACAGCGAAGAATCCGGGAGGCGCTGACAAAATTGACCCCTGAACAACAGCATGTCATTGCCCTGCGTTTTGGACAGGAATTATCTCTAGAAGAAACCGCGCTAGTAATGAAAAAGAAAACGAATGCAGTAAAACAACTTCAACTCCGCGCACTGGCTGCACTTAACCGTCAGGTTGATGAATTATTATGAACGACAGTTTATATAATGCTCTGAACAATTGCCTTACGATGATGGATCAAGGTTCCGATCTTGAATCCTGCCTGGTCCAGTATCCTGAGTATGCAGCTGATTTACGCTCTCTCCTGCTGGCTGCAATGGATGCAGAATCTATTGCTGAGAATTATGTTCCCAGCGAGGCGCAACGGCAAGGCAAGGCGAAATTCCTGAACGCTGCGGCAGAAATACGTGAGCAAAGATTTTCAAAGAAGATGTTTGGGTTTCTTCCGCTGAGAAGAATGGTCCGGTTTAGTTTTGCTGCCCTGGTAGTGGCTATCGTTGTGGTGGGTATCGGTGGTACGGGGTTGGTCAGCGCATCCGATAGTTCATTGCCAGGTGACAAGTTGTACCCGTTAAAATTAACCTGGGAAAACATTCAATTGAAACTGGTTTCAGCTCAATCAGAGCGGGACGTGTTGACTGACAATTTTGACCAGGAACGCGTTCAAGAAATTAATGTACTCATAAACTCAAAGCGGTTGGAAAAAGTAAAATTCTACGGACAAATTGAAGGGATTTTCCCCAACCAAATCATAGTTTCAAGAGTACCGATTACCCTCCTGCCCAGCACGAAAATAGATGGTGAAATTCAAATGTATGCCTTTGCACGTATTGAAGGGCAGACACAGCCTGATGGCACGGTCGTAGCGGACAAGATAAAGATCGAATCCATTAAATCAGAAGATGGCAGCAATGCATCTGGAAATGACACAAATTCCAATTCTGGCGGTAATGATGCAAATCAAGGTGGTGGTAATTCAGACATAAATAAGTCACGAGAATCACAAATACCAGAAATCGAACAAACAAAAACGCCTAAACCTGAGAATGTTGACTCAACCGCCTCTGTGGAATTAACCCCATTGAAGGATAACTCTAAACCTGAAACCAGGCGGTTTGAAATTGAAGGGCTTGTAAACAGTTATAGCGGCAGCTCGATCGAAGTTTCAGGAAAATCCATCTTCATTATTCCCGAAACAGAGTTAAAAGGCAGCCCTTCTACCGGTTCGCGGGTTTTCATTCGAGGATTTATCAATCAGAATGGCGATCTTATTGCCCTGCGCATCGAAGTGAAATCGACGTCAAGTTCAGAAGGGGGTGGAGGTCAGAGTGGTGGCGGGGGATCGGAGGGTTCTAACCATAATGAACCCTCCAGAACTCCGGAACCGAGTAAAACGCAGGACGATTAACCCCTAATTTACAGACCAAAAAGGTTGCGCATAATGACCGCGCAGCCTTTTTAATTGTCAACTTCCATCTAATTGTCAATTTGCCATTTTTAGGGTACAGTTTATAAAACATCACGAAAAACAGAGGCTTTTTTAGATATGGCATCCAACTTCTATCTCGGACGTGCCTTCGATCTCGCTGCTGGTAAACTATCCAAAGACAAGGTCCTTTATGACCCGTCTGATCTGACTACGCATGCTGTTGTCACCGGTATGACCGGTTCGGGGAAAACCGGTCTTTGTATCGGTTTAATGGAAGAAGCAGCGCTGGAACAGATCCCTGCCTTGATCATTGATCCCAAAGGTGATCTTACCAACTTGCTGCTCCATTTCCCCGATTTTCTGCCTGCCGATTTTAAACCCTGGCTTGATGCAGAGATGGTTCGGCGGCAAGGTAAGACGATAGAAGAAATGTCCACGGAAACCGCTGCGATGTGGAAACAGGGATTGGCTGATTGGGAGATTACACCTGACCGGCTGCGAGACTTGAAAGACTCGGTAAATTTCACAATTTTTACACCAGGTTCGGACGCTGGAAAAAGGGTGAGCATTCTCTCCTCCTTTGAAGCTCCGTCCGTTCCCTGGGAAGGTAACAGTGAGATCTTGCGGGAGAAAATCTCGGCTACGGCCACGGCCTTGCTTGGTTTGGTTGGCTTTGAGGATATCGATCCAATCCGTTCACGGGAACATATTCTACTTGCCAACATTTTTGAAAATGCCTGGAGTAAGGGTAATAATCTCGATCTGACAGAACTCATTTTGCAGACCCAGACGCCGCCATTTGAAAAGCTTGGTGCATTTCCGGTCGAGACTTTCTTCCCGGAAAAAGAGCGTCTTTCTCTGGCTATGAGTCTTAACAACATCCTGGCCGCTCCAAGCTTTGGATCTTGGCGTGAAGGCCATCCACTGGATATCCCATCATTATTATTTTCGGCGGATGGCAAACCACGGCATAATGTTTTTTACATTGCCCATCTTTCGGACTCCGAGCGGATGTTCTTCGTCACCCTGCTCCTTTCTGCAGTTGAGACATGGATGCGCACCCAGGCAGGCTCTTCCGCCTTGCGGGCCTTGATATACTTCGATGAAATTTCTGGCTACCTCCCGCCTAAACTCAATCCGCCGAGCAAACAACCTATCATCCGGATGCTTAAACAGGCGCGCGCTTTTGGAGTCGGATTATTGCTGGCCACCCAGAATCCCATCGATCTCGACTACAAGGCACTCTCAAATGCAGGGACCTGGTTTATTGGCAAACTTCAGACAGAATGGGATAAGCAAAGATTTCTGGATGGGCTTGAATCCGCTACGGGTGGGTTGGATCGAGCCGAGTTTGGCAAAATTATTTCCGCGCTGGGTAAAAGAGTGTTCCTGATGCACAATGTCCACGCGAAAGTTCCGGTGATTTTCCAGACCCGCTGGACAATGAATTTTCTGGCCGGTCCACTTACTCGAACTCAAATTCCACTTCTTAATAAGATTGTGGGGGCAAATGAGGGTCCTGAGGTCGCACAGGCAGTTTCATCCCCTGAACCGACTGATAACGCATCAAAAACTTCAGCGGCATTGGCGTCTGAAGGAATGACGGTCAAAGCCCAAAATCGCCCTGTTTCTAAAGGCAGTCTCACCAAACCAGCCATTCCTGATGGGGTGGACGAATTCTTTCTTCCCCTAAGTTTTTCTCTTACCGAAGCTTTTTCCGCCGCCGCTGAACCCATCCCCGTCGAGTCCAAATTATCCGCAGTTCTATATCGCCCGGTGTTCCTCGGTTCAGCCAGAAGTCGTATTCTCGATCGGCGATATGGGATCGATACGGAAATTGAAACAGCGGTGTTGGTTGATTCTCCTGACAAAAATGGTGAAATCAATTGGGATGATTTTGCCTATCGGGGACCATCGCTCGACAAATTGGAAAACTCTCCTGCACCGCAAGCCACTTTTGATTCTCTATTTCCTCCGTTAACAAATGCCAAGTCGATTGCGAATATGAAACGTGATTACGGTGATTGGATTTATCGAACAGTAAAAATGACCGTGCGTGAGAATAAAGAATTAAAGGTTGTTGCACGACCTGGCATGACACAGGCTGAATTCAAGACGGAGTGTACCAACGCCGCCCGTTCAGGGCGCGATCTAGAACTTGCCAAAGCATCGACAACCATTGATCACCAAATCGATACGCTTGAGAGAAAACTGGAAAAAGAGCAGGCTGAACTTAAAAATGACCAGGATGAGCTTGGCAGCCGGTCGTTGGAACAAACCCAATCCATCGCTGAAAATGTTTTCGGTGTTTTTAGTAGAGGCCGAACCCGTCGATTGAGCCGTGCGATTGAGAAAAATCGGATGAAAGATCAGGCGGAAGCGGATGTTGAAGAATCGAAGATCTCCATTGATCAAATGAAAGAGCAAATTGCTGATTTACAAAAACAACGTGAGCAAAAAAACCAGGAGATTAGCGCTCGTTGGGGCAATATTGTTGAGAAGGTGGAGGAAGTGCCTTTGACACCGCGAAAGAGCGATATTTTTATTGACCGATTCGGTGTCGCCTGGATGCCTTTTTACCAGGTAACCACCAAGGATGGATTGATTGAGTTGCCTGCTTTTGGCGGTGAATAAAAGGCACCCCTCTCATTTTCAATTAACCATCGTCCATTAATATTCTAGAGTGTGCGTCGGTAAAAAACATTCATGGGAACCCTTTTAGTTGTTTTGGCGTCCGCTCTATGGGGATTTATC
>Ga0315290_10001569_pt1 | contig 15686 bp, 15 predicted proteins | sample YL17G12_0_MG_FD_203627 | JGI IMG/M metagenome (GOLD analysis project Ga0315290, IMG submission 203627) | Sediment microbial communities from Yellowstone Lake, YNP, Wyoming, USA - YL17G12_0 | ecosystem: Environmental > Aquatic > Freshwater > Lake > Sediment | place: USA: Wyoming | collected... | reverse complement strand
CACGTCGGTTCTTCGTAGGTTCCAAAGGTATCCTTCATGACATTGATGATCTCGCCCAGCGTGGCATACGCCCGGACAGCGTCCAGAATGTGCGGCATGGTATTTTCCGTGCCCTGGCAGGCGAGCCGTAACCGGTCGAGCGCCTGCCCGACCCTTCCAGCATCGCGTGAACGGCGGACCTCGCTCAGCCGATCCGCCTGGCGCTGATAACCTTGCGGGTCCATCGCAAGGATGGGGACGGCAAGCGGCTTGTCCTCGGCGTAGGTATTCACGCCCACGATGCGGCGCACATTGGAGTCAATCTCGCATTGGTAGCGGTAGGCGGCATCTGAAATTTCGCTCTGGAAGAAGCCTTTCTCAATCGCAGGTAATACACCGCCCAGTGTTTCGATGCGCTTGAAGTAGTCGTATGCCTGCTGCTCGATGTGGTCAGTCTGTGCTTCGACAAAGAAGGAGCCGCCCAGCGGGTCGATGGTGTTGGCTGCGCCTGATTCCTCGGCGATGATCTGCTGGGTGCGCAGCGCGATGGTCACAGCATGCTCGGAAGGCAGCGCCAGCGCCTCGTCGAGGCTGTTGGTGTGCAGGGACTGCGTGCCGCCCAGCACCGCCGCCAGGGCCTGGATCGCCACACGGACGACGTTGTTCTCGGGCTGCTGGGCGGTCAGCGAGACACCAGCTGTTTGGGTGTGGAAGCGCAGCAGCCATGAGCGCGGGTTCTTTGCGCCAAAAGTGTTCTTCATTTCCTTAGCCCAGATCCGGCGGGCGGCGCGGTACTTGGCAATCTCCTCGAAAAAGTCATTGTGCGCGTTAAAGAAGAACGACAGGCGCGGCGCGAATTCGTCCACATCCATGCCGCGGGCGATGCCCCAGCGCACGTATTCCATGCCGTCAGCCAGGGTGAAGGCCAGCTCCTGCGCGGCGGTTGAGCCGGCTTCGCGAATGTGGTAGCCGCTGATCGAGATGGTATTCCACTGCGGGACCGAGTCAGAACCGAATTGCATCGTGTCCACCACCAGCCGCATCGAAGGCTCAGGCGGGAAGATGTATTCCTTTTGAGCGATAAATTCTTTGAGGATGTCATTTTGAATAGTGCCGCGCAGCTGGTCGGGACGCACGCCCTGTTTTTCAGCGGCGGCGATGTACATCGCCCAGATGATGGCCGCGGGCGAGTTGATGGTCATGCTGGTGGAAACTTTATCGAGCGGGATGCTCTCCAGCAGGAGTTCCATGTCCTTGAGCGACGAGACCGCCACGCCGCACTTGCCAAACTCACCTACCGCTTCCGGAGCGTCGGTGTCGTAGCCCATCAGCGTAGCCAGATCGAAGGCAATGCTCAAGCCGGTCTGTCCCTGCTCGAGCAGGTACTTGAAGCGGCGATTGGTCTCCTCGGCGGTGCCGAAGCCGGCGAACATGCGCATCGTCCACAGCTTCCCGCGGTGCAGCGTCGGGTGGACCCCGCGTGTGTAGGGATATTCGCCGGGCAGACCCAGGTCGTTGATGTAATCCGTATCCGCTACGTCCAGCGGGGTGTACAGGCGGTGGATCGGTTCGGACGAGGTGGTGATAAACTGTTCCTGGCGTTCCGGCTTGGAGGCCAGCGCCTTTTTTAGGCCGGTCTCCTCCCACTTCTCCAGCGAGTCGCGCAGTTGGTCCAGTTTTTGGCGGTCGTACATGCGGCCTCCTTTTGGCGATGACGGCATTATAGCACCTTAGGGTTTTGGATAACCGGAAAGTGATTTGGAGATCCCTGCCCCATCCCGTTCGCACAATGAGAAAATTTTCATTATGCGTGTTCTATCCCAATTACGCGGGGTGAATTCTGGTATACTTTTTGCAGCCTTTATTGGATGTGACCCATGCCCCGTTTTGAGATTGATGTAGACCCCTCCGACCATATTACCGCCGACGCGATTGGCGTGCCCGGTCAGCGCACCTTTTACCTGCAGGCCTGGCAGGGCACGCGCACCATCACCGTGTTGATCGAAAAGATCCAGCTCCAGTCGCTCTCGTTGGCGATCGAACAATACCTTGCCCAGCTCTCGCGCCAAAATCCCGACCTGCCTGACGCCTCCGCTGATTACGTGGATGAACACATGAAGATCAATCCGCCCGTCGAGCCGATCTTCCGCGTCGGCGAGGTGGGGCTTGGCTACGACAAGGAACGCGACCTGGTGGTGTTGATCACGCGCGAGATCCTGATGGAAAATGACGACCCGGAAGAGGCCGCTGTCATCCGATTCTGGTGCAACCGTTCACAGGCGCATGCCCTGGCTCGCTGGGGCGTGGAAGTGGTCAACCGCGGCCGGCCCATCTGCACGCAGTGCGGCGAAGCGATGGAACCTGAGGGACATTTCTGCCCGAAAAAGAACGGGCACAAGCACTAAACTATCCCATGCCAGTCTTATCAGAAGAGACGCTGCACTCCGTCCTGCTCCACGGGGAGATCTCCCTGCAGGGACAGTTCACACTGGGTTCCAACTACACCTTTCTTGTCGATGTAACATACGAGGGGCAGACCGTGCCGGCGGTGTACAAACCCTCCAAGGGCGAGCAGCCTCTGTGGGATTTCCCGGAGAACTCTCTCGCCTGGCGGGAGGTGGCGGCTTACCTGGTCAGCGAGGCCATCACCTGGCGTTTTGTCCCTTATACCATCCTGCGAGAAGAAGGCCCCTATGGTCCCGGCTCGCTCCAGCAATACATTGACTACAACCCCAATTATCACTATTTCACGTTCAAAGATGACGACAAGGTACGCCTGCGCCCGGTGGTGCTGTTCGACCTGCTCGTCAACAACGCCGACCGAAAGGGCAGCCACGTCATCATTCAGAAGCGCTCGCGGAAGATGTTCCTGATCGACCATGGATTGTGCTTCCATGAGGATGATAAGTTGCGTACGGTGATCTGGGACTTCGCAGGGGAGGCTATTCTGCCGGAGTTAATTGTGGATATTGTGAAGTTTCGCGCGGCGCTATCCTCTCCCGGTTTGCGCGCTGACCTTGAGCGTTATCTTAGCCTTGGGGAAATCGAGGCGCTCGATGCACGCGCCTCCGCGCTGATCGCCTCTGCAATGTTTCCACTTCCGCCGCGAGACCGGCGCGCCTTTCCCTATCCGCCGGTATAATCAGCAGTCGAGCCCGTGAACATTCAGTTAGGGCTTATAAGGAGAACATTATGCATTACAAACTTGCCTTCTTAGGTTTCGGTAACGTCGGCCGCTGTCTCGCGGAGCTTTTGCTGCGCAAGCAGGCCGAGCTTGAAAGCCAATACGATATTACTTTTTCAGTCACCGCCATCGGGACTGGGTCGCACGGACGCGCAGTCAACCCCGAGGGACTCGATCTGCCAAAAGTGCTAGCCGCTTTGAAAGCCGGCGAATCACTGGGGCAGTTCAATACGAAACGGGTGGCGGATTCTCACGACCTGCTGCACAAATCCGAGGCCGATGTGTTGTTCGAGAACACGCCGGTTAATCACAAGACCGGACAGCCTGCCTTGGACCATGTCCGCGAGGCGCTCGAGCTGGGCATGCACGTCGCCACTGCCAACAAGGGCACGGTCGTGCACGGTTACCGCGAACTGACTGAGCTGGCTCAATCCAAGGGCAGGAAGTTCTATTTTGAATCCACTGTCATGGACGGCGCGCCAATCTTTTCCATGTTCCGCGGTGCGCTGCCGGCGGCACGGCTGCTGTCCTTCCGAGGTGTGCTGAACTCGACGACCAACATCATCCTGACCCGCATGGAGGATGGCGACAGCTTCGACACGGCGGTCAAGTACTGCCAGGAAATTGGCATCGCTGAGACCGACCCTTCCGCTGATGTGGACGGGTGGGACGCTGCCATCAAGGTCGCTGCGCTGGTGACTGTGCTGATGGATATACCGCTCAAGCCGCAGGATGTGGAGCGCGAAGGCATCCGCGACATCACGCCCAAGATGATCGCCTCTGCCCGGGCTGCAAATAACCGCTACAAGCTGGTGTGTTCCGCCGAGCGCGATGGGGATAGGGTCAAAGCGCGCGTCTCTCCCGAACAGGTCCCATATACTTCAACCATGTTCAACATGGAAGGGTCGAGCTCCATCGTCGAGTTCAAGACCGACGTGCTAGGCGACCTGTCCATAGTAGAAACCAATCCCGGTCCGCAAACTACAGCCTACGGGCTGCTGGCTGACTTCATCAACCTAGTCAAATAAATCATTCGGGAGAAGAATAAATGGCAGAAGTTACCCGCGAACAAACACTCGCCTCCCTACAGGATGGTTGGGCTACCTACGTCAACCGGTTTCACGCGCTAAACCCGGAAGCGCAGAATGAATTTCTCAAGAAACAGGGGTTTACCCGCTTTGCGGACGTGCTGGCCCATATCACCGCCTGGTGGGAGCAGGGAGAGCTGGTCATCAACGGCCTCCTGGCAGACCCGGATTACAGGTGGACGACGCAGGATGTGGACGTTTTTAATGCCCAGGCGGTTAAACGATTCGGCAGTTTTGATGAGACGGTGGTTGTCGGCTCTTTCGAATTAGCCCGCATCAGTTTTGCGGTGCTGGTTTCCGACCTGCCGGAGGAGGCTTTTACGAACAAGAAAATCGCCGGCTGGTTGTTTGCCGATGTCGTCGAGCACTTGCAGGATCACGATATACAGTAGGTAATATCTATTAATAGGCTTTCCCAAGGGTTTCAATCTCGGAATCGAACCGCAGCCAGTGCGACAGGGTTATAATCTCTAAATCAGAAACGTCGCATAAACAATCTCGTGAGGAGACAAAACCGTGAACATCATCTTTCTATTGGCTTTTGTTCTTCCAATAGTTCTAGGGACGGTGATTCTTGTGACAGGAGGCGTGTTGTGGTACTTGAACTCACGCCGGAGCAAACAACAGGGAGAAATCGAAACTGAAGAATGGCAAGTGGCGGGTGGAAAGATCCTCGCCGCGCATTTGGGGGAGCATGAAACCCGCCTCAATGACAAGCGCGGTACGCATGTTGATATTACATTCGAGCCAGTTGTCGAATATGTCTATACTGTCAATACTGTGGAATACCATGGCAGCAAGGTTTTTCCCGGTGGAGATTCTGATTTTGGGAAGGATGAAGCACAGGAGATCATCGACAAGTATCTCCTGAATTCCTACGCCCCTGTCCGCTACAATCCCGAAAGCCCGGCGGAGTCTTCGCTGGAGGAGCATTCTCCGCACGTTACTCACCACCTTCTCGTGGCCGCCCAGACATTGATTGCATTGGGGATCGGCGTTTGCTGTTTTACTTCATTCATGATTTTCATTCTGCTCGGCAAGATAAGATAGCAATAGCATCGCAAGACAAGACACCGCCGCGACATTTGGGTCGCGGCGGTGTCTTGTCTAAATGTTTATCGAATGAAGCACATTAATTGTCTTCCGCCCCGGCATTGATCCAGTTGACAATGATATCAATTTCATCCTGCGACAGCCTGCCGGTAGGAGGCATGAACACCCCATTGGTCGCCTGAAGGAGCTGGACCAGGTGGCTGTTCGCGGCATCGCCTGCGACGATCTCGGGCGAGGTATTGCCAGTTGTCATGGTTGATTCATATGTGCCGCCGTCCCAGCCGCCGTAGGTTGTGGAGGAGCCGTGGCACATGGTGCAGCGGGCCTGGAAGATCGGCAGCACCTGCTCCGAGAAACTGACCGGTCCTGCTGTGGGTTTGGCCCCTCCGCCCGTGCCGGTGCTTTGACCGGCAACCAGCGTGACCAGCTCTTTGATCTGCTTCTCCGAGAACATATGACCGACACCGGGCATGGCTACTGTCAGAATGCCGTCATTCAGCATGCTGAACAGCTGCTGGTCATTGTATTTCCCGCGCAGCTCCTCTGCTTTGAGGGCAGGCGCAGTGCTGGTCCCCTCTAAATTCGCCCCATGGCATTGAGCACACATACCTTGATAGAGCTGTTTGGCAGTCAATTCGGGTGGCTGGAAGGATGCAGGCGGCGGCGCGGGCGGATTCGAGGCGGGAGGGTTGGATTCCCAGCTGCGGAGGTAGGCCACGACCGCGTCAACCTGCTCGTTAGAGAGCGGCCCGCCGTACGAGGCGCCAAACGGGACCATGCCATAGTCAGGCTGCCCGTGTGCAATGATGGAGCGCAGGGTCGCATCGTCGCGCGTCTTCAGGAATTCGGCGGAGCTGATGGGGAAGATCATATCGCCCGGGAAGGATGGGTTGGGACCGCCCTCGCCGTATTTTCCGTGGCAGCCCCGGCAGTTGCTGGCAAACAGTTTTTCACCGGAGGTAATACCGATGCCCTGGCTGATCTCCCATGTGTAGGTGGTGAGCGCATCCATTTGCTCGGGGGTGAGGATGTCGCCCCAGACCGGCATGGTAACATGGGCTCCCCCCAGCCCGATGATTTTAAGGGCGCTTTCCTTGTCGGGAACGGAGGGAACCTTGTCCCCGTGGCAGGCGGCGCAATACTTTCCGAACAGATCCGTACCGCCCGGGGAGGACTTCGCATCCACCACATATCCCACCAGCGTATCCAGCTCCTCGGCGGACAGAGTGGTTTTCCAGGCAGGCATTTTCAATTCGTGGCCACCTTTGGCGATCAGGGCCTTGAGCTCCTCCTTTGTGCCGCTGAAGCCCACCCCCTGGCCATGACACCCCGAACAGTTGACGGCAAAGAGTCGCTGCCCATCTGGGGCAGCTAGGAAGTTCAACAACGCATTCTGTTCATCCGCTGTCAGGGTTGTCTTCCAATCGGGGGTGTTCAACCCCTGATGCTGGGGGAAGTCGGCGCCTTCGTCAAAAACCCGTTGCAGCTGCAATGGATTGCCGGAGGCCAACACCGGGCTTTTATGGCAGCCGGCGCATTCACGCGTGAAGAGGACGCTGCCGTTGGGGGACAGGATGAACCCGGCCAGCATGTCAATTTCGTCCGCGCTCAAGTCGCCGCCCCAGGCCGGCATACCGTTGTGGTTGCCGGTGGCGATCAGGGTATGCAGGTCCGTGCCCGCAGGCACGTCAATATGCGGACCGTGGCAGTTGGCGCAATTCTTTGCATAGAGATCGGCCGCCTTGTCCACCGCCACCACTTCCTTGGGAGGAGGCGCCTCGTTGGCTGCCAGGAAGGTCAACCCTCCAATCCCCAGAACCACCACGACCGCTGCAATGCTGGCAAAAGGACGGCTGAAAGAGTGGCGCTTCGGGCTTTTATCAAGGAATGGCAGCAGGAACAGCAGGGTAATTAAAAGACCCGGCAGCAGCATGGCGCCGATCACTTCCAGCTTGCCCGGGAAATATTTCAGCATCTGGAATAGAAAGAGGAAATACCATTCGGGGCGCGGTGTGTAGCCGGTGTCATTGGGATTGGCGCGCGCCTCCAGGGGGGCGCCTAAAAAGTAAGCCAGCGAAACCAGTATGATAAAGACGATGAATACGACAATAGTGTCCTTGAAGATGATATCCGGGAAAAAGGGAACCCCTTTTTCCTTATCCTTTTTGTATTTCTCCCGATACGCTTGCTTCTCTTGGTCGTTCATCGCTCACTCACCCCTCTCTGGCACGGCAGAGATTCCGATGCGGATCACCAGAAACAGATGAAGACCCACCGACAAGATGAGCACTGCCGGCAGGACCCAGACGTGCGTCCCGAAGAAACGCGCGAGCGTCACGGCGGACAACTCCGGGCCTCCGCGCGCGGTGCGCAACAGAAAATCCCCCATCACCGGGGCTACACCTGCGATTCGAGTTCCAACAGTGGTAGCCCAGTAGGCCTTCTGGTCCCAGGGGAGCAGGTAGCCGGTGAACCCGAAGCCGATCACTACGATCAGGAGGACTACGCCGGTCATCCAGGTGACCTCGCGCGGATATTTATACGCCCCATAGAAGAACACCCGCAGGAGGTGGGCCACCACCAGTACCACCATGGCGCTGGCTCCCCAGTGATGCAGCCCGCGAATGAGCCAGCCAGCTGGCAGCTGCGTGGTGATGTACATCACGCTGTCATAAGCATGATCGGGGGTCGGCACATAATACAAGGTGAGCAGGATTCCCGTGATCGCCTGGTTGACGGCCACGAAGAGCGTCGCGCTTCCCAGGGTGTAGAACCAGTTCACATGCGGAATCTTTCTTTTGAAGATGGTCTCCCATACACCCCGCCAGCCAAATCGTTCGTCCATCCAATTGCCGATATCTTTAAACATATCCCTACCCTCTTTTCACGTATAGAACGTCGTTTTCGACCTTGTTTTCATAGCGGTCGAGCGGCCGGGGGGGCGGACCGCTCACGACGGTCCCGTTCTTTGCAAAAACCCCGTTGTGGCAGGGACAGTAAAAGTTGCCCTTCTCGGTGATCCAGCGCACGCGGCAGCCAAGATGCGTGCAAATGTTGGACATGACAATATATTTTTGCCCGTCCTCCGTCAGCACATAGGCAGAAAACTCCTCCTCGTTGGTAATCCACCCGGTCTGGGCCTGAAGGGTCGTTTTGAACAGGGTCGGGACACCCACCTCCACCTTGCTCACCGAACCCAGCGGAATCCACTCACTAGTGGTCTTCTGGAGCGCCGGCCCCAGAACATAGGCAACTGCTGGAATCGCATAGGCGATGCCGATCAGTCCTCCGATGCCTATGATCGTCACCTTCATAAAATCCCTGCGGCTTACTTTCTCTCCTTTTTCGTTCAATTCCTCGGGCATGTCCATTCTCCTTTGGCGGTGTTGGGATAAAACGAAATAACCCTGTATTGGGCATACAGGGTGCACAAATCAGTAGATAAATTATGTTACCAGGCAGCTAAAAAGGGAAAAGCATAAGGAATCAAATGGAACAACACGCAATGGACACCTCCCCGGTTCCAAATCGTCTATGGTGCTTTGGCGAGACACCAAATTGAGTCTATCATATTAAACACAGAGACTACTGATTCGTTCCAGCGGTCTCTTAACCTTATTGTCAGGTTATCTGAGCACCGGTCCCAGGTAATAGGGCCAGATGATGATGCCGACCAGCGCCTGCCACCAGATGAGATGCGCATACAAGATGGTGAACAGCCAGCCGATGAACCAGATCACACCGGCCAAGCTTGATTCGACACGGAGGGAGCGCGGCTTTTTTTAAGTGGTCATGGGAAGAAACTCCTCTCTAACCTCACTCTACGCTTTTTTGACGGGTGAGCTGTGCCTTTAGCAGTTCCAGCACGAAAGTCTCGCGCGCGGTCCACAGCGGTTTGACGCCATCCGAAGCAAGGACGAACTGGTTGGCCTCGATGGCGCGGTCGATATCCACCCACACCGGGCTTAAAGCGAGGTCCTGTTCATAGCCGTTGAGTATCTGCGCGGAGAGAGAGTCGTCCAGGCTGCACAGGTAATAGTAGGACGCCATTTTGAATACATCATAATCCGTCTCTTCGGGGATGTCATACTCGATGACCATGCCGAACTCGCCTTCAATGGCACGGACCGACCTGCCGCTCTCTTCCCTGACCTCCCGGCGCAGCGTCTGTCCATGCGATTCGCTGGGATGGACCCCGCCGCCGGGGAATTTATAGTCGCCGTTGACCGGCGAATGGATCATGAACACGTCCTGCTCGTTCAGGATGATGCCCCGCACAGCCTCACGGAAGAGGGTCCTACCTTCTGTTGGGATGCCTTCCGTGCGGAAGATTTCTTTGAGGAGTTGCATGGGATGAAATGAGCCGGTATTAGGCGCGTTATTGTAAACCTAGAAGCACACGGAATCCACTGTAGTTGAGCCTTCCGCGTGGGGGATGGCATCTGCGATTATTTGCACGTAGATAATCCGGATTGTTGATATTCCATGCGCCTCCCTTGATAATTCGATATGTATATCCGCTGACATCAATGTCCTTCTCGTTCCAGCGCGTCAAGCACCATTCCCAGATATTACCTATCATATCCATAACCCCGATGATACTCTTTTCTTCAGAATACTTCTCCACATTGTTTGGCTGGCCAACATTGCTGCCATAGTTTCCGCGTGTTTCGTCCAATATATTCCACCATGGATAATACCATCCCGTATCGCCAAGTGCAGCGCGTTGTCATTCTTGTTCTGTCGGAAGCCGAATAATCCATGTAGATAAATTGTTTTTCAATTCAGCAGATAGCCAATTACAAAAGGCCATACTATCAAACCAGCTGATACGTGTGCGAGGCAAATCAGAACCATTGAAAGCGGTGGGTTTTGGATTTCCATGATCTTTCCGCGATTGCATCGCTTCGGTAATATATTTCCACCACCGGGGATTAGAGAAGCCATTTGAATTCTCGAGGAATCTTTCGTATTGCGCGTTGGTGATGAGATATTTGGCAATCGCGAAGTTGTTGATTTTAAAAAACCCACCCTTTGTGCCTCCATTCTGGGACACATCTTCCAAGAATACATTACCGCCTTCAACATGACACCATTCAAATAGTGGGCGCAGGATGGATGCAGCGGCTTTTGATAAGGTTTCAAGGTGTGAGAAATTCAACATAAGTTTATTTGTCAGCCGCCTTCTAACGGTTTGCGTTACTGCTAGTGGGCGGGCGTGGACAATACTTGGGAGCAGAGAAAACTCGAAGCCAGCCTACCCTGCCTTCTCGCACCGTTCATGCCGCAAGCACGCCGGTGCGAGAAGGCAGGGAGAAGTGCTCGAAAATGACAACGAGTCCCACCTGTCTAATGCACGCATTGTTTAGCGGGTACTTGTTGCGCCTTGGTAAAACGCTACGAGATAACCGGCGCGCGCTCGAATATCTCGTCAATTTTCATCATTTGTTCTTTGCTCAACAGGCCGAACTCCATAGCCTGGATATTTTCTTTCACCTGTGCGACGGTCTTGAAGCCAGGAATGGGAATGGTGCGATCGCTGCGCGTCCAGATCCAGGCCAGCGCAATCTGAGCCTGTGTTCGCGCCTCGCCAGCCTCTGCGAAAATTTTTCCTACCGCCGCGATACATTGACGACGTTGTTTTAAAAACTCCGAAGGCGAGTTCCAGGCGTGCCGCCAGTCGTCTTCTGGAAATGTAGAATCACCATTGAACCTGCCTGTCATATTGCCACTACCGAGGGGAGACCGAATGATACTGGCTTGATCGTATCTATTACAGACTGCCAACATTCAGGCATATCGGTTCCCATATTCATCCAATGCTGGATCGCGGTGCAATGTTGACCTTGCGCAAAGACCTGCGCTCCTTCAGAGTTAATGGTGCTCCAACCGTACCAGCGTATCTTGCCTTCCTCAACCAGTGTTTCCAATATGTCCAGTACTTCCGCAGCTTTCCCCGGATCATAATCGTCTTTATGAAATTGGTAGAGGTCAATATAATCGGTCTTTAAGCGACGCGGACTGGCTTCGCACTCCTGACGGATGCGATTGACAACATCCTCGTCGTTTCGGGTGACAATGCGGCTCTTTTTGTCAATTAAATAGCCGAACTTTGTCGCGATGAGGACCTTATCGCGCTGACCAGCAATTGCTTGGCCTAGGATTCGCTCGCTATGCCCACAACCATAGTTGGCGGCTGTGTCGAAGAAATTTATTCCTGCATCGAGCGCATGATGGATAGCACGGATTGATTCGGCATCGTCCACCTTCCCCCAGCCAGCCGGTTCGTTATCATAAGTCCATGCTCCGCCCATTGCCCAACAACCCAATCCCATAGCGCTAACTTCTAGATTACTGCGTCCTAAACGTCGCTTGAACATAATACCTCCAGATTTTTGTGATGTAGAAACAGTCACTTTTGATTTGCGAAGCGTATGTCTCCTGTGACATTTTACGACTCTGGCTTTGCAGGAAAAGTATCATCAATAATCAGCTTTATGTTCTTTTGTGAATTGTAATTTCCCTCAAAGTCCTATACAAAGTAAATATAGAATACTTTGGTCATTGAAATTTGCCTGCTTCTTAACAAGGCAGGTTTTTTAATTTGGCTTCTTGTTTTTATTTTATATCGATCATGATGGCAACCGCCTAACGAGTGTTTAGGCGGTCCGTATAAATCCGTATATCCGGACCGTATATACGCCTGATAGCGGTTCGGACATTAGGCGATTTTGTATTAAAGTTGATGAGAAAATTGTAGCACCGTCTGTTGTTGAACGAGCGCTTTTGGGCGTATTCACCTTGGGGTACACACACACAAACCGCTCAATTTTTATTTCCCTGCCGCATTACTACGCCGTTCAAGGAGCATGACATCGCGCCATTGCCCTGCCATCTCGCCGAACGCCATTCGCCCCAGCTTCTCCCGAAGACCCACCACTCGAAATCCATGCTTGAAATGCAGCTGCAGGCTCGCCTCATTTTCAGGAAATATCCCGGCCTGTAATGTCCAGATGCCATTTGCCTCCGAGGTCCGGATCAATTCCTGCATCAGGAGAGAACCCACGCCTGTGCAGCGAGCCGTCGAGCTGACATAGACGCTTACTTCAGCCAATCCCGCATAGACCGTCCGGCTTGAAACAGGGCTCAAGGCTGCCCACCCAATGACTTCATCATTATTCCGCGCGACCAGACTGCACGAAGTAATCTTGTCCTTGCACCAGGTGTCCCATGAAGCGGGAGGCTGGGTGGCGAAGGTTGCGTTCCCCGTGTCGATGCCTTCCTGGTATATCCGGAATACATGAGGCCAATCGGATGAGGTCATCAGGTTAATGCTAATTGCCATGGTCTGGAAAATCCTTTTCGAGTGATTTTTTGGTGAACGCCATCGACTTGGCGTTCTTCGATCGCTTTCGGCCGTGGCTTGCTTCTTCAACGCCAGCAGCTTTGATTCAAGCAGTGCTTCGATGTATAACGCGGTAATGAGTTCACCCAATGGGAAACCCATATATTTTACAATGCGAGGCTCTGCGTGCAGATAATGACTCCAATACTTGACAACAGAGATAATCGTCCACGAAAAATAAATGATAAAAAAACCCCCCACATTAAGCTTAGTGGGGAGCGTTGGTGAAGGTCATGTTTCAAAGACCGTGCCGAATTCGGAGACCTCGCAAGTAAAGCTAGATGACGATGCCGAACAGGCCGAGCAGCCAGGCGAGAATCCAGTAAACCACACCGATGCCAATGGCAGCGACAATGGCTCCTTTGAATCCTTTAACCGTCATTCCTGGGACGAATCGGTCGCTGATCATCAGCACAACGGCGGCGACGATAAGGAAGACAAGCGCACCGAACCACCCGCCTCCGATGGTCAGGCCAAACAGACCAAGCAGCCAAACGACGACTGCGCCGACGATGGCGATGACGATTGCGGCAATAGCCGCAGCCCCGAACCCGGTGACACTAAGGCCCAGGTTTAACCTGCTTACAATCAAAAGGACCACAGCAGCGACGACAACAGCAACGATTGCACTCCAAATAGCGCCCATCTCTTACTCTCCTAAAGTTTGATGTAAGGCAGATTATGCCCGCCTCCATTTTTCATTGTAGCATGGCAATTAAGGAAGTCAAGCACCTTGTACGGGGCGGGTGTGTATCATTTTTTCGGGAAAGATTTGTAGTGGACCCATAAAACTGGACACTTTTTCAGGGTTTAAAAGGGAACCCTAACCAACGCAGCTGGTGTCGTTGAAGACCAATAAGAGTCTTCAAACTCAGCCGGTGTCAGATATCCCAGGGATGAATGGATGCGTTTGGTCATGTACACATCCTGAATAAAGTAACCGATCTGGTGAAGAGCATCGTTGAAATTCTGATAATCTGATAGATCGACCTCCTCTTCTTTGATGGTGCGCATGAAGCGCTCGGCATAGCCGTTTTCTTCTGCGTTGCCCACGGCAGCCATGCTGATCTGGATGGCATGCGATTTGAGCAAGTTCACGTAAGCCTGGCTGGCATACTGGATACCCTGATCGCTGTGATGGATCTGAGGGGCACGGGTTTCCAGGGCCATTTGCAGAGCCTGCAAGGTCAGGGGTTGATCCAGCGAGCGGCTCAAGCACCAGCCACGCACCGCCCGGGTGAACACATCCAGGACGATGGCCAGGTAGACGAAATCACTTCTCAGGCGAATGTAGGTGATATCGCTGACCCAGGCCTGCTCCGGACGGACGATCAGGAGATCTTTGACCAGGTTCTCGTAGCGGGGATAGGGATGCTGGCTGTTGGTGGTGCGGGTTTTGCGGCGTTTGACTTTCCGAAGCAGGTTTTCTTTGCGTGCCAGACGCTGAATATGCTTGCGATTGACCCGGTAGCCATAGGGCCTGCGGCGCAACTGGTGCATCAACCTTCTGGTACCATAGGTCGGATACTTTCCGGCCACTATCTTGAGATCGGCCTCCAGTTGTTGGTCCTGCCTGGGATGGCTGTGGTAGTAATAGCTGGAAGGCGCCAGTTCCACAAACGCACAGGCTTGTCGTACCGAGTAATGATGCCGCTGCACCAACTCCTGGACCATTATCCGCCGCCCTTGGACAGAAAGTCCGAATCCCCGAAGACTTTTTTTGCCATTTCCAATTGCAACGTTATGCGCCCAAGCGTGCGTTCGAGTTCGGCGATCCGTTCGGCCTGGGCATCCCGGTGACCTGGTTGTTCAAATAGCTGGGGGGCACGTTCCATAAATTCTTGCCGCCAGCGTGCGATGACCGAGTCTTTGATGCTATATTCTCGGCTCGCCTCGCTCAGACTCTTTTTTCCGCTGATCAATTCCATCACCACCCGCACTTTGTATTCCGGCGTGTAGGTTCGAGGTGTTTTGCCCATATCTGGCCTCCTTCCTGCAATCGTACTTCTCCCTTAGCTTTGTGTCCAGTTTTTGGGATCCATTACACCTGCGGACTGCACTGAAGCGAGTAGAGAGCAATAAAGGGGCGGCAGGAGAGGATGGGATGGAAGTGAAAGACCTGTCAGGCTACCTGAAAGCGCACTGGAAGGAAGTGCGGGAAGTTCTCGAAAGCGGGAAGTATCGGCCAAGCCCCGTGAGGCGGGTAGAGATACCGAAGCCGGACGGAGGGGTGCGGCAGTTGGGGATACCAACAGTGCTAGACCGGCTTATCCAACAAGCCATAGCGCAGGTGCTAAAACCGATGTTCGAAGCGGTGTTTTCGCCCTATAGTTACGGGTTTCGACCCGGGCGGAGCGCCCATCAAGCCGTGCAGAAATCTCAGGAGTACATCCAAGAAGGCTACGACTGGGTAGTGGATATCGACCTGGAGAAATTCTTTGACCGGGTGAACCACGACATGTTGATGGCGAGAGTGGCGCGGGTGCTAAAGGACAAGCGTGTGCTGAAACTCATTCGGGCATACCTGAACAGTGGTGTGATGTTGAATGGAGTGGTGATGGATACGAAAGAAGGGACGCCGCAAGGCGGTCCGTTGTCGCCATTGCTGTCCAATATCATGCTGAATGATCTGGATAGGGAACTGGAAGGGCGGGGGCATAAGTTTGTGCGCTATGCAGACGACTGCAATATCTATGTGAAAACGGAGACAGCCGGGGCACGGGTGCTGGAAAGCGTGAAGCAGTATCTGGAAAAGAAGTTGAAGTTGAAAGTGAACCCGAAGAAAAGCAAAGTTGAACGAGCGACGCGGGTGAAATTCCTGGGGTTTAGTTTCTTCAAGCGCAAGGGAGAGGTGCTGATTCGCATAGCGGACCGGACGAAGGAACGCTTTATGGAGAAAGTGCAGAACCTGACAAAGCGAACCCGCTCAGGGAAACTGGAAGACATTGTGAGCGAGATAAACCGCTACGTGGTAGGG
>Ga0315290_10001568_pt1 | contig 15700 bp, 18 predicted proteins | sample YL17G12_0_MG_FD_203627 | JGI IMG/M metagenome (GOLD analysis project Ga0315290, IMG submission 203627) | Sediment microbial communities from Yellowstone Lake, YNP, Wyoming, USA - YL17G12_0 | ecosystem: Environmental > Aquatic > Freshwater > Lake > Sediment | place: USA: Wyoming | collected... | reverse complement strand
TCCTGTTATACTATTTGCCCCGCTTACATTGTTAATAAATACATTAGGTAATATACTTGGCGTTGGTGTTATTGATGGAGTTATACTTACCGTTCTTGTTGGTGTGATAGTTGGTGTCGGTGTTTCACTTGGCGTAACGGTTGGTGATACCGTTTCACTTGGTGTAATAGATGGTGTTGGAGTTATACTTACTGTTATGGTTGGTGTTATGGTTGGCGTGGGCGTTATAGTTGGTGTGGCCGTAATTGATACAGTTATAGTTGGTGTTATTGTTGGCGTGGCGGTAATTGATACTGTTATGGTTATGGTGGGTGTTGGTGTGATGGTTGGTGTGGGTGTTATAGTTGGTGTTATTGATGGCGTTGGTGTTATGGTTGGCGTTATCGTTGGTGTTGCTGTTGGCAACGGTGTTACTGATCTTGTTGGCGTCGGTGTTACTGGAGTCCAGTCAATAATATATCTTATATATAATTGCCCTGAGAGTTCTCGTGGTTCATACGACATTACATTATACCCTAAAGATCTTAATGTTACCGCCATATCAGGAGTCATTCTTAGATCTTCAATTGTGATTGAATATAAACCCATTAACGTTGCACCCGAAACTAGCGCGTCAACATATGTTAAACCTGTTAATGTATCATGTGAGAGTGTTCTAGCGTTAGAGGCATTTTGCATAGTATTGGATTTTATTATAAATATTTAATTTTATCTTTTTATATAAATATATCAATAATTTTATTTAGTTTTCTTTATTATTAATTTTATCCTGACGGTGTTGGTGTTGGTGATGGTGTTTCACTTGGTGTTATGGTTGGCGTCGGTGTTTCACTTGGCGTTATGGTTGGCGTCGGTGTTTCACTTGGCGTTATGGTTGGCGTGATTGTTATAGACGGTGTTATGGTCGGCGTCGGTGTTTCACTTGGCGTTATGGTTGGCGTGATTGTTATAGACGGTGTTATGGTCGGTGTTATGGTCGGCGTTATGGATGGCGTCGGTGTTATGGTCGGTGTTATACTTGGGGTTGGCGTGACCGATGGTATTTGCCATCCGATAATTTTTTCTGAAATGATTTCGAATTTTATTTCATCTCTATAGAAAATATCTTCTGAAAAAATTCTTCCTCTAATCTCAATCCAATATTCACGAGGGACCATAAAAGTGGTGTCTAATATAAATGAATTCTCGTTTGTTCTATCCATTTTTGTCCAGTCAAACACATTTACTTGAGTTTTACCTTCTTTAATATAGATTCGATAATACACTTCATTAAGTAATTCTGATTTTGAGTTGTTTATGGATTTAAACGTGGTAACAATTTTTCTTTTCGTTCCTCTTTTAATTTTTTCATTTAAGCTGACGCCAAAAAATTGTATTGCGTATCTATTTAACTCAGTTTGATTTGTTCCAATATCAAAAAAGGAAGCAAATGGTTTTGGGATAAATTTCTGAGTAACACATGAAAGACTTTTTCCACTTATTTTAAGATTACACCATTTATCATAATAAAATCTTTTACCGTCACAAATCTGTCCAGATAATCCAAATGTTACTTTATAAACACCCTTTCTAACTTTAGTGGTTGTGAGTCCAGACAGAGACCCAATTAATACCTGATTAGAGTCCAATATATCAACTGTTGGTAATTCATCCAGATCATATGCATTATCCATATAGTTTACATAAAGATAAAGGTTTCTTTCTACATCAATAAAAAAGTTTTCTCTATTATCGTCTATTACATCATCAAAAACCGTTTCCAAATATGGCTCAAAAAATGTTTGAGTGTATTTTGTAAAGAAAGCGACTGATTGGTCGATGTCATTTGTAACATCCATATATGGAGTGTCGAACGCTAGTCCAATTCCATAATCTGCCGTATTACCAGATATTATGGAGTTAACATAATCAGTAATATCAACATTTATATTTTCATCACCATTATCAAAATGGATTTTAGTTATTGTGTCGCCAGAAATGGCATATATACCCGCTTCGCCCCATTGATCTAATGTGGTTCTACTTTCCCAATTGGATGGTCTAACATCAAAGGTAACATTACCTGTTGTGTAATCATATACTTCTTCATAATCATATCCAACACCTTCATCCCAAAATTCCGGTATTCTAAATAATGTTAAATCAAATGAAGATGTTCTTTGTCTGCCAGTACCTCGTTTTTGTCCCTTAAATCCCTCGTCACCAAAAATAGTGTTGGCTAGGTGTAAAAAATGTCTGGTATTACCATTAAGAACAAGATCTCCATTGTCTATTCTATTCTGTAAACCAACTAAATCTAATTGAAAAATAAATTTAGAAAATCCAGATCCGTAAAATATTTCTGTATTAGGATTCTTCGCAGTATTAACATTCGAATTCTTAATAATCGTATTATTTTTACTGAAATATGAGCGGTAGTATGACATAACTTTTTATTAATAAATATCAGCTAGTTTATTCTAACTGAATCATTCAAAAGATCATTTCTTAATGTTTCAATCAAACCATTCAATTTGACCCAATTTGGATCCGTTTTTATTGGCGGTTCATTTATATTATGAATATGACTATCAATTAGATTTTTCATCGCCATCAATAAGTTGTATAAATTTTCCCCACGAACCATTGCATATGTGTTTGGTTCTATTTTATTGACGTAATCTTCTTGTGTTAGTTCATATTCATCTATATCATTGAAATTAATTACTTTAACATTAACACCTTTATTAGGATCGGTACTTGTGATATATATTCTGTCGGCACTTAAATTTGAAAATGATTGTTCTCCGGAATTAGGCTCTTCTTTTGCTACGTCGATAGATTTAACATTTGGTACGATAGGTGGATCGGCGCTTTGTCTTGAAAATATTAAATTTGAACCGCCGACTTTGTTTCGTACTAGTATCTTGCTTAGAAAAAGAGATTTATTTGTTATTTCTATGCCCGTTCCTTTTGATAATCTAAAACTTGGGGTTGGTCTAAAATAAAATGGATGCACATCTTCATTTGGGTATGTTCCATCTAAAACAGTTATATTATCCCCATCAATTAAATTTAATAGTTCTCTAAGTTCAATGTATGCTGAGGGTATTGTTCCATCTAATGATTTTATATATGTGGGGTCATTTAGTGTGTTACCTGTATTGATTAGTTTTACAATTGATGTGTCGGTGGTTGTAAAAACACTATTTTGACCAAACACATCTGTATTAAATTCTCTTCCATAACCGCCCACAATTTTATACACATATAGTTTTAATAGAGTGGGCGCGGTTAAACTATCAAGTTCATATTCAATGATGTATTTTAATTTACCACTGGCAATTTTAGAGGCGTCAATAGTTTGTTTTTGATTTTTTAATGTTCTAGCGAATTTCTTCAATGAAAATCTACCCATTTTCTTTGCTAATTGTGGGTAGTCCAATATTGAAAGTTTTGCAGTGCCTGTACTTTTTACATCTTTACTTTTTAACATTCCCCCTCTTAACTGTATTCCATTCTCGGTAAAGAACATATCGGCGCCATAATTTCCACGAAATCCTGTATCTCTTTCATTAACAATTGCGCCAGGAGTTGTGGGACTATTATATTTACCATTTTTATTACGAATATCTTTGACATTTTTAATAATTACGCCGCCATATGTTGTATCTTTATGTTGGGCGGCAAATGTTTGATTTTGTAAATTATGTGGAGATGTATATGGTCCAGCAACATATTCAACATTCTGTGTTTCCTTATCAGTATCGTATCTTAATAATTTAATTGATTGTTGAACCTGTGGTATAACATTGATGTGTAGAGGTAAAAAGGGTATTGCAACAAAAGGATCACTTTCATCCCATTCGTCGTATTTTATTCCATTTTCAATTTCACTAACAAATAATGAATATGGACGATATCTAATTCTACCTATGGCCTTGGGATCTATGTTATTGACACAAATACCAATATCAATTATTTGCATATTATATTAATCTATTTCCTATTTCCTTATTTATTAGTTCATAATCAGTCTGAACGGAATCCAAATGTCGGGTTAGATTGATTATTAACTCTTTTGTTTTTTCAAATTCTACAAGTAGTATGTCTCGACTTTCAATCAAATCTTTATTTGATTTGTCTTTCACATTTTTTACCACTTCAATTATTTTTTCTTTTTCCATGTTAGAAAAATTTACCTACTGATTTAGCGCCTATCATTGGCATGGGTGTTCCTGTTTTAGTGTTTATAATATACATTATATCTTTTGTTCCAGTTTCCACATATCCATTCTTAGTTATTTCACCAAGAATCGATTCAACAATCCCCTTTACAGATGCTGCAAATTTATTTTCACTTCCATAAATGGGTCCCATATTTATTCCATATCCTTCCAGTTTTTCATATGTGTCCATAGTCGCATTAAGGGCGCTCGTCCCTGGTGAAAGGTTAGCTAGTGAAAGTAAAAAGCCGGGAATCGGAATATTTACTTTCTTATTTAATGTAAGATCTATTGTTTTCAAAATAATATTAAATATTTCGGTACAACTTTGTATACTTCCTGATTTTATTGCGTTTATTGCGGATCTTAAAAACCCAATTAAAGATGTGATAATGTCTTTAATTTTTTTTAATTTTTCCGATAAAATAGTATTAGCAACTTCTTTAAGAAAATTTAAAAGATCATATCTAACAAATTTCCAAAATTCTTTAATAAACTTCCAGAAATGTTCAACTATGATATTATAAAATAGTTTATATAGTTTTTTGAATAGCTCTTTAATCGATATGTCTTCATTTTTAATAATTTTATAGGATACTGCAATTGGAAAAATCATTTTTGGTGATACAATAGTTCCTATCAGTGCTTTAGGTATTTTTAATATATAGGATCCCATCATTGATATTTGAAAAAGATCAAACGGTATACTATTTCCGGATTCTTCATAAGCGTTGCTCACGGCCTTATTTATGGTGTTATCAACGTTTTCATCAAGAGTTTTTTTGCCTAAAAGATAGGCGAAATCTTCCATGTGATTGGAATTGATGGGAATTTCGAAATTATTACAATCTCTAAATTTAAGAACTCTTCTTCTCGCGGCATCCTCATCATCTATGTCGATTCCTTCAATATCGTCAAAATCAAAGTAATCTTGAAGATCGGTTTCATCTTCACTTAATTCATCTGTTGCGTTATTTAATAATGGTTGACCAGATTTTGGTTTACCACATATGGAGAATAATTTAGTTGTTAATCGATTTAAATATGCTTGTCCATCTTTAAATGATGATGGTGTTGATTCATCACCCTGTAATATCATAAGCATTGCGGTTTTTATAACTTCTTCAACATTTGGGTATTCTATTGAACTATAATAATCATTTAGAAAGTCAGCTATTTTCATTGTTGGCGTTAATCCACTTATGGTATATTGTTGTGTTGCATCATCCCATTGCATTGAAAATAAGGTATTACCATTTTTTGATGTAAAATCGTATGGTAATCCGGAATCGAAATTATCAAACAATTCGGTATTAAATTTTATTCCGTTTGAAATATTTGGATTTTCATACATCATTTTACCCGTTACTGAATCAGGGTCAACTTTTAGAACATTTACGAAGTCGAAGTTTTTTGGTGAAAGATTAATTGATATGGTATTAAGGGTAGCATTGGGATCACAACTTCCTACTCCGGCAAAAAACACTTTTTTGGTTTCATCAACCACAATTTGTTTACTTACTTGTAATGTTTTATATACAGAATCTTTTGAATACTTAATTAATCTTTTTTTTACTACTGGTTTTTCTTTAGGGTTAAATGGTTTATTATTTTTATTAACACCTAAAACATCTTCAATTGTGGTGGTGACTTCTTCAAAAATATTCTTTTTATTTTGTGTTTTACCTTTTATTTTTGATGTGAAATCATTAACACTTTTTTTTACCGCGCCAGTAACAGATGATAAATCATCCTTATAAGCATCGTATTGTGAGTCAACTAATGCTTTGGGATTATCTTTAATTTTACGAATAGCCGATAACTTCGACTTGATTTTCTGTCTTGTTTTATCAGTATTGGCCATTATGTTTTGTATTTTTCGGTGTCATCCACATTTTTATCGTCTTTTTCCTCGATCATTTTCTCAAGTAATGCCCTATCTTCTTCTGATAGTTCGATTTTACTGAATTCTCTTTTACCGTTTTTAGGATCGCCTGATTGTTTTAGTAGTAGGCTTTGTAATTTCACCAAAGATATTTTCTTTTCGGTACAATCATTTAAGATTTTTTGTTGATCTTTAATAACTGGGCCAATTACACTCATATCTTCAGCATCTTTCATGAAGGTTAACATCTTCTTAGTTATTAAAGATGCTGTATTTTTCTGTTCCACAATATCATTGTAGATTTCCTGCATTAACGCCAATGCCGAATCGGTATCGAGCGCCATTATTTTTCTTCTCTCTCTCATTCTAAGTGATGTTTATTATTATAAATACTTTTTTTCTCAATTTAGAAAGCCAGATAGGACGCCATCGTATAGTTTTTTGTATTTTTTAAGAGCTATTCGTATTTCTTTGGTTGATAAACCTGTCATTTCTCTTACTGAGAGTAGTATTAGATTCTTATTAAATTTATTTCCTTCCCCAATTTGAAAAATTGCGTCGAAATTGTTAAATATTTCAAGTAGTGCGTATCCTAATTTCTCTTCATTTTGATTAAGTTTCTCGGTAACCATAAATTCTTCGAGTTTTATACTTAATTTGGTGATAATATCTCGATAATCTAAAGGTACAGAATCAATAACATAGGATAAATCGGGATCTTCTTCAATTGAAGCTGAAATATCATCATACGATATGGTTCGATTGAAGTCTTTTACATCTTTTTGGATTGCTCCCATAAGATAATTCTTACAAATTGTGCCGAAATATGAATATGCTCGATTATTTGTGGTGGAATCGAATTTATAAACTTTTGTTGCTAGAAAAGACATGGTATCCGTATGTAAATCATGGAACGTGAAATCTTTTCTATATAATTTGTATCTTCTTATGATACTTTCGACCATTATTGTGAGAGGTTCGTTTAAATATTCATTGAATATCTTATCTTTTTCTTCTTTTGATTCGGCTCCTAAGTATCTGATCACCGCTTTTTCTTGTTCCTCCCCAAAATAAATTTTTTGGGTTCGTTTTCTCGGCATTTATTTCTTCACATATTTGATATCTCTTTTATTTTTAAAAAAATACTCTTTTTTTGCTGTGTCTAACCAAAATTTAACTTCTTCTGCGGATAATAGTTCCTTTTCGTCGTGTTTATACTGCCAGAACAGGGAATTTTCTCTAAAATTAACATGTTGATATCCTGATCTTGGTACAGTCATAATAATGGCACCATTTAAGGTCATTCTTAATAGAAACTCGTATGTAAATGTAAGTTTAATGTCATCTTTGAATAAACCATTGTCTTTAACTACTTCTGTTTTAAACAATCCACCACTTGTTTGGTAATTTTGGAATTCCAACAGAATCTCATTATCTAAATATCCCTGTTTTTTCGAAAATCCATATGCCCACACCGATTCATTGGTGAAATTTAAGAATTTACCTTCAACATTAACATCTTTAACGATTGGTAGAAATATACTAACTTCAGTAAATCTATTCATATACTCATTCATTGAAGATAGCCAAATTGGTTTATATTCGTCATCAATTTCTAAAATTGAGAACCATTCGGTGTCGCATTCTTTAATACCTATGTTAATTTGATTTGCAAAATCGGTTTTATGGGTTTTATTATAAAGTATTTTTATCTCTAACTTATTACTAAATTTTATACTATCCATTTTAGTGTTTAAGCTCTCAGGGCAAACAATTATTAATTTTACATCATTATGAAAATCTCCAATTGAATATACCGCATTTTTTAACATCATCTGATCTTCATCTTCCAGTTTATAAACTGGGAGAATAATAGTAATTTTCTTCATTATTCTATTTCGGTTTTAAGTTTTTCTAAACTACTTTTTATTGTTTCTGTTCTTTGAGATAAAAGGCTCTCAAATATTGATAATGTTCTTTCGTTATGGTGTTCTTTGTTATATAGTAATACCGCTGATTTCATTTTTTCTTTAACTTCATCTGTTAATATCACACCATCAACCCATGCCAGAACATACGACCCTAGAAGTTCAACGATTTTATTTCCATTATATGTCCAAAGCCCGTTCTCGGACAACCAATCAGGTTCGGTATCGGGAATTTTTCCAACTACAGGAACACTACATTTCATTGATTCTAATGGAAATGTACCAAATGTTGATTCATCATCTATCCATATTGACACCATACATTCCTTTAATACGTCTGAGAATTCCATATACGACATTTGAACCATATCTCTAAATGTAATCCATCGAAGTTGTGGGAATTTTATATAGAATTCGGAAATGATTTTACGATGTTGTACTCTATCTCTACAACTAATAGCGATAAATGGTTTTACCGGATCTTCGGTGGGGGTAAAATTATCTCCAATATATGGAGGAATGAGATATACTGTTGATTCCGGAAAGTAATCTAAAATATATTCTTTTGAGGCTTCTGTAGTGGTAATACATTTGGTGAATCCAAAATCACTCCATCTACTTCCAATTGCTAGCGTTTCAAACATATATTCTTTTTGTTGTACCAACATTATTTTTATAGATTTTATGTTTGATAATTGTGGTAAAATGTTTGAATACTGTTCGGGGACGACAATTACGTCGTCCATGTTAATTAATGTTTTTCCATCTTTAATTGGTACTATTGGTAAAACATCATATATATCACCTAACCAATCTTTGACACCATCGTATTTTTTTTCTTCCACAAGAATCTGCGAGTTGTATCCTTTTTCTTTTAGAGCTATGGCCATATCATATATGTGTTTTATTGCCGCTCTTGCGTTTCCTTTGGTGTCATATACCAAAAAATAAATGACACTTTCTTTCTTTTCTAATCTATCTATCGCAGATTCGAAAATTTCAATGTTTGTTTGTTTGTTATCCATCTACTTCTTCAATTAATATTTCATATTTTAATAATGTGTTAAATGCAACCGCAAAAGATAATGATGACGATTTCGCTTGGAATAATGCAATCTCATCATCTTTATCATCTGTATATTCATAAAGAAGAACTCTTTCTATACAAGATTTAAAAATCTCAAATTTAAAGACATTTAATTCTAATGTCGTCTCATTCTCTTCTACTTTTTTAGGTCTACCTTTTTTGGGCGGATATACTGGACGACATTGTTCAATCGACTTATCCACGTCAATGTAGTAGTGCTTACCCATGATTTCAAGCATAGTAAATCTATTTTTGTTAAATTATTTATTTCGTTATTGTGTGTTATATTCGTATTATAATCTGTAACAAATTTTATGGCTTTTTTATTTTTAGGACATTTTGATAGTATTTCATTATTATCTGTGACCCATAGATCACATTTCTGCCATTCTTTTTCTACGTTTTTAGACAAAATAAATTTTATATTATTCCCTTGATAGCTATATTTCGATAGGAAAAATAATGTGGACGGACTAGCTTTACCAAATTCATCCATACCAACAATTGTAAAATTAATATCGGGATTGTCACGAATTAACATATGTAGATCATTTATAACCGCAGGATAACTAAGGGTTGAATGCCCGAATATCTCCAACGGATAATCTACATATAGGAAATTATTAAATTCGTCTTTTGATTGAAATGTAAAAGATTGCATCAAATCCTCATTCCTAAGAGGATAGTTGATTTTATAATCAAACGGAACAGTACCTTCTTCTACTTCGGTTTCTGCGTCTAAAAAATTGTTATTGTAATGATATTCGAATTTTTGAATGAGGTTTCTTAACACTCCATTAATACTAACATATACTTCCATAAAAGAAATATAATGTTATTTTCTTTATATGTCAAGATTTATTTGTGCATCTTAAAAATTATTTTGTTCCTGATGACCCAAATCCTTTCGACCCCCTTATTGTTTCAGATAGTTTTTCCACTTTTTCTATGGACAATTTACCCTCACCATAAACGGGGCAAACCACTCCCTGAGCTATCCTATCCCCATTTCTTATGGTGTGAGGTATATCATCAAGATTTACTAAAATAATTTTAACCTCTCCACGATAACGTGAATCAACAGTACCTGGGGAATTTAAAACAAACATTGAAGTATTCGCCGCCATACCACTTCTTGTCCTTACCTGTACCTCTAATCCTTTCTCAACTTCAAAATAAAGACCCGTAGGTATTATGCTAACTTTTCCTTCAGATATAGTGACATCCTTATCAATAAACGCTCTTAAATCAAATCCACTATCACCTTCTTCCGCAAATGAGGGATCGGGATTATTGGATCTGTTTATGAATTTTAATGTTGCACCTATCGGAAGTTCTTTAACTTCAACCTGAATGTCTTTTGATATATCACCAATAACTTCATTGACCTGTTTCATTATTTCATCCGGATCGGAATCATCATTTATTTCAGATTCAAGTCGTTCTAATCGTTTAAGATACGCGTCAAGATTATTTTCTCCCATTTTATAATTTATTTATTATTATTTACAAAATTCCCATCTAAATCCTTCTGCGGTGTGTCGTTCTCCGTGACAAACTCTACTAATATTACTAATTGGAATACCTAGATGTCTACTTGCTTCCGAAATACTGTTCCATGTTTTAATAATATTATTATTTTTAATTTGTTTTATTTTCTTTCCTTTTGTAGATATATAATTTTTATTAATTTTATTTTTTTTATTAATTACTTTCATATAATTTTTTGATAAAAATCTTTCAATTTTTTACGATAAAGTTTTTTCTTCCATTGTTGCCAATTCAAATCCGATTTTTATTATTTGAGTTAGTGGGACAGAAAAATATTTAGCCATTTTATCATCATCTTCCTTGTTGATACCCAATATTCCCTGATATTCCTCTTCTGACAATGGGACGCCATATTTTAGGGCATAATATGCTGATCTTTCTCCAACATGGAGTCTTACAATGTCATCATTGAAATCATACATCTTATTATTTAAATTTGGTCTATCATTTAACTTGAACATAAACACTTTCCCGATTTGACAGAGGAAGACAACTTTTATAATCGACGCTACGGGTTGTTTCATATCATCTGGAAGGATTTCATTCAGTTTGAGGGAATACCTACAGGATTTAATCACATGATGTAATAAACCACCAGGATAACATCCTATCATATTTAAACTAGAAGAATAAGGTGAGGTATAGATTCCCTCGCCTAAAAACTCCAGTAATTCTTTTGTAAAGATGTTATATTTTGTGTTTGTTTCTAAGAATTTTTTCTTATTACTCTCTAATTGGGCGATTGTTAACATTTTATCTGTGTTTAAGTTAATACTACTTTCCTTTGTAAAGATCTGGATTTGATTCGGGAGAAATGACACATTCGATTGGCATATTGGTCACTCCCATGAGTTCGCTTGTTCTTGTATCTCCAGCCATATATTTTGCGGCCACAATTGTTACTTCTTCGACGCTATCACCTTCAAAAACATATTTTGTTTTTTTAACGCGTCCACTTTCTGGGTCTTCATGACCGATTGTTACTAAATAATGCATAATTTTTACTTTTTAGTTTTAATTGCTTTTTTATTTATTTTCGGAAGATCCGTGTTTATTTTTAACATTGAATCAATGTGAATGTTCTGTGTTCTGAACAGTTCAGTTAGATTCAACAATCCTTTGGCCACCATAGATACCGATTCTACGGCTTGAGCATCCCAATGAACACCTGTAAAAGTATTATTACTTATACTTGTTGTTATTGGGTCTTTTTTGATTTGTTTTTTTACTTTTTTCATTTTATAATTGATTTTAAAAATTCTACCCTATCCTTAGTGACTTTCTTTAAGGAATATGTGTCTTTGACTGTTTCATATAATTTGTTTCCGAGATCTTCAATCATATTCGGGTTTTCAATTAAACGCTTCATATGTTGATACCATTGTTTATGGTTTTTACTTGGGTTGACCAATAGACCGTTTTCTGAGGAGATTATATCCATAGTATATGGATCAGTTTCGCTCGCGATGAGGGCTTTCTTAAAAAATCCCGCTTCAATTACCTTTAACTGGGATTTATTACCGTTAAATGTTGACACAAAAAGTGGGGCTAAAGAAACATCAAAATAGTTATAATTCGTTGCGTATTTACTAATCTCTTTTGTCCATCTTCTTACATATGGTTTATTCTTATCATCATAGTCAACTTCTTTATATAGTTTTAAAAAGTTGATATAATCTCTATCTAATTCGGTATAGTTATTGGTGAATATACTTTCGTATTTAGTCCATACGGTTTCTTCGGGTTTTATATCCCTTGTGTTTTTTTCTCCCGTTTGTTTATTAATTTCCGTAATTGATCCTCTTAAATCAAATCCACATAATACGAACTGTACTTTATCTTTATATTCGTTATATGTTCTGGAAATTCCACCGCGAAGCAGTTCGATATCTGCCATGTGGGATGATCCGCCTAACCATCCAAATCTGGTTTTATCAGACGGAATTGGATTTGATTTAAATTGAGCCTCGGTTTCGTCGACAGCATTGGGGAAAACAACGACATTGTTTAATCCAAATTTTTTATGTATTGTATTTTGGTAAATTGGGGTCGTGACCGTAATATAAGTTCCGGCCCTCATTAAATCCATTTTCATTTTACCAATACCAGATGTTCTAACTTGTAAGAACATTGGATGTCTCATATCGGGTTCCCAGTAGTCATCAAAATCAATGATTACAATCTTACCTTTATTTTTTAACCATTTAATTCTCTCTAAGTTTTTCTCTGGGGATATTTTATTATGTATGAAACTATGCATAACAATAATATCATAATCCGCGAATTCACTATCACTATCTTCCACTTCGGCTTTTAAATCGATATGGAAATCATCGGGATAATGTTCCTGAAGAAATGTGTATGGGTTTATTATTCGATATTTTCCGACGCCGTGATTATCGGGTGGAATAGCTAAAATTCGGATTTTTGGCATAATAAAAAGTATCTATGCCAAAATATAAATAAAAAAAATGAAATAACAAAACTATTTTGAAGTTTTTACCTTGGTAATTTTTCCACTGAAGAGAGACTCACCCACTTTTATGACTAAATTCTCATTAATTGCCACAGCATCCTGAGCATTTAAGATCTGAGTTAATTTTTCGTCAAGAACTCTTCTAATTGTACTTTCAATCATCTTTTCTAAACTACTTTCATTAATCTGTCGGGATTCTGTCTGACCTTGACGATTTGATGATTGTTGTGTCGGAGCCTGTCGGGATTCATTCAAAGTACGTTTAACGGGAATAGTTCCATCAGCCTCCATTAATTTCCTTGTTTTATTTACAAAATCCATGTCTAAACTATCATTTAATGAAATTTCAGGAATTGGATTTTCAATCATTGCTCTTTTAATGGCATCAGGTAGTTTTGATTGATTGATTTTATCGGGATCGGCTTTTCCGACTGGCCTTATTGATGGCTGAGCTGGTGTCTCGTCATCCAATAATTCCTCTGTACCCCTGGTTAGTAAACTCTCATCAATATTACCTTTTTCGTAATCACCAGTATTGACTTTACTCATTATTTTTCTCGCGCTAACTAAATTTTTCATTAGTTCGTTTTGTGTTATTCTTGGTTTGTCTCCCATATTCGTAATTTTATAATAAATATACAATTAGATTACCAATTAATCAATCTTTTAATTCGTGATTGTATTCTATGTCCTTCAGCTAGTTGTTCTGGGTTATCTGATATCTGTATATTATCTTTTTTTAATAAGTTATCTATATCTGATTTTGATGTGTTAGTAAACCTGGCTCTTGTACCTTCTCCTGGTCTTTCATTTTGCCCAATTGCTCTTTGATAAACTTTGAACTCTTGTTCTTTACTGTGATATAAATTATTCACCGCATTATCATAATTTTGTCTTGAAATGATTTTTTGACCATTAATATCTTGTACTTGAGGTCTTAACTCATTATAAATTCTAACTAATGCCGCCTTACTTGAAATATCGGGCTTTTGAACTGGTTGGGCTTCTGGAGGAGCAACTGGAGGAGCAACAGGAGGAGCTTCTGGTGGTGCCATCGGTTCTGGTTGTGGTTTTTCGTCTTCAAACCAATATGGAGAATAGATATCCACACTACTTAAAGATCTCATTGCATCGGGAGCTTTACCCTTTTCATATCCTGGTAGATCTTCTAATTCAAAATTCTTTGCTCCTAATCTATTATATCTTGCTGATTTAATTCTGTCAACTCTAAACATTTTCCAGCCTGGCAACCCTCGTTTAGATACTCCTTTAAAAACATATGCCCATATAACTTTATTTCCTGATTTTTTATTGTCACCCATAACAATAGGTTCAATATCATTTCGTTGACCTTCTCTAACTTCGTCAGCTGGCCCACTATAATATATTGAGATTGGTAATCTTTCGGTAATCGCTCTTCGTAATACTTCGAGTTTATCTTCCTGCTCAAGTAATAATTGTTCTATTATTTCAGATAGTATTTCCATTAAACTGTAAAATCGGGATATGTTTTATTTTCACCAAATTTATTTCTTCCTGTATTATCAGTTCTTATGTTGATGTCGGTTGCTCCACCAATTGTTCCACCCTCATTTAACTGCCCTTTTCCTTTTTCGTCACCGTCTGAGATGGCATTGGGATTAGTTGATCCATATGGATTATTTTCATTGTAAGGATTTCTACCCATATTATCTTTTCTTGTATTAATATCGGTTGCTCCACCAACAGTACCACCGTCATTTAACTGTCCTTTTCCTTTTTCATCACCGTCTGAGATGGCATTAAGGTTAGTTACCCCATAACCATTGTTTTCATTATATAGGTTTCTACCCATGTTATCTTTTCTTGTGTTGATGTCAGTTGTTCCACCAACTTGACCCATATCTTGAGACTGTCCCTTTCCTTTTTCGTCACCATCTGAGATGGCATTGGGATTAGTTACACCGTAACCATTGAGCTCGGTATATGAATTTCTACCCATGTTGTCTTTTCTGGTGTTAATATCGGTTAACCCGCCAATTTTACCTTCATTTTCACCCTTTCCTGGCTCGTCACCAGATGATAGAGCATTTTTGTGACCAGATGAATATAAATCATTAGGATCGTATTCATTACGAGCAAGATGCTCGGGTCTTAATTTGTTTGCGATTATTTCTAATTCTGTTGCCATATTAAATCATTAATTTTTTTATCCTGTTCACTTGTTCGAATAATTTAGTTGACTTAGCAGAAAATAATCCTGCGTTTGTATATTTTTCCGAATTGGGTTTACTAACCATATTTATACCTACTTTAGGAGATAATGTATTTTTCGAATGTTTTTTTATTGATGCGTTTTGTCTTTCCCCTGATAACCCACTAATGTCATTTGCTATTTTTGTTGCCTCTTTACTGTTTTTAATTTGTGCCGCGTCCATTTGTATGGCATTTTTACCCCAATTATACATTAAATCACCCCCATAGAAATTATATGCCACGGGGTTAGACATTTTTACATCTCTCATATCATGTAAAATTCTCATCAATTGCCCGTACTTAACTTTTCCGTCTTTAAGAAGATGTTCGTTT
>Ga0315290_10001567_pt1 | contig 15705 bp, 16 predicted proteins | sample YL17G12_0_MG_FD_203627 | JGI IMG/M metagenome (GOLD analysis project Ga0315290, IMG submission 203627) | Sediment microbial communities from Yellowstone Lake, YNP, Wyoming, USA - YL17G12_0 | ecosystem: Environmental > Aquatic > Freshwater > Lake > Sediment | place: USA: Wyoming | collected... | reverse complement strand
GCGTGGCATTCCGCCGAAGCGCTCCTCAATCCTCGCGAGCGCGAAGGCGAATGGAGCGGGAGACGGGGATCGAACCCGCGACCAACAGCTTGGAAGGCTGTGACTCTACCACTGAGTTACTCCCGCCCGGCTGCTCGCTGCCTTACCCAACCGTCCACAACCCCTGATCAACCTGACTTGCCTGGCCCAAACCCGCCCTCGCGTCGCGTGCTGGCTTGCCCAGCCGTAGCTCGCGCTGCGGTCCGCCTGCGCCCTTCGGGCTTCGGCGTGACAGCCTTCACTCGCTGCGCGAGCGAAGGCTGGTGGGGAGGGGAGGATTCGAACCTCCGAAGGCGCATGGCCGACAGATTTACAGTCTGTTGCATTTGACCGCTCTGCAACCTCCCCGGCATCTCGTCTTCTGCTCGGCCAGCACCACGCCCATAGGCCAGATCCGGGCGCGCGAACGGCAACGCGCAAGGGATTTCTTTCCCGGCCAACTCGAACAGTGGAGCTGGCGGAGGGATTTGAACCCCCGACCCGCTGATTACAAATCAGCCGCTCTACCGGACTGAGCTACGCCAGCCAGACGAAACTCCAAGCTTAGCAGGTTGCGTGCCACATCGCAACCGAACGAGGCCTTTTTTGAACCCGTTCGGCACGTGAGGCAAAAACGACACAGCCGTCGCCCCGCAACATCGTCTGGCAGGGGCGCAACCAATCATTATAGTCACGAATCCGGTCTGGGCGCCAGGACGAAGAAATCCTTGGAGCGAAACTGATCATCGTTCCGCCCGTGATTACCGAGGCGAGCTCGGAGAGGCCCCGACAGGTCAATCAGGCTTGGTCCGCCTGGCTCGCTGGCGGACGGCCTCAAACAGCACGACAGCCGCGGCCACCGAGACATTGAGGCTCGAGACGTGGCCGCGCATCGGGATCGACACCAGGCGGTCGCACGACTCGCGCACGAGCCGGCGAAGCCCCTGCCCTTCCGCGCCGAGCACAATCGCGGTGGGAAGCGTCAGATCGATCTGATCGTGCGTCTCTCTGGCGTCCGCGTCGAGACCGACGGTCCAGACGCCAGCGTCCTTGAGTTCGCCGATCGCGCGAGAGATGTTCACAACCTCGGCGATCTTCACGTGCGCCACGGCACCGGCCGACGCCTTCGCGGCCGCGCCGTCGAGGCGCGCGGCGTGGCGAGTCTGACGAATGATGCCGTCGGCGCCGGCCGCATCGACGCTGCGAACGATCGCGCCCAGATTGTGCGGGTCTTCGATGCCATCGAGCACGACCAGCAGCGGCGCACCTGCCGCCCCCGCGACCAGTTCCTGCGGCGTGTACTCTTCCGCGGCACGCAATTCGGCGACCACGCCCTGATGCACGCCGCCCCGCGCGGCGCGATCGAGCTCAGCCACCTCGGCCGACCGAACCGCGACTCCTGCCGACTCCGCCAACTGCCGCACGGCGCGCAGTCGCTCGCGGTCAGACGACGACATGCGGATCGCGATGACGCGTCCGGCGCGTAAGGCTTCGAGGACAGGGTTCAGACCGTAGATCAGCATGGGTGCACTACTTGCCAGGCTGTCCGCCTCCGCGCGACGCGCTACGGCGAGACCTCGACGAAGCTCGAAGAGCGAAGTCGGGGAGCCTGGCGATCCCAGGCTCGACGTCCACGCGGTCCGCGCGGCGACCAGTCTGACTTCTGACTTCTACCCGGAATTCCGTCCCACCGCCTCGGCGAACAGCGCCGCGCGCTCCAGGCATCCAACAATCGGCGCCACGCCGCACGAGGCCGGCAGTTTCGCTCCCCGGTCGATCGCCGGCACCGCCACATCAAGCTCGGGCCCGCCAGCCTCGCCCGTGAGCGCCACGCGAATCGGATGGAACAGGTGCTTGCCCTTCTGGCCGGTCGCCTGCTTCACACGCGCGGCCGCCGCGCGAAACGTCTCACGGTCGAGCCGCCCGGCACCCGCCAGTTCGACCGCCAGCCGGTCAATCACCTCTCGAGCGCCAGGCTCCCCCAACACATCTCTGACATCGTCTCGCTCCATCGCCTGGTCCGGATCGAAGACAAAAAGAAAACGCAGCCGCTCGGGCATCTGATCGATCCGATCGATCGAACCGCTCGCCATCGGCACCACCGACTCCACAAACGCGCGGGCCTCGGCCGAATCGCTCAACAGAAACCCCGCCGCCAGGAATGACGGCAGCGCCAGGTCGGTCAGGCGGCCCGGAGTCGCCAGGCGCAGGTAGTGGCGATTGACCCAGGCCAGCTTTTCCCGATCGAATACCGCGGCGCTGTGACCCACCGATTCGAGCGCGAAGCGCCGCGCCAGTTCCTGGATATCCAGCAGTTCGTCTCCACCGCCAGGCGACCAGCCGAGCAGCGCGAGGTAGTTCACCAGGGCCTCAGGGAGGTAGCCGCGTGCGCGGAACTCCGCAACCGACGTCGCGCCATGCCGCTTGGAGAGCGGCGCGTGATCCGGACCCAGCACGAGCGCGAGGTGCGCAAACACAGGCGGCCGAAGACCCAGCGCCTCGTAGAGCAGCACCTGCCGCGGCGTGTTCGAAATGTGATCCTCGCCGCGGATGACGTGCGTAATCTCCATCAACGCATCGTCGACGACCACGGTGAAGTTGTACGCGGGGTTGCCGTCGGAACGCACGAGAACCGGATCGCCGATGACGTCCGTGCTGAAACGCACCTCGCCCCGCACGACGTCCTGAAACACGACGTCGCGGCTTTCGGGCACCCGGAAGCGAATCACCGCCGCCTCGCCGCTCATCACCCTCGCGCCGGCCTGGTCGCGCGAAAGATCGCGGCATCGCCCGGCGTATTTCGGCGGACGCCCAGCCTCCATCGCGGCGCGCCGATCGGCCTCGATCTGCTCAGCCGGACAGAAGCAATAGTAGGCAGTCCCCTGCTCGATCAACCCTCGTGCGTACGAGGCGTACAGGTCCAGCCGTTCGGATTGCCGGTACGGCCCGCGCGGTCCGCCGACATCGGGACCTTCATCCCAGGTGAGCCCCATCCACCGCAGGTCTTCGAGGATGCCTGCCTCGGACTCGCGCGTTGAACGCTCCACATCGGTGTCCTCGATGCGAAGGATGAACGTGCCTCCGGCGCCTCTGGCCAGCAGCCAGTTGAACAATGCCGTGCGGGCATTCCCGACATGAAGCAGTCCGGTCGGGCTCGGGGCAAATCGCAGGCGCATGACGGCTACGTCTCCTGGAACCTCTGTTCCACCAGCACCGCCACGGCGTGGACGGCCATGGCCTCGCCGCGTCCAATCTCGCCGACACCTTCGTTGGTCTTGCCCTTCACGCTGACGCAGCCGACCTCCACGCCCAGCACACCGGCCAGACGTTCGCGGATCGCGTCGATGTGCGGAGCGAGTCTGGGGCGTTCGGCGATGACGACGGCATCGACGTTGCCGACGAGGTAGCCACTCTGGCGGGCCAGCGCCACCGCATGCCGCAGCATCTCGAGACTCGACGCGCCTTGCCACTTCGGATCGGTGTCCGGGAAGTGACGGCCGATATCGCCCTTCGCCACAGCGCCGAGCACGGCGTCGGTCACCGCGTGTGACAGCACGTCGGCGTCGGAATGCCCCGCGAGCCCGCGTTCGGCCGGGATCGTCACGCCGCCGAGAATCAGCTGTCGCCCCTCAACGAGGCGATGGAGATCGTAACCGGTGCCGATGCGGATGCGGGGATGCGATCCCCGGCCCTCCGCCAGCGCCCGAGCGACAGTCAGGTCATCCATGGTCGTGATCTTGAGATTCGTGGCGTCACCCGTCACCAGCCGGACCGGATACCCGGCCGCTTCGGCCAGCGCCGCTTCATCGGTTGCCGGAAGCCCACCGCGGCGGCGACCGGCAGCTATCGCCGCCCGCAACACGTCGGTGCGGAACGCCTGCGGCGTCTGCGCCAGGTACACCCGCTCGCGCGGGATCGTCCGCTCGACCACCGGCCCGTGCGGCGTCGTCTCGCCTGACGCCAGCTTCACGGTGTCGCTGACGGGCAGGGCCGCGAGCGCCGCACCAGTCTCTATCGCGGCGGCAATCGTCCGCGAGATCAGATCCGGGCTCGCAAACGGACGCGCCGCGTCGTGAATCAGGACGATGTCGGCGCGCGCCTGCACGACGTCAAAGCCGTTGGCCACCGAATCCTGCCGGCGTGCCCCTCCCTCGACGACGCGCACCGGCTTGCCGAGCGTCTGCAGATACTCCGGCGGATGGCCGACAAGATCGGCGGGGAGCACGACCACAATCTCGGTCACGTCGGGATGCGCTGCCAGCACCTCCACCGATCGCCGCAGCATCGGCTGCCCGCCGATCTCGAGCAACTGCTTCGGGCGTCCGGCCCCCAGCCGCACGCCGCGTCCCCCTGCCGCGATAATTGCCGCCACGTGCATGTCAGCTCACCCACCGCCAGGTTTCGACGCCACCCGCAAACCGCGCATAGCGCGACGCCGTCAGCGCGCCGACGCGCAGAATCGTCGTCAGATCCGGCGACACTGTCAATTCGATGGCCATGTTCCGATGTTCCGGTCTTCGGCCGTCACGCGCGCCTCGACGACCGATCGCACCTGCTCGGCCAGCCTCTTGGCCGCGGCCATGTCTGGCGGCTCCGCGCGCTCGGAGGTGCTGACGGGCGCATGAACCGTCAGCCTGACGCGGCCGGGCCGCGTCGTCAAAAGGCCCTTTCGCATCACGAACCTCGTGCCGGTGATCGACAGCGGCACGATCGGCAGACCGGCTTCCATCGCCAGCAGGAAGCTGCCGGACTTGAACTGCCCGACGCACCCATCCGAGCTGCGCGTGCCCTCGGGAAAGATGATCAGCGATAACCCGTCGGCGAGCAACTGACGCCACCGCTGGAGAATGACGGGAGTATTCGGGTGCCGCCTGTCGACCAGCAGATGACCGGTGCGCCGGAGGTGCCAGCCGAGAAAGGGAAACGACCCGATCGACTGCTTGGCGATGATCCGCAGTTGAAATGGCATCGCCCAGAACACGACCGGGATGTCGTAGATGCTCTGGTGGTTCGACACGAAGACGTAGGTCGTGCCCGGCGTCAGCTGCTCGAGCCCGCTCACGTCCACCCGAACGCCGGTGGTCACCAGGATCAGGCGGGACCACGCTCGCGCGCACCCATGCGCGAACCGCCCGCGTCGATCGACGAAACTCGAGAACAGCGAGATCGTCCCGAGCACGATCGAATAGAGCGCGATCGCGGGGATCAGGAAGAACACCGTCCGCCACCAGTGGTAGGAAGGCCGCTTCACGTGCCGTTGGGTCCAGCGGCGGGCGACCCGGCTGGTTGAGGCGCGTTCTTTGAACGGCGCGCGGCGTCGTCACGCTCGGCGGTCGGCGCTGGCGATCCGCCGGCCTCGATGAACCGGCCGAAGATCATCTTCCCGGCGGTTGTCTGCAGGACGCTCGTCACAACGATGTCGATGGTCTTGCCGATAAGTTTTCGTGCGTTGTCCACGACGACCATCGTGCCATCGTCGAGGTAGGCCACGCCCTGGGTGAACTCCTTGCCTTCCTTGAGAATGAAGACCCTCATCGCCTCGCCGGGCAGCACCACAGGCTTGAGCGCATTGGCGAGCTCGTTGATGTTCAAGACCGCCACGCCCCGGAGTTGCGCCACCTTGTTCAGATTGAAGTCATTCGTGACGATCTTGCCCTGGAGCGACCGGGCCAGCTCGATCAGTTTCAGATCGACTTCCCGCACCTCGGGGAAATCGATGTCGGAGATCATGACTTCCACGCCCGTCATCTTCTGGATCTTCTGGAGGATGTCGAGCCCGCGCCGCCCGCGGTTGCGCCGCATCGTGTCGCTGGAATCCGCAATCTGCTGGAGTTCCTTGAGGACAAACTGCGGGATGACCAGGGTTCCATCGAGGAAACCCGTCTCGCAGACGTCCGCGACGCGGCCGTCGATGATCACGCTGGTATCAAGCACCTTGTAGCGACGCTGAGGGCCGGCCGCCCGGAACAGCGTAATCAGCCTGGTGGGCTCCAGCCACTCGCCGTGGCGGCCCCCGACGACCAGCCCGAGATACGTCATCGCCAGATACACAAAGCTGTGCAGAAACTCGATCCGGGCGTCGGTCGTGCCAAACCAGAAGAGGCCGGCGCCCAGGACATTGGCGAAGACCAGGCCGATTGATCCGCCAATCAACGCGCCCAGCAGGTGGGTGACGCTGACGACCCGCAGTCGCCATTCAAGCAGAATTCCGACCAGCGCCAGCCCGGCTCCGCATGCCACATTGACCCCGAGTCCCGCGCCGGAGATCGGCTGGAAGGTCCCCGCGGCATTGGCGACCCCCGCAAGGAAGAGCAATCGGACGAGTATGAACCAGGCCATAAGGCCTCCCTGTATGACAACGCCACTATAACGGCGCTTGGAGATGATTACACGAGGAGATGATCAAGCGCCTCCTGGATCGTCCGGACGCCCACCAGGTCGCACTCGATCCCGGCCAGGCCCGGGTCGGTGGAATCGACGTTGGCGGCCGGCATCACGCAGCGGCTGAACCCCATCTGGGCAGCCTCCCGCACGCGCCGGGCGGCCTGGGTCACGGCCCGCACCTCTCCTGCCAGACCGACTTCGCCGAACACGGCGGTGCCGGCGCCGACGGCTCGGTTTCTGGCGCTCGAGGCGACAGCGGCCACCACCGCGAGATCGACCGCCGGCTCGTCGACGCTCATGCCGCCCGCCAGGTTCGCGAACACGTCGTCGCCCCCCAACTGCAGCCCGGCGCGTTTCTCGAGCACCGCGAGCAGCAGCGACAGCCGGTTCTGGTCCAGGCCGACGGCGGTGCGCTTGGCGTATCCGTACGCGCTCGTGCTGACCAGCGCCTGCACCTCCGCGAGAATCGGCCGCGACCCTTCGATACAGCAGAGCACGGCCGAACCGGGCGTGCCGCTCGGCCGCTCCGCCAGGAAGAGCGCGGACGGATTGGCCACCGGCCGGAGTCCCGCGGCCGTCATCTCGAACACGCCCATCTCGCTCACGGCCCCGAACCGGTTCTTCGCCGCTCTCACGATCCGGTGCGCGTGGTGGCGCTCGCCTTCGAAGTACAACACCGTGTCGACGATGTGCTCGAGCGCCTTGGGACCGGCGAGACTGCCTTCCTTCGTCACGTGACCGACAAGGATGGTGGGCACGTTCTGGGCCTTGGCCGCGAACAGCAACTGCGTCGCCGCCTCGCGAACCTGGCCGATACTGCCCGGGGCCGACTGCATGCGGAGGGAGAACACGGTCTGAATCGAATCCACGATCACCAGCGCCGGCCGGAGCCGCGCCATCTCCTCGAGCACGCGTTCGAGACCCGTTTCGGCCAGCAAGTACAGTGGTGCGTCTCCGACGCCGAGCCGCTCGCCTCGCGACTTAATCTGGTGCTCGGATTCCTCGCCCGAACTGTAGAGCACCGGCCCGGACGCCCGGGCCACATATGAGGCCGTCTGGAGCAGCAACGTCGACTTGCCGATGCCGGGCTCGCCGCCGAGCAGCACCAGCGAACCGGGGACGATGCCGCCGCCCAGCACACGATCAAACTCGTCGATACCCGTGGTCATCCTGGGCGAGGTCGCGGTCTCGATCTCGGAGTACAACCGCGCCGTATTGCCGGCGGCCGACGAAAAGCGATTCGACCCCGGAGCGGGAGCCTCGACGGCCGGGCGTTCCTCCACCATCGAGTTCCACGCGCCGCACTCGGGACAGCGACCCAGCCACTTCTGCGACTGCGATCCGCACTCCTGGCAGACGAAGACGGTCTTGGGTAGTTTCACGGGCCGCCTGCGCAATCACTCCCGGAGTGATTATTGAGCCGGCAGGAACAATCACTCCGGGAGTGATTGTTCTCGACGGTGGAGCGGATCACGCGCCTGGTTTCCATTCGAGGTTTTCGAACCGCGTGTACTCGCGGATGAAGGCGAGCTTCACCGAACCGGTCGGACCATTCCGCTGCTTGGCCATGATGAGTTCGGCCACGCCCTGGTTCTCTTCCGTCGCCTCGTACACGTCTTCGCGGTAGATCATAATGACGACGTCGGCGTCCTGCTCGAGGGCTCCGGATTCCCGGAGGTCCGACAGCTGGGGCCGTCTGTTCGGGCGGTTCTCCGGTGCGCGGCTCAACTGCGACAGCACGACCACCGGCACGTTGAGTTCCTTCGCCAGCCCCTTCAAACCTCTCGAGATCGACGCGACTTCCGTGACGCGGTTCTCGAAACGGCCGCGCCCCTGCATCAACTGGATGTAGTCGATGATGATCAGGTCGAGACCGTGCTCCGCCTTGAGGCGCCGGGCCTTGGCGCGCATCTCGAGCACACCGATCGACGCGGTGTCGTCGATGAAGATTTGCGCCTGGGTCAGCGTCGACATCGCGTCGGTCAGCTTCGGCCAGTCGCGCTCGCCGAGGAACCCGGTCCGCAGGCGGTGGCCGTCAATCGCCGCTTCCGAGGTGAGCATGCGCAGGAAGAGCTGCTCCTTCGACATTTCCAGGCTGAAGAAGCCGACCGTCATCGCCTTCTTCGTCCCGACATACTGCGCGATGTTGAGCACCAGGCTCGTCTTGCCCATCGACGGCCTCGCGGCCACGATGATCAGGTCTGACGGCTGGAGCCCGGCCATCATCTCGTCGAGTTCCTTGAAGCCGGTGGGCACGCCGGTGATGAGCTGTTTTCTCGCGTGCGCCTGCTCCACCGCCGCGAAGCCCGAGATGGCGAGGTCGCGCATCGGGACGAACCCGCCGTGGATGGATCCCTCGGCGATCTTGAAGATGTCGCGCTCGGCGTCGTCGATCACCGTCTCGGCGTCCTCTTCGGCCGAATACGCGGTGACCAGGATCCGGTTGGCGGTGTGAATCAGTTCGCGCAGCGTCGACTTCTGCTTGACGATGCGCGCGTACTCGCCGACGTTGATGCCGTGCGGGAGTCCGTCAACCAGCGAACTGATGTACGCGGGCCCGCCCACCTGGTCCAGTTCGCCGGTTCGCCCCAGCTCCTCCTTCAGCGTGATGAAGTCGATGGCCTGACCGCGTTCCATCAGGCCCAGCATCTTCGCGAACATCCGCCGATGCGCATCGCGGAAGAAGTCGACATCCCTGATGTACTCGACCGCCTGGTGGATGGCTTCGGCGTTCAGCAGAATGGCGCCCAGAACCGCCCGCTCGGCTTCCAGGTTGTGCGGGAGCGGGCGATCGGCAGCAGGATCGGCCATGGTGTGTTCGGGGAGAAACGCGTTACTCCTTCGGCGCGTCGAGCGCCGCCACCCGGACGCGCACCTGCGCCACGACGTCGCTGTGGAGCCTGACCGGCACGGTGAACTCGCCCAACTGCTTGAGCGGCTCATCCAGGCCTATCTTGCGCTTGTCCACCTCGAACCCCTTGGCCTTGAGGTCGTCGGCGATATCGGCCGCGGTGACCGACCCGTAGAGCGTCTCGCTCTCGCCGACGCGGCGAGCGATGACGATGTCGGCATGCGACAGGCGGACTGCGTAGGCTTCGGCGACCGACCGCTCGGCCAGTTCCTTCACCTCGGCAATCTTCCGCTGCCGCTCCACGATCTTCAGGTTGGCTGGGCTTGCCGGCAGGGCGAGCTTGCGCGGCAGCAGGAAGTTGCGGGCGTACCCGTCGGCGACCTTCACGACCTCGCCGCGGCGGCCCAGATTCTCGACGTGTTCACGAAGAATGATTTCCATGGCGACTCACCTAATCTGTCACGTAGGGCAGCAGGGCCAGAAGCCGCGCCCGTTTGATGGCCGTTTGCAGCTTGCGCTGGTGCATGGCGCACACGCCGGAGATCCGGCGCGGAATGATCTTCGCGCGCTCGGGAATGAACGGCTGCAGCATCTTCACGTCCTTGTAATCGATGTGATCGATCTTGTCCGTGCAGAACTTGCAGACCTTGCGGCGGCGGAACATCGAGCGGCGCGGGCCACCCTTCTCTCCGCCCCGCGAACCGCCACGGCCCTTCGGGCCGGACGAGCTTCCAGATCGTCGTTCGTCAGCCATCGCTATACCTCCGCCCGGTCGTTCCTGTCGTCATCCCCTGCGTCGTCACCGGTGTGGCGCCGCCCCTGGCCCAGTGGCGGCAACCCTTTCGCCGCTCGTTGATCGGCGTCCGCCTGACGCCGGGCCCGCGTGCGCTCCGCGACCTTGAGATCTTCGTCGACCCGCACGAGCAGGTGCCGGATGACGCTGTCGGTGACCTTGAGCCGGCGGTCCAACTCCTTCGTCAGTTCGCCGGTGCCGTTGAACACCTCGAGCACGTACGTGCCTTCGCGGTGCTTGCCGATGCGGTACGCCAGGCGCCGGCGTCCCCAGTTCTCGGTCTTCACCATCTCGCCGTTCAGTCGGGTGACGATCGACTCGACCTGCGTATGCAGTTCGGTGATCGCCAGCTCGGTCGCGTCTGGCGACACGATGTAGACTAGTTCGTACAATCTCTTCTGACTCATGCTGCTCCTTCTGGCCGGAACGGCCATCCGCCTTGCCCTGCGGGTTTCGGCGTGATGGCAAGGAGTTAGGGGACGGGATCTTCCGCCCGGTTGAACCGATTCATGGCCGCCTCGATGCCCTCCGCGAGAAACGTCTCCACCGCGTCGGCAGCCCGGGCAATCGCTCGCTCGACTTCCTCTGCCTCATCCGGATCGAACCGCGCGAGCACATGGTCCGCCAGATCCCGGCGCGGATCGCCGCGCCCTACACCCACGCGCAGCCGCCGGAACATGTCCGAACCCAGGCAGGCGATGATCGAGCGGAACCCGTTGTGTCCGCCCGCCGATCCGCTGCCGCGCAGGCGCAATCGCCCCAGCGGCAGATTGACGTCGTCGGCCACCGCGATGATGTCCGACGGGTCGATCTTGTAGAAGTGCGCCAGCCCGCCCACCGCCTCGCCGCTCAGGTTCATCATCGTGAGCGGCTTGACGAAGAGCAGCGTCGCGGCTCCCCTCCCGACGCGGGCCGTCAGCGCGTTGGCGCGGCCGTGCTCGAAGGCCACTTCGCGCCGGCGCGCCAGTTCGTCGGCGACCGCGAACCCGACGTTGTGCCGTGTCCCGTGGTAGCTTCGTCCCGGATTGCCAAGACCGACGATCAGCTTCACAGCAGGCGTGCGGCCCGAAGACGCCGCGACTACTCCTTCTCTTCCTTCTCGACCTTCTCGACCTTGCCCTTCTTGATGACCTCGGGCTCGGCCGGAGCCGCCGGCGTTGCCGCCGCAACCGCCGCGTCAGTCGGGGTCGGCTCGACAACCACGCGCGGCGAGATCACGTGGACGAGCATCATGTCGAGATCGCTCACCGGCGTCCACTTCGGATTGGTCGCCACGTCCTTCAGACGAATGGCCTGGCCGAGCATCAGCTCGGTCACATCAATCTCAATGTGCTCGGGAATGTCGGCCGGCAGGCACTCGACCTCGACTTCGCGGTGCACAATGTCGAGCAGGCCACCCTGCTGCTTGACGCCTTTCGGCTCGCCCTTGCAGATCACCGGCACCCTGACGGTCAGAAGCTTGTCCATCGCGATGCGGTAGAAATCCGCATGCAGCAGCTTGCTGGTGACCGGATCGATCTGGTACTCCCTGACCAGCACCCGCACGTCCTCGTCGCCGACCTTGAGCCCAATCAGGGTGTTGACGCCCGAATCGGAGTGCAGAATGTGGGACAGCGCCTTCGGGTCCACCGCGATCGAGGTGGCCCTGGGCTTCCCGCCTGCCAACATGCCGCCGTACAACACGGCCGGAATGTGCCCGGTCACCCGCAGGCGGCGCGCCTCATTCTTGCCGAACGACTCTCGCTTTACTGCTTCCAGTCTGGCTTCCATACCTTCAATCCTTGCTTCTCGCGCCACGCGGGCCCACCCGGGCGCCCGCTGGTTTCAGGCCCACCCTACACAAACAACGATGACACCGACGTCTCCTCGTGAATGCTGCGGATGGCCTGGCCGAGCAACCGCGCCACCGACAGCGTCACGATCTTGTCGCACTTCGCCCTGTCGCCCGCGATCGGGATCGTGTTGGTGACGATGAACTTCTCAATCGCCGACTCCTCGATCCGCTGTATCGCGGGCCCCGAAAACAACCCGTGCACCGCGCACGCCCACACCCGCTCCGCGCCGTTGGCCATCAGCGCCCGCGCCGCGTTCTGCATCGTGCCCGCCGTGTCCACGATGTCGTCCTGGATGATGCACGTCCGGCCTTCCACATCGCCGACCACGTTCATCACCTCCGCGTGCCCGTCAACAGGCGACCGGCGTTTATCGATAATCGCCAGGTCCGCATCCAGGCGCTTGCCATACGCCCGCGCCCGTTCGGCGCCGCCCGCATCCGGGGACACGATCGTCAGGTTCGGAAACGCCTGGCGCGACAGATGGTCGATGATCACCGGAGCGGCGAACAGGTGATCCACCGGGATGTCAAAGAACCCCTGAATCTGCGCCTTGTGCAGATCCATGGTCAGCACGCGATTGGTCCCGGCCGCGCCCAGGATGTTCGCCACCAGTTTCGCCGAAATCGGCACCCGCGGCTTGTCCTTGCGGTCCTGCCGCGCGTAGCCGTAGTACGGAATCACCGCCGTAATGCGGGCCGCCGACGAGCGGCGGAATGCGTCGATCATGACGAGCAGTTCCATGATGTGCTCGTCAACCGATGGCGACGTCGGCTGCACGATGAAGACATCCGTGCCGCGGATGTTCTCGTCGATCTGGAACGACACTTCCGTATCCGGGAATCGCCGGAGCTTGGCCTGGCCAACCGGAAGACCAAGAAACTCGGCAATTTCCCGGGTAAGTTCAGGATGCGCACTGCCAGAAAAGATCTTCATCTCGGCATGGCCTCTCGGCTTCGCGCTTCCCAGGTCAACCAGGCTGGCTGGGGCGGAAGGATTCGAACCTTCGGATGCGGGATCCAAAGTCCCGTGCCTTACCAGCTTGGCGACGCCCCAATACCCCGACTCGCCCCGACTCGCCGCACCCCACCGCACCCCGCGCACCGGCCCTGCGTTTCCCCGCCCGCGTCGGCTGACACCTGCCCAGCGTCAGGGCTCGTGATCGCGATCGCGTGGCAAGGAGTGAACCGCTAGGCGTGGCGCAGCGGTGATGACGCAAACAAAAAGTGTATACGATGGGCGCCGGTTGGCACAAGGGCGAAGCGTGACGGGCACCTAGCGCGCGACCATCCGCGGCCCCCGGAGGCAGGTCCGCCGGTCGACGGTCTTCGTGACGAGCGCCATGACGCCGGCTCCGGCCAGGGCGCGCGCTGCCCGGCCCGCCGGAATGACGCTGTCAAACAGGCCGAAAACCGCCGATCCGCTCCCGGTCATCGCGGCTGCGCGGGCGCCGCCCTTGATCAGCCTGTCGCGAAGTGTCCCGATTTCGGGATGGCGGGCGGCCACCGGGGCTTCCAGATCGTTGGCGACAATGAGATGGCGGCCAGGCCAGGCGGGAATCCCGGCCACGCCCGCGACACGGGTCCGGCTCGCCCCGGCGCCGTCTCGATCAAACCATCCATACGCGTCGACGGTCGACACCCCAAACGCGGGGAGTCCAAGCACAACCTGGTACGGCGGCAGGTCCGGCAACGGATAGAGATCGTCACCGCGCGACAGGCCCAGGGCGGTTCCGCCCATCAGGAAGTACGGCACGTCTGCGCCAACCTGCGCCGCCACTGCTGCCAGATCAATACGGCGTTCCGCGGCCCACACGCGCGAAAGCGCCACCAGCGCCGCGGCCGCGTCGGCGCTGCCTCCTCCGAGTCCGGCCAGCATCGGGATCTGCTTGCCCAGCGCAATCTCGACACCACGAACCGATCCCTGGCGCCCGAGCATCTCCCAGAGCCGCTGCGCGGCCCGCCAAATCAGGTTGCGCTCGTCAACGGGCACGCCGGGGTCATCGCAGCGAATGCTGAACGGTCCCGGGCGCAGCCAACAGGTCAGCACGTCGTGCAAGGCCAGCGACTGAAAGACCGTCTCCAGTTCGTGGTAGCCGTCATCGCGCTTGCCACGCACGTGCAACGTCAAGTTGATCTTCGCATGAGCGCGGACGCGGATACGCGGGGATGTGGCCATTGGTGACTCTACTGCTGAAGCAACACGACGACCGACAGGACCGATTCCGAAGCCAGGCTGATCCCCAGAGGTGTCGCGCTGCCAGGACCTCGGGCCGGGCTGGAGCCCGGCGATCCCAGGCTCGAGCCCGCACCTGAGTCCGCCACGCACCGCGTCCCGCCGACAGCGCCGCTGGCCGGGCTGGAGCCCGGCGATCCCAGGCTCGAGCCCGCACCTGAGTCCGCCACGCACCGCGTCCCGCCGACAGCGCCGCTGGCCGGGCTGGAGCCCGGCGACCCCAGGCTCGAGCCCGCACCTGAGTCCGCCACACACCGCGTCCCGCCGACAGCGCCGCTGGCCGGGCTGGAGCCCGGCGATCCCAGGGGTGTCACGCCAACTCGGCAGACGGGTCGTCGATCGATCATCGTTCCGGACCGCGATCAGCAAGCGGTCCCATCTGGCGGAGTTCGTCCAGTGACATCGGCACGGCGTCTGGCGGGACAGTGAGCGCAAACGCGGCAGGATCGATCGCCACATTGGCCTCGAGCTGTGACACGCGGAACGTCACGTCTGTCGTGGGCGCCTGCGACACCCGAACCCGCCCGGGAAAGCCTGCCGCGAATTCGTCGTAGGCGACCGCCCACGACGGTGTCGCCCGATCGCCGCCGCCGCCCGGGCCGCGGCCTCCGACAATCCGCCACCGCTGTCGCTCACTGCGTATGAAGGCTTCGGCTCCACCCGAGAGCGGCATCGCAACCCAGCTTGATTCGAAGCGTCTCGCATCCGTCGCCTCCACCTGCGGGTCGGACACCAGGCATCCGGTCAGCAACGCCAGCAGCTCGTCGGGTTGCCAGCGCATACCGGTCATCGCTTCGAGCACATCGGCGACCGCCGCGTCTCTCAGCACCCGCTTGTCGCGCGGGAACCAGATGACCGACCGGTTGGCCCGGGCCGCGAGAATAAACACCGGGGCGCCAAACGGCGCCGGCGCCTCGAGGCGAAGCGAACCAGATCGTTCGAATCCAGCCAGCACACGTCCCCTGAGTTTCCGAGACCCGACGCGGCCAGACAGGCCAATCTCAGCCGTCAATGTGCGAACGCCGCGGCAGACACTGGATGCCTGGACGAAGATCGTTACTGCGTCGGATGCCGCCAGAGGCCGTGACGGCCCGTCCGGGACCCGCAATGGTATCGCGGCGCACGCCGCTGTCAGGACGGTCAGGGCCACGGCCGCGACCCGGGTGCGCATCAGCGGCTCACTGCTTGCCGGCCCGGGGCTGCGCGTCGCGAATCTTGCGTTCGATTTTCGCGCGATCGATCGTTTCGCCATCACCGGAGAGTGAGCGGCGCCAGGCCTCGACGGCCTCGGCAAATCGGCCTTTCGCGGCGAGCACGTCGCCGAAGTGATCCTGAACGACCGAGTCCCTCACCAGCTGCTCGGCGGCGGTGCGCAGACTCGCCTCCGCCAGATCCAGCTGGTTCAGCTTGAAGTGGGCCCAGCCCAGGCTGTCGAGGAACGATCCGTTGTACGGATCGAGCTTGACGGCCCGCTTGATCAGGTCCAGCGCCTCGGGGATACGCTGGTCCCGCTCGATCAGCGTGTAGCCGAGGTAGTTGAGCGCCGGCGCGTGGTTGGCGTCCGCGGCAATAACCTGTCGGAATGTCCGCTC
>Ga0315290_10001566_pt1 | contig 15713 bp, 14 predicted proteins | sample YL17G12_0_MG_FD_203627 | JGI IMG/M metagenome (GOLD analysis project Ga0315290, IMG submission 203627) | Sediment microbial communities from Yellowstone Lake, YNP, Wyoming, USA - YL17G12_0 | ecosystem: Environmental > Aquatic > Freshwater > Lake > Sediment | place: USA: Wyoming | collected... | reverse complement strand
CGGGCCAGGCGCTACGCGTCGCGCTCCAGCCGCCACACCTGATAGCGCAGCGCCAGCACCGCGCCAGCGACGATCGCGCCCAGCGCCAGAAAACTGCCCAGCGACAACGTCGACACGCCCGACAGCCCCTGACCGACGGTGCAGCCCAGCGCGACGACCCCGCCCACGCCCATCAACAGAGCGCCGCTCAGGTGCTGTGCCAGATCGGCAGTGTTCGCGAACCCTTCCCAGCGGAACTCGCGCGTCGCCAGCGCCGACGCCGCCGAGCCCGCCGCGATGCCCGCCATGCTGACGATGCCGATCGTGAGCAGCTTGGAGTTGTCGCTGAAGAACATCAACCAGTCGAGCATGTAGGCCACGGGGGCCACCGTGCTCAGCGATTCCATGCGTTTCGAGTTTGTCGCGAGGAATACCTCCTCCAGGGTGCCCGGGTCCTCGCTCAGATGGCCCAACTGCCCGGACACCCACCACATCGCGGCGATCACGGCGCCGATGCCCACTCCCCCGAGCCAGACCTCTCTTGTGCGGCCTTCGCCTTTGCGCAGCACCCAGGCCACCAGAATCAGGGCGACCGCGCTTCCAAGCGCGAGCGCAAGCGTCGGCACCGCGATGCCGGTGGCCGGCGCCAGCAGCGACGGCAGGTCCTGGCCGGTCGGCAGCTCGACCCAAATCCGTTCGACCGTGTTCACGCGCAACACGCCGGTCAGGCCGCGCAGCGTGGCAAACGCCGAGACCCCGAGCACGAGCAATACGACCAGTGATTTCAGGTTGCCTGCGCCGAGGCGAACCAGGCTCTTGCTGCCGCAGCCCGAGGCCAACACCATGCCGAAGCCGAACATCACGCCGCCGACGATGGCCGACAGCCAGAGCAATCGCGGCCCGGCGTAAATCGAGTTCCGGGCGGCGACCCAGCCCAGAGCGACCATCGCATTGAAGCCCAGCGTCGCCGTGGCGATGGCCAATGCCCACATGCGCGCACGCGTCCAGTCACGCATGTTGAACACATCGGAGACGGCGCCCATGGTGCAAAAGTGGGTGCGCTGGGCGAGCGCGCCGAAAACCGCAGCAAGCGCGAAAGCCGCCCACAGCACGCGGCTGGCGAGGGCGGCGACGTCGGATTCGTTCATGGGGGAATTGTGCCGGTGTGCCGATGCCATTGGCACCGGGTCGCCTGACATCGAATTCGGCTCGACCCGGTGTCCGGCAATTTTCGGGCGCGCGAATAGAATTCCTTGGTCCGCAACGGCAAAGTGAACGGCAAGGGCAAGGGCAACGGCAACGGCAACGGCAACGTCAACGGCAACGGTAACGTGAACGGCAAGGGCATTGGCACAGGCATCGGCATCGCACCAAGGTGCAGGCAGGTCCAGGCCTTTGACAGCGACGCGGAATCGATGTGATGAACCAGTCCAACCATCACAGCACCGGCTGCCCGTGATGCACCGCTGCTGCGAGCGCGCTGAACCTACCAAGGCCGATCGAGATGAACCCATCACGCCGTGAGCTGATGATCGGCGCCGCACTCGCGCCGCTGGCATTGCGCGCTGGTGCCCAGGCGCGGCCACGTTCGTCGGGCGGCGCTGGGTTGCCCTTGCCGGCAACGGGGCAGGAATGGCGCGTCCCCGATGAAGTGCTGCTGTTCGACGGCAGCACCCTGCGCCCGGTGCATGACCGCAACAAGATCCTGGTGCTCTACTGGTGGGCGAGCTGGTGCCCGTTTTGCGCGCTGCAAAGCCCGATGCTCGACAAGCTCTGGCGCACCCACCGCAACGCCGGGCTGCAAATGCTGGCGCTGGCGGTCGATCAAAAACGCGAAGACGCGCTCGCCTACTACCAGGCGAAAGGCTATGCCTTCGCTTCGACCTGGGTCACCCCGGAAATTGAACGCGTGATGCCTCGGCCCAAGGGTTTGCCGGTGACGCTGGTGTTGGGCCACGACGGCAAGGTGCTGATGGCGCTGCCGGGACAGTCGTTCCCGGAAGACATCGAAGAAATCGCGCGCTTCCTCTAGGGGCCTGTCGGGCTTTGGGTCGAGCCCGCGCCGCGATTCACACCGGCCCTTCAGGTCGGCCCTGCTTCGGGGCGCCAATCTGCGAGCCGCGGCAAGCGCTTCACCTGCGACAATCGGCGCGCCCGCCACCGGTGCTCCCCGTTGGCGGGCTGATTCTTTCGGAGCCATGTCGAGGACCACCATGCTGAAAAACCTCACCCGCGCCGGCGCGCTCGCGCTGGCCGCGATCCTTGCGGCGCTTGCTGCTGGCGTCACCCAGGCCCAGGCCCAGCCGCCGCTGAAAGTCGGTTTCGTCTACGTCACGCCGGTCGGCGACGCAGGCTGGACCTACCAGCACGACCAGGGCCGGCTCGAGATGGAGCGGGCGCTGGGCAAACGTGTGCAGACGAGCGTCGTCGATTCGGTGGCCGAGGGCCCGGACGCCGAACGAGTCTTGCGCGACCTGGCAGCGCAGGGCCACGGGCTGATCTTCGCCACGAGTTTCGGCTACCTGGAGGCGGCACTGCGCGTCGCCGCCGAGTTCCCGCAGGTTCGTTTCGAACATGCGGGCGGCTACCGCACGACGGCGAATTTGAACACCTACAACGCGCGCTACTACGAAGCGCGGTATCTCGCCGGCCTGCTGGCGGGCAAGAGCAGCAAGAGCGGCATGGCAGGCTACGTCGCGGGGTTTCCGGTGCCCGAGGTGGTGCAGGGCATCAATGCGTTCGCGATCGGCCTGCGTGAGGCGAATCCGAAGGCGCAGTTGCGCGTGCTGTGGCTGAACTCCTGGTTCGACCCGGCGCGCGAGCGCGAAGCGGCGCTGACGCTGGTGAACCAGGGCGCCGATGTCCTGACGAACCACAGCGGCTCGCCGGCCGTGGCGCAGGCCGCGCAGGAAAGGCGCGTGATGCTGATCGCCTACCAGAGCGACATGCGCAAACACGCGCCTGACGCACAACTCGCCGCCGTCACGCAGCATTGGGGCGGCTACTACACGCGCGTGGCGCAGGCCGTGCTCGATGGAACCTGGCGCGCGCAACCGGTGTGGGGCGGCATGAAGGACGGGTTGGTCGAGTTGAGCGCGCTGCACGCGAATGTGCCGCCTGCGGTGCGCAAGCTGATCGATGCACGGCGCAAGGCGATCGAGGCCGGAACCTTCATGCCCTTCAGCGCGCCGCTCCTCGACAACCAGGGCCGCATGCGCCTGAACCAGGGTGCGCTGGACGACGCGCAAATCGCCGCGATGGACTGGTTCGTGCAGGGCGTCGTGGGCTCGGTGCCGAAACCGTAGGAGCGGGTCGGGCTGCTGGCTTCAGTGCTGCGCGAGGCGTGTTCTCAACTGCGGCACCAGACCGCCCGCGTCGACCATGTCGAGCAGGAATTCGGGGATCGGCTGGCACATCAGCTGGTCATGCGGCGCAGAGACGTTGATCCGGGTCACGCGCGCGGCGCGCGCATCGAACTCGATGGCTTCGCCGTCTTCGATCAGGCTCGCCTGCGGGCAGGTCAGCAGCAACAGCCCGACATTGAACGCGTTGCGGTAGTACAGCCCGGCAAACGAAGGCGCAATCACGCCAGCGACGCCCAGGTACACCAGCACCGCGGCGGCCTCTTCACGCGACGAACCGACGCCGAAGTTCTCACCCGCGACGATGACGTCGCCGCGCTCCACCTTGCCGGCACAGCCTGGGCGCACGCTCTCCAGGCAGTGGCGCGCCATGACCTCGATCTCGAACTTCAGGCTCGAGGCCGGCGCGAGCTGATCCGTGTCGACGTCGTCCGGCAGCTTCCAGACTCTCATGCCAGCACGTCCCGCGCATCACAGATCACGCCGCGCAGCGCAGAGGCCGCCACGGTGTAGGGCGAGGCCAGAAAGACGCGTGTGTGGGTCGAGCCCAAGCGCCCCTTGAAATTGCTCGCGGTGGATGAAACCACCGTGCTGCCTTCAGGAATCGCCTGGCCGTGCCCGGCGCACGCGCCGCAGGCGCTGGGCAGGATCGTCGCTCCGGCTTCGATCAGGCGGCGCATGATGCCGTCGCGCTCGGCCAGCCAGCGATCGCATTCGCTTGCGGGGGCGATCAGCAGCTTGACGTGCGAAGCGACCTGAAAGCCTGCAAGCACCTGGGCCGCAGCGCGCAAGTCGCCGATCTTCGCACCCGTGCAAGCGCCGATGTAGGCGACGTCGATGCGCGTCGGTTCGAGGTCGTCGACCGGACGCACATTGGCCGGGCTGCCCGGCAGCGCGACCTGCGGCGCGAGCGTCGAAGCGTCGAAGTGGTGAAACGTGCCCGCGGCGTCTTCGTCGCTGGCCCAACGGTCGACCTCGATTCTTTGCTTGCCGGTGGCAGCGAGCCAGGTGTGCGTGGTCAGGTCGGGCGCGATCAGACCGGTCTGAGCGCCGAGTTCGCTGCTCATGTTGCACAGCGTCATGCGCTCGGACATGCCCAGCGCCTGCACCGCTTCGCCGCAGTATTCGATCGCGCCGTATTGCGCGCCGTTCAGGCCGAAGCGGCCCAGCATCTCCAGCGCCATGTCCTTCGCGCTCACGCCCACTGTCAAGCGCCCGCTCCAGCGCATGAAGATCGTGTGCGGCACCTTGAGCCAGATCTTGCCGGTGCTCACCACGCCCAGCATCTCGGTCGCACCGACGCCGAAGACGTAGGCGCCGAACGCGCCGCCGGTGGCTGCATGCGAACCGCTGCCCACACAAAACATGCCGGGGCGGATGTGCCCATGCTGCGGCACGACAACGTGGCTGATGCCGATCGAGTCGTAGACATGCGGCAGTGCGAGCGATTTGGCCCAGTCGCGCGCGTCGCGCACGATGCGCCGCGATTCGTCATCGAGCTCGGGCACATGGTGGTCGATGACGAGCACGACCTTGTTCTTGTCCCACAGCGTCGCGCCAAGGTCCGTCAGCATCGGCCCAAGGCGGCGCGGCCCGCTCGAATCATGGAACATCGCCAGGTCGACCTGGCAGGTCACGATTTCGCCTTGCGCCACATGCTCGCGGCCGGCGGCGCGCGCCACCAGCTTTTGCGCCAGCGTGCTGGGCGCGGTGTCGACCTGGCGCCGGCTGCGGGCGGCGCGCTCCACGGTGGCTTGTGAATTCATCGGGCGAAAGGGCTCCCGGTTGGAAGGGAGCCGCAGTCCGTCGTGGAATGCGGGGATTGGGTCGGTACTGGAGCGCAGGGCATGGGGCGCGAGAGTGCAGGGGTTACAGCGACTTGTCAAGACACCTGAGCCGGTGTGAGCGCCCGGCGTTGCCCCAGCGCCTCAACGCACCCTGGCGTATTGGCCCAGCGCGCGGCCCGGCGCGCGCACCAGCGCAGCCCAACGAGCCATGCTGAAGCATAACTTGGCACTACGATCCGGGTTCGGGCATGCGTTGCCAGCGTGCGGCTTGCGCCGGGTTCATGCCACGTTTGAAGGAACTTCCATGCAACGCCGATTGCTGCTTTGCGCTGTGCCCGCACTCGGCCTCGCGCCGCTTGCGGCCAAAGCCCAGGCCTACCCATCGAAGGCGATCCGCTACATCGTACCGGTCGCCGCAGGCGGCGGCAACGACTTCATCGGCCGCACCGTCACCGAGCGCTGGGCGCGCCAGCTCGGCCAGAATTTCGTCGTCGAGAACATCGGCGGCGGTGGCGGCGCGATTGCGTCGCTGACCACCGCCAAAGCCGCGCCCGACGGCTACACGCTGATGCAGGGCTATGTCGCGACGCACGCCACGAGCCCGGCCACGCGCAAACTGAACTACGACCCGATCAAGGATTTCACGGCCATCGGCATGATCGGCGGCACACCCAATGTGCTCGTGGTCCCGGCCGCGTTTCCGGTGGCGGACTTGAAGCAGTTCATCGAGCATGTGCGCGCCAACCCGGGCAAGCTGAACTACGGCTCGGCCGGCATCGGCTCGCTGACGCACATGACGATGGAGCTGTTCAAGCAGGAGATCGGCGGTTTCATCGTGCATGTGCCGTACCGCGGCATCGCACCGGCGTTCACTGACCTGCTGGGCGGCCAGACCCAGGCCATGTTCCCGGGCCTGGCCGCGGCGATGCCGCACATCCGCTCGGGCCGGGTACGGCCGCTGGCGGTGACCGGCGCCGCGCGCCACCCCTTGTTCAAGGAGCTGCCGACGCTGATCGAATCGGGTTTCAAGGGTTTCGATGCGTTGCAGTGGTACGGCGTGGTCGGCCCGGCAGGAATGGCGCTCGACGCGGTGAAGCTGCTCAACGACACGCTGAACAAGACGCTGGCCGCGCCCGACATGAGCGAAAAGCTCAGCGCCGAAGCGGTGCAGCCGATGCCCATGAGCCCGGCCCAGTTCGCGCAGTACATTCGAGACGACCTGGCGCGCTGGACGCAGCTGGCGCTGGAGCGAAAAATTCAGGCGGAGGGCTGAAACGCTCGCACGCCGTCGCCCGGCAGCCGCCGGCTATTCGACCCGGGCGCCCTTTTCGAGCAGCAGCGAACGCAGTACCGAACGGTGGCAGTGTTCCTCTTGTTCGCAATAGCAGCCGACCGAGAAGGCCGAGGTTCGCGACAGGGCGGCAAGCAGCTCGACGGCATGCGCGTTGTCAGGCGTCGCCATTTCCGCGCGGTATTTCTTCTTGAAGGCGGCCCATTCGCCAGGCGTAGCCGCGGCCTGGCCGAGCTTCATCGTTTCGACGCTCGGCGCCAGATTGGGAAACCACACGTCGTACCAGTCGCGCGCAGCGAATTCGCTCTTGGGCACGCCGCGCGGCGGGCGCCGCACCGTGCCGATCCGGGTTCCTTCATCTGCGGCTCTCGGGCTGCCCAGCCTCACCACGCGCACGGCCATCGTTCGCTCCTGACTTCGGGCGCTCATGGTTTGAGCCACGCGCCGTCCTGACATTGTCTTGCAATCGACGCATCACCCAATCCGGCTTTGCCCTAAAGTCCGAACTCGCCAAGATCTGGATCAGCCATGAATCAGCGCCACCTTCTTCTCCTGGCCGGTGTCTCGACGGCGCTGTTGCTGGCGGGCTGCGGTGGCACGCTCTACGCCACGATGCAGTCGGCCGACGGCGACGCCGTGATGCTGCTCGGCCACGACCCGGTGGCCTACTTCACACTCGGCAAGGCGCTGCGCGGCGACCCGAAGATCAAGGTCACGCTGCCGCACCGGACCTATTACTTCGCGAACGAAGAACATCGCAAGTTGTTCGCCGCCGACCCAGGAAGGTACGAACCACAGTACGGCGGCTTTTGTGCGAACGGCGCACCTTTCAAGATCAAGCTCGGCAGCGACCCCACCGAATGGGAAGTTCGCGACGGGCGCCTGTTCATCTTCGGCGACATCGTCGGCCATTCGTTCTGGAGCATGGACCCGGCGTTCAATGTCAAACATGCCGATGAATCCTGGGGCGAAATCCGGGATGTGCCGTGGCGCACCGCAACGCTGCAGGCCTGGATCAGCAAGGTCCCGTGGTACCGCACGCACAAGAGCCTCGACGCCGAGTGGAACGCGAAGCACCCTGGCAAGCCGATCGGCTACGACCCCGGTGGGATGATGCCCAACCTCATCACCAAGGCTCCGGGCTGGCGCGCGCGCGAGGGCTTCGGCCAGCCCGCGTTGGGCCTGGTCGGCACCGATTCGTGCCCTCCCGCATGTCCCGGCACCGTTTCCCAGGCGTACACGCCGCCTTGGCCGCGCTAGTGTGGTGCGCCGGAGGTAGCGCTACAAGGGAAGGCAACGCGTTTCGGGTCAGGGCCAGGAGCCCGGGCAGCAGAAGGCGCCGGCTGGCGCGAGGCTTTCTTGTATCCTGTGCTTCGGCCCCGGCACCGGATTGCCGCATGGCATGGGGTCAAACACCTTCAACCATCGCCTGGAGACAAGACATGGACAACTCGAATCACTGGCGCCTGCGCACTCTCGCGGCGGGTCTATCGATCATGCTCGTGGCATGTGCGGACATGCCTGGCGCCGGCAGCGGTGCCGGCATGAGTTTCTTTGTCACCAGCGCCGGGCCCGGCAAGGGTGCCGACCTCGGCGGCCTGGCTGGCGCTGATCAGCATTGCCAGACTCTCGCGGCGACCGCGGGTGCCGGCGCCAAGACCTGGCGTGCGTACCTCAGCACGCAGGCGAAGGACGGCGCGGCGACGGTGAATGCGCGCGACCGTATCGGCAAGGGCCCATGGCAGAACGCGAAGGGCGAAGTCATTGCGCGCGACGTCGACGCGTTGCACGCTTCGGGCAACAACCTGACGAAGCAGACCGCGCTCACCGAGAAGGGGCAGGTCGTCTCGGGCCGCGGCGATACCCCGAACCGGCACGACATCCTCACCGGCTCGCGCACCGACGGAACGGCCTTCGGGCCGGGCGACCCCGACATGACCTGCGGCAACTGGACACGCAGTGGCGCCGAGGGCGTTGCCGTGGTCGGCCACCACGACCGCACGGGTCTCACGCCTGACCCCTGGTCCACGTCGTGGAACTCGTCGCATCAATCGCGCGGCGGCTGCAGCCAGCCGGCGCTGCGCGGCACGGGCGGCGACGGGTTGTTGTACTGCTTCGCCGCGAACTGAACGGCGGTCCGTTCGACACATCAGCCAGGCCGCCGGCCTGAATTTGCACCCGCGACGATGGGCCAGAATCTCACCGCGCCGGTGGCCGGGCTGTTCCCTGCGGGCTTGCCGGCGCGCCTCACGGGCGCCGGTGCCTGGGTCGGCCAGGAGATGGGCAAGCGCAGCGACTGGATCGAAACCCTTTCGAGCGCTGAACTCGATGAGCTCTTCGGCGCGAGTGAACCCTGGCTGCGCAGCGATGCCGACCTGACCCTGCTCAGGCGCGAGCGCTTCGCGCTACCCAGGCTCGGGTTGCGCGCGGCACGGGTCCTGGCCGAGTTGCTGAACGGGCGCGGTTTCGTGTTGTGGCGAGGCCTGCCGGTCGACGCCTGGGGGCCGCGCCGAAGCGCCGTCGCGTTTTACGGTCTGGGCGCGCACCTGGGGCGAGCCTTGCCGCAAAACGCCGATGGCCATGTGCTGGGTCATGTGCGCGACCTCGGCCTTTCCGGTGCCGACCCTAACGTGCGTATCTACCAGACCCGCGAGCGCCAGACTTTCCACACCGATTCGGCCGATCTGGTGGGGCTGCTGTGCCTGCAGACCGCGCGCGCCGGCGGCTTGTCGGCGTTGGTGTCGTCGATCACCCTTTACAACGAGATGCGCGCGCGGCGGCCCGACCTTGCCGCGCTCCTGTTCGAACCCCTTGCCACCGACCGGCGCGGTGAAGTTGCGGCGGGCGATCAGCCCTATTTCGAGATACCGGTGTTCAACTGGCATGAGGGTCATCTGTCGGCGATCTACCAGCGCCAGTACATCGATTCGGCGCAGCGCTTCCCGAGTGCGCCGCGGCTGAGCCCGGCCCAGGCCGAGGCGCTGAACCTGTTCGACGCGCTGGCCGACGACCCCGAACTGCACTTCACGATGGCCTTGCAGCGCGGCGACATGCAGTTCGTGCACAACCACGCGCTGCTGCACGACCGCACGGCTTTCGAAGACTGGCCCGAGCCGGCACGCCGACGCCATCTGCTGCGGCTGTGGTTGGCGCCCGACGCCGCGCGCGCGTTGCCGCAGGTGTTCGCGCAACGCTACGGCAGCGTCGCGCCTGGCAGGCGTGGCGGCGTGCCGAGCGCCGACGGGCGCATGCGCGCGCCATTGCAGTTCGGGGTGTCGTGATGCCTGGGCTCACGCCTTCCGAGTCCGGCGGCGCGCCAGGCAGGTCCGAGTCGGGCGCGGCGGCGCTGGCGCAGCTCTGGTCACATGCGGGCTTGCCGCAGGCCGCGCTGCAGCGTGCCTCGTGCACCGGTACCGATCCGGTGCTGGCGTCATCGTTCGCCGTCGGCACTGCCGCCCAGGCCTGCATCGCAGCGGCGGCACTCGCCGCGACTGAAGTCGGGTTGCTGCGCAACGCGGTGCAGCAGCAGGTCTGCGTCGACATGCTGCATGCCGCGCTCGAATGCTGCAGCTACTTCCGAGTCGATGGCCGGGCGCCCGACATCTGGGACAAGCTCTCGGGCCTGTACCCCTGCGGCGACGACGGCGGAGCAGGCTGGGTGCGCATCCACACCAATTTCGCCCATCACCGCGACGCCGCGCTGCGCCTGCTGCGGTTGCCGCAAGGCGATGCCACGCAGCGCGAAGCCGTGCAGCACGCACTGCGCGCGTGGCGCGCGGCGGACTTCGAAGCCGCCGCAGCGGATGCGGGCGCAGTCGTCGCAGCGCTGCGCAGTTTCGACGAATGGGACGAACACGCCCAGGGCCAGGCCGTGGCGCGCCAGCCGCTGCTGCGCATCGAGCGCATCGGCGACGCACCACCGCGCACGCTGCCGCCACTGGCGCGCCACAGCAAGCCCTTGCACGGGCTGCGCGTGCTCGATCTGACGCGCATCCTGGCCGGGCCCGTGGGCACGCGCGCGCTGGCGGCGTATGGTGCCGACGTGCTGCTGGTGAACGCCCCGCACCTGCCCAACATCGAGGCGATCGCCGACACGAGCCGCGGCAAACTCTCGGCGCACGCCGATCTGCGCAGCGAGGCCGGCCGCGCCGCCTTCGACAAGGTCTTGCGCGACGCGCATGTGTTCGTGCAGGGCTATCGGCCCGGCGCCTTGGCGCGCCTGGGCTACGCGCCGCAACAGCTCGCCGTGTTGCGGCCGGGCATCGTCGCGGTCTCGCTCTCGGCGTATGGCAATGCCGGCCCCTGGAGTGAGCGGCGCGGCTTCGATTCGCTGGTGCAAACCGCAACCGGCTTCAACCTCGCCGAAGCCCAGGCATTCGGCAGCGGCCCGCCGCGCGCGCTGCCGATGCAGGTTCTCGACCATGCCACCGGTTACCTGATGGCGCTCGGCGCACAGGCCACGCTGCTGCGCCAGATGCGCGAAGGCGGCAGTTGGCATGTGCAGGTGTCGCTGGCCGCAACCGGGCAGTGGTTGCGCGGCCTGGGGCGGGTCGACGGCGGCTTCGTTGCATCGAAACCGGATTTCAAGCCCTATCTGGAAACCAGCAGCAGCGGTTTTGGTGAACTCACCGCGCTGCGCCACGCGGCGCAGCTCTCAGTCACGCCGGCCGGGTGGGACAGGCCATCGGTGAGGCCGGGAACGCACGCCTTGGAGTGGCCAGGGGCCTGAGGCGCAATGTGCGTCCCACGCGCCGGGTGCACGTTCCCGACCCAAAGCCCGACAGGCTCCTGACCTGGATTTCCACGGGTGCGAGAAATGGTGGCGCTTGGAAAACCGGGCTAGCGCAAGTTCCCGGTATGCCCCAGCGAATAACGCCCAGGCTGCGGCCACACCGTCAGGCCATGCGGCTCGATGCCGACCTTGATCTTGTCGACGTTGCCGCTGCCGGTGTGAATGCGGTACACCACGTTGTCGTAGCGGCCCGACAACCACAGGTATTGGCCGTCGGCACTGACGTTGCCCATGTCGGGGCTGCCGCCGCCCGGGATCGGCCAGGTCTGCGTCACCTTGCCGCTCGCGAAGTCGAGGACCGACACGCTGCCCTTGCCGTGCGGCTTGCCCTGGACCACGTTGCCGCCTCGGTTCGCCACATAGAGCAGCTTGCCGTCGCGGCTCGGGTACAGGCCATGCGCGCCGACGCCGGTGGGAATGAAGCCGACCTGCACGAACGATTCGCCGTCGACGACGTGCAGGCCGTCGGCCATCATGTCGGCCACATAGAACAGCTTGCCGTCGGGCGATGCACGCACGTCCTGCGGCATTCCCGGCGTGGTGCAGATCTCGGCGCCGAGTTGAGCCGGATCGGGCACCTTCTTCGGCTTCTTGCCGGGCTTGTCGATGATGGCCAGCGCGTCGGGCCGGTTGAAGTACTGGGTGAGCCGAATCGTGCCCAGCACCTTGCGCGCAACGAGGTCGATCTTCGTCAGCGCGCCGCCGAATTCGCAGGTGAATATCGCATAGCGGCCGTCGATCGAAAAGTCGGCGTGGTTGATGCCGGTGCACTTGGGCGTGGCGATGCTGGATTCGAGCTTCATCGTGTGCGCGTCGCGGAAGTCCAGGCGCTTGAAGGCTTCGGCAACGACGATCGCGTACTTGCCGTCGGGCGACCAGTACATGTTGTAAGGGTCGTCCACCGCAATCGATGCGCCGGGCTTGCCGGTGCTGGGGTCCACCGGCGTCAGGCTGCCGTCGCTGCGGCCTTCGGCGTTGTTCGCGACCCAGAGTGTCTTCAGGTCCCACGACGGCACCACGTGTTGCGGGTTAATGCCGACCTTGAAGGTGTCTATGACTTTCAGCGTTTGCGGATCGATCACCGAGACCGTGTTCGCGGAACGGTTCGGCACGTAGACCCTTGGCAAGGCATTCGCCACGGCCGGGCTCAAGCGGTCGCTCACGGTTTCGCTGTAGAGGTTGCCCGGGTCCGGCACACCGGGCATGCCGGGAACGGTGGCCACGGCCCGCGCCATCGGCGAGCTCACGGCCGCCGGCGCAGGGGTTTGCGCCGCAACCCACCAGGCACTCACGCCCAGGGCAGCGAACAGGCAGGGCAGGGCAGCTTTTCGGAACGTTGTGCGCATGGGGGGTACCGAGCTCGACGGGGTGGCGAATTATCGGTCGCCCCCGCTTGTGCATTGCCCAGACCTCGCTCGCGCCGAACGTGCAGTTAGTAGCACATTCCTGGACGATGAAGGCCTCAGCGCCCTGCATGCTTCAGCGCGGCGCGGATCGCCGCGACGCTGCGCGCCACGACCAGCTCGACGCCTATCCTGCCGAGCTCCGCGCTCGCGGCACGCGGGTCACCGGCGACACCGCTGCTGGGCTCGTCGGCCAGCGCCAGGTGATCGGTGCGCACGCCGCTCGGCTCGACTGCCAGCAGCAGCGAGGTATCGGCACTTGCCGCATGCGTGCCGATTTGCGCGTCGCTCAGGCCCTTGTCGCGAAGCGCCAGGATGTAGGGCGCCTGCGTGGCACGGTAGTACTCGGCGACGAAGTGCACGCGCGTGGACGACGCGGCCCACTCGCGGTTCAGCTTCGCGGCCACGGCCTGCAGTTGCGACTGGTAGTTGCCCGAGTCGCCGAGGAAGACGATGTCGCGAAAACCCGCCTGGCGAAAGCTGCGCGCCGCGCCTTCGAGAACGCCACGCAGTGCTTCGTCAGGGACCGAAATCGTTCCCGGAAAGCGCATGTGGCCGGCGGGCGGGCTGATGCGCCCTTCGGGAACATAGGCGATCACCGGCGCGACCAGCGTATGGCCGAGTTCGGTCGCGATCCGGCCGGCAAGAATCCTGGCACGCATGTTGTGCTTGCCCAGCACCATGTGCGGCCCGTTTTGTTCGGTGCCGCCCACCGGCACGATGATCGTCGTCGTGCCGGTGCGCAGCGCGTCGCGCAGCTCGCTCCAGGTGAAATCCTCGAGATAAACGCCAGGCGCCGCGGCCTGCGCGGTGCCGGCCAGCAGGCCAAGGCAAAACAGGGCGCGATGAATCAGTTGTCGCATGTGGGCCTGCACTGTAGCCCAGGCTTCTAAACTCTGGTCCCTCGAGCCCGCCGCCGTCACGCAAACTCTTCCATGCCCACCCGCCTCGAGTTCGCGCCCGCCACCCTCGGCGTCATGGTCGTGTCGCCGCCGGTGCGCAGCGGCGCTGCGAACGAGCGCACCTCGGTGCGGGCTGACCACCGGCATTCGCCGCCTGAACCGGCCCTGGCCCAAGGAGCAAACAGATGAGAGTCGCGGTGATGGGTGCCGGTGCAGTGGGCTGCTATTACGGCGGCATGCTGGCCCGCGCCGGCCACGAGGTGACGCTGATCGCACGCCAGCCGCATGTGGAGGCGATTCGCCGCGATGGCTTGATCATGGACACGCTGAGCTTCAAGGAGAGCGTCGCGTTGCAGGCGAGCACCGAAGCGCATGCCGTGCGCGGCGCGCAACTCGTGTTGTTTTGCGTCAAGTCGAGCGACACCGAAGCCGCCGGCGCGGCAATCGCGCCGCACCTCGATGCGGATGCGCTGGTGTTGAGCCTGCAAAACGGCGTCGACAACGCGCAGCGCCTGCAGGCGCTGTTGCGCCAGCGCGTTGTTCCCGCGGTGGTCTATGTCGCGACCGAGATGGCCGGGCCCGGCCGCGTCAAACACAACGGCCGCGGCGATCTGGTGCTGGGCCCGGCGGCACGGCGCGACGATGTGCTTCAAGCCTTCGCCGAAGCGGGGGTCGCGGTGCAGATTTCCGAGAACGTGATCGGCGCGCTGTGGGCGAAGCTGATTGTGAACTGCGCCTACAACGCGCTGTCGGCGATCGCGATGCTGCCCTACGGCCAACTCGTGCAGGGGCAGGGCATCCGGGACGTGATGCACGGGGCAGTGCAGGAGTGCCTGGCCGTGGCAAAGGCGCTCGGCGTGACGCTTCCTGGCGACATGTGGCAATCAGTGCAGGACATTGCGCTTGCGATGCCGCAGCAATCATCATCCACGGCGCAAGACCTGGCGCGAGGCCGGCGCACCGAGATCGACCACCTCAACGGCTATGTCGTGCGACAAGGCGAAATGCATGGCGTGGCGACGCCGGTGAACCGCACCCTGTGGGCGCTGGTCAAGCTGCTCGAGGGTCGGCAGCGTTCGTGACGGCTCGGCAGCAGCAAGCGTTTGCCCGCATGCGCTGCCGGCGCCGCGCGTGGTGCAATCGAAGCGCTCCGATTCGGAGTTGTCGCGCCTACCCTTGCCATGCCTGAACCCATCATCGCCCCAAGCTCGCTCGTCGCGGCCATCGATGCCGCGGCCGAATCCGTGCAAGCCCAGGTCATCGCCTGGCGACGCGACATTCACGAACACCCGGAGCTGGGCAATCGCGAATTTCGAACCTCGGCCCTGGTCACCGCGCACCTGAGAAAACTCGGCTTCGACGAGGTGCGCACCGAAGTCGCGCACACCGGCGTCGTCGGGTTGCTGCGCGGCGCACTGCCCGGCCCGGTGGTGGCGCTGCGCGCCGACATGGACGCGTTGCCGGTGAGCGAAGAGGTCGACGTCGCCTTCGCCTCGAAGGTGCGCACGCAGTGGAACGGCGAAGAAGTCGGCGTCATGCATGCCTGCGGCCACGATACGCACACTGCCATCCTGATGGGTGTTGCGCAGGTGCTCGCCGGGCAGCGCGCCAGGTTGCACGGCTCGGTCAAGTTCATCTTCCAGCCCGCTGAAGAAATGCCGCCGGAAGGCGAAGACGGTGGTGCAAAGATGATGGTGGAGCAAGGGGCGATGGACAACCCGCGGCCGAAGGCGGTGTTCGGCCTGCATGTCACGTCGCGCTTGCCGCTGGGGGTGATCGGCTACCGGCCCGGGCCGGCGATGGCCAGTTCGGATTCGCTGAAGATCACGGTCCAAGGCCGGCAGACGCATGGTGCGATGCCCTGGTACGGCGTCGACCCGATCGTCACCGCGGCGCAAGTCGTGCTCGGCTTGCAGACCGTGGTCAGCCGCCAGGTCGACCTGACGCGCGAACCGGCGGTGGTGACGATCGGCAGCATCAGGGGCGGTGTGCGCGGCAACATCATCCCCGACTCGGTGCAGATGGAAGGCACGATCCGCACCTTCGACGAAGGCATGCGCGACGACATTCACGAGCGCGTGACCTACCTCGCCGAAGCCATCAGCCGCGGCTCTCGCGCCGGCTGCAAGGTGTGCATCAACAAGCACTATCCGGTGACGGTGAACGACCCGGCCCTGACCGAAGCGATGCTGCCCAC
>Ga0315290_10001563_pt1 | contig 15732 bp, 13 predicted proteins | sample YL17G12_0_MG_FD_203627 | JGI IMG/M metagenome (GOLD analysis project Ga0315290, IMG submission 203627) | Sediment microbial communities from Yellowstone Lake, YNP, Wyoming, USA - YL17G12_0 | ecosystem: Environmental > Aquatic > Freshwater > Lake > Sediment | place: USA: Wyoming | collected... | reverse complement strand
ACCTGGCCGTGAATGTTCAAATCAGCTGAGGTCCTCATGACATTAAAAAGGAAACCCAACACAAAGGGGTCGCTGGATGTTGTCACCGCGTCTCGGCAGGTTGCCGGGATTCGGTACCACAATCGGCGACGCGTACCATCTGGTCTCTCGAGAGTTGCCGCCAGGGTAATAGAATCATTGTCTTGAACGGCATCCTCAGGCCAAAGATGTATTTTTTCAGGCATTTAACCTTTCATGAAACACAATTATAGCAGTTGCAATCTGGTCCTAATCAACAATTCGTTATCCACGGAGGGTTCAAAGTGGCGGGAAAAAGAAACGGTAAAAACGGCGCGCTAATTTCCTAGCTGGTACAACCTGCCCTAACGTCAGTCTCAGGCGATTGATGAAAATGGAGAATTGGAAAGCCCTTAACCAGGGCGCTTCGATCGATGCAGCCTTCGCTTGCTCAACAAATTTTTCCCCACTATGAATGTCGCCCAAGTTCGGGAATCTCAGTCGTAGGATTTCACTGTCGCTGATATCATGTTCGAAACACTCAGGCGCACCGAGCCCGAGCATACGGAAAATCATCATAATCTTTACACATTTGAAGCAACGGCAACAATTGCCGCTGGTTTGCCCGGTATAGCAAACCCGCAGGTATTTCAATGCTTCCGGCCATTCCTTGATCATTACGATCTTTTCAAGTTTGTCGAGAGCGGCACCATCATGCAAAATCTGGAAAGAATCACTCGACATCATCCAATCCGTGATCGGATTTGAACCCCACGGTATTACCAGGTGGGCATAGTCATAACTTCCGGCAATCAAGCCGGTATTGTATTTGCCTTGCAGAAGCGTGAGACCTGAGGCCAGGCCAGCTCCGTGGGCTTCTTCCCAGGTGCCGCCCATTTCACGGAAGTTGGTTGCGATTGGAATCAACTCCATTCCGATACTGGCCAGCATCAACCTTGATCTCTCAGCCGCTCCGGCAAAAATATCCGGTTCACTCAGAGGAAAATCAAAGCCGTGAAACATCACACCAGCGACTAGGTTGCGCTTTTGCCTGTCAGTATTTCCGACCCTGTGGTGCCAGGCGGAATAGGCCGAATCACCGCCACCCGAAAACGCAAGGATGGCTTCATCACTCTCAGCCCGGAGGGACTCTTCTTCCACGTCGGCGGAAATTTCGTTCCTTTTATATTTATCAGGCATCCAACATGACCAGACTTCCTGGAACTCGGCAAGGTTGCGTAACAGAGATGGAGAAACCTGCCCATGCACCTGCATTTCGACAGGCGATTTCATTATGGTAAAAAGAATTCCCAGAACAAAAGGGTCGCAGGATTTGGTCACTGCATCGCGATATGCTTCAGGGAGTCGATACCAAAGACGCCTGCGTGTGCCATCTGGTTTCTCGATAATCGCACCGAGGGTGATGTTGTCACCTTCCCGGACAATCTCCTCTGGCCACAGGTGGATTTTCTCAGACAATTTCTCCTCCATCATGATTCGGATAAATTGACCAAAATTGATCTTTTTATGAAAATAATCTATCCTATCCAATGCACGTTCGGATAATAATCTTTCATTGAATATTGGTAAACCGCCTCACACTTGTAATATTTATTGGGGTAGAACTCAACCGTTTTCCCAAGCTTTGCGGCTGCGATGCAGACATGCAATCGGTCTGTCCGCACTGTTCGAAAATGATTGATGGCCCGTAGTATCCGGTGTGTAACATAATATGTTACAGTTTCGCTTGGCGCCCAGTGGGATAACAGATCCGACAAATCGACATTATCACAAGGAAACCCCGAACTAGTACCTTCGAGATCCTTTCTGAATGCATTCAGTATTCTCAAGTCACCCCGTTCCAGAATTTTACCTGACAATAGCTTAAGGGTCATCATAATGGTCATCAGGAAATCCTGCGGCAGGAAAAGTATAAGTTGTCTATTGAGAGGAATGAGCGTTTGCCGGGCAATCTTTTTCATATCAAGGCTAAAGGCGATATCATCCATCAACAACACATTTGCTGCCGGAGCAAATTTCCTTACGTGAGCATATGAAACTTCTTCACGGCAAATCACATCGACGTTGACGCCTAATTCTCCCAAAAGATCCTCGTTGGCATTGATTGTATGAGGCAGGATCACCAGCTTCTTCGCATGGATATGATATTTTTGGATGAATTTTCGGGCAGTTCCGTAATACTCGACTAGGTTTCCACCGCCGCCGTATACCACTGTTTTTCCTACCGGGTCGAAGGATTGCGATACGGGTATGACGGAATAGTCTATCCCCAACTCCTTGAACAAGGTAAAGGTTGCCTGCGCAATGATTGAATCACCAGCGCTGCCCGGGTTAGGAAAATAGTATATTTTTCCCTGAAAAGGCCAGGACTTCAAATATTGAACAATTGGTGTTTCTTCCATACCCATCCTCGACCAACGACTCTGAATTCCAAACCCAACCGGTCCAGTGGAGACAAGCGAGGAAGACTAAAATTGCTCGCCTTAACTCCGATAAGGAATAACAAGGGATTTATTCCACAGGTAGAGATTTAATGCCATCCACACCCTGTTCGTGTCATATCTGCCAAAACCTTGTTTTTTAAATCGATCCAGATCGCGCACCAGCCACTTACCATCGAACAGGTTGGAATTCATGGCATCAGAGCTATGGAAAATATCCGCGAGATATTTTCCAACTACAGGGGAATTAAACCATTCGCTTTCCGCCAGCGAAAATGGCATTTTTTCTTTTCGATTGATCACTTCTTCTGGAACCCACTCCCCGGCTGCATGCCGAAGGATTTCTTTCGTCCTTCTGGCTACTTTGTCAGCATCCGGAAGAGAAAAGGCATATTGGGCAATGCGATAATCCATAAAAGGTGAACGGACTTCCACTGAATAAGCCATACTGGCACGGTCAACAATCCGTAACACAGTTGGAAGAGGTCTTTGGGTAAAGGACGTATAAAGTTCCTGGTTTAATATATTAAAAGAATCGATCGGCTGCGAAACCAATGGTGGACATAGATTCATGATTTCTTGATTGATGTAACCTTTATAGCTCTTGCGGGGATTCGAAGTTGAACGATGCTTTACTATACCTACATTGCGCGCAAGAAGCTTCAACAGGTGCCTAGAAAAGGGAAAGGCAATCAAAAAAACCTTCCATGCCTCCGGTTTACTCTGGTTCAATACAGGATTGAGCGTATCGGAGTAACATTGCGATGCCTTCCAAGCCATCCGAACATCATTTTGCATTGCATAAGATTGGATGGCTGCTGTTACAAGCTCTGCGTATCCGCCCAATAATTCATCGGATCCGTGACCCTCCAATACCACTCTCGTCCCTCTAGATGCAATATGACGATATAGACTATGAAATGCGAATATCATTGGTGTCCAAACCGGTGCTTCTTGATGCCAGACGACTTCGTCGATCAGCTCCGGGAACATTTCCGGTTTTGGGAGTACCAAGGAAACCTTATCGTGATCGTTCCAAAAATCCAGGCATTTTCCGACCCATGGGAATTCGTCAAATGGATTCTCCGGATAGGAAACTGAATAAATTCGGAACATTTTGGCCTGGCTGGTGGTTGCGGACCTGGCGGCATCCATTTTTTGCAATTTCCGGGCTGCGCCGTAAACTGAAGACGAATCCATTCCGCCGCTTAAGGATACCCCGGTGTCCACATCGTTTCTTAATCGCAGGCGGACGGCATCCTCAAATAATTCCCGAAAGACCTGAACTCTTTCATCGAATGTCTTTGGAATTTCCACGCGCCGGTCAACAATATCCCTCCACTTAACCAATTGTTGTTTTTCTGGCGAAACTATCATGTAATGACCGGGTGCGAGCATTTTGATATTCTTAAAAGGAGTATCACTATCTGCATCACATCCCCACTCACGCGCAACCCTAGCGATTTGTCCCCAGTTTGGCTCTGAATCAACCCCGAGTGCCAGCAGAGCTTTCATTTCAGATCCGAAATGAAGAAATCCATCGCTTTCGGCATAATAGAGAGGTTTCACACCGTACCGATCCCTCGACAGGAACAATTCATTTTTACAGGTATCGAAAATGGCGAAAGCCCACATTCCATTGAACCGCTCCAAACAATTGGTCCCCCAGGTTTTATAAGCTTCGAGGATCACCTCGGTGTCGGACCGCGTTTTGAAATATGAGCCGTTACCTTCAAGCTCTTTCCGGATTTCCAGATAGTTATATATTTCTCCATTAAAGATAATCCAATACCTTTCGGATACATCCGACATGGGTTGCCCAGATAGCTCAGAAAGCTCCACGATTGAAAGTCTGGTATGCCCAAGGATAACCCGTTCACTTGACCATATACGCTTGGCATCCGGGCCACGATGTCCCAATAATGAGAGTGCGTCATTAATCCTGGCAACGAAGTCCTGGGTGAAAGGCCCGCCGAAAGATCCTAAAATTCCGCACATAGTTTTTCCATTTATATTATTCGTTATATAACGATTAATCTTCTTATATGAAAACCAAATTTATAATGATCATTAAAGATACTTTTCTTCATGAACATCCTGCTATAGAGTAGATAATTATTATGGCAAAAGTTTTTTTGAACTGCCTAAGTATAGGATAAAGTAATCTCAAAAGCAACGCCTTCATCGGGTAAATTATTGAATATCTTTATTAGTTAAGATCGTAGTAAGTTTTTTTTCGAATATTAAAGAACTTCCCTACTTCAAAGAGCAGGGAAGTTCTAAAGATTACTATGCCGCCGGGAATTCACATTTTACATGCAATCCTCCGCCGGGCAGGTTGGACGCAGAAATTCTTCCGCCTTGTGCCTCGACCAGCTGACGCGCTATGGCCAGTCCCAACCCGGCACCACCCGAAGCGCGTGTCCGAGATTTATCGCCGCGCCAGAAGCGATTGAAGATGCGTGATAATTGATCTTCAGGGACACCGGGGCCATTGTCGTTAACACTTACTACGGCGGCCCCCTCCTCCTGGCGTACTTCGATCCACACCCGCCCGCCCTCGGGGACGTAGCGCAGCGCATTGCTGACCAGGTTCCCTATGATCTGTTCGGTGCGTTGCGGGTCGAGCAAAACGCGAGGATCCGCTGGGTCACTCTCCAGCGCAAGCTGGATTTGGTCTTCCTCCGCTTGAGCTTGGAACAGGCTAATGACATGCCGGGCGAGGTCGTTCAGGTCGAGTTCTTTCTTCTCAAAGAGCAGCTGACGTGATTCGGCCAGAGTCAGCAAACGCAGGTCATCCACCAATCGCTCGAGCAGATAGGTTTCCTCGAGCGCGGGAACGATGTGCTCCTGGTCTGGAGAATAAATGCCATCCAGGATGCCTTCCAGCCGCCCGCGCAGGACAGTCAGCGGAGTGCGCAGTTCGTGAGCGATGTCGGCGAGCATGTCGCGCCGCTCACGATCGTTTCGCTCAAGCTCATCCGCCATATGGTTGAAACTGTCACTCAGGATGCGCAGGTCGTCGGGGCCTTCGACCCGGACGCGGGTGCTGAGTTTGCCTTCGGCAACTTCTTTCGCAGCGGCGGTCACCTCCGCCAGTGGGAGAACCACCCGCCGCGTGAGCAGCATTCCAATCAACACGGTCAGGATCGCCAATAAAACAGAGACCAGAATGACAGGCCGCAGGAAATCAAAAGCGAAGCGCCTCTGAGCCGGAACAGCATTCTGGGATATGACAAACTTCCCGACTAATCTTCCATTTTCCATGATCGGAATAATGGTTTCGCTGCTGTTAGGAGAATAGATAGGACCGTTTGGTGTTTCCGCGCCATGGTCAACCACGACATGCCCGCTGGCATCCAGTAGAACACCATCGCGCCATTGCCTCGATTCGAAATCGAGTGAATTATTAAATATAACCGTCACTCCATTCCAGTCGCCACGTGCTATGTGGTAGGTCTCCAGACGGGAAATGATGGGCAGCCGGTAAAGCGGGTTGGACTCTGATGGGTTGGAGAGGACGAAAGCAGTGGTCGCAATTACCACCAGGAAGAAAAGCAGGACGACGATACCAAACGCACGCAGAAGAAGCAGGTATAGCCGGTTTCGAATGGCGTGAACGGTGTTGTTATGCATGCTCAACCCTCAAATTTGTAGCCGACGCCATGAACCGTGAAGATGTACTCGCCGGGTTCCAGTTTGCGTCGCAGGTTGCGGATGTGTGAATCAATGGCACGCTCGTAGCTCTCAAAGGCCACACCGCGAACCGCACTGAGCAGCTGTGACCGTGAGAAGATGCGTCCGGGTTGGCTCATCAGGGTAGCCATGATCTCAAATTCCGTCGGGGTCAGTGTGATGGTGCGGTCGGGCAGCGCCACCTGGTAGCGTGTGCGGTCAAGTGTGACCGTCTCGCCACGGATGACATCACTGGTGGGATCGCCGCTCGCGCGGCGCATCACTGTGCGCACGCGTGCCACCAACTCGCGTGGGCTGAACGGCTTGGTGATGTAATCGTCCGCGCCCAGTTCGAGCCCAATCAGGCGGTCGGTCTCCTCGACCCGCGCAGTGAGCATGATGATGGGCACATCGCTCTCGCGGCGCAGCGACCGGCACACATCCAGCCCGTCCATGCCGGGAAGCATCAGGTCGAGCACGATCAGATCGGGTTTTTCACGCCTCGCTGCCAAGAGCCCCTTCGCCCCGTCACCCGCAGTGACCACGTCGTAACCCGCCGCCTCGAGGTAATCCTGGCAGATCTCAACGATCTTGGGTTCGTCGTCAATCACTAGAATTTTACGCGGCATAAGATGATTATGACACAATTTTATCGGTTCGCTCTCTAGCCTCGCCTCCTATCGGAGGTGGCAAGGGCCGAGACCAAAGGAGGAGCGATTATGAAAACGAATCGCGGACGGACGGCAGGATGCCGAGGACGATGATCGGCAGCGTGGCAAGTCCCTTCAGAAGATTCGCCGAGGAGGTCAGCCCAGTCATGACACTAAAAAAGCTTCCTCCAAAAGTGAAGAACCTCGGCAGAGCACCGAGCAGGAAAAGGATCGCCAACACGATGGCCAGGTTCAACGCCCAGCGCTTTTGTTTCCAAACGAAGACTGCGGCGAGCACGGTCAGCCCAATCCCAATGATGCCAATCGCCTGGCTGACATAACCGATAAGCTGAAAGTTGATGCCAAGGCCGCGGGCAGCACCGAACAGCCTGAAGATACCCATACCACCGCCACGCCGTTGGAAGTTTCCATTCCCGGGCTGAAAATTGCCGTTACCAGATTGGGGGTTATCGTTCCCACCCTGGAAGTTGCCTCCGCCCTGAAAGTTTCCGGTCTGGTTTCCCCGATTGAAGGCGGGCCTTCCAAGTCCGAAACTGTTGGTGAACAGACCAACGGCACTGAGGAAGGCGATCGCACTCAGCGCAACGACAATGATCACGATATTTCGAGAGCGGGCAAGTTTTTGAGGTCGAATCGAATTCACAGACATTTTTACTCCTTGCTACTGATAAGAATTATTCGTACCGCAGGGCTTCCATGGGATGCAGGTTGGCGGCACGGAATGCCGGGTAAAGGCCAAAGAACACCCCGATGGCGACTGCAAAGAAGAAGGACATTAACACCGAAGAAGCGCTGACTGTTGCCGTGATTAACCCCAGTGCGGTAAATGTCGCCGCGATGCCCGCCCCAAGAAGGATACCTATCACGCCTCCGATCACGCTCAGGGTGATGGTCTCTATGAGGAACTGCAACAGGATGTGGTCCTTGCGCGCGCCGACCGCCTTGCGCAGCCCGATCTCACGCGTGCGCTCGGTGACGGATACCAGCATGATATTCATGATGCCGATGCCGCCGACCAGCAGGGAAATGCCTGCAATGGCGCCCAGGAAGATGGTCAGGGTGGTTGTCACCGTTGAAAGCGTGGACAGGATCTGGGACTGGCTGGATACGTTGTAATCGGCAGTATCCGTAGGAAGCAGTTTATGTTGTCTGCGCATGATGGTATCAGCTTGCGACATCACCTTATCCACAGCCTCAGCAGAACTGGCAGACAAAGTCACTGAACTGAGTATACGCTTGCCGTCATGAATGGCATTGGCGCCGAAAAGTTTGGTATAGCCGGTTTCCAGCGGGATGATAACGGTATCATTGGGATTTTGAAACCCGGAAGAATCCTGTTGCTTGAGCACACCAACAACTTTGAAATTGACCCCGTTGATCTTGATGTCCTTGTTGATCGGGCTGAGCCCTTGAAACAAGTCGGAGGAGGTCTGCGAGCCAATCACGGCAACGCGATTTAGTGCGCTATTGTCACTTGCATTGAGATTTCGACCCAACTCAACGGTGGTCGATGGGTGTATCGTAAAATAATCGTCCGTAGCCCCCACCACCTGCACGCGCAGGCTTTGGTTGTCCTGCTTGACATCATAGGAGGATTGGTAGGCCGGGGCGATCCCGGACACATTGGACAACCCCGCTTTGAGCGCCGTGTAATCATCATAGGTAACCACGGAGAATTGAGCCGGTGTGCCGGCATTCGGGCGGGAGCGCGCGGCACTGACGCTGATGAGATTGGTTCCGTTACTGGTAATGCTGCTGGTAATGCTGCTGGTAGCGCCGTTGCCGATGGCCATGAGCGCCACGACTGCCGCCACACCGATCACGATACCGAGAATGGTCAGAGCTGAGCGGAGTTTGTTGGCAGTTAACCCGCGAAAGGCTGTTCGAAAATTTTGTGAAATTAACATGGTGTACTCCCTGTACTAATCCTCGCCATTGGGGCGCGGCGTGCCGGCTTTAAGTGGGGTGGGGTTCGGGGCATCCGATACGATCTTTCCGTCGGCCAGTCTGATGATCCGATCGGTGTGGCGTGCTATGAACGGGTCATGGGTCACCAGGATCACCGTCTGCCCGAAATCCTGATGTAGTGACTGGAACAGCCCGATGATTTCTGCGCCGGTCTTGCTGTCCAGCGCACCGGTGGGCTCGTCCGCCAGCACGATGGCCGGGTCGTTAACCAGCGCACGCGCAATGGCCACGCGCTGCTGTTGACCACCAGAGAGTTCACTGGGGTGATGATCGATTCGGTCCTGCAGCCCGACCATTGCGAGTGCCTTGAGGGCTTTCTCCTTGCTTGCCCGCCCGCCTAAACCGGTATAACCAAGGGGCAGGAGAACGTTTTCAAGGGCGCTGGTACGAGCCAGGAGGTTGAACTGTTGGAAGACGAAACCGATTTTCTTGTTCCGGACATCCGCCAGCTGGGTGTCCGTCATGTGTTCCACCGGGCTGCCATCTAGGACATAAGAACCTGAGGTGGGCACATCCAGGCAGCCAACGATGGACATCAGCGTGGATTTTCCCGAACCGGACGGGCCCATGAGGGCGAGCATTTCGCCTTTGTCAATCGAAAACGAAACGTTATCCAGGGCGCGAATTTCGTTTTCGCCCATGGTGAAGACCTTGGTCAACTGGTCAATTTGAATCATAGGAGAGGCCTCATTCTAGGGGATCATCCCGCCGCCACCAAAACCGCCGCGGTTGCTGCTGCTGGTGGTGGTTGAAAATACTTGTACCTGGTCGCCTGCTTTGAGATCTCCCTTTATGGCAACCACATCACCTTGAATGGAATCGCTGGTGACGGAAACACGTTCTCCTTTTCCGTTGGAGGTAAGGCGCATTACATATTCACCCGTCGAGTCGGTCTGCACGGCGCCCACTGGCACCGCCAGCATGCTGCGCGGCTCACTGGTTTGCAAAGTCACATCCGTGGTGGCCCCAAAGAGAGGCGAAGCATCCAGCGGGTCAAGCGCAACGACCACCGCGTATTTGACCAAACCGCTGACTGTGCTGCCCATCGGGTCGATCATCGTGACATGTCCGGTTATAGTTTTACCAGGAAGTGCATCCATGGTGATGGTAGCCTTGTTGCCCACCGCAACGCGGGAAATGTCTGTTTCATCCACCAGCGCCTCAACCTTGAGCGTGTTGGGGTTGACGACCGCCACCGCTGAATCGCCCGTATTGACCAGGTTTTCCGGGGAAGTGGTCACCCCGATCACCTTGCCGTCAAACGGGGCAATGATCGCCATACTATTGACTGTTGCCAGGGCGGCATCCACTTTTGCCTGAGCGGCGGCAATATCCGCCGGGTCCGGACCATCCTTAAGGCGTTCCCATTCGCGCTGGGCATCCTCAAGCTTGGCCTTGGCGAGGGCAAAATCCGCCTGGATAGTGGCAACATCTGTGTCATTGGGATGACCTTTGTACCAGTTGAGATTGGCCAGCGCGCTTTGGTAAGCTTTTTGTGCCTGATAAAGCCTCGAATTGGACGAAGCATACAGCGGCGTGTTTGGAGAATTATTAGGATCACCGGCTACATGATTGAAATCGCTTTGCGCCTTGTCCATTGCCTGCTTGGCAAGCGTTAATTGAGATTCGGCGTACTTGATCATCTCCGGAGTGGCGCGATCGTACTTGAGGGTATCAACCTTCTTCTTGGCTGTGTCATAGGCTTCCTGCGCGTCTGCCAATGCCACCTGAGCCTGGGCGGATGCCTGATTGGAATTCTTCGCATCCTCCAGATTGCGTTTGGCAGTTACCAGGTCCGCCTGGGCAGAGGCTATGTTCGCGGGAACGGAATCCGGCTTGAGGATGGCCAGCACATCGCCCGCCTTGACTTCCTGCCCCACCTTGGCGTTGACCGTGTCCACGATGCCGCTGGTCTTCCAAGCGAGGTCCGCCAGCTGGTCTGCGCTCAAGTTGCCGGAAGTCTGAATGCTGTCGGTCACCGTTACGCTGGAGACGGCACCCACGCTGTCCACGGTGCTGTTCGTACTTGCAGTTGATGAACTGCGGGCAGAGCAAGCGGATAGAATCACAGCAAATGACAGGACTACAAGAACAATTACCTTGGGTAAATAATTTATTTTTTTCATAGGTCACCCTTTTAATTCTTTGGTTTATTGCACAACGATACCAATCAATTGTGCAGAATTTGTGAAGATTAGCCGCAGGTATGCGGTAAGCCTGGAGGCTTTATAAACCAATTTACATATTGTGAAATCATGTACAATCAAGACCGAAACATGCTATTTTGAAACTGATAGCCCTTGGCTGCGTAAATACTAATTATGAACCTCAAAACCTCGCACCCCCATATTTCCCTGGCACAAGATATCACCCAAGCCGCCAGCCGGCAGACCTATTACACGATCCGTCTTTTGGCAGATCGCGACCGAAGAGAGGATGCCTATCGCGCCTATGCCTACTTCCGTTGGGTGGATGACCGGATCGACGCGGAAACCAGTTCAAAAGCGGTATATCGCGACTTCGTCAGCCGGCAGAAAACCCTGTTGGAAAGCGTCAGCCGAGGCGAGGCATTTAACGACGCAACACCTGAGGAAAATCTGCTCGCCGATCTGGTTAAGCGGGACAGGGAAAATAACAGTGGATTGAGGTCCTATCTACAGCACATGATGACGGTGATGGAGTTCGATGCCGGGCGCCGCGGTAGACTCATCTCACAACACGAATTGAATCAATATACCCACCACCTTTCCAGCGCGGTGACCGAAGCGTTGCATCATTTCATCGGACATGGCTGCTATGCGCCACTTGACGAATCACGCTATCAGGCAGTGGCGGCTGCGCACATCACCCACATGCTGCGGGATACCTACGATGATATCCAGGCCGGCTACATCAACATTCCCCGCGAGGTGCTGGATACGAATCACATCAGCCCGGCAGATGTGCAAAGCGATGCATACCGGGACTGGGTGCGGAGCCGGGTTGAACTAGCGCGGACTTACTTCAAAACGGGCAGGGATTACCTGGCACGGGTCCAGAACTTCCGTTGCAGGCTGGCAGGTTATGCTTATGTCGCACGCTTTGAGAAACTTCTGGGTGTCATCGAAAAAGATGACTATTGTCTGCGACCCACCTACACGGATCATAATGGGCTGAGCAGCATCCTGAAAGCCGCCGGACCCATCACCGCTTCGCTAGTTGTCTACCGCGGAACCACACCAGCGTCACCCAGACTGGCCTCACAACCTCCCTCTCAGAGAAAACCATGAAATCCAAATCCGTGGTGGTCATCGGCGCGGGAATCGGGGGGATCGTTGCCGCAACACACCTTGCCCAACATGGGATAAAGGTGATCGTCGTTGAGAAAAATTCGCATGCCGGTGGCCGCTGTGACCGTTTCAGCCGCGAGGGGCACCACTTCGATACCGGTCCGACCCTGCTGGTCATGCCACTGTTATATGAAGCGGAGTTTGCCGCGCTAGGTGCCTCCATGCACGAGCGCCTGAAACTGCAGCGTGTCGACCCGACTTATCACCTGATTTTCGACGATGGCAGCCAATTGTCGCTGACCTCCGATATGAAATCCATGCAGGAGCAGCTGGAATCCTTCGAACCTGGCAGCTTTCAAGGTTTGCTGCGCTATATGGACGAGGGACATCGCCACTATCACCTGGGCACGGAGAAACTGGTCAACCGGGATTTTCGCAAAGCCTCGGAGTTCTTCTCCATAAAGAACCTTCCCCTTTTGTTCCAAATAAAGCCACTGGTCAATCACTACCGAAATATGTCGGCTTATTTTGATGACCCGCGGTTGAAGGCGGCGTTCACCTTCCAGGATGTCTACATGGGGTTGAGCCCGTTTGAAGCGCCTGCCACTTTCTCGATGATGCCCTACACAGAATTAGCCCACGGAGTCTTTTATCCGCAGGGAGGCATGTACAGTGTGGTGGAGTCGCTCATGGAACTGGCTCGCGAGGCAGGCGTGGAATTTCTCTTTGATTCACCTGTGGTCCGGATCGAGTTAAACGGAACCCATACGCGCGGCGCCATATTGGCAGATGGGAAACGACTGGAAGCAGATGTTGTCCTCGCCAACGCTGACTTGCCGTACGTCTATAACGATCTACTCCCCGACGATGACCTTGCCAAATCTCTCGTCCGCAAGCGATTCTCGTGCTCAGTCATCAGCTTCTTCTGGGGTGTTGACAAGACTTACGAGACATTGCCGCCCCATACCCTCTTTCTTGCCGACGATTACCGTGAAAATTTCCAAAGCATCATCAATGACCTTGGTCTGCCGTCCAACCCGTGCCTTTACATCCACGCCCCGGTGCGGCTCGACCCTTCCCTGTCCCCGCCGGGACAGGATACGTTGATCGCGATCGTCCCGGTCGGACACATGAATGGAAATGGGAATCAGGATTGGAGTGAAATCCGCGACAAGGCGCGGCAGCATGTTTTCCGCCGTCTGGCAGGTTTAGGGATCACTGACCTGGACGCGCATATAAAATTCGAGACTGCCTATACACCGCTGTCCTGGTTGAAGCACTACAACCTGATGAAGGGTTCCACGCATGGGCTCTGTCACAACCTGACCCAGCTGGGATATTTCCGCCCGCACAACCGGCATTCGCTTTACCGCAATCTGTATTTTGCCGGTGCCAGCACACATCCCGGCACAGGAGTGCCCACGGCCATGGTTTCCGGCCGCCTGACCGCCCAGCGCATCCTCGATGATTTTTTATGTAATCGCTGAAATGGTTTGGAAACAGGATGGCGAATGCCCCAATTCCCCAGGTAGGGGCATAGGTGATGATAAAGAAGGCCTTGACTTGATGGCGCTTGAACCATCGAACTTGCTTTGTCATGGTCATCTCATCCTTTCAAGTAGCCTACTTCCCCGGTACTACGCCATCATAAATCCCATGATGGAAAAGATGATCGCTAGCGCAAAAATGATACCCAGTACCCAGGCCAGCCATTTCTTTTCAGGGTGATTGACCCAGTAAAACAGTATGACCGAGAGCAGCAGGGCCTGCGTCATGACCTCCAGCCATCCCGAGATTTGCAGGTTGACCGGCATCTTCGTGTACAGCAGCCCCTCCACAGAACCGGGCGCTGCGGCAAACGTGGACAGGATACCCAGCGATACAAGCATCACCCACATGATCAGCCAGCCGTTCTTGCGACCGAAAAGAATATCCCTTAAGAGGTAGAAGACCACGGCAAAGAGAATGCCGCGAATGAACTGCAAGCCCGGTCCCAAGGCGATGAGCGGGTCATCGACCTGGCGCATGTATTCGCGGGTGATAGGCGCATCGAAGGCGGTTTTATAATCAAGAAAAGCAAGCGCCAGCAGACCCATGATGAAATAGGTGACGGTATGCACCACGATGGTCTTGACGGTCAGACCCAAAAATGTGATTTGCCTTTCTGTTTGCATGGTTTCCTCCTTATTACTTGAAATGAAATTTCTTATCAGGATGGGGCAGGAATATACAGAGCCTTTTAACTTTCCATCCGAGCCACTTTTTATTTCAATCTGTAATGCACGGTATATTGGACATCACGCATGAACTTCATTTTTCCCATCGGCCCCACCCACCCCAGGCGAGGGTGCCGGGTATCGAAATAAGACCAGTCGTCCAAGTATTCGATACCAGAGTGCCAGGTTTCCATCTCGCGGCTGTTCCTAACGCCAAAAATAAAAGCAGCCCCTTTGCCCACTCCCAGTTGTTGATTCATTTTCAAAGCGACCATCCGGTTCCACGGTGGGCGGGTAAAGAGTTCTGTAACAACCTCACATACTAATTCGGACCCTGGGAAACGGGACTGCAATTTCAGGATGAGATCTTTGACTTTTTTCCCATCCAGGTACATAAAGACACCTTCTGCCATGAAAAGAACAGGACGCTTTCCAATTTTCGCGACCTGATCCATCCAGGCATAGTCGAATACCGAGGCAGCGATGAAATGGTAACGGTTAGTTTCCTCGTAAAATTGTCTCTTAAATTCGATCATTTCCGGCAGATCAAGGTCAAAGCATGTCAGCCTGCCATTGTCCACCCGTTGAAAGCGCGAATCCATCCCGCAGCCGATATTCACCAGGATGCCATCGGGATTTTCTTTCAAGAACGAATTGGCATATTCGTCATACTTCTTCGCGCGCAAATTGATATGGACCACCAGCTCTTTTTTGATCTTCCCTTTTGCCAGATCGCGCCGCAACCTGCTGGATGAATTCTCGAACGCCGGATTGAGCTGACTGGATATCTCAACCGCTTTCTTATCCAGCAGGATGGGATCCGGATTTTGACTTTCGATCACATGGCAATAAAATGTCAGTAGCCCTGTTTCAGCCACTTCGGGAAGCGCTTTTGAATTGATCGACATAATGTCTCCTCGTTGTTTTTGATACATTGAAAAAACACCTTTTATCAAGAGTGCGTTAATTCGCCAAGTATATTTCGAAGCAGTTTCAATTCCACCAGCTATGCATTTGCCAGCACCGCGATAAAAAGGAAAAAGTCTGAAGCTGCATGGATCAACACCGCGCCCCAGATACTATCCGTTTTCATCATCAGGTAACCACATGCCAGCCCCAGAGAAAGCGTGTTCAGCAAAAAGAATGGCAGTGCTTCGGGCATAAAATAGAAAGCAAAGCCATGCAAAAGCGCGAAGACGATGGCCGTCAACCAGACCGAGCTGTGGGCTCCTAGGAATCGTTCGAAATGTTTCAGGAAGATGCCGCGCAGCCAAAGTTCTTCCATGAGACCGTTTGCGAACGAAAAGACAAGACCCCACACGACTGCGGCGCCCAGTGCCTCCATGGTTGTGAAGCGCTGTGCTGCGAACATAAATGCAGCGGTTGAAAGGAAAACGAACACGAGCCCCCCTACTCCCAGACCCAACTTCAGGTTCCCGCGTTTAAGAAATATGGACCCGAGATCAGCGCCCGA
>Ga0315290_10001562_pt1 | contig 15732 bp, 14 predicted proteins | sample YL17G12_0_MG_FD_203627 | JGI IMG/M metagenome (GOLD analysis project Ga0315290, IMG submission 203627) | Sediment microbial communities from Yellowstone Lake, YNP, Wyoming, USA - YL17G12_0 | ecosystem: Environmental > Aquatic > Freshwater > Lake > Sediment | place: USA: Wyoming | collected... | reverse complement strand
GATGCGCAAGGTCCGGGGGGAATGGGCGCTCATCTGTACCACGCACAATGTCCTCAAGCTCTGGACCGCCCTCCGGCATCGACGACGACGTCCGGGGGAGGGGCTGCGGACGTTGGGGGGCAGCAAGAAGGCGATGCGGAGAGCCCAGAGATAGGGGACTCCGACAGGACTCCCCAGCACGCACTTCACCAAATACTCGATCAACAGCGAGGATCATGGCTCAGGTTCCTCAATGTCGGACAGGCTCCTAGCCTCAGAAGTGGTCCCGGAAATCTAGTCAGTCTGAAAAGTGTAATCTCTGCCCGCATGGGTGACGGAATCGCCCGTTTGGACGGACATGGAGATGACGCAAAGTCGAGACGGAATCACGGAGCGGAGTTCAAGGTTCGGGTAGCGCTGGCGGCGTTGCGAGGCGACAAGACGCTTTTGGAACTGGCCGAGCAGTTCGAGGTGTACCTGACGCAAATAGTGGAGTGGGGAAAGCAACTGCTTGAGCGCGTGGCCGAGGTAATCGCGGGCGGGGGCCGCAAGGATGACCCGCCCGTGGATCTGAAAGCGCGGCGCGCGAAGATCGGGCAGTTGGCGCTGGAGAATGATTTCTTAGCAGGCCCGCTCATCAAGGCGGGCATGCTGAGCGTAAAGTGATGATGGAGCCGAAACACAAACTGTTGGTGATAAGGCAGGCTGAGCTGGTGGGGGTCTCGCGAGTGGCGGTGTACTGCGTGCTGCGGCCCTTGCCGGAGGCGGATCTGGCATTTATGCGTATGCTCGACGAGCTGCACCTGGAGTATCCGTTTGCTGGGGCCAGGATGCGGTGCGACATGCTCAACGCGGGGGCTCTCGCGTAGGCCGTAAGCATGCGGGTACCCTCATGGACCGGATGGGCATTGAAGCGCTGGTACGGCGTTGATCGACGAGCCGCAGGCTTCCGCAGCATGCGATCTGCCCCTATCTGCTGCGCGGCGTGACGATCGAGCGGCCGAACCAAGTCTGGTCGATGGACATCACCCTATATTCCGATGCGCCGCGGGTTCGTGTAACTCGTTGCGGTCATGGACTGGGCAAGCCGCCGGATTCTCAGCTTTAGGATTTCCAATACGTTGCCGAAGGATTTCTGTGTGGAAGCGCTCCAGGAACGCGATCGTGCGGCACGGCAAACCCCAGATCGTCAACACCGACCAGGGCAGCCAGTTCACCGATTCTGAGTTCGTTGGCAAGCTCAAGGCGCGCGGCATCGCCACCAGCATAAATGGCCCTGGTTGCTGGCGCGACAACGTCTTCATCGAGCGTTTCTGGAAGACGCTGAAGTATGAGGAGGTGTATCTGAAGGCCTACGAAACGGTGAGCGATGTACCCGAGTCGATCGGGCGCTATGGTTGCTTCTACAACCAGCGCCGGCTGCATCGTGCGCTCGTCAGACGAATGCCCGATGCAGCCTACTTTCCCGGGCTGGAACTGAAAGCGGTGGTATAAACTTAATCGGGTTATCCACCGCGCCGAGCGGGCGTCGCCGTGGACAATCCTCAACCTGCGGAAGATTCTATTTAAGAAACCCCTTCGAGCTGTTTTAACAAGTGGGGCCACTTCTCTGCTCCAATATGAGATTATTATCATCGACGGTGGATCCATGGATGCCACTGTTGAACAGCTGGCGGCCTACGGTCGATGCGAGTAGGCTAAGTCGACGCCCCGGGACATGCATCCCGACGCTGGCATCCCAGCTATTCGCGAAACGCGGCCGGTTTACTTTTTCATTCCTCGCTTGGAATCGCGAAGCTGAGCCATGGGTGCCGAAGGTAGACATATGGGGATAGATAGAATGTTGAGGTCGGTTGCACGCGGCATTCTAGACCACCGAGACCGATTATCGGGATGGAAGCCGCATCGTGAGGCGTTCCTGACGAGCATAAGTAGAGACCGAGAGTCTCTTGCTAGAGATGCTGAGGATAGGCTGCGGCGAATCCTTAATCACGCGTATGAAACTTCACCGTACTATAGAGGTGCGTGGAACGCGATCGGATTCCGTCCGTCCTCATCGTTCACATCGCAAGATCTTCAGCAACTGCCCTTTCTGACTAAAGATATCATCAGAGAGCACAAGGATTCGCTCGTTTCGGAGCGTTTTCGAAGTGATGAGCTCGATTTGTCCTTTACCGGCGGGACTACGGGGACGCAGACATCGTTCTATCTGGACCATACTTGTAAGATAAGTCGCGTGGGGCGCCAGTGGGGGATGCTCGAACTATGCGGGTATCGACCCGGCATGCGCAGGGCTTTGGTTTGGGGGTTAGACCGTGATTTGCCGCCGCAGTCCGTGCGCGGGAATTTCAAGCAATGGTTCCGGCGGTACGCGAATAGAGACGAGACTTTCTGTTGTGATGTTATGAGCGAACGCAGCATGTTGGAGTTTCACGGGAGACTTCTACGATTTCGGCCAGAAGTCTTGTATGGATACCCCAGCGCCCTGACGCAGCTCGGGCGCTTTATCGAAGACAGAGCTTTGGAGTCTATTCAGGTTGGGACGGTAATCACGACTGCGGAGCGTCTTAGCGGCGCAAACCGTAGACGGCTGATCCGGATGTACGGCGGGGAGGTGTTTAATCTTTACTGTACACGCGAGTACGGTTGCGTCGGTTTCGAATGTGGCAGGCATCAGGGCTTTCACATCGACATCGGAAGCATGTTTGTAGAGATCACCAAAGACGGAGAGCGGGTCGAGCCAGGCCAAGCGGGCGAGATCGTCATCACCGATCTGCTCAACTATGGTATGCCCTTCATCCGCAGCCGCACCGGGGATATCGGGGCGCTGTCACCGGAGCCGTGTGCTTGCGGATCCCCCATGCCTGTACTGATGGGATTGGATGGGCGCGAATCCGATGTGCTCTACCGTCCCGACGGATCGGTCGTACCGGGCCTCACGCTGACGGACCTGTTCAATGATCTTCCGTCGACTCGATACATTCAGTTCGTGCAGGAAAGCGCACATCAGCTTGATGTTCTGTTGGTCGTCACGAAAGACTTTTCGGAGCAAGTACGCACGCAAGTGGTGTGGCAAGTCCGGCAAATCATGGGTGAAGATATCGAAGTCCGTGTCAGGCTCGTCGATGAGATTGAGAGAAATCCGCGCTCCGGAAAGATTCAAGAAGTGATCTGCAAGATAGATCGACAACACGAACTGTTGCCACGGGAGACCGAGGCATGACAACAGATCTACCATTCCGGCTCAGTGCAGTTGGAGACATTTCTTTCGAAGGGTCTGAAGCGGATAGCCCCTCGGTTGAGTGCTTCGAAGGCATCGTGACCAGCTTTCAGCAGGCCGACCTTGTGGTGGCCAATCTGGAATGCGTGCTGACCAGCATTGGACGCGATGGTATCCCGGGGAAGTGCACACTTCGAAGCCGCCCGGAGTGGGTGCATGTCTTGAGGAAGGCTGGTGTTGGTCTTGTGTCGCTGGCGAACAACCATGCGATGGACTTTGGCCCAGACGGTTTGTTGGGGACCATGGAGGCACTTCGGCAGGCAGGCGTCAGCTTTGTCGGTGCAGGACCGAACCGCGACGAAGCATGCGCACCAGTCTTTCTTGATATAGCGCAGCGACGGGTAGCTTTCCTGGCCAGAAGCGCCGTGATCGTGAGCGCTCCAACCTACGCAACTGAGAACATACCGGGCGTCGCATTCCTCGACGCCGACCAAACTGTAGACGCGATTTGCGCCTGCCGATCTCGTGCGGACTTTGTAGTCCTAATGGTTCACTGGGGAATCGAGGAGTACTCTTATCCGTCGCTAGCGCAACGAGTTCTGGCGAAGCAGCTCATTGAAGCCGGTGCCGACCTGATCCTCGGACACCACCCCCACGTTCTGCAAGGAGTTGAGCAAATTGGGGCTGGCATTGTCGTCTATAGTTTGGGGAACTTCGTTTTCAATGAGTTCGAATGGACGTATGTTTCCCAGGATGGGGAGATTTTGCCGCAGTTTGCGTCATTGTCCCGCGGAAATCGGGACGGTGTCATTGCCACTTTCGAGTGGGCTGGAAGAAGCGTTCCGACCGTTACAACAGTATTCACACAAATTGGACACCGCGGCGAAGTGTTCGTTGATTCCGACCCAGCCCGCCGGACGGAGTGGAGGACGCTTTGTGCAGGCATTAGTCGCCGCTTCTACGGAATGTGGTGGCGATGGTATGCGATGCGTCGAGAATGGACCTTGCGGTTGGGGGATCACGCGTCGTTGACGAGTGTTCTAGGAAACTTGCATCGGATCCGCATGCGGCACATCACGCGTACCTTCGCCTCGCTTCTGCGTTCGCTTCGCATCGTGGCTGGGAAGACCACCAACCCTTATGAGTGACCACACGCGATTGACGCTGACGAGCCGGGCTAGGTGTGCGACCTGGCCCAAAGCCAAAAGTACTTGAAATGTTCAGTCGCAGGAACGAGATCGATGGATAAAGAGAGCGGCAAACATAAGAGGATTCTTGTCATTACCTATGCTTTTCCGCCCGTAGCTTATGTGGGCGTCCATCGAACACTAAAGTACTGTCGGTATCTTTCCGCCCATCAGTGGATGCCCGTAGTGCTGACAAGCAGACCTTCGGGTGCATCATTCAAGGATGAAAAACTTTGCCAGCAGATTTCCGCTGATGTTGAGGTCTATCGGACGGCAGATTTCGACCCCGCAGGGCTGATCGAGAGACTTTCACATTTGAGACGACGGTCTGCTTCTGCTCCTATCCCAACGCAACCAGGGGGGAACGATGCCACACCCTCGGCGGCCCCGAGCGCGCTGGCAAAGCTGAAGAGGTGTGTCGAAGCGTTGTTGACACAGAGTCCCGACTCTCATGTTTTCTGGTTGCCTTTCGCATTGCTGAGTGGAATTAGGATTCTCCTTGGGCGGAAAGTAGATGTGATTTATTCAACGTCGCCCCCCCATTCATCCCACATTGCGGCATTTCTGTTGGCGAAGCTCTTCGGCAAGCCATACGTTCTTGATTTTCGGGATCCGTGGCGCATTGGTGGCTCGCTGCGAAGACCGGTGGAAAAGATTCCAACCCTGTTGGCGCTCCAGGGCCACGTCAAGTTGGTGATCATTCGGAAGGCGGCGAAGGTCATTTGCGTGTCAAAGGGGGAGCGCGACGAACTGAGGGCGGAATTTCCCGAGCTCCAGGATGACCACTTTACCTACATCACGAACGGATACGATCCAGGGGATGTCGTACCTGAAAGCCACGCCGTAGAGCGGTCGTCGCGGTTGACTTTGATTCATGCCGGCACTATTTACTCGGGCATCGCGGGCGAGTTCTTTGAGGCGCTTCGGCGCCTTGCCGACAATGATTCGGCGACGGCCCATTCGATAGAGGTGCAACTTGTCGGCGAGATCGCCCATGAATACGCCAATGTGGTCGGCTCGCTCGAGAAGAGTGGGATCGTCAAAGTCCACGGGCTGCAGCCGCACGCGAAGGCCCTGCGGATGGTTCAAGCGAGCGACGTACTGGTGATCCTGCTGGGCGGAACAACGTTTCTTCCGTCGCACTTACCGGCCAAGGTCTTTGAATATCTCCATGCCGGGAAGCCAATTCTCGCGATCACGGGAGAGGGCGAGCTTGCTCAGATTGTGAGGCAGAGTGGCTTGGGGATCATCGTGCCACCGCAGTCTGTCGACAGGGTCCTTGGGGCGCTGCGCGCCCTCCTGGCCGATCACGCCGCTGGTAGACTTGCAAGGGTGCCGAACCAGTCTTACATTCGCTCTTTCGAGCGAGCGGCGTTGACTGAAAGACTCGCTCGCGTGCTCGACGCTGTAAAAGAGGCTGAACTTGTCCGCCAATAATGCTCCTGTCGTTGATCTATCGGCTCTGCTGATCAGGCGCGTCCTCTATCCGCTATGGACGCTGAAGAACCGCAGTTCGCGCCTGCGTTATTTTGCAGAACTGGAAAAGAGCCAGTATTGGTCGACAAAAATGTTGGTCGACCAACAATGGACTCTGTTCAAGACCATAGTATCCCACGCATTCGAGACCTGCCCCTATTATCGGCAGAAGTTTCGTGAGGCCGGTATAGCCCCCAGCGATCTTCGTTCGAGTGCGGATATCGACAGCATCCCGACCATTACGAAGGAAGAAATCCAGGAACACAGGAATGAAATGGTTTCGACCAAGTATTCCATGGATAGCCTGATTGGCGACATGACTGGCGGCTCGACGGGGAGTCCCCTGCAGTTCTACTACGACAAGGACAGGCTGGACAGTAGGGTTGGTGCCACCCTGCGTCACAACCGCTGGGCGGGTTGGGACGTTGGCAATAGGGCGGCTATACTGTGGGGCGCTCCACAGGACACGAAAGTGACGAGCAAGCTAAAAGATCGGATAAGAAACTGGGTCCAGGAGAGAAGGCTTGTTCTTGATGCCTCGGCTTTAAGCGAAACGGCGATGGCCGATTTTGCACGCGAGTTAATTCGCTATCGGCCGACCGTGCTGCAGGCCTATTCTAACACGCTCGGCTTGTTCGCCCGCTATATTCAGGCTCAGAGGATCGAAGGCATCAGGCCGCGGGGTATCATCTGCTCGGCAGAGGTACTCACGGAAGATAACCGCCGGTTAATCGAGGAGACCTTCGGCTGCTCGGTCTTTAACCGGTACGGCTGCCGCGAGTTCGCGGTGATCGCATCGGAGTGTGATGCTCACCAGGGGTTGCATATCAACGCCGAGAATCTATTGGTCGAAGCAGTAAATAATGGACGATCGTGCATAGACGAGGATGGAGAAATCGTTATAACAGATCTCCGTAATCTCGCGATGCCAATGATCCGGTATCGCATAAGGGACGTCGGTCGGGTCAAGCGAGCGTCATGTTCTTGCGGTCGCGGTTTGCCGCTGATGCAGCTGGCCGGAGGACGCGTTACCGATTTCCTGGTGGCTACGAATGGGAACAAGGTATCGGGTATCGTTATTGCCACTTACGTCATCACCAATCTTCCGGGTATACGGCAAATCCAATTTGTACAGAACGAGCTCGGTTCGCTGACTATCAATCTCGTCAAAGCGCCGGACTGGACCGCGACAAATATGACCGAGCTGATGGCACGCATCCGCCGCTACCTCGGCGACGATATCAGGTTGAAGACGGAATTCAAGGATCATATACCGCTTCAGCAGTCCGGCAAGTACCAGTTTTCTATCTCCACGTTAACATAGCTGCAAAGCAAGCCGCACAAGATGAGTAGCATGCTAGCCTCGGTGCCTCCGGTCGTGATTGCTGGCTCTGTTTGTGGGTTTGAGTTAGCGGCAGCGTAATGAGTTGACAGTGACTCGCCTCGAATAAACATCGCGGCGACCGCAATTATACTTCTGACCTGTCTGCGGGATATGGAAGCTGCAAATGCACACGGGCCTTGAAAAACGGTCATGATCCGCATCCTCTATTTACTCGATGTGCTGGACGGTTTTGGCGGTACGGAGAGGCAGCTCCGCGAGCTGATTGGCCACATGGACCGAATGCGCTTCGATCCCATTGTGGCTACACTTTACTCCATGGACGCATCGCACGAGACTGAATTCGGCCGGCTGGGATGCGAAACACGCTGTCTCGGGATCCGCAAGCTTGTTAGCATAGGTGGGCTCCGTGCCGTGCTTAAGCTCGCTTCGGAAATCCGGCGGCAGCGCATTGGCATCGTCCACACATTTTTTCCAGACGCTGGAATCCTCGGAACGATAGCGGGAAGGCTCGGCGGTGCTCGCGTGATGGTGGGGCGGCGAGATCTTGGCTACTGGTACACGCCTAGCTATCTTCGGGTTCTGCGCTTGCTCCAGCGGTTCGCGGATGCGTACCTGGTCAACTCCCAAGCGGTGCGAAGCGCGGTCTCAAAATCCGAAGGGGTCGATCCTGGGCGAGTGCGGGTGATCCATAACGGGTTCTTCGATCTTCCATCTGGTCCGTCACGCCTGACACTGGGTGACCTCGGATTCCCTGAAGGGGCAAAGCTCGTTGGGACCGTGGCGAACCTGCGCCCAATCAAGCGGCTCGATCGCTTCGTCGAAATGGCAGCGGGGATCCGCGATGGCCGAACGTGTTTCTTGATTGTTGGTTACGGCGAGCAAAGAGATGCGCTTGTTGAGCAAGCTCGTCTCGCCGGACTCGCGGGCAGATTTCGTATTATTCACACGATCCATGACGCCTTGGAAATCGTGAAGCTATTCACGGTCGGCGTGCTGACCTCCGATTCTGAGGGTCTATCAAACACACTGGTTGAGTATGGCCTTGCGGGGGTGCCCGCCGTTGCCTTTGACGTCGGAGGCAATCGGGAGGTGATAGAGGATCAGAGTTCCGGCTTCCTCGTGAGTCCCTATGACGTCGGTGCGCTGCGTCGACGCGTTGAGGAGACTCTCGCCAATGAAACACTCCGCGACCGTCTGGGCTTTCGTGCCCGGGTCGTTTGTGCAAATTGCTTTGCCGGAGCAATGATGGTTGATAAAACACAAACGCTCTACGAGAGTCTTGACCTTGGCCGTAAAGTCGCTTCTGGACTGGGCTTACGTAAACATTGAGATGGTCATATTAGCTGACAACTTAACGGATGGTGCCAGAGTAGTCGATAAGAACACGCAAAACGAAGTATGGGCTCATACCTATGTTGGGTTTGACCAATGTTTATATGACATGGATCGACGGCTCAGCTCGGCCTTGGGCCTATACTTGCGCGCTCTTCGCCATAAACCCAGTTACCTTTCTGCATGGAAAGCCATCATTAAAGCCATCTTGAACTGGGAGAAGCGTGTTTCCCAATGAGTAGCCGGCACGCGGTGCACTTTTGGAGTGTTGTCGGCGCAGATCTCCACCGATACGGTCATGGCGTCTCGATCAGGTCATTCGTCAAACAATATTTTCTTGTGCCTGGATTTAAATATAGCTTCTGGATGCGCTTTGCCAATCATCTTCGGCAAAAAAGTATGATCTGGCGACCCTGCTATTACTTGTGTCGAGCAATTCTACATCGCTGTAGTGTGAGATACGGCATCTCGATCCCCTACAACACGCGCATCGGACCGGGGCTGTACATTGGACATTATGGTGGCATTGTGGTCAACGATAGTGTGGTCATTGGCGATGACTGCAATATCAATCACGAAGTCACGATCGGTGTGAAGTACGGTGGTAGGAATCCGGGCGTGCCGGTGATCGGCGATCGCGTCTATCTGGGGCCAGGGTGCAAGGTGATTGGCGGAATATCTCTAGGTAACGATGTGGCCGTAGGTGCAAACTCCGTCGTGGTCGACTCGGTTCCCGACTTTGGCGTGGCCGCCGGTGTTCCGGCAAAGGTGATTTCATCTAAAGGATCATCAGCGTATGTGGTGAATACGCAAATTGATCGGGGGTCAGATTAATGTACGGAAAGCGATGCCCAATATCAGGAATACGGCTGATATCTGCGCCCCAGCCACGAGCTGCAGGTCTCCCAGAGTGGTGCATCATTATTGGCATGCAGAATCAACTGTCAAAAGCAGTCAGCCACCGCTTGCCACTAGTTCCCGGTAGATCGCGAGGTACCTCTCCGTCATCGCCTCAAGGGAATACGTGGCTTGCTGAAGACGCCGAGCTTGGTCACCGAGTTGTGAGCGAAGCGCCGGGTCATCGTGAAGTCGACGAATCGCTTGGGCAAGAGCCTCAGCATCTTGTGGCGGAACGAGCAACCCTGTGCCCTCGTCCTGTATGACCTCAGCGAGTCCCCCGACGCGCGATGCGACGATGGGAGTGCCGAGTGCCATCGCCTCGAGCAAGGTATAGGGCAACCCCTCGTGCAGGGACGGCATAAGCAATAGGTTGCAGTGGGCAATGTAGTCGTAGATGTTTCGCCGGAAACCCAAGAAGTGTACCCGGTTCGCGACGCCGCGAGCCTTGGCGAGCGCCCGCAACTCCACCTCGCGCGGGCCGACGCCCACGATATGTAGATGTATGTCTTGTGGGACACTTCCGGCGGCGATGGCCTCGATGGCCAGATGATGCCCTTTCACCATATCGAGTCGACCCACAACCAGCAAGTTGAACCAGTCGTCACACATCTCCGGTGAACGGGGGAATTGGCGCCGGTCTATGTTGGCCACGCCGTTGGGTATAACTATCGCCCGCAGGCCGGAGTGCGCGTGCCGGTAATATGTCCGCAGGTCTTCGGTCACGTAGCATACTGTCGCGTGGGCGATGCGTGTGGCTGCAATGTCAGAGAAGTAATAGAGCCGATTGCGCAATGCGCGAATCGGGCCACCCGCAGCCGGCTCTGGCAACCCGTGCTCGGTCTTCACCATTGAGAAGCGATGCCATAGGCGAGCCACGGAGCAAAAGACTATTGCCTTATAGCCGTGGACATGAACGATGTGGACTTCACGCTGATTGAGTATTCGGGCGAGTTGTCGGGAAGTGGTCAGCAAGGAACGGTTACGATTGGACAGGACGACTGGTTCGATTCCCTGCCCACGCGCCTGGGCGGCCAGTTCGCCGTCGTGGAGCAGGATGAGGAGGGTGCTCACTCCTTGTTCTTTGAGCCCGCCGATTATTCCAAGCACATGGCGTTCGACCCCTCCGAAGAGTTCACCGACCGTGCATATCGCGACACACTTTGGATTTGTGCAGGATGGGGGTTTTCGAAGAAGATCAAGCCCGTCCTCGCGAGGACGGGCTTCGCCATCTGCAACGGCATCATCGGAGGAGTAAGGACCCCGTGGCCCTATGCTGTCTTGCACGATTCTCATTCCCTTTGAAGTCCTGACCAAACACACTGAAATGTCCGGTCGGCTTTCTTGTCGGCATTTATTCTTATACTATACCTCATGACGGATTTCCTTTCCTTGAGTCGATATCCGGCAAGCCCGCTTCTCTCGCAGTCACCGGGCGCTACCGCCTTCAACCTATAACTACAAGGTGGGATACTGCCCGGTGATTCAAAAAACAGGACTAATCCTTTACCTGCTCTTTATTATTAGCTGGTTCCTACACTTAGGTACGCGGCTGCCCTTCCTCGGACTTATTCGGTTTGATTTGTTCCTAATATGCGTCCTGGTTTATTTGGCAGTCTCAAGCAAGAGAGATATCGGTACCGGTAGATCAAACACCGACAAGCTACTTATGACTCTGATCGTATATTCGGTTCTCACAATACCTTTTGTTGAGTGGCCCGGAAGTGTCATTCGCGACGGCATACCCAATTTCATCAAAGGCGTCGTATTTTATTATTTTACCATTGCGTTTATTCGCACAGAGCAGGATCTCAAAAAGCTCATCTTTGTCTTCATCACATGTCAGTTATGGCGCATCCTTGAGCCTCTTTATCTCCATGTCACGCAGGGCTACTGGGGAAGCGCTGCTTCCATGTTGGCGGGGTCTGAGTTGCTTGACCGATTATCTGGAGCTCCGAGTGATGTGGTGAACCCCAATGGCCTTGCGGGCATAGTTTGTACGGTTTTGCCCTTCTTGTACCTTATGGGGGGATTGTCTTGGAAGGGCCGTGTAGGTGCTATCCTTTTTGCTCCTGCCTGCCTCTACGCCCTCGTACTTACGGGGTCACGATCAGGAATGCTTGGACTCGTGGTTATCTTTCTGGGAATCGTGGTGAAGTCAAAAAAACGCTTTACATGGGCGTTGTCTTGTGTGCTTTTAGTCGTTGTGGTTTTTCCGTTAATCAGTCCCGATATGCAGGATAGATATTTGTCCACCATTGGGTTTGGTGTAAAGAATGCAGGAACGGCAGAGGGAAGATGGACTTTTATAGCAGACAGTGTAGATGTGGCCCTTCGCAGACCCATTTTTGGGCACGGTCTTGGAACGTCTCGGGAAGCAAATGCAAATTTTGGTGGCCATGACCAGCCTGCGCACAATCTATATGCCGAGGTAGCCCAAGAGTTGGGGTTCGTTGGATTGGCAATATTCATCCTGCTGTTGAAATCGATTTATGCTGGTTTTGCTGAATGTAAGCGCGCATATGATCAGCAAAACGTGAGTGTGTTCTTGCGAAGAATGGTTGACTGTATGCAGATTATATTAATTATGAATTTTCTTTTCAGCTTTGCCAGCTACGGACTAAGCAGCTATGATTGGTATTTTCTAGGTGGTATTTCGTTATCTATGCAGTGGTTGGCCATGGAGGCTCAAGTCAAGGCGTAAGCTCCCCTAAAATGCAGACAGTCCAAAAGGAGAATCTTCTGGCACAATAGCCATCCTGCCAGGAGGTTCCCATGCGCCAATCGAAGTTCACCGAGACACAGATTGTGTCGATTCTGAAGGAGGCCGATGCGGGCCGCTCCGTCAACGAGATTTGGCGGAAGTACGGCATCAGTTCTGCCACCTACTACAAGTGGAAAGCCAAGTATGGGGGACTGGAGGTCTCCGATGTGAAGCGGCTGAAGGAACTGGAACACGAGAACGGCCGGCTCAAGCGGATGTATGCGGACCTCTCCTTGGAGAATGCGACGCTGAAGGATGTCATCAAAAAAAACTCTAAGGCCCGCCGTGTGGCGGGAGGTCGTAACTCACATGGTCGCTCAGGGCGGACTTCCGATTCAGCGGGCCTGTGCAGCGTTGGGACTGGGCCAGGCGTGATGCCCCAGTGATAACGGCCCTCACGACGCGGGTGGTGGCCAAGAGTCGGTGGAGATTCTGGGAATGCGTGGACCGGCTGCACCTCGATGGGCATCCGTGGAATCACAAACGACTGTGACGAGTATATTGCCAGCTCCGATTGAACCTGCCACGGCGGACCAAGAAGCGGCTGTCAGTCCAGTTTCGCCAGCCGCTGATGGTCATCCCGCAACCGAACGCGGTATGGGCCGTGGATTTCATGAGCGACACCCTCTACGGTGGCCGACGGTTTCGCACGCTGAATATTTTGGACGAAGGCGTGCGGGAGGGCTTGGCGATCGAGATTGATACGTCGCTCCCGGCGGAGCACGTGATCCGCATGCTGGAGCATGTGGTGGCCTGGCGGGCCAGCCGAAGGCCATTCGGCTCGACAACGGTCCCGAATTCATCGCAGAGCTCTTCCGCTATAATCGGACCTATCGGACGGAAGTGTTGAACGCCTGCGCGTTGAATCCTTGGAGCAGGTGCGAGAGATCAGCGCAGAATGGTTGCAGAGTTAGAATGAAGAACGGCCCCATGACGCATTGGCAGGTCTCCCACCCGCCACGTATCGGGCTCAACTTGAAGTCAGAAGTTCTCCCTTGGAAGTGTCTCCTTGACAGGGGAGCTTACTGGCTCTTTGCAAGCCTGTTGCGAAGGATCGCGGCGCTCCCGTCGCCAGTGGGAAAAGCAAGTCGTAGACCTGAGGTTCCGAGTTGCGGTTCCTTAACGATTCGGAACGGCACCGGGAATTGGCTGGAATGGGCAGGCTCCTCTCGAGCATCGTTATGGATGGGACGCTCTGTGTCGGTGCTTCGGTGATTTGATCCACGACGTCGCTGGATGAGGGGACATCTGCATGTTCGCTCGAAGAGGTTGCGAGCAACCCGCCTAGCAGTGCCTCAACCGTTGTTCGCAGTATTGGTGGGAGAGTTTAGTCTGGTGCATTGCAGTGTAATCAGCGGCAAGTATTTACATTGGCCAGCTGTGCTGGTGAACTCAGCAGCTGTCGGGCAGTTTCAATGCAGGCATAAGCTCAAATTAGGAAGGCGGTAGAGACGAATGTGTGGCATATGTGGATTCTTTGGTGAGGACACCGCGATTTCCGCCGACACGTTGGAGCGCATGAATAGCACGCTTGTGCGACGCGGACCGGACGAAAGCGGCACTTTTCTGGAAATCGGGGTTGGGATGGCCATGAGGCGCTTGAGCATTATCGATTTGCATGGGGGGCGCCAGCCGATCCACAATGAGGATGCTACGGTATGGGTCGTCTTCAACGGCGAGATTTACAACTATCGCGAACTGCGCGTTACTTTGTTGGATCGTGGCCATCGGTTCTATACCAATTCCGACACTGAGATAATCGTTCACCTCTACGAGGAATATGGCGATAAGTTCGTTGATCATCTCTACGGCATGTTTGCCTTCTCTCTATGGGACGCGCCCCGTCGGCGCGGCCTCATAGCGCGAGACAGGCTCGGTATCAAACCGTTGTTCTATTCTCAGGTTGGGAGCACACTGCTGTTCGGCTCGGAAATAAAGGCCGTCCTCGCCTCGGGCATAGTTGATAGGAAGATGGATCATCAGGCGCTCGACGCCTTCATTACCTACACATATATTCCGGCACCACTCACTATCTATCACGACGTGCACAAGCTTGAGCCCGGTCACCTGCTGATCTGGGAATCTGGCAAGGTGGAGAATCGACAGTACTGGGATCTCGTTGTCGCCAAGCCGGATTGCAATATAGATGAGGAGGAGTGGGTTGAACGCTTCGACCGAGCGATCGAGGATGCAGTGAACTCGCATATGGTCAGCGACGTGCCGGTCGGTGCATTTTTGTCAGGAGGGATCGACAGCAGCTTGGTCGTCGCGCTAATGAGTCGGCATGTCAATGATCCGGTGCAGACCTTCACCATGGGCTTTGGTGGCGCGGCCAACTCGCTGATCGACGAGCGCCCGCTGGCCAAGCAGGTGGCTGAGCGCTACGGCTGTAATTTCCATCAACACACGGTTCAGCCGGACTTTCGTCACATCGTCGGAGAGATTATTGACTCCTTTGATGAGCCCTTTGCCGACGACTCGGTTATCCCGAGCTACTACGTCTCTCAGTTCACACGCCGGAGCGTCAAAGTAGCAATGTCGGGGCTTGGCGGCGACGAGCTGTTCGCCGGCTACGCGCGATATTCAGGCATGCTGCTTAGTCAGTATTACTCAGTTATAATGCCGAGGCTGTTGCACAGGAAGTTGATTCAGCCTCTGGTTCAGCGCCTGCCTGAACCGGCGCACGGCGGTGACTGCGTTGACCATGCCAAGCGATTTTCTGCTGCGGTGTTGCTATCGCCAGCCGAACGCTACCTTGGATTCGTATCGACGCTCAATTCGTGGGAGCGTCACCGCCTCTATACTCAGGAAACGGCCGGGAAGATTGACTTTGGCGCGACCGATCGCATCGTTACCGAGCTGTTTGAGAGCTGCGGTGCTTCTGACGATGTGACGAGAGCTCTGTACGTCGATATCAAAACGTATCTGCCTGAGGACATTCTTGCCCTTTCTGATCGGCTCAGCATGTGGCACTCACTCGAGGTTCGCGTGCCGCTTGTAGATCATCGGTTGGTCGAGCTAAGCGCCCGACTCCCTACTCGGTACAAGCTCGATTGGCGTCGGAAGAAAATCCTGCTAAAGCAGATCGCAGCGCGCCGCTTACCATCTGAGGTAGTGGAGCATCGGAAGCAGGGATTCGAGTCACCGATGGCTGCGTGGCTGCGTACGGATCTGGCCGATTACGCCCGGGACATCTTGGGGAAAGCTCGCTTGGGTAAGTCCGACCTGTTCCAAGCCGACTATGTTTCCGTAAAGCTGGAGGAACATCTGGCTGGCCGCAATAAAAACAACAAGCTGCTCTTTTCCCTGATAATGTTTCAGGAGTGGCACGAGCGCTACGTAGCCTGAGGATGCTAGTTGGGGCCTGGTTCTTCTTTTACCATTAATAAATAAAGGTGCGGAAATAGGAAGAGATATAGTCGAAAGTGGTGTACAGCCTGAATTTGAAGTGAAGGGTTGAGGCGGTGGAGATTTTTGTTGGACAATTTGATTGTCGAGATCAGCAACCAATGAAAGGAACCCTCCACCATGG
>Ga0315290_10001560_pt1 | contig 15738 bp, 15 predicted proteins | sample YL17G12_0_MG_FD_203627 | JGI IMG/M metagenome (GOLD analysis project Ga0315290, IMG submission 203627) | Sediment microbial communities from Yellowstone Lake, YNP, Wyoming, USA - YL17G12_0 | ecosystem: Environmental > Aquatic > Freshwater > Lake > Sediment | place: USA: Wyoming | collected... | reverse complement strand
ATCAAAGCCGAGTTGCGCGTAGGGCGGGTTCCACGACTCCGCCAACTTGTAGAACATGAGCGACAGGATGTAGTTCTTGTAGTCCTGCCCAGCGGTCTTACCGCGGAGGATGTTCGCCGCGCCCCACAGGTGTGCTTCGAGTTGCTGGAGGGTGAGCTTCATGCGTCGCTCTCAATCCGTCCGAAAGTAGCGTCGCTTCGGATCCTGCGGCCCCGTGCCAATCTCGCGCACGAGTCCGCGACCGACGAGCCGGGCGAGCCGCGTGCGCGTGGCACGCGGAGTCAGGGCGATCGTCTTTGCGATCTCGCTAGTGAGCAGGCCCTTGCCGCCGGCGAGACGCGCGAGGATGGCCTCGTCCGTTTCGTCGAGCGTCGGCCGGCCGATGCGCGCAGTCGCAATCGTAACCCGGAAGCGCGTGGCGATCTCCTCGAACACCGGTGCCGCAAGCCCGGCCTCTCGGCAAGCGGTGGTCATGCGCTGGATGCCGCTGCCCCACTGCTCGATCAGGCGGAGGGCGTGGAAGACGCGACCGATGACGCGATTGCGCAGCTTCGAGACACCGTGCAAGAGGTCTTCGACCGTGAGACCAAAGGGCAGGAGTCCAGGGTTCTCGACCTCAAGGCGGTCGTCGAAGATCGAGATGCGGAGGGGTGCGCCGCGTTGCGCATAGTCCGAGTGCGCCATCGCGTTGATCACCGCCTCGCGCACCGCCACGGGGGGCAGATTCCAGCGCTCACTTCGCCGCACCGCACCGATGTCGGCTCCGTGCAGCGCATGCTTCTGCACGAAGGCAATCGCCTCCTCGACCGCGCGCACGGGATAGGAGCGGATCTCGGCGCGGTCGATGATGCGGCTCTTGTCGGTGCCCGCGAAACGCCCCGCCTGAATCCAGGCATCCGGAAAGTACTGTTCGCGTTCCTTCCCGAAGAGCAGCATTCCGCCAACTGTGGACACCTTCCTCCCCTGGTGGGCTGCGACAAGACGGAGCGTCTCCAGGTCTCGGCGGACAAGCGCACGGACGGGCGCGAAGGACTCGGAAGCCGCTAGGAAGTCCAGGCCTTCCGAGTCGAGACCCGGCATCGGCTGCTCGTCGAACGCTTCCCCTCGCGCGAAGCGGCGGAGTTCCTCGACCAGCTCGGGGTCGGCTCGACGGTTAGTCGAACCCACCCGTACGTAGACGCCGCCGGCCAGCCCTTCTCGTTTGATGAAATGCGGGCGACTCGGGCTCGGGTAAACCTGCACCGCCAGTACCTGCGCGCGACGCCAGAGCAGGATCTCGATCTCCGGCATCAGCCGAGGGACGATCAGGTCGGTGATGAGGTTCGTGAGGCGCTCCTCGAGATCCAGCGGGTCGCGTACACCTCGGACGTGACGGCTCCCGTCTTCCACGCCCAGAAGCAACGTCCCGCCGGCTGTGTTGGCGAACGCCACGATCGTCTTTAGGGCACCCTCCGGCGTGGAGAGCTCTCGCTTGAACTCGAGGGTCTTGCCCTCGGGCCGCTTGAGGAGCTCAACGAGGTCCATAATCTCGGAACTCTACTCGGAAGTTCAGAAGCGAGTCAAACTTCCGACGTCGCTGTGGTGAGGTCAAGGGTTCCAAGGAATGTCTTCCGTTCGGGGGCTGACTGAACACCGCCCTCGAGTTGGGCCCGAACTCCACCCTGATGCACCGGAAGTCTCGGTCGTCGCCTTCTGCATACCGAGTTCCTGCCAGATATTGCAGATTCTGCAATGCGGTTTCAGTCCTCGAACGGGTGGCCCGATTCCGCATCATTTCTGGTGATTTCTGGGGCCCTTCCGGGGCGGCCGGCTGGCCCGAATCTTGAAGAAAGACGATGGTAGAATGGCGAGCGTGGAAGCGGCACATTCGCACGTCACGTACGCCGACTTGGAACGCTGGCCCGACGACGGCAAGCAGTACGAGTTGTACGACGGCGAGGTGCGTGTGGTTCCATCGCCAGGCAATCTCCATCAATTCGTCCAGGCGAACATCCTGGATATTCTGCAGGAGTATCGCAAGATCCATGGGGGCGTCGTGTTCGCCTCACCGCTCGATATCATCTTCCAGGAAGACACAGTCGTTCAGCCGGATATCACGTTTCTGGCGGCGCAGACCGCGCGCTTGCTGGACATGCTCAAGCCGATCCGCTTCGCCCCGGATCTGGTTGTCGAAATCCTCTCGCCTTCAACGTCGAAGTGGGATCGCATCAAGAAGTACGGCGTGTACGCGCGGCATGGCGTGGCGGAGTACTGGATTGTTGATCCCGCCAAAGAGACGTTCGAGATCTTCGCGCTCCGGGATGGGACGTACGAGCTTGCGTCCTCTGGACAGCGAACCGGGCAATTCACATCATCCACGCTGCCGGGGCTGATCGTGGACCTCGAACGGGTGCTCTCGACGCTGTAGTTTCCTGGGGACGGTTTCGCATGTTCGGCGTCGCGCGTCCCCGCGTCGGAGTCGTCCGACCTGGACTGGCCAAGGGCCCTGCTGTCGGAATGGCCACGATCCCAGCAATCGTCCGCCCGACGACGGGGGAAAGGGCACTTGCGACTCGTGCCTTCCGGAGACCCCGCCGGCATAGACGCTCTGATCGCCTGATTCGAGCGGGTCACCGCTCAGTCCCGCGGCTGCTGGTCGGGTGCGCGGGGCATCGACGCCGAGCTTCACCCTGACGCCAATCTGATGCGTGCGTTGGCTCACCCAGTGTGACAGCACGCCGTACAACCAGGCCGCGGCGGTCACGAGGCCGAACAGTGGCTGGCCCTCGCATGGCGCATCACAGTCTCTGGACCTTCGACTGCCGGTTCTTGATCTCCCAGGAAGGTCGGCCCTCTCGTTCGGCTTGCGTGTGGCAGGCAGCTATGCCTAGAATGTCTAAGGCTTCGAACGACTGGGTATGACATGCCAAAGACCAACAGCGACCAGCTCCACGGCACGCTCGATATGCTCGTGCTGAAGACACTCCAGACCGGCCGGCTTCACGGGTATGCCATCGCCATCCGACTTGAGCACCTGTCGAATGAGGTCCTGAAGGTCGAAGAGGGCTCGCTCTATCCCGCCCTCTATCGCATGGAGGCACGCGGGTGGCTGTCGTCCGAATGGGGCATGACCGAAACCGCCCGGCGCGCCCGCTTCTACAAGCTGACCCGCCAGGGGCGTGCGCAGCTCGAAGCGGAAACGGAGAGCTGGACGCGGCTGACTGCCGCGGTGCAGAGCGTGCTCGCCAGTTGAGGCCCCATGCGAATCCTGCGCCATGCTCTCGCGAGGTGTCGTGCGCTGGTCAGACGTGATGCCGTCGCGGGAGAGATCCGTGACGAGATGCAGTTTCACTTGCTGATGCGGGCCGAAGAGTACGAACGGCAAGGGCTGCGTGCTGACGATGCCAGGCGCGCGGCCTCCAGACGATTCGGCAATCTCGCGCTGATGCAAGACCGCGGCTACGACGTGCGGGGAGGCGGGCTGATGGAAACCATTCTCCAGGACGTCCGGTATGGCGTGCGGCTCCTCCTCAAGCACCGCGCGTTCTCGGTGGTCGCGATCCTCACCTTGGCTATAGGGATCGGCGTCTCAACGGCGCTCTTCAGCGTGGTCGACGCGGCGTTGCTGCGGCCGCTGCCATATCCGCACCCCGAGGAACTGGTCGGCGTGACGATTCGTGAGACACACTTCGGGAGGGCGGGCTGGTACGCTCCTTCAATCGCCGACGTCCGCGCCTGGCGAGAGTCCGGGCGCATCTTCTCTCATGTCGGCGCGGGCCGGGTCACTGGCTTTCTTCCCCGTGTCGTCGAAGCGGGGCAGGCAGAGCGCCTCGTTGTGGGCGAGGTCTCCGAGGACTTTCTGGAAATCTTCGGCGTCACGCCGCTTCTTGGCAGGGGCATTCAGATCGAAGACACGCGCGAGGGCGCCGCGCTCGTTGCGCTGCTCGGCCACGGCTACTGGCAGCGTCGCTTCGGTGGGACCCCTGATGTCATCGGCCGTGTCATTCGGATCGCAGGCGCGCCAGCGACGATCGTGGGCGTGCTGCCCGCAGGGTTCTATCGCGAGACGGCCATCTGGCAGCCACAGCAGATCCCGGCATCCGGTACGAACCGTCGCGGGTCAGGTACGGCGGTAGAGGGACGACTGCGTCCAGGGGTGACACTCGCGCAGGCCGAGCGGGAACTTACGGATCTCACCAGGAGAACGGCGCCCGGGCCCGCCGAAGCCCCGGATGTTCGCGTTACGCTCGAATCGATGTACGACCTCGAGACCAGCGGGTCAGGCAAGACCATTACGCCTCTGGCGTGCGCCGTCAGCCTGATTCTTGTGATCGCCTGCGTCAACGTGGCAGGTCTTCTCCTGGCCCGAGGTGCGACTCGCGAGCCGGAACTCGCCATTCGGGCAGCGATCGGCGCGGGACGAGCGCGCCTGGTGCGACAGCTCCTCACTGAGAGCCTCATCTTGGCGTCCGCCGGGGGATTGGTTGGGCTGATCCTCGCCTGGACGTCTCTCGATGCGCTCGTCGCCATCATTCCGATGTCCCTGCCCTCGAATTCCCCTGCTACCGTCAACATGAAGGTGCTGGGGTTTGCCACGATCCTGTCGGTCGTCAGCTCGGTGGTGTTTGGCCTCGTGCCGGCCTTGAGGATGTCGCGCGCTTGGATGGGTTCACAGCTCGCCATCGCCGGCCGTCGTCACGGCTCCGCGTTGTCTCGACGCGGTGGACGACTGCTTATCGCAACGGAGGTCGCGCTCGCCGTCGTCCTTCTGACCGGCGCCGGCCTCATGGTTCGCAGCTTCGCACGCCTCACCGGGGTTGACGTGGGGTTCGACCCGAGCGCGGTTGTGACAATGGAAGTCGAGCCTCTTGACCCTGCGCCTGCCGTTCTGGAGCAGTACTATCCGGCGCTTCTCAGCGCCGTTCGAACGATGCCGGAGGTGGCTGCGGCGGGTGCCGTCGACTACCTCCCTTTGCGCGATGGCTCGAGAGTCACCTTCGCCAAGGGCTCTGGCCAGACCAACTTCAATATGAGGCAGGTCTTGCCTGGCTACTTCGAAGCGATTGGCCTGCCGCTGAAGCGGGGACGGTTCCCGACCGAGTCGGATCGGACCGGCGCGGAGCGCGTCGTTCTGATCAACGAAGAAGCCGCCAGACTGCTGTTTCCAGACGGTTCTCCCGTGGGGCGCTTTCTGGAGACGGTGCGCGAGTTGCCACGCCGGATCATCGGCGTCGTCGGCAACGTCCGGCACTCTGGTCCGCTGCGGCCTCCAAGGCCAGAGGTCTACCTGCTGTACGGCCAGATTGCGCCTCTGAACCCCTTGAGGATCGTCTTTCGGCCGCGTTCTTCCGCCGTGCTGTCTGGCGATCGTCTGCGCCAGATGGCGCAGGCCGTGGGGCCGAAGGTGCTCATTGGACGCATCCGGTCCGGCACCGACGACCTGGGCGAGAGTGTGGTGACGCCTCGCCGTCGAACCCAACTCCTCGGCCTGCTCGGCGGCCTTGGCATGCTGCTGACGCTGGTCGGCATCTTCAGCGTGACGGCGTATGCGGTCGCACGCCGCACGCAGGAGATCGGCATTCGAATGGCGTTTGGCGCTGGGTACGCCGACGTGGTGCGAACGATGGTGCGGGACGCGGCGTGGCCTGTGGTTCTCGGACTCTCGGCCGGGATGGCCGGCGCGTTCTTTGCCACGCGAGTCATCGCGAGCTTTCTGTTCGAAACGACGCCACACGATCCGGCGACGTTCGCGGCCGTCGCCGTTCTGATGGGTGCGGCGGCGCTTGTCGCTGCCTGGGTGCCGGCGCGCCGGGCGGCGCGGGTTGATCCGGTGATCGCGCTGCGAGCGGAGTAGTACCACGCCGAGCCGCGCCTCTGCTGATCGGCGGGCGCAGGGCGTACCGACACGCGCTGGTCCTGCGCCGACCACGCGCACTCGGCCTGACCGGGTCGAAGGGGCCGGCAGCCCTAGTGCCCCGGATCCTAATTATGGCAACGGCAGTCCAGAGCGCGGCGCCAGGGGTCCCCAGCGTGGCAGCCACGCTTGGCGCCCCGCCCGGATCGCAAGGCGCGAAACGCGAGAATGCCGGCGGAGTCTTCTCTCTCCCCTGGCCAAGTTAGCTCCCATCACATCCGAAGTGCCACGCTTGCGTCAGTTAGCATTTTCTGCACTCCACGTTCCAGCCAGACAGTGCAGATTCTGCACTCCACCTTCCTGCCCACTATTGCAGATTCTGCAATGCGGTGTCCGTCCTCGAACGGGTGGCCAGATTCCGCATCATTTCTTGTGATTTCCGAGCCCCTGCCGGGGCAGCCCGCTGGCCCAGATCTTGAAGAAAGACGATGGTAGAATGGCGAGCGTGGAAGCGGCACATTCGCACGTCACGTACGCCGACTTGGAACGCTGGCCCGACGACGGCAAGCGGTACGAGTTGTACGACGGCGAGGTGCGTGTGGTTCCATCGCCAGCCTTCCTCCATCAAGTCGTCCAGGCGAACGTCCTCGCCATTCTGCGGGCTTATCACAAAGCGAACGGCGGGGCCGAAGTCGGGACACCGACCGACATCATCTTCCGCGAGGACATCGTCCTGCAGCCTGATGCGACCTTCTTCGCGGCCAGGACGTTGCCGCGGTTGGATTTGCATGGTCCAATTCGCTGCGTGCCGGATCTGGTCGTTGAGATCCTCTCTCCTTCGACGTCGAACTGGGACCGGACGCAGAAGCATCGCATCTACGCCGAGTATGGCGTTGCGGAGTATTGGATCATCGATCCGGGAAACGAGACGGTCGAGATCCTGGAGTTGAACGACGGAGATTACAGGCTTGCCGCCTCGGGTTGGAAAACCGGCACGTTGCGATCCGCCACATTGCCTGGCCTGGCCATCGACCTCAAAGACGTGTTCTGTTCGCCGTTCGCGCGTCGACGACCGGCGCGTTCTAAACCCTGATCGCACTTCAGTGGAGGTGGCCAGCCGCAGGTCGAGGCATGGTGGCAGGGCTTCGGGTAGAGCCGAAGAACGCACTGCCCAACCAAGTCGAAGGGCGAGCCGCGTGCGGAGAGTGCCTTGATTCTGCGAGTCAGGAGATCGGCGACGAGTGTCTCCATTCAGGACTGAGTCCTGAGCGGGTGTGTGTCACCGAATCGCCTCGGCAGAATACGCAACCGCAATCGCGAGTCGAAGCACACAGTCCGCCACCGGCGCTGCCCGCTCGCCTGCGCCCTTGGATGCAGACGTTTGACGGAGGACGTCTGCCCTCAGGCCTACGCGAACTCGACGACGACGGCGTGCGGGATGATGCCAGCCTGATGAGCGCGGTCGAGGAGCAGCCGCACCGCCGCGCGGCCCTGATCGCCGTAGCCGAGCGTCAGATCGTTTACGTACATCCCGACAAATCGATCCGCTTGCGCCCGGTCGAGGCCGCGGCCGAACTGCATCGCGTAGTCGAGCGCCTCGGTGCGGTGCGTCAGGCCATAGCTGATGCTCTCGTGGAGCAGCGCGCTCACCGTCTTGATCGTGTCGGGTCCGAGATCGCGCCGGATTACATTGCCGCCGAGCGGCAGCGGAAGGCCTCCGGTGTCGCTCGCCCACCATTCGCCGAGATCCACGATCTTCTTCAGTCCTTCGTCCGCGTAGGTGAGCTGGCCCTCGTGGATGAGCAGGCCGGCGGCCACCTCGCCGCGCGCGACGGCTTCCTGAATCTGATCGAACCTCATCACGACCGTCTCGACGTCCGGCCGGTACAGCTTGAGCGCCAGGTAAGCCGTGGTCAGCGTGCCGGGAACCGCCACGCGCACGCCGGCAACCGAGTCAGGGCCTTCCTTCTTCGCGACGACGACCGGCCCATAGTTCGACCCCATGCTCGCGCCGTGCGGCAGCAGGATGTACCGGTCGTGCAGGTGCGCGTAGGCATGAATCGAGATGGCGGTGACTTCGTACTTCCCTTCGAACGCCGCCCGGTTCAGCGTTTCGATATCCGAGAGCACGTGCACGAACTCAAAGCCCTTCGTCTCCACGTGGCCTTTCGCCAGCGCGAAAAACATGAAGGCATCGTCGGAATCGGGACTGTGGGCGACGTGAATGCGCATGGCGGAAGTGTACCATGCGCGGAAGGGCTACCTGGGCGGTTTGACGACGACGAGGCCGGAATCCTCGAGCGCCTTCTGGCGCTTGAGTTCCTCGTCGTCACGCTTCCTGCGATCCTCTTCCGCCTTCTGCCGCTTCATCCGCTCGGCTTGCCACTTGGCCAGCTTCATGATGCCGACGATGGCGAGTGAACTGATGGGGACGGTCGGCGAGCGGAATTCGATCGGCGTGAGGAGGTTCACGATGTCGGCATGCGTTGGCGCGCCCCAGGGAATCGCGCCTGTCGGGGCCAGTTCCTCGCGCGTGAACAACTGGAGCCTGGGAGCCAGCGCCACGACCTCGACGTAGTAGTTCAGCTTGAGGGGCGATTGACTGCTGGAGGGCGGACGGTCGGCCAGCAGCCGCTTGATGCGTTCAAACGACATGCCCAGCGCATCGATGTCCGGCACGTCGGCCGACGCGGATTGAGCGGTTGAGACGGCCCGTGCCTGCGGTCGTGGTGACTGGGGATTTGCGCCCGCCGCGCCCGCCTGCTGCGCCTGTAGCCATGCCGGTTCGAGGCCAATCAGGACGACGAGCAGGGCCGACAGGGTCCGCCGCATACAGGTAGGACGAGTGTAACTCCGGTTTGGACGGCTGGGAACGCTCTTCTCCCGCCCCGGATCGGCTGTGTTCTCTAGTCCTGCCTGTCCTTCCACTCGTCGTACCACGCCATCTGAATGGCTTCGAGCTTCGGCTCGTTCGAGGCATGGGCGTCGTCGGCGAATCCGTCCAGTTCAAGCACGCGCTGACGCAGATCCACGAAGCGAATCTGAAGCGGATCCACGTCGGGAAACTTGTCGCTGAGCGCGATGCCGATATCTTCCGAGTCGGTCCACTTCACGACCCGGCCTCCCGGCCCTTCGAGGGGGCTGCCTTCCCAAGCTGGATGGCGCCGCCCTCCTGAACGTAGTTGCGGGTGTACATCGGGATCTCGCAGACCACATCGCCCGTCACGACGGCCTGGCACCCCAGGCGCGAATGCGGAGTCACGTCCCAGGCGGTGTCGAGCCTGTCGACCTCGTCATCCTGCATCTCGCTCAGGTTCTGCGCGCCCTCGCGGACGACCACGTGGCAGGTGGTGCAGGCGCAGCTGCCGCCACAGGCGTGCTCGAGCGGCACGTCGAAATTCCTGGCGATATCGAGCAGCGACCCCGGCAGCCCGTGGTGTGAATACGCCAGGGAAGCCGGATCCAGCTCGAGGGTCCTGGCCTCGCCATCGATGATGAAGGTGACTTTCGTCATAACCGACTCTTGGTGATTTCACGACTCGGGCTCACACAACCCGGATCGACGTGCGCTGTCCGGGCGCGACGAATCGCGCCCCTGCGGAATCCCGGGCGGGCCGTCAGCGCCCCCTGGCGGCCACCTCGTCGGCCGTGCGGCCGGCCAGCGCGGCCTGGATCGTCCAGTTCATCATCACCTCGGCGAGGTGGCGTGTGCCGTCGTTGAGCGCCTGCGACTTCGCCTGAAGCAGGTGGCGGTCGGATGCCGACATGGCCGACGCCAGATCGGCCAGCGCCGAGCGAATCGATGCGATCTCGGCGGGCGACAGCCGGGCGGCCGCGATCTCGTCGAAGTCCGGCCGCCGGAACGTCTTCTCGGTCGCCTGCATGATGGTCTCGGCCTCGTTGCGCACCTCGATGAGCATGCGCGCCTCCACATCCTCCTGCGCGTGCTCGAACGACTCGATCAGCATGCGCTCGACTTCCTCGTCGGTCAGCCCGTACGACGGCTTCACTTCGATCGCCTGCTCGACGTTGGTGCGCAACTCGCGGGCGTGCACGCTCAGGATTCCATTCGCATCGATCTGGAACCTGACCTGCACGCGCGGCAGGCCCGCGGGCATCGGCGGAATGCCCCGCAGCTTGAAGCGGCCGAGCGAGCGGTTGTCGGCGGCCATCTCGCGCTCGCCCTGCAGGATGTGGATGTCAACGGCGGTCTGACTGTCGACAAACGTGGTGAACATCTCGCTGCCGCTTGCCGGAATGGTCGAATTGCGCAGGATGATCTTCGACACGATGCCGCCCATGGTCTCGATGCCAAGCGACAGGGGCGTGACATCGAGCAGCAGCATCTCGCGCCGGCCGCTCACGAGAATGTCGGCCTGCACGGCGGCGCCGAGCGCCACCACCTCGTCGGGATTCAGGTCCGAGTGCGGCGCCGTGCCGAACAACCGCTCGACTGCGCGGCGCACCATCGGAATGCGCGTCGATCCTCCGACCAGGACAACCTCGTCGACATCGCCTGGGCTGAGCCCGGCGTCCTCGAGCGCGCACCGGCACGGCTGCATCGTCCGCTCGACGATCGGGGCGATCAGCGTCTCGAACGCCGCCCTCGTGATGAGGCGCCGATACGGCCCGGCGCGCCCTGGAATCCGATCAACGACGATCTCGGCCTGGTCGAAGTCCGACAGATCCCACTTCGCCTGAATGACGGCCTTGCGGATGGCCTGCACCGCGGCGGCGTGCGTGGCCGGGTCCAGACCGAGCTCAGCCACGATCTGCTCGACCAGCAGGCGATCGATGTCGTCGCCGCCAAGATGCGTGTCCCCGTTGGTCGAGAGCACCTGGAACACGCCGTCCTCGACCTTGAGAATCGAGATGTCGAACGTGCCGCCGCCGAGGTCGTAGACGGCGATGACGCCCTGGTGGCGCTTGTCTAGACCGTAGGCAAGACAGGCCGCCGTCGGTTCGTTGATGATGCGCAGAACGTCGAGGCCCGCGAGCCGGCCGGCGTCGCGCGTGGCCGTCCGCTGGGCGTCGTTGAAATATGCCGGTACCGTGATGACCGCGCGGTCCACTCCGGGATCGAAATCGCCCTCGCGGGCGAACAGGGTTTCGGCGCGCCGCTTGAGCTCTCGAAGAATGAAGCCGGACACCTCTGGTGGCGTCAGTTCGCGCTCGCCCAGGTGGATGTGAACGACACCCCCGGCCTGGCCGCTGACCTTGAAGGGAAACCAGCGCGACTCGCCGGCCACGTCTTCGATGCCGCGGCCCATGAAGCGCTTGACCGAGTAGACCGTGCGCGCCGGGTCGGTGAGCAGCCTCCGCTGCGCCTCGCGGCCGACATAGACCGTATCGCGGTCGCCGGCCGACACGATTGAGGGCAGCAGCGTGTCGCCGGACTCGTCTGCCAGCACGACGGGGGCGCCCTCGCGCACGATCGCCACGAGGCTGTTGGTGGTGCCGAGATCGATGCCGACAACTTTGCTCATAGGCGCGCGGCCAGATCGCCGCCCAGTTCCCGCCGAACCGTCGCGAGCAGGTTGGTGAGGTACGTGCGCTCGACGAGCAATGCGCGCAACGCCTCGAGCGTCTGATGGCGGCCCGCCAGGTCGCCGCGCTCCCACTGCGCGTCGTGCTGCACCATCAACGTGTTCAACTGGCGCTCGTGCGCGTCGAGGTTGGCCTGGATCGGCTGCCTCGCCGCTTCGAGCGTCACGGCCACCTCCGCCTCGGCTGATCCGCCGGCGCGCATCTGCTGGATCGCCTCGAGCTGCTCGTTGAGCGCGAAGACCTCCTCGAGCAGTTCGGGCGGCACCTGCGACGTGGCCTCGTGCGCCTCCTTGGGTGCGAAGCCTTCCAGCTTCAGGAGGTACTCGAGTCGCTCGACGGGCTCGCGCAGCGTGCGGAACCCGTCGTTGAGATACGACGATCGTTCCAGGCTGGCCAGTCGTTCGGTCGAACTGGAGTTGTAGAAGTAGTCCGGATGGAACTGCCGGCTGAGCGCGCGAAAGCGCTGCTCAAGATCGTGCACGTCCACGTGCAGCCGTCGCGGCAGGCCGAAAAACGTGAAGTAGTCGCCGTGGCGGCCGAGCGTGAGGATCCTGTCGCAACGGGGACAGAAATGCACGTCGACCGGCGCCTGCGAGCCGCAATGCTTGCACGGCTGAATCGTCACCGCTGATGTGTCGGACTGCATGGCAGGCTAGACCGTGAAGGAACTGCCGCAACCGCAACTGCTCTTCGCGTTGGGATTGATGAAGTGCAGCCCCTTGCCCATCAGCGCCGGGTCGTAGTCGAGTGTCGTGCCGGCGAGGTAGATGAGGCTCTTCTTGTCCACAAAGACCTTCGCCGCCCCGGGCCCCTCGAATACTTCGTCGCCGGTGCGGGCTTCCTTCTCCCAGCTGAACGTATAGCTCAGGCCCGAGCAGCCGCCGCCCTTGATCCCCACGCGCATGCCGCCCTCGGTGATGCCCTGCTTGGCCATCAGCTTCTGGATATGCCGGGCCGCGGCTTCCGAGATCTCAATCGCAAGTTGAGTCGCCATGCCTACTGCCCTGCCTCTTGCTTCTTCTTGAAATCGGCGATGGCCGCCTTGATGGCGTCCTCCGCCAGCACCGAGCAGTGCACCTTGACGGGCGGCAACGACAACTCGGCGACGATGTCGGTATTCTTGATCGCCAGCGCCTCGTCTACCGTCTTGCCCTTGAGCCACTCGGTGGCCAGGCTGGAACTGGCAATCGCCGACCCGCAGCCGAACGTCTTGAATTTTGCTTCGTCAATCACGCCGGTGGACGGGTTCACCCGCACCTGGAGCTTCATGACGTCGCCACATTCGGGCGCGCCGACCAGCCCCGTGCCCACGCTGGGATCCTCTTTCGGCATTGATCCCACGTTGCGCGGATGATTGAAGTGATCGACGACTTTGTCCGAATACGCCATGGTCCTCTCTCCGTCCGCTATCTGCCAGGATCCGGCGACCTTCCCCAATCCCCAGCCCCCAGCCCCCAGTCCCCTTCCCTAATGCGCCTGCCACTGCATCTTCGACAGGTCGACACCTTCTTTGGCCATTTCGTACAACGGCGACATCTCGCGGAGTTTGCGCACGACGCCCACGAGCTTGTCGGCCACGTAGTCGACTTCTTCCTCGGTGTTGAAGCGACCAATCCCGAACCGGATGGACGAGTGCGCCAGCTCGTCGCCCGTCCCGAGCGCCTTGAGCACGTAGGACGGCTCGAGACTGGCCGACGTGCAGGCCGAACCGGACGACACCGCCACGTCATTGATCCCCATCAGCAGCGATTCGCCCTCGACGTAGGCGAAGCTGACGTTCAGGCTGCCCGGCAACCGGTGCTCCATCGAGCCGTTGATGTACAACTCGTCGAGGTCCCGGTGCAGCTTCCGGTTGAGCCGGTCGCGAAGCGCCCGCGTGTGCGCCGCCTCGGCCGCCATCTCGAGCCGGCACAGTTCGGCCGCTTTGCCAAAGCCCACGATGCCAGGCACGTTCAACGTCCCGGACCGCATCCCTCGTTCGTGGCCGCCGCCCTCGATGATTGGCGTCAGCAGGACGCGCGGGTTCCGCCGCCGCACGTAGAGCGCGCCCACGCCCTTCGGCCCGTACATCTTGTGCGCGCTGATCGATGCCATGTGGACATTTGCCGCATTGACGTCGAAAGGCACCTTGCCGACCGCCTGCACGGCGTCGGTGTGAAACAGCACGCCGCGCTCTTTCGCGATCGCGCCAATCTCGCCAATCGGCTGCAGCACGCCAATCTCGTTGTTGGCGGTCATGATCGTGATGAGCGTGGTCTTGTCCGTGATGGCCTCGCGCAGCCGCTCGACGTCGATGAGCCCGTCTTTCCGGACCGGCAGGTACGTCACCCGGAAGCCCTCCTTCTCGAGGCGCTTGCAGGTGTCGATAACCGCCTTGTGCTCGGTGACCGCCGTGATGATGTGGTCGCCCTTTTCGCGGTACATGTACGCCGCGCCCCGAATGGCGAGGTTGTCCGATTCGGTGGCGCCGCTGGTGAAGACGATTTCCTTGGCGCTCGCACCAATCAGATCGGCAATCTGCTTGCGCGCGATCTCGACGGCCTCTTCGGCCTCCCAGCCGTACTTGTGGTTGCGGCTGGCCGCGTTGCCGAAATGCTCGCGGAAATACGGCAGCATCATGTCCAGCACGCGCGGATCGACCGGCGTGGTCGCATGATTATCGAAGTAGATCGGGAACTTCAACATACGCTCGTCCACCTTACGAACGACTGGCCTGAACGAACATCCTCGCGGGCGGCGCCGCCACCTCCGGGAGAATCACGTCCTTCGCCAGTTCCGACACGGTCGTCGCCTTCAGCGCCGACACGATGATCTCGCGGATCTTCCACAACGGGTCCCGCACGTTGCACTTGGCAAACTGGCCGCACCTGTCCGCGTGCGCCGAACAGGCGGTCACCGCCACCGGCCCGTCGATCGCCTGGATGACATCGGCGATCGATATGCCGGATGCCGCCCGCGCCAACTGGTAGCCTCCGCGGGTGCCCTGCTGAGACGTCAGCAGGCCCCGGCGGGTCAGCCGCTGCAGCACCTTTGCCATCAACTCGACGGGAATGTCGAACAGTTCCGCGATCTCTCGGGCGCTCGACGACCCCGACTTGGCCGTCAGGTGCGTGACGGCTATCAGTGCGTAATCCGCTTTCTTTGACAGTCTCAACATGGCAGTTGGCCCAAATGCGACCTTGACAGTCCTATATTAGACCGGCATATCCGACCAGTCAAGGCCTAGATTGGAATCGACGTGGCCCGACGCCGACCGCTCGGGTCGCTCGAACCGGACCCGGGCGGGGCCGCCGAGAGGCTCTGACGGGCAGGTTCCGGCTGTCAGTACCGGGGCACTGAGGGGTCGATTTTGAGGCTCCAGGCGTCGATCCCGCCCGCCAGATTGCGGGCCAGCGGGAACCCGGCGCTCCTGAGATACGCCGTCGCGTTGGCGCTCCGGACGCCGTGGTGGCAATACACGATGATCTCGACGTCGGGGTCGATCTCGCCCCGCCGCGCCAGCAGTTCTCCGAGCGGAACGAGGACACCGCCCGGGAGCCTGGCAATCTGGTACTCGTGCGGCTCGCGCACATCGAGCAGAAACGGCGCCTCGCCGCGGTCGATGCGTGCTTTGAGATCGGCCAGGCCGATGTTGAACGCGACATCCTCTGGGCGGGTCCGCGATGAATCCTGCGCTGCCTCAGCGGGGTTGAGCCCGCAGAACGCCTCGTAGTCAATGAGCTCGCGAATCGTCGGGTGCGTACCGCACACCGGACAATCGGGGTCTTTTCGCAGCTTTAGCTCCTGGAATCGCAGGCGCAGCGCGTCGTAGACCAGCAGCCGGCCAATCAGCGGTTCGCCGATCCCGGCCAGCAGTTTGATCGCTTCTGTAGCCTGGATCGTCCCGATAACTCCCGGCAACACGCCAAAGACGCCGGCTTCTGCACACGACGGCACGAGGCCGGGCGGCGGCGGCTCAGGATACAGGCACCGGTAGCACGGCCCATCTTTGGCAGCAAACACGGAAGCCTGCCCTTCGAACCGGAAGATCGCGCCGTACGCGTTCGGCTTGCCGACGAGCACGCATACGTCGTTGACCAGGTACCGTGTCTGAAAGTTGTCGGTGCCATCGACGATGACGTCGTAGTCGCCCACCACGTCGAATGCGTTGCTGGCAGTGAGCGCGCCTTCGTGCAGCCGGATCTCGACTTCCGGATTGATGGCGGTGATCCGGTCGTTCGCCGATGCGAGCTTCGACCGCCCGACATCGGGGGTGCCGTGCAGAATCTGACGATGCAGGTTGCTGAGATCGACGGTGTCGAAATCGACCAGGCCGAGCGTGCCGACTCCGGCAGCCGCCAGATACAGCGCGACCGGCG
>Ga0315290_10001559_pt1 | contig 15739 bp, 9 predicted proteins | sample YL17G12_0_MG_FD_203627 | JGI IMG/M metagenome (GOLD analysis project Ga0315290, IMG submission 203627) | Sediment microbial communities from Yellowstone Lake, YNP, Wyoming, USA - YL17G12_0 | ecosystem: Environmental > Aquatic > Freshwater > Lake > Sediment | place: USA: Wyoming | collected... | reverse complement strand
CCTCGGAGCTGGTAGCGGCCGCACTCGCCGCGGGAAGCCGGGACAACGCCACGGCGGTGGTCGCCACATGTCACACGGAGACGTCCGTATGAATGAGCCGGCCACCACCCGCAATCCGTCGCCGAAGCGAGAGATCCCGGCGAGGATCGGCCGCTACCAGATCCTCGAGCGGGTCGGGCGCGGCGCGATGGGAGTCGTCTATCGAGCGAATGACGACAAGCTTGGCCGCACGGTGGCGATCAAGGTCATGGCCGCCGACCTCGAGAGCGAACCGGAGACGCGAGCCCGCTTCGAACGCGAGGCGAAGATCGGCGGGCAACTGCTGCACCGCAACGTCACCACGGTCTTCGATCTCGGCGACTGGGACGGACGGCTGTACATCGTCATGGAGTTTCTGCAGGGCGTGCCGCTCAATGTCTTTCTCGAGCAGCCCGGTGGCGTTCTGCTCGAGGTCAAGCTCGACGTGATGGTCCAGTTGTGTGAGGGGCTGTCGGCGGCGCACCACCAAGGCGTGTTCCACCGCGACATCAAGCCGAGCAACCTGTACGTCCTGCGTGACGGCACGCTGAAGATCCTGGATTTCGGCATTGCGCGCCTGGCGACCTCGACCATGACGGCCACAGGCCTCGTCATCGGCACGGCTGACTACATGTCGCCTGAACAGACGATGGGACGGGATGTCGACCAGCGGTCCGACCTGTTCTCGGCAGGATCGGTGTTCTACTTCATGCTGACCGGGCGTAAGCCGTTCTCGAACGACAACGAGGAATTGCAGGTCGTCCTCCGCAACGTGCAGCGCGAGAACGCTCCCCCCATCGAACGACGCGATGCGCCTCCCGCTCTGGCGGCGGTCGTACAACGGGCGCTCATGAAGCGGAGGGAAGACCGGCCGCAATCCGCACGGGAACTGGTTGGTGACCTCCTGAAGTTCCGCCGCGAGTGGGAGCAGGAGACGCGGCGCGTGGCCGAGCAGGCGCGGACGAGCTACCAAGCGGTGCGCGCGCTTTGCGACGAGCACAATACGTGCTCGGCGTCACTGGGGCTCGGGAGCGCACTCAATCCCGATCCGATCCTGGCGGCGCTCGAGGATGAGTACCCGGTGCTCGCGGAGCAGGGAGCCGATGGCTTTCTGCGGATCCCGTTCCAGTCGAACGCCATCGCCGGAATCCTGACTCAGCTCGATGCACATCGGCTGTCGATGGAGAAGGCCACGGCGCCGTTGCGCGCGGCGGCCGATCAGCTTCGCCGGGCTCGCGCACTCCTCGAAAGCGGCAACGCCAGGGAAGCGTCGGCACTGCTCGACGCCGCGGCGCGTGAGGCGCCGAACTCGGCCGTGGTGGAGGCCACCGGCACGACTGCGCGCGAGCAGTTGTTCCGGCTCACCGAAAACGACACGCGCATCGAGGCGCTGACGGCCGCCGCCCGCAGCGCCCGTGCATCGGAGAACTGGAATGGCATGCTCGAGATCGCCGGGAAGCTCCGCGCCATTGACGGCGGAGCGACGAAGGCCGACCGGCTGATCGAAGAATCGACACGGGGCATCGAACGCATCGCCGCCGGACGAAGACAGGCGCTGCAACTCGCCCTCGAGCAGGGACGTACCGCCGTGGCGCGCAGCCTGTTCGACGAAGCGGAACGGCACGTGCAGCGCGCCGCGGGGTTCGCGACGGAAATCGGGACCGCGGACGCGACGGCGCAGGTCACGTCGCTCCAGGCGTCGATTGGCGCTGCTCGACTCTGGGCCAACGAACTCGCTGATGCCACGGCCTTGTTCCGCGCCGGACTTCGGCAGGATGCCATCGCCCAGCTCCAGCGGTTTCACGAGCGTGAGCCTGCCGTGGCCGGAGTCACGGAGGCGATCCGTCGATTCGTCGCTGACACGGAACGGCTCGCCGAGCTCGAGCGCCGCCAGGCGGAGGCCGCTGCCAGCCTGACGTCCGCCCGCGAAGCGCTGGCGGCCGGCGACTGGGCACGGGCGCAGAACGACGCCCAGACGGCGGCGAACCTCGATCCGTCCGAAGAGGCCCCGTACGAACTGGTCGTCATGGCCCGCGTCCGGGGCCGCCAGGCGGCCAACGTTCAGGCGAGACGGGCCGAGGCCCGGCTGGCCCTGAAGGATGCCCAGGCGCTGCTCGACGCCGGGCAACCGACCCGCGCCGCTCTTCGCGCAGAGGTCGCGATACTCGACGACGAAGCCTCGGCGGCCGGCTCGGCGCTGGTCGCTGCGGCGTTGCACCGCGAGAGCGAGCAGCGTCTCGACAATCTTCGCACCCGGGCCGCCAGAGAGCAGCGGAGGCACGTCGAGTCGCAGTTGCGGGAGGCTCGGAGCGCGTTCGGCAAGCGGGAATGGCCGCAAGCAGCCATCGCGTGCGAAGCAGCGCTTGCCGCAGACCAGGACCTGCAGGAGGCCCGGGACATCTTCTGCCACGCGCTGCGGCGCGCGGCCGCGGGCACGATCGAAGGGCTCCCGGAGGCGAACACCGGGGTTGCACCCGACGAGGACCTCGAGATCGACCGCGATCGAACGGTGGTCTCGGGCCGCGCACCCGGGTCGAAGACGGGGGCGCTCCCCCGCAGCGTCGGATCAGCGGTAGATACGCTCCGCACGGTGTGGCGCAAGGCGCGGGGTCAGGCGGTAGACCGTTCCTAGCTGGCGGACGGATGGCCGGAGGGAATTCGGCCACCATCGATTCCTCGGAGCCGCGTCGGTATCGTAGGACGATGCGGGGCGTCGGAAGCACGAGAAAGCCCATGTCACGACTGGTCGTGTTCAAGGACGACTGCGTTCTCAAGAACATCGAGCTCGGCCTGCATGACATCGTCATCGGCCGAGGTCGCGAGAGCGACGTCGTACTCGACGATCTGGACCGAACGGTGTCCCGGGCACACTGCGAAGTGCGGCCGGAGGACGGCGGCTACGTCATCGTCGATGTCGGAAGTCAAAACGGCGTGTGGAATGGGACCCAGCGGGTGACGCATTCCGAAATGGTGCCCGGCGTGTCCTTCGCCGTCGGAGCCTTTGTGCTGCGCCATGAGGAAGACGAGTGGGATCGCCGGGCTGATGATCGGCCGGAGAGCCATCGGGGCCTCCCGGAAGCGGCGGCCTTCCTCCCGTCCCCCGCGGATGCGCGGGCGCCGGGAGATCGCAGGTCCGTCTCTGGGACCGTCGGCATCGCTGCGAGCGGACCTGCCGAAACGATTCGATTGACCGGCCAGCCGGACTATCGCCTTCCGCCAGCGCATTCCCCGCAACCGCCGGCTCTTGGCCTTGGCGCACGTGTGCTGGGCACCATCGCGACGCGACCCCAGGCTGCGACGGCCGCCGCGGGCGCGGCCCTCGTGGTCCTCGCGCTGGCGCTCGCATGGGCCGTATGGCCGCGCTCGACGGCACCGGCGCCAACCGGAGCGCACGAGTCTCCCCCGCCGACGGTGCGTGAGGCGAATCTGCTCGACGAGGCGCGCGTGCTGTTCGAACGCGGCTCGCTCGACCAAGCCCGGTCGGCGGTCCGGAAGGCCTTGGACGCGAAACCCGGCAATGCCGAAGCCGTCGCGCTCGGGGCGCGAATCGACACAGCGATCCGTAATGCGGCGGCTGCGTCGTCGATCCCGCCGCCGGCCGCGCCCGCAGCCCTGCCACGGAAGGCGACGAGCCCTGGAAGCGCCGCGCCGGTCGAGCCCTCGCCGTGGCCGCTGCTGGCGGCGCTGCCAAACGAAACGCCCGCGGCTCTGCGCGAGCGATCGCGGCTGATGTTCGACCGCGTCACGGCGGCAGGAGGGCTCGTGTCGTCGGGGCGCGTTGCCGAGGCACTCACGGCCATCTCCGGCATCACCGCAGAAGCGCCGGACTATCCGGGACTCTCGGACCTTGCGGCAGAGGCGCGGAAGGGACTCGCGGCACAGGCCGTGCAGGCCGTCGACGCGGGAGTTGCGCTCGAGGATCGTGGCGCGTTGCGCGACGCGTTGGCGCAGTTCGAGCACGCGAAGCAGCTGGATCCATCCTTGCCATCTGTTGACGCGAGGATCCGCGGACTTCAGGACCGGATGCTCGCCGAAGGGCGGCAAGCCTATCTCGATGCCAAGCAGTACGATTTCACGGGTGACAAGGCCAAAGCGACCGCGCTGTACGAGCGCGTCGTGGCCCTGCTGCCTCCTGACGATCCCAAGTGCGTTCTGGCCAGGGACCGGCTGAAAGCCCTGGCCGGGGGGCGCCTGTGAATTGTCGTGATGACTGACGGGAGCACACCGGTGAAGGCTCCGACCGCCATTGGTCGCTACACGATCGTCGAACGCGTCGGCCGGGGAGGCATGGGCGTCCTCTATCGAGGGCACGACCCGGACCTCGAGCGTGACGTGGCGATCAAGGTCATGTCCGCGGATCTATCCGGCAATGCCGACGCGCAGGTTCGATTCTCGAGGGAGGCGAAGGCGGCTGCGCGGTTGCAGCATCGCAACATTGTCACGGTGTACGAATTCGGCGACGCCGACGGCAGCCCGTACATCGCGATGGAATTTCTGAACGGACAGAGCCTTGCGTCCCGGATGCGATCGGATCCGCCACTCTCTCCCGACACCATCCTGGACATCGTCGTCCAGTTGTGCACCGGGTTGCACCACGCGCACTCGGCCGGCGTCGTGCACCGCGACGTCAAGCCGGCCAACGTCTGGATTCAGCCGGACGGCACGGTGAAACTGCTCGACTTCGGCATCGCCCGCCTGGCGAGTTCGTCGACAACCAAGGGCAAGGACTCTCACGGCAGCGTGTCGTACATGGCCCCCGAGCGGTTCGGGTCGGGCCCGGTGGACGCGCGGGCGGACATCTTCGCCGTCGGAGTCGTTCTGTACGAACTGCTGGCGGGCAAGAAGCCCTTCGAAGGCGATAGCCCGACCGTGATCGCGCACAAGATTCTCCAGGAAGAGCCCCCTCCGCTCGCCGTCGTTGCGCCGCAGGTGCCCACGGCGCTCGTCGTGATCGTCGACAAGGCGCTCAGGAAGGCGCCCGACGACCGCTACGCCACAGCCGGAGACATGGCGGCTGACGTCGAACTGAGCCGGCGTCCCCCGCCGCCGCCCCCCGTGACCACCGTTCAAAAGGAAGCGGAATCGTCGACGGTGGTCGACCGTTTCAGGCCTGGGGAGCCCGTTCGAGACGTGGAAGAGGAAGCGACTGGTCTCGATCGGTGGCGGAGCTGGCTGACGACAACCCGAGGTGGTCGCGCGACGATCGCAGTAGCCGCCGGCGTGGTAATCGTGGCCGTCACCCTGCTCGCCGTCCGTCCGTGGTCGGCGCCGGCGCGGTCCGCGCGCGACGAGGCTGTCGTCGTCGGCAAGCCCTCGAGCCCCCAGCCGCCGCCGCCCCGTCCTCCGGTTGAACCGCCCGCCACGGCCACGATCACACTCGAATCGGTTCCGCCTGGCGCCGCAGTGTCAGTCGACGGCACGCCCATCACCGCTGTGACGCCGACCTCCATCACGGTCAAACGCGATGCGGCGACCAAGCTCCGGGTGTCGAAGACCGGCTTCGCCGCCCTCGACACCACCGTAACGGCCGAGGCGATCGCGGCTGGGAAGATCGTCCTGAGGCTGGAGCCCACCCGGCAGGACCCGGTGACGATCTCGGCATCCGGGCCATATCCGTTCGAGATCCTCGAGGGCACACGGCTGCTCTCGCCGGCCGCCGACACACACGAACTGAAACTGGTCGGCCGGCACACGCTTCGCGTCAGGGCGCCCGCGGTGTTTCTCGACCAGTACGTCAACATCGACCCGGCGGGCCGCCAGCAGGTGACCTACAAAGCTCCCGAGACGGGAACGATGAAGATCTACACGGGTGATGCGCTGGGACAGTGCCGCGCGATCGTTGGGACGACGGACCTCGACCTCGGGCCGTGGAATCCGCTCCTCCTCGTACCGAACACCTACAAGGTCCGCCTTGAATGCCCGGACGGCAAGTTGCGTCAGCAGAACCATACTGTTCAAGCCGGTGAACTCACGCAGGTCAAATTCCAATGAGAACGCGAACCGCCGTCCTGCTGGTCTTCATGTTGTTGGCGGCAGGCCTTGTGAGCTCGGCGACACGGGCGTCCGCCCAGACAGCCGAAGAGCAGGCCCGCCGCCGATTCGCGACGGGTCGGGATTCCCTTCAGAACCGTCGGTACCAGGAAGCACTGAGGGACTTCAGGGCCGTCGCAGACGACTACAAGGACACGTCGGTCGCCGACGACGCTCTCCTCGAAATCGCGAGGTACGAGCTCGAAGTCGGGAACAGTCTGCAGCGCTCGCAAGAGGCCCTTGATCGGCTGCTCAAAGAGCACAAAGACAGCGACTCCGCGCCAATGGCGCATCTTCTCGTGGGCCGGGTCGCCATGGCGAGGGGACGGACGCAGGCCGACATCGACGCGGCTATCGGCAGCTTTTCGAGAGTCGAGGGCCTGTTTCCACGCAGCGATGCCGTACCGGAGGCACTGTATTACAAAGGCGAGGTCTTCCGGCTCGTCGACCGGCACACGGAGGCAATCCCGCACTACCGCGACGTGACCCTCAGATACCCTCGCACGCTTTGGGCCGCCAGAGCGCACATCGGGCTGAGCCTGACCCTGGCGAGAACCGGTAACGCCCTCGCCGCCATCGACGAACTGCAGCGCGTGCGTCTCCGGTTTCCGGACTCGCCGGAGGCCGACAGAGCCGAACGCCTGCTGACAATTCTCTATCGCTTGTACGTCCTCCCGACCACCGGGGTCGCTCCCTATCAGTGGTCGACCAAGACCTTGGCAGGGCCCGCAGGCCGCCTCAGAGACATCCTGAACCTGACCATGTCACCCGGCGACGACCTGGCAGCCACCAACGATCTCGGCACCCTCGTCTTCGAGGCCGGCAAGACAGCGCCGACCATGGTCCGCCACGCTCCTGCCTACAGCGCCTACTACTCCCGTCTGGGACGTCTGGTCATCGCCGGAAAGGGCGTGCTCCGCGTCGACCCGTCGACCGCCATCCCGCTCGCAGCACCCCAGGTTGCCAAACCACCGCGTCCGCTCGGAGAACTGCGCGCGGCGGTTGGGCTCTCGAACGGTGACGTGCTCGTCTCGGACGGGGACACGAAGTCGGTCCTGCAGTTCTCCGAATCCGGCAAGTACATCGGGGAGTTCTCCAAGACCGACGCGAGCCGGCTCGTCGTCAACCAGCTCGACCACGTCGCCATGCTCGACCGCGAATCCGTGTGGGTCACCATCGTCGATCGGGACCGGAAGACGCTGCTGCACGTCGGTCCCAGAGGCCAGGGGTTCGAGTTCAAGAACCCCGTCGACATCGCCTTCGACGCCTTTGGACACCTCTACGTGCTCGACCGGGGGAGCTTCACCGTCTGGGTGTTCACGCCAGACGGGAAACTGCGCACCCAGTTCACGCTGGCGGAGAAGGCTCCGGGCGCATTTGCGCGCGCCCGCACGCTGACGCTCGACTCCGCGGGGCGCCTGTTCATCTTCGACGAGCGGGCTGAAGCGGTGCGGATCTACAGATGAGGACACTGATGAACGGCCGCCTTGTTGATCGGCGCGACGCAACTCCGGGACCGTCCGCGCCGGCATGTTGGATGATCGGCGTGCTGCTGCTCGTCGTGGCGCCGGCGATGCCGCCGGTGCGAGCACAGACCGTACCCGCCGGCGGACAAGCGTCGTCCCAGACCGACGCGCTTGCCGAAGCCAGAAAGCTCTACGAGCTGCAGGAGTTCGACCGGGCGTTGCCGGCCCTTGATGCGATTGTGTCGCGCCTGGAAGCGGACACCGGGCTCAAGCCGTCGGATGTCCCCGTGCTCGTCACGGCACTGGAACTGCGGGCGCTGGCGCGGCTGAAGGTCCGGCTGGACTGGGAAGGTGCCACCGCCGACTTCAAGGCGCTCCTCGCCCGCGATCCCCGCCACACACTGGCGGCCACCATGTCGCCGAAGATTCTGGCCAAGTTCGAAGAGGCCAAGCGGGCGACGGTCGGCACGGTCATCATCACCGTGCTGCCAAAGGGGGCCGAGACGGAGATTGACGGGCAGCCAGTCGTCCTCACGCCGGATCCGGTGCCCCTGGCTGCCGGCACGCATTCGATTAGGGTCTGGCGGCCTGGCTACGCTCCCGTGAAGAAGGAGTTCCAGGTGCTGGCCTCGACGACGGGCCAGGCCGTCGATGTGACGCTTCCGCGGACGTCCGCGATCCTTCGGGTCGTCACGAGCCCTCCTGACGTCGAGGTCTGGGTGGACAACGTGCTCTCGGGCGCGACGAAGCCGGGTCCGATTCCTCCCGAGTACAGCAGAGAATTCCCCGATCCGCTGCTGCCGCCGAACAACACCGTGGGAATCCTCGCCATCGAGGGCATCTCCCCCGGATTGCACCCCATCGAATTCCGGAAGAACTGCTATGCCGTCGGCAGGACGGAGGTGCCTATCGGCGAGCCCCGTGACTACGGGATCGCTCCCCGCGTCATGGCTCCTGCCGTCGCCAGCGTTCGCGTCGATGCCGACACGGGCGGTCTGTCGGTGTACCTGGACAACGAACCAAAGGGCGTGCTCCCGATCGTGCTCGATCAAGTCTGCGAAGGCCCCCACACGCTCGAGGTCCGATCGAACTCCGGACGGTTCGTGAAGCGGCTGAAGCTCGCAGCCGGGGACACGGTGAACATCACGGCCAACCTCCGGCCCTACTATGCCGTGCTGACCGCCACGGGCGGCGACTCCGGCGTCCGCGGAAGCATAGACCCGCGGACCCGCGTGGAACAACTGCTGGGGGAGATCGGGTCTGTCGGCCTGTTCGTGGAGGCCAAGGCTGTTGTTCAACAGCACCTCGGCCGGCTGCAACTCGACGAGGGGTGGCTCGATTTCGATCTCAATCTCAACCCCGTGCCCGCGGGCGGCGCGGCGGCCAAGTACGCGCCGCCAGCACGGATTCTCCTGTCGACGCAACTCAGCGCCGCACTCGGCGTCCAGGGCGTCGCTACCGTGACGCGCGTGCCCGATGGCTCGCCCGATAAGATCTACGTGTCGCTGCTGGCCGCCGGGAGCAGCAGACCAGATGTGCTCGAGGTCGATCTCAACGACCAGGACTCCCTCCGGGACGTGCGCGATCAGCTGACGTACGTGCCCGCGCTGACGAAGCCGTCAGTGGCCATGTTGGTCATCGACGTGCTCGACCGCGAGGGCGCCGTGGTGGCGGGCGTGGACGCCGGAGGTGCCGCCGCCTCCGCGGGACTCGCCGTTGGGGACATCATCGTCCGCGCGAACCAGCAGCCGGTCAAGAACGGCACGGAGTTCGTGCAGCTGGTCACAGCGAGCCGGGACGGACAGACACTTTCGCTGGAGGTCACTCGCGGAAGCGAGACCAAGGCGATCCAGCTCCCGGTGACCATGACGCCGCGCATGGTGTCGCCCCACGATCGCACGGTCCTCTTCAACAAGCTGCTGCTCGACTATCGAATGAAAGGCATTCGCGCGCAGTCTCCCCTCGAGCGAGCGACGGCACTGCTGAACGTCGGTGTGGCGTTCCTCGCGCTGGAGAACATCGACGAGGCGCGTCGGGCACTGGAGCAAGTGAAGTTCCAGCCGGGTCCCGGGATCTCGGCGGCGACGGTTCAGTACCTCCTGGGGATGTGCGCGGAGAAATCCGGGGAGTACGCGGAAGCCGAGCGGCTCTGGAAGGCCGCTGCTCAGTCCCCAGGGAGCCTCCTCACCGAAGATGGCCCCCTCATCAAGGATCTTGCCGAGGAGGCGATGAAACGTTTGCAGGGAGGAGGCCGGCGAAACCAGGATGCCCCAGATGTCCGCTGAGAGACACCGCCGGCGAAGAGCGCAAGGCGGAGACCTCGGCCGCCCGGCGCGACGTCTATGCGCGTTCACCCCGGAACACGAGCGTCACGACGTCCCCGAGCGTAATGGTATCGTGGTCGCGCAGCGGCACCTCCTGGTCCTGGAGTATGCGCTGTCCGTTGACGGCCGTGCCGTTGGCGCTGTGGTCGATGACGACGAACTGCGATCCGTGCTGGAGAATCTTGCAATGCCGCCGCGAGAGACTCCGCCGGCTGTCGGGAATCGGCAGGTCGGCCCCGCCGCCCTCACGGCCGACCGTCACCTGCGCCGAAGCCAGCGGGAAGACGAGGCCGATGTCCGGTCCCTCGACGATCTCCAGGTGCGCACAGGCAGGCCGGTCTTTCCGAGTGCCTGCTGAGGCTTTCGGGCCTGCGGAGCGCTTCCGGGGCGTGCGCCGACGGCCGTACTGTCCAGGCCAGACGACCCGGGGAACGACGAACCACGCGAACGCGATGATCGCCGCGCAGAGCCCGAGGATCATCAGCCGCCGCGCTGCCGGTGCGGCCCCTTGCACTGCGCCGGCTCGACGGCCGTTGAAGGCCTCGAGTTCGTGACCGGCGATGACCGCTTCATACACCGGCGTCAGCGGCGGCGGAACATACGCCAGCGCGTCCTGCGGAATGGAGCGCCCGCCGATTCTCACCTCCAGCGGGATGACCGACGTGAGCTGATTCTTGTCGACCCCGATCGGGCCGATCGTAAGCTGGACGCGGCTGAAGAGCTGCTTCTGCACCACCTCCAGTACGCGCGCGAGCCCTGCGTCGTCCTCCGCCGTCCGGTAGTTCCCGGCGTTCGGCCATGCGAGCGCCTTCAACGCGACCTCGTCGAATCCGGTGTCGCCGGGTGCCCCGAACCCGATCGTGATGATCTCGACGCGCCGGGCTTCCGCGTCCTGCCGCACTCGACCCAGCCCATCGGAGCCGATCAGCCCCGGGTCGTCTCCCTGTTCGGGATACACCTCGTTCTTGCCGTCGGTAAAGACGAACAGCCGCGCCTCGTTGCCTTCGTCCTTGTAGCGCTTCAGCACAGGCAACGCCGCGTCGATCGCCGAGAACAGGGCGGTGTTGTTCTTCGGAAGCGGCCTCGGCAGCGTCGCGAGCTGGGTGAGCACCTCCTCCTTGGTCGCCGCGAATCTGGCAGACTGCACCGGCGGCAGCACGTTCTTGCTCTCGAAGGGGACAATCGCCCAGCGGCTGACGCCAGGCGCGTAGTGGCGTTCTACGAATCCGCGCAGCACGCGGACGGCCGCGTCGAACCGGCTCTCGCCCGGCCGCACCGGGTAGTTCATGCTGCCGCTGACGTCGAAGAGCATCATCGAGTAGATCGGCCGCTCGGCAGCCTTCGCCGCGCCTGGCGTGACGAGGGGCGCGGCATAGAACACCGGGACCGGGCGCTTCGCGTTCAGGTCGATGACCTCATAGGCGTCCCGCTGGTGCGGCAGGTCCTGCGGGCTGCCGGAGGCGTCGACCGCGTCTATCAGAATCCGGAAACACGGCTGATCGCCGCACCGCACGAGCCTGGGCTTGTCGGCAAACGACAGCTTCGCGACCTGGGCATGGACGGCCGACGGCCACGCGCTCAGCCCGACGAGCAGCAGGGCGGCCGCGCGCGTCATCGCGCCACGCTCGCCTTCTTTGCTGCGCCGGCTCCCTTGCGGCGCTGGGCCTTGGTCAGGAAGAAGCGGAAGACGGTCTGTCCCATGCGGATGTCGTCGCCGTGGCGAAGCTCGCGGGTGTCCCCGATCTCCGTCGCCCCGATCGTGAGTGGCGCGTCGACGCGTCCGTCGTTCCCGATGTTCTCCGGATGCGGCTGCACGTAGAACCGCTTGTTGCGCTCGAAGAGAATCGCGTGCCGCGGCGCCATCGTGGCGTCCGGCATGAAGACGTGAACGTTCCGCGCGTAGAGGGTCGTGGCCATTCCCGCCCCTTCGTTCCCGATGATCAGGCGGTCGCCGTCCTGCACCGGCCATTGCTGCTGCTGGCGGCCGTACTTGTCCTGCGTCAGGGGATCGCCGCTCCGGACGAACTGGAGCACACCGTCGCGGGCGAGCACCGGGGCCAGCGCGACACCCAGCGAAATCCCCATGCCGACCAGGATGAACGCGAGCGCGGCAAAGACTTCGTGCACGTGGGCCGTGTACTGGAACACCATGCCGCCCGCCGTCCCTCCCAGAATGCCGCCGAGGGCGGCATGGACGGCTCTGGCCGGGTTGACGGCGTACCAGCGCAACCCGGCGGCCAGGCCGATCAGGCAGCCGGCAATGGCCCACAGCGCGGTTCGGGCGGCCGTGTCCAGCGCGCCGCCCAGACCGGCGGCGACGACGTTCAGCTGGATCGGCATGTACAGAAGTCCGCTGAGCGCGCCGGCCACGGTGCCGAGCAGCAGCCCCGCCACGAGCCATCGGGCGACGACGCGATCGGCACTCCGTGCGTCCGCGAACCCCACCGTCATGCCGCCGATGAGCGCCCCCATGATCGTCGTCCAGAGCGTCAACAGAAGCGGCGTCGCCTCCTGCCTCAGCGTCAGGTAGTCGGCCGTCCACGTCGTCGTTGCCCAGCAGCACAGACCCGCGATGCCTCCGACGAGCATCATGAAATACACCGTGTCGTGGACAGCCTGCGGTGCCGGTTCGTTGGCAGCGACCGGCGGGGCGGGTCGAGATTCGGGAGGTAGAATCGGGCGCGGCGGCGGTTCGGGATCGTCGCGCAGTGACGAGAGCGTGCCATCGCCGAGACGAACCTGCCCGGCCGGCAGCTCAACGATTTCGCGAAGCGCATGCAGGGCGTCGTCAGCCGACGCGAACCTGAGATCAGAGTCTTTCGCCATCAGCCGCGCGACGAACTGGGAAACCGGGGCCGGGATGTCCGTTCGCCGCACGTGCAGGGGCGGCGCCACTTTCGATGGGTCCGCCGTCCAGCCGAGCCATTTGTCGGCGAGCGCCTCGACCAACTTCAGCTCCGGAAACGCCGCCTGAAATTCCACGGTGCCCAGCAGCGCCTCGTACGCAACCATCCCGACCGAGTAGAGGTCGGATCGGACCGTGGCCGCCTGGCCGTTCAGGCACTCGGGCGCGATGAAGGCGATCGTGGCCGGCCGAAGGGTCGCTACCGACTCGACCTCCGCCATTGACAGCCGGGCATCGGCGAGTTTGGCTCCGCCGGTGCCGTCGAGGAAGATGTTCGAGGGCCTGACGGCGCGGTGTAGTCTCCAGGCGTCGTGGATCGCCTTCAGGGCGGAGAGGACATCCTCCGTGATCCTGATCACCTGCTGAAGCGGCACTGGGCCTGCACTCACGGCGCGGCGCAGGGTGCCGTTCGGAAGGTACTCCATCTCGAGAACGGGCCGGCCGTCGACGACCTCTGCGCCGTAGAGCGTGACGAGACGATCCGAACCCAGGGCGGACATGTCCGCGATGTCCCGGCGGATCCGTTCGAGTCCCGGATCGTTGGCGGGAACGTGCCGGCTCAACTGCTTGAGGACAACCATTCGGCCAGAGCCGGCACGCCTGGCCAGACAGACCGTCCCGCCACTTCCGGCACCGAGTTCTTGGAGGATCTCGAACGGACCAATGGACACAACGACTCCAGTTTCCCGAAGGCGCGACCCCAACACACCGACGGCGCCTCAGTGCGCCGAGGGGCTGGATGCGAGTCCGCGCCTAACGGGACTCCCCTTCCACGCTGGCCCCCCAGAGGTCGCTCGTCAGCCGGACGCGGTCAGTGTAGCCCTTCTGGGCCACCTCGTCCCAGAAGGTCGGCCGGTTGCCGGTCCGCTCGAGCTGGCCGATAACGCGCCCATCGGGCCCTTTCCCCTTGAAGGCGAACGCGTAGATGCTCTTCACGTCGTACCCGCCACGCTCGTTCAGGCCGTGGACCTCGGCGATGTCGAGAATCCGCCGCGAGCCATCATGAAACCGCCCGACCTGCACGACGATGTCGATCGCCGACGCCACCTGGCTTCGCAGCGCCACGAGCGGAATCTCGATGCCCGACATGAGCGCCATCGTCTCGAGGCGGTTCAGCGCGTCCGCCGGGGCGTTCGCGTGCAGAGTGGTCATCGAGCCACCGTGCCCGGAGGTCATCGCCTGAATCAGGTCGATCGCTTCACCACCACGGCATTCGCCCACAACCACGCGGTCGGGCCGCATGCGCAGCGACGAGTGGAAGAGATCCCGGATGGAGACGGCGCCCTTTCCGTAGCGGTCGGGCGGCCGCGCCTCGAAGTAGAGGACGTGATCTGCCTTCAGGTCCAGTTCACTCGTGTCCTCGAGCACCAGGATCCGCTGGCCGGGCGGGATGAGGCCCGACAGGACGTTGAGGAGGCTCGTCTTGCCGGTGCCGGTGCCCCCAGACACGATCATGTTCTTTTCGATCAGGACGCAAATCTCGACGAACTCCCGAGCTTCCTCTGTGATCGAGCCGTACTGGACCAGCGCGTCCAGAGTCATGCGCGACTTTTGGAACTTGCGGATGGCCACGCAAATCCCCTGCCTGCTGGTGGGCGGCAGCACGACGTGCACACGAGAGCCGTCCGGAAGCCGCGCGTCGAACCGGGACGTGTCCGACGAGATGCGCTTGCCGACGTACTGGGCCAGGTTTCTTGCCGCCGCGAGCAGGTGAGCCTCAGACGCGAAATGGAGATCGGTTCGAGAGATCTTCCCCCCCCGCTCGACGCGGATGTCCCTTGCTCCGTTGATCATGATCTCGGAGACGGACGGGTCATCAAGCAGAGAAACCACGGGCGACAGCAGGAAACGCAGACTGGCCTTCTGGAGGGCCAGGGGATCCGCATCGTCGGCGAGTGGTGGCATCACGCCGCTTGGCTCGCTCACTTCGAACCCAGTGCTGCCATCCGGGCAGCGGCATACCGGTACGCGGGGGAGCGGGGATCGATCGGCTGGCGGAACCCGAGGACCTCGCGGTACGCCTCGTAGGCGGAGCGTCGATCCCCGCGTCGTTCGTGGACGACGGCCGTGTCCAGCAACGCCAGCAGGCGGTCCGTGTCGGCCGCCGGCAGCTTCAGCGCCGCAGAAAACCGGCGCTCCTGGGCGCTGATCTCGATCAGCCCGGCCGGCTTCGCGGCGGTCGCCTTGAGCGCGCCGAACACGACAAATGCCACCAAGATCAGCACGAGGTAGGCCCGCAGCCACATGGGCATGCGGGTCCAGGGATTGCCGGCCGCCACTGCGTTCGGCGGCGCGGCCTTCTTCGCGGGTGTCGACGGCGCCGGGCCCGCAGGGACGCGAGCCGGGGGCAGGATGACGGGCGGGCGCGTCTGGCTGCGCGCCGGCCCGGGACGCACCATCGCTGGCGCCGGCGCAGCGGCGACGCGGACTTCCGGGACGGCCGGCTGGCGCGGAACGGGGATCTCATCGGCCGGCATCACCCGCACCCGAATCAGGTGGGCGACGCCCACCGCGATCGTGTCGCCGTCGGCCAGCGGCGACTCGACGACGGGCTTCCCGTTGACCAGCGTCCCGTTGGGGCTGAGGTTCTTCAGCACGACCCCGTGTTCGCCCGCCGTCACCTTCGCGTGCTCCGACGACACGAACTGGTCGCCGGTCAACACGAGGTCGGCGTGCGGGTCGCGGCCGATCGAGACGGTGCCGCCCGTCACCGGAATGGACAACCCGGAACACGGCCCCTTGGTGACCACGAGCTGGAGGATGGTGTCGCTCACCGTGCGCTCCTAGAGGGACGAAAGACCCGAGAGTTTGGGGATGAACGGGCCCAGGATCAGCAGCACGTTGGCAAGCATGATCATGGTATTCGGAAGCGCCATCTTCGGCCCGGCCTCCTTGGAGAGGCGCTCCGCGCGCTGGATCCGGGACTTCCGGATGGCCAGCGCCTGCTTCTTGAGCGTCTCCGCCATCGGCGTGCCAAGCCCGTCCGCCACGTCGAG
>Ga0315290_10001558_pt1 | contig 15740 bp, 14 predicted proteins | sample YL17G12_0_MG_FD_203627 | JGI IMG/M metagenome (GOLD analysis project Ga0315290, IMG submission 203627) | Sediment microbial communities from Yellowstone Lake, YNP, Wyoming, USA - YL17G12_0 | ecosystem: Environmental > Aquatic > Freshwater > Lake > Sediment | place: USA: Wyoming | collected... | reverse complement strand
CGCGGGCGACCACTCCCGCAAGTGGGAGAGGTGATGAATGCCTTGTCACATTGCTGTCACAACGCATCGGCAAACTGCCGGCCAGTTACGGCACCTGCGGGTTCCGTTCACGCTCACCTGAAGAGGGCTAACTCCATGAAATTGTGGCAGAAAGTTGCGATACCGGCGCTCCTGGTCGGCGTCATGGCGGCAGGCGTGCCGGAGCGCGCTCACGCGCAGGCGGCCGTGAAGATGGACGGTTCCAGCACCGTCTTCCCGATCGCGGAAGCGATGGCCGAAGAATTTCAGATCCAGAAGCGCGGCAAGGTCCGCGTGACGGTGGGCGTGTCCGGCACCGGCGGTGGCTTCAAGAAGTTCTGCCGCGGCGAGACGGACGTCTCGAACGCCTCGCGCCCGATCACCGCCGAGGAGATGGAAATCTGCCGCAAGGCCGGCATCAAGTACATGGAACTGCCCATTGCATTCGACGCGCTGACGGTCGTCGTCAACCCGCAGAACACCTGGGCCAGGACGCTGACCGTCGCTGAGCTCAAGAAGATGTGGGAGCCGGCCGCGCAGGGCCGCATCAACAACTGGAAGCAGATCCGCTCCAGCTTCCCGAGCGAGAAGCTGATGCTGTTCGGGCCGGGCGCCGATTCCGGCACGTTCGACTATTTCACCGAGGCCGTGAACGGCAAGGCCAAGGCGAGCCGCGGCGACTACACCGCCAGCGAGGACGACAACACGCTGGTGCAGGGCGTCGAGAACAACAAGGGCGCGCTGGGTTATTTCGGGTTTGCCTATTACGCCGCTCACAAGGACAAGATGACGGCCGTGGGCGTGGATGCCGGTAAGGGCCCGGTGGGCCCCAGCCTGGAGAATGTGACAAACGCGACCTACAGCCCGCTCTCGCGCCCGCTGTTCATCTACGTGCGCGACACCGCTGCCGGCCGCCCCGAGATCAAGGAGTTCGTGCAGTTCATGATGAGCCGCGGCGACCTCGTTGCCGAAGTCGGCTACCTACCCCTGCCAAAGCAAGCCTATGCACTGACCCTCAAGCACTTCCAGGACGGCAAGCTTGGCAGCGTGTTCGGCGGCACGGCGAAGATCGGCATCACGATCGACCAGCTGCTGGCGATGGAAGCCAAGCTCTGATCCCAGGCTGACGTAACAGTCGAAATCCGGCCTGCGGCCAAGTACATTGGCCGCAGGCCGATAGCACAATAGGGAAGGGGCCCGGTCCGTCCATGAGTCAAGCCACGTCCCGGCAGCCGCAGGGCGGATTTGCGTCGCGGCTTCGGTATCGCAAGAACCGCGACCGTGCCATCGAGCTGGTCCTGCTCATGGCCGGGCTCGTCGCCGTGTTCACGACGGTCGCGATCGTCGCGATCCTGGTCTACGAGTCGTCGTTTTTCTTCTCGCACGTGTCGATCGGGGATTTCCTGACCGACACGATGTGGACTCCGCTGTTCTCCGATCCGCGCTACGGCATCATGCCGCTCGTTTCGGGTACGTTAACGGTCACTTTCGTTGCGCTGCTGGTCGCGATTCCGCTCGGTACCATCATCGCGATCTATCTTTCCGAGTTCGCGACGCACCGCCTGCGCGAGACGGTGAAACCCATCCTCGAACTGCTCGGCGCGGTGCCGACGGTCGTGTACGGTTATTTCGCCTTGCTGATGGTCACGCCGTTTCTGCAGAAGCTGATTCCCGGCCTGCCCGGTTTCAACATGCTGAGCGCGGGTCTCGTCATCGGCCTGATGATCGTGCCTTACGTGGCGTCCGTCGGCGAGGATGCGATGCGCGCCGTGCCGCGCTACATGCGCGAAGGGTCCTACGCGATGGGCGCCACCCGCCTGCAGACGGCGCTGCGGGTCGTGGTGCCCGGCGCGTTCTCGGGCCTCGCGGCCGCCTACATTCTCGGCATCTCGCGTGCCATCGGCGAGACGATGGTGGTCGCGATCGCGGCGGGAATGCAGCCGACGTTGACGTTCAATCCGACCGAGCCGGCCGCCACGATCACGGCCTACATCGTGCAGGTCAGCCTCGGCGACCTGCCTCACGGCAGCATCGGCTACCAGAGCATCTTCGCGGCGGGCCTCGTCCTGATGCTGATGACGCTGGTCTTCAACGTCATCGGCTTCTTCCTGACCCGCAGATTCCGGGAGGCCTACTGATGGCTGCCACGGCTGAACTGACGCTTGCCGAGATCCGCAAGGGGCTCCACTGGCGCAAGCAGCTGGACAAGGTGTTCGTGATCGTCGGCCTGCTGGTCCTTTTTTCCTGCCTCGGGTTGCTGGCAATGCTGTTCCTCGACCTCGTGCACAACGGGGCCGAGCGTTTCGGTTGGGATTTCTTCGTCAATTTCCCGTCCCGCAAGGCCGAGAGGGCCGGCATCCTCTCGGCCTGGGTCGGCACGACGCTGATCATGTTCGTGACGGCGCTGGTCTCGCTGCCGGTGGGTGTGGCGGCGGCGATCTATCTCGAGGAATACGCCGCCAAGAACTGGCTGACCGGCATCATCGAAATCAATGTCACCAACCTCGCGGGCGTGCCGTCGATCGTGTACGGCCTGCTGGCATTGGGCCTGTTCGTCTACACGTTCGGCTTCGGCCAGAGCGTGCTGTCCGCGGGGCTCACGCTGGCGCTGCTGATCCTGCCGATCGTGATCGTCGCGACGCGGGAGTCCCTGCGCGCAGTGCCCAAAGCCATTCGCGAAGCCGCCTATGGACTCGGTGCCACTCGCTGGGAGGTCACCAAGGACCACGTGTTGCCGTACTCGACCGGCGGCATCCTCACCGGGCTGATCCTCGGCCTGTCGCGCGCGATCGGCGAGACGGCGCCGCTCATCACCATCGGCGCGCTGAGCTTCATCGCCTTCCTGCCACCGTCGCCGGTCAGCGGCGAATTTCCGTTCCTGAATTTCGAGTGGTTGAAGAGCGAGTACACGGCGATGCCCATCCAGATGTTCAACTGGGTGTCGCGGCCGGACCAGGCATTCCAGGCCAATGCCGCGGCGGCGGGCGCAATCCTGCTCGCAATGACCTTGCTCATGAACGCAGTTGCGATCTGGATCCGCTATCGCTTCCGCAAGAAGATCAATTGGTGAGCCCAACACTATGAATATCGTTGCACCGAAACCCGAGACCGCCTCGGTCGCCATCAGCATCGAGGAGCGGCGTCCGCAGCGCGCCAATCCACCGAAGGCGACGGCCGAGAGTCTCGATTTCTGGTACGGCCAGAACCATGCGCTGAAGCACATCAACCTGACCATCCCGGAGCAGCAGGTGACTGCGCTGATCGGGCCGTCGGGTTGCGGCAAGAGCACGTTCCTGCGCTGCTTCAACCGCATGCACGACCTGCAGCCGGACACGCGCTATGGCGGCGCCATCCATCTGCGACCCGACAACGTCAACCTGGTCGGTCCCGAGGTCGATCCGATCGAAGTTCGCATGCGCATCGGCATGGTGTTCCAGAAGGCGAACCCGTTTCCGAAGTCGGTGTTCGAGAACGTGGCCTACGGCCTGCGCTTGCGCGGCATCAGGAACCGCACCGACCTTGCCGAGCGCGTCGAAAAGGCGCTGCGGGGTGCCGCCATCTGGGACGAGGTGAAGGACCGTCTGAACGATTCGGCGCTGGCGCTCTCGGGCGGCCAGATGCAGCGCGTGTGCATCGCGCGCGCACTCGCCACGGACCCGGAGATCCTGCTGTTCGACGAGCCGACGTCGGCGCTCGATCCGATCGCGACAGCCAAGATCGAGGAACTCATTACTGAACTGCGCACTCGTGTCACGATCCTGATCGTCACGCACAACATGCAGCAGGCGGCGCGCGTGTCGGATTTCACCGCGTTCATGTACCTGGGTGAGCTGGTGGAAGTCGACGTGACGTCGAAGATCTTCACCAACCCGGCCAAGAAGGCTACGGAAGACTACATCACGGGCCGTTATGGCTGAGGTCCTTCCGGCCGCCGACCTCGCGCACACGTCGCGGGTCGTCGAGCAGTCGCTCGCGGGTCTGCGCTTGCGGGCCGTGGAGATGGGTGGTCTCGCCATCGACCAGGTGGCCTGCGCCGTCAAGGCGCTGCTCGAGCGTGACGGGCGTCTGGCGGAGGTCGTGCTCTCGCGTGAGGCGCTCGTGAACGACTACGACCGGCTGCTCGATCGGGATAGCCTTAACTTCATCGCGCTCCAGCAGCCGGTAGCAAATGACCTGCGCCTCGCGCGGGCAATTGCGCGCATCGGCCTCGAACTCGAGCGTGTCGGCGACGAGGCGAAGAAGATCGCGCGCTTCGCGCTCCAGGTGTCGCGCGGCGGGGACACCGACCCGGTGACCGCCGTGGCCCGCTACCTGCGCCACATGGCCGGGTTGTCGGTCACCATGCTGCGCAATGCGGTGCGTGCGGCCGACGAATCGGATCCGGTGCTGGCGCGCATGGTGCTCGCTCGCGACAAGGAACTGGACGCGGAGTTCGCGACGGCCCTGCGGCAGCTGATGTCCTTCGTGATGCAGGACCACCAGTTCCTCAAGGCGAGCATCGACACGGTGTTCGCGCTCAAGGGGCTCGAGCGCATCGGCGATCACGCGACCAACGTCGCCGAGCAGGTGCTCTACATGGTGGAGGGCGAGAGCAAGGGGCCATCGACCGGCGGATAGCCGCTACTGCGCGCTGCGCAGCAGCTCGTTGATGCCGACTTTCGAGCGTGTCTGCGCGTCCACCCGCTTCACGATGACCGCGCAGGCGAGGCTGTACTTGCCGTTCGGGGCCGGCAAGGAGCCGGGGACGACGACCGCGCCCGCCGGCACCCGGCCGTAGAGGACCTCGTCCCGCTCGCGATCGTAGATGCGCGTGCTCTGGCCGACGAACACGCCCATCGACAGCACGGCGCCTTCCTCGACGATCACCCCTTCGACCACCTCGGAGCGCGCGCCGATGAAGCAGTTGTCCTCGATGATCGTGGGGCTGGCCTGCAGCGGTTCGAGCACGCCACCGATGCCGACGCCGCCGGAAAGGTGGACGTTGCGACCGATCTGCGCGCACGAACCCACGGTAGCCCAGGTGTCGACCATGGTGCCTTCGCCGACGTAAGCGCCGATGTTCACGTAGCTCGGCATCAGCACGGCGTTGCGGGCTACATAGGCGCCGCGACGCACGACCGCCGGTGGCACGACTCGCACACCATCGGCAGCGAAGCGATCCGCATCGTAGCTCGCGTACTTCAATGCCACTTTGTCGTAGAACTGCGTGTAGCCAGCCTCGATGGGGCGGTTGTCGAACAGGCGGAACGACAGCAGCACGGCCTTCTTGAGCCATTCGTTGACTATCCAGCGTCCGCCGATCTTCTCGGCGACGCGCGTGGCACCGGTGTCGAGCAGGGTGATGGCCTGGTTCACTGCCTCGACGATGTCCGACGGCGCGTTCGCGGGAGTCAGCGCCGTGCGCTCTTCGAACGCTGCGTTGATTTGGGCGGCGAGTCCGGCGTGGACAGCAGTCGGCATTTCGCTGAATCCCTTGGCGGCTGGTTCCAAAGAATAACGTAATCGCGGTGGCAATCCGCGCCGGTCGGTCGGATCCGGTCGGGGAGCGTTCCGGCAAACGCCGTAAACCCGTCCCTGGGGGCTCCGGCCGCGGCGTCCTGCCGCGGACGGTTGCCGGAACGCTCCCCGACCGGATCTTGCGACCGCCGGCGGTTGCGCTCACGCGTCTGCGCAACCGCGTCAGCGCTTCTTGCGCCAGCTTCACCGCAGTCGCGTAGCCGCGGTAGCCTCACGGGCGCCGCCGGGCATCCGTTCCGGAGTGCTTTGGGAAGCCGTCCGCGACAAGGACGTCGCGGCCGGAGCCCCCAGGGAAGGGTTTACGGCGTCTTCCCAAAGCACTCCGGAACGGGTGACCGTGAGCGGCGCCTTGCGTAGCTAGCGCAGCCCAGATGCGAACGCGACGATGCGCCGCGCGGCCTCGACGCAATCATCCACGCTGGCGACCAGCGAGATGCGCACGCGCCCGCGCCCCGGATTGCCCGTGGCCGTGTCGCGAGCGAGATACGAGCCCGGCAAGACCGTCACGTGCTGCCGCTCGAACAGCCCGCGGGCAAACGCTTCGTCATCCGCAACGCGCGGCCAGAGGTAGAACGCGCCCGCCGGAGTCGTAACGTCCATCACGTCCGCCAGCATCGGCACCACCCGTGCGAATTTCTCGCGATAGAGCCGCCGGTTCTCGATCACGTGCGCCTCGTCCGACCATGCCGGAATGCTTGCCAGCTGCGCGTGCACCGGCACCGCGCAACCGTGATAGGTGCGATAGAGACGGAAGCCTGCGAGAAAGCGCGGATCACCCGCGACGAAACCCGACCGCAGACCCGGAACGCTGGAGCGCTTCGACAGGCTGTGAAAAACGACGCAACGTTCGAACCTTGTATTTCCCATCGCGTGGGCCACCTGCAACAGACCCGGCGGCGGGGCGTGCTCGTCGAGATAGATCTCCGAGTAGCATTCGTCCGACGCGAGCATGAAGCCGTGCAGCTGCGACAGTTCGAGTGCGCGGCGCAGATACGATTCCGGCATCACCGCGCCCGTTGGATTGCCCGGGCTGCAGAGGAACAGGACCTGGCATCGTTGCCACGTCCGTTGCTCGACGGAGTCGAGATCTGGCAAATAACCATTTGATTTATCGCAGTTTATAAAGTTAGGCTCCGCCCCGGCCAGGAGTGCCGCGCCCTCGTAGATCTGGTAGAAAGGATTGGGCATCAGGACCAGCGGAGGCGCCGACTGCGGGCCGGTCGCATCGACCGCTGCCTGCACGAAGGCGAACAGCGCCTCGCGCGTTCCGTTCACTGGCAGCACCATGTCCTCGGCACTTACCGACGAGGATGGCAAGCCGAATCGTCGCTCCAGCCAGCGAGCGATGGCGGTGCGCAATTCCGGCAGGCCAATGGCAAGCGGGTAGCTGCCCAAGGTATGCAGCGCTTTGGTGAGTGCCTCGCCGATGAACACGGGCGGCGCGTGCCTGGGCTCCCCGATCTGAAGCGGAATGTGGGTCAACCCGGCGGGCGGCTGCGCGTCTGCGAGCAGCGTCCGCAAGCGCTCGAACGGATAGGGCTGCAGCAGCGCAAGGCGAGGGTTCACTGGCGGCGGCTCGCTCAGGCGGGGCGCGCCGACGGCAGCTCGCGGCGATCGAGCACCTGCGCCAACTGCTCCTGCAGCCTGCGTCTGGCATCCTCACTCAAGGGGCGCCCCTGCTCGTCCGTCACGTAGAACACATCCTCGGCTCGCTCACCGATGGTCATGATCTTGGCCGTCACCACGTCGATGCGCTCGGCCTGGAACACGCGTCCGACCTCCGACAACAGGCCGGGACGGTCGCCCGCGATGATCTCGAGGATCGTGCGCGGATGCACGGCATCGTCCGTGAACGTGATCTGCGTCGGCGTGGTAAACATCCGCGCCTGGCGCGGTGCGCGGCGGGTGACCACCGGCAACTGGGCCTCCGTGCTCTGCAGGACGCGCCACAGCTGCTGCTCGATCTGTTGCGCGCGGTGGCGATCCCCGATGGTCGTGCCGGTGTCCTCGAGCACCAGGTACGTGTCGAGGCCGAGTCCGCCGTCGAGCGGGGTGATGCGCGCGTCCACGATGTTGAGTCCCATCTGGTCGAGCGTCGCCGTGGTGCGCGCGAAATTCTGCTGGCGGTGCGGGCCGTACGTCAGCACCGCATTGCCGCCGCGCTCCGGGATGTCCCGCACCGCAACCAGCGGCGACTGGTCGGCCGGGTCCCGCTCGGCGAGCAGCTTGGTGTGCCAGGACACCTCGGCCGGCGTGTGACGCAGGAAATAGAGCTCGTTGAAGCGTGCCCACACCTCGGCGGCGCGCTCCGCAGTGACTTTTTCGCGCGCGAGCAGTTCGAGTGCATTGGCCTTGGTCTCGGCTACGAGTTCCTCGTGATCCACCGGTGTCTCGAGGCCGCGTCGCAGCGCGCGGCGCACCCGTTCATAGAAGTCGCGGAACAGTGACGCCTTCCAGGAATTCCACAGCTTCGGGTTGGTGCCGCGGACGTCGGCCACGGTGAGTAGGTAGAGGTAATCGAGGTGCGCCTGGTCGCCCACGACGCGGGCGAAATCCTGGATGACCTTGGGATCGGAAATGTCCTTCTTCTGAGCCGTGACCGAGAAGATCAGGTGATTCCGTACCAGCCAGGCGACGAGGCGCGCGTCGTAACGCGAGAGGCCCTGCTCGAGACAGAAGGAATCGGCATCCACGGCGCCGAGTTCGGAATGATCGCCGCCGCGACCCTTCGCGATGTCGTGAAACAAGGCGGCGAGATAGACGATCTCGGGCCGGGGGATCGACGCCATCAGGCGCGACATTTCCGGCAGTTCGTGCTCGAAGCGGGGCAGGGCGAGCCGACGCAGGTTGCGCAACACGAACAGGATGTGCGCGTCCACGGTGTAGGCGTGGAACAGGTCGTACTGCATGCGCCCGACGATGCGGCCGAACGCCGGGATGTAGCGCCCGAGCACGCCATACAGGTTCATTCGTCGCAGCTCGTGCGTGACGCCGGCGGGCGCGCGCAGCAGTTCGAGAAACAGGCGGTGGTTGCGCGGGTTCTGGCGGAACTCCTCGTCGATGAGCCACAGTTGACGCCCGAGCAGCCGGATTGCGGTGGCGCGCACGCCGCGCACGTCGGGATGCTCCTGCATCAGGCGGAACAGCTCGAGGATGGCGGAAGGGTTGCGCGCGAAGGTGTCCTCCCCAGTGACGTCGAGATAGTCGTTGCGGATCTGGAAGCGCGGATTGAGCGGCACGATGATGCTCGGCACGTCGGCGAGGATCGCCTCGCGGAAGAGCTGCAGCAGCATCTCGTTCAGCAGGCTCACATCCATGACCGTGCGGTAATAGCGCTGCATGAACTGCTCGACGGCGAGCGTGTAGCTCGCGTCCTCGTACCCGAACATCTGCGCGATGCGGATCTGGTGATCGAACAGCAGGCGGTCTTCGCGGCGGCCCGTCAGCACGTGCAGGGCGAAGCGCACCTTCCACAGGAAAGCCTGCGCCTGGCGGAGCTTGCGCAGCTCGCTGGCCGTGAGGAAACCGTGACCCACCAGTTCGTCGAGGGTTTCCGCGCCGAAATGCCGCTTGGCGACCCAGCCGATGGTCTGGATGTCGCGCAAGCCGCCCGGGCTTGCCTTGACGTTGGGTTCGAGGTTGTAGGCCGTGTCGTGATGCCGATGGTGCCGCGACTGCTGCTCGGCCACCTTCGCCTCGAAGAACGCCTGCGACGACCAGACGTTGTCCTGGCCGAGGGCGCGCCGCTTCGCCTGGAAGAGGTGGTCCGGCCCGGAGAGCAGGCGCGCCTCGATGAAGGTCGTGGCGACGCTGACGTCGGCGGCGCTTTCGCGCTGGCAATCGTCGATCGTGCGCACGCTGTGGCCGACTTCGAGGCCGATGTCCCACATGAAAGCGAGGAAGCGCTCGATGCCTTCGTGCCCTTCGTCGAGATCGCTCTTCGGCAGCAGGATCAGCACGTCGATATCGGAGCAGGGGTGCAACTCGCCGCGGCCATAGCCACCCACCGCAATCAGGTCGACGTCCTTTTCGCGGTCCGCCACGTGCAGCGCCCACGCGCGGCGCAGGACGATGTCCACCAGGCGAGCGCGATCGCGCACCAGCGCCTCGACCGGCTCGTCATCGGCGAAGCGTTGTTTGAGGCTGGCGTCGCCGTCCGCGAGCACCTTGCGGAACGCCGCAACGCGATCGTCGCCTGCATCGAGCGCAGCCGGGCAGGCTTCGAGGAACGGCCATGGCGGCAGGGCGATGCGTCCCGCGGGCGCCTCGATTTCTTCGAGCGGTGTGGCCGACATGGTCAGCCCGGCGGAAGCTCGGCCGCGCCGAGTGTCAGCACTTCGAAGCCGGTGTCGGTGACGAGGAGCGTGTGTTCCCACTGCGCGGACAACGAGTGGTCACGGGTGATGACCGTCCAGCCGTCGGGCAGGAGCCGCACGTCGCGGCGCCCCGCATTTACCATGGGCTCGATCGTGAAGGTCATGCCGGCCTGCAGTTCCAGTCCGGTGCCGGCCGTGCCGTAGTGGAGAACCTGTGGGTCCTCGTGGAAGCCGCGGCCGATGCCGTGGCCGCAGTACTCGCGCACGACGGAGCAGTGGTTGGCCTCGACGAAGCGCTGGATGGCGTGGCCGATGTCACCGAGCCGGGCGCCCGGGCGCACCGTGCGGATGCCGAGCCACATAGCCTGGTAGGTGAGTGCGGTCAGGCGCTGGGCATGGGGCAGGGGCTTGCCGACGTGGAACATCCGGCTCGTGTCGCCGTGGAACCCGTCCTTGATGACGGTGATGTCCACATTGACGATGTCACCCTGCTTGAGTTTGCGATCCCCCGGGATGCCGTGGCAGACCACGTGATTCACCGAGGTGCAGATCGATTTCGGGAAGCCCCGGTAGTCGAGCGGCGCCGGGATGGCCTGTTGCACGTCGACGATATGGCAGTGGCAGATCCGGTCCAGTTCATCGGTGGCAACGCCCGGGACGATGTGCGCCCCGATCATGTCCAGCACCTCGGCAGCAAGGCGCCCGGCCACGCGCATGGCGGCCTGTTCTGCGGGACTCTTGACCGCGACGCGCCCGGCGCTGTCGGAGCGCCAGGAGGTCTCGGCCGGCTCGGGATGCTGCATGTTTGGGGCGTATCCTCGCGCCCGCTGCCAGCAGCGAGCGCGCAAGTGTTTGAACGAAAGGAGAGTTATGGTATAAAGCGGCCCCGTTTTTCACAACCAAATCCGCACACGTACCGGCACATGCAGCTGGGTGCCCGCGAGGTCCCTCCAGGACCAATCGGGTTGCTGCATGGGGTGCGTGGAGGCCCCAACCCTAACAGGAGAGCTTGAATGTCCAGCGTGTCCATGCGACAGATGCTGGAAGCGGGTGTCCATTTCGGACACCAGACCCGCTTCTGGAACCCGAAGATGGCCCCCTTCATCTTCGGCGAACGTAACCGAATTCACATCATCAATCTCGAGCATTCGCTGCCCTTGTTCAACGAGGCCTATGGCTTCGTCAGGAACCTGGTGGCCGACGGCGGCAAGGTGCTCTTCGTGGGCACCAAGCGCTCGGCGCGCGAAGCGATCGCCAAGGAAGCCGCACGCTGCGGCATGCCCTACGTGAGCCATCGCTGGCTCGGTGGCATGCTCACCAATTTCAAGACCATCCGCCAGTCGATCAAGCGCCTGCACGAGATCGACGAGATGATCACGAGCGGCGCGCTCGACCTGCGCGGCAAGCGCGAAGCGCAGATGGTGCGCCGCGAGCGCGAGAAGCTCAATCGCAGCCTCGGCGGCATCAAGGACATGGAAGGATTGCCGGACGTGCTGTTCATCGTGGACGTGGGCCACGAGGAGATCGCGATCCGCGAGGCGCAGAAGCTCGGCCTCCCGGTCGTCGCCGTGGTGGATACGAATTGCTCGCCGGATGGCATCAGCTACGTGATCCCCGGCAACGATGACGCCATGCGCGCCATCCAGCTCTACGCTGGCGGCATTGCGGACGCAGTGATCGAAGGCCGCTCGACGATCCCGGATGTGCCGGTCGGCGAGGACGAGTTCGTGGAACTCGACGACGAAGGCAAGCCCCGCGCCAAGACGGGCGGCCCGCGCCGTCGTACGGCCCCGGCCAAGAAGAAGACGCCGGCGGCCCGCCGCAAGCCCGCCGTCGGTGAGCCCGAGGCTGCTGCTGCCGAGCAGCGCGCCGAAGAACTGGTCGAGGCCGATCCGGAAGAGAGCGCCGAGGCTTTCATGGCGCGTCGCGCCGCTGCCCGTAAGAAGGCTCCTGCTGCCGATGCGGTGGTTCCCGTCGTCGAAGCGGCTCCGGCGGTCGAAGCGGCGCCAGCCGCGGCTGACAAAGGGGCTGAGTAACCATGGCGGTCACCGCCGAGGCAGTGAAGGCTCTGCGGGAGCGCACGGGCGCCGGCATGATGGAGTGCAAGAAGGCGCTGGTCGAAACGAACGGCGACCTCGACGCCGCTGCCGAGATCATGCGCAAGTCCGGTCTCGCCAAGGCCGACAAGAAGGCCGGCCGCGTGGCTGCCGAGGGCGTGATCGCCATCGAGCGCTCGGCCGACGGCCGGCGGGCCGCCGTGGTCGAAGTCAACTCCGAGACGGATTTCGTTGCCCGCGAGAAGGATTTCCAGTCCTTTGCCACCGCCGTCGCCAAGGCCGCGCTCGCTGCACAGCCGAACGGCCTGGATGCCCTGAGCGCGGTCAAGCTGCCGTCCGGCGCGACCGTCGAGGAAACCCGCCGCGCCCTGATCGCCCGTATCGGCGAAAACATGAGCGTGCGCCGGTTCGATCTCGTGACTTCGGATGCACCGCTCGCGGCTTACCTCCACGGCACGCGCATCGGCGTCATCGTGGCCCTGCAGGGCGGTGCCGAGCAGCTCGGTCACGACGTCGCGATGCACATTGCTGCCATCAATCCGCAGTACCTGTCCGCCGCCGACGTGCCGGCGGACCAGGTTGCCAGGGAGCGCGAGATCTATGTCGCCCAGGTGGCGGCCGATCCGAAGGCGCAGGGCAAGCCGGCCGAGATCATCGCGAAAATGGTCGACGGCAAGGTTCGCAAGTTCCTCGGCGAGATCACCTTGCTCGGCCAGCCGTTCGTGAAAGACGACAAGCTGGCCGTCGGTGAAGTCCTGAAGAAGGCAAATGCCAGTGTGGCGCGCTACGTACGTTACGAAGTTGGCGCCGGCATCGAGAAGAAGCAGGAGAACTTCGCGGCCGAGGTGCTGGCCCAGGTGCGGGGCTCCTGAGCCCCGGGCGACCTGCAATACACACTCTCCGGGACCCCGCGCAAGCGGGGTTCTTTATAATGGAGAACCGCTCGAGGTGACCGACAAAATGACCCGCAGCGACGACAAGCGACCGCATTTCCGCCGTATCCTCGTCAAGCTCTCCGGCGAGGCCTTGATGGGCGAGTCCGACTACGGAGTCGATCCCGCCTTTCTGAAGCGCCTGGCCACGGAAATCGGAGCCGTTCGCGCAACGGGTGTCGAGGTGGGCATCGTCGTCGGTGGTGGCAACCTGTTCCGCGGAGCGGGACTTGCCAGGGCCGGCATGGATCGCGTGGCGGCCGACCAGATGGGCATGCTCGCCACCGTCATGAACTCGCTCGCGCTGCAGGATGCGCTCGAAGCGAGCGGAGTCTTCGCCCGCGTGATGTCGGCGATTCGCATCAACGAAGTCTGCGAGGACTACATCCGCCGCCGCGCCATCCGCCACCTCGAGAAAGGCCGGGTTACGATCTTTGCGGCCGGCACCGGCAACCCGTTCTTCACGACCGATACGGCTGCCAGCCTGCGCGCGATCGAGATCGAGGCCGACCTGTTGCTGAAGGCGACCAAGGTGGACGGCATCTTCGATTCCGATCCCGTGCAGAACCCGGCGGCAAAGCGTTACGATCGCCTGACCTACGACCAGGTGCTCGACCAGCGCCTGAACGTCATGGACGCCACGGCCATCGTGCTCTGCCGCGATTACCGGTTGCCGCTGCGCGTATTCAACCTGAACGATCCAGGGGCGCTGGTGCGCGTGTCGAGCGGCGAAGACGTCGGAACCCTGGTGACGAACTGAGGCGGCGAGCCATCGCCCACCGCGGAGGACTCATGCTCGAGGACATCAAGAAAGACGCGGCCGAACGCATGGCCAAGTGCGTGGCGGCCTACAGGAATGAACTCAAGCGGCTGCGCACCGGCCGTGCCAGCATCAGCCTGGTCGATCACATCCGGGTCGACTACTACGGCGCGGAGACGCCGTTGCAGCAAGTGGCGAACGTAGCGGTCGAGGATGCCCGCACGCTCACCATCGTTCCCTACGACAAGCAGATGGTGCAGGCAATCGAAAAGGCGATCATGAAATCCGATCTCGGCATCACTCCCGCCACCGCAGGCACCGTCATCCGCGTGCCGCTGCCCGCGCTCACCGAGGAGCGCCGCCGCGACCTGACCAAGGTCGTGAAGCACGAAGCGGAGAGCGCGCGAGTCGCGATCCGCAACGTGCGCCGCGACGTGATGCAGGAGCTGAAGGAGATGCTGAAGGAAAAGCTGGTCGCTGAGGACGACGACCGTCGCGCCCAGGAGGACGTGCAGAAGCTGACGGACAAGTTCGTGGCCGAGGTCGATCACGTGCTTGCAGACAAGGAAAAGGAACTGATGCAGGTCTGACCCGTGCAGCAGCCGCATACCCGTGCACCGGGGGTCCCGCGACACGTCGCTGTCATCATGGATGGCAATGGACGCTGGGCCTCGCGCCGGGCTTTGCCGCGGCACCTCGGGCATCGCGCCGGCGTCAAGGCCGTGCGGGCCGTCGTCGAGGGTTGCGCACGCCGAGGTGTCGAAGCGCTCACCTTGTTCGCCTTCTCGAGCGAGAACTGGCAGCGCCCGGCCGACGAGGTGAGCCGCTTGCTGGAGTTGTTCGTCGAGGCCATCGACGGCGAAATCGAGGAACTCAACCGCAATGGCATCCGCCTGCATTTCATCGGCGACTTCACGGCGTTGAAGCCGGATGTGTTCGCCAGGCTGCGATCCGGCGAGGCTCGTACGGCGGGTAATGGCAGCATGACGCTGCACGTCGCCCTGTCCTACGGCGGCCGCTGGGATATCGTGCAGGCGACGCGCACGCTGGCGGCACGGGCGGTAGCGGGCGAGTTCGATCCGGCGACCCTCAATGAGGAGGATTTCTCCCGCGCGCTGGCGCTCCGCGACGCTCAGGACCCCGACCTCTTCATCCGCACCGGCGGGGAACATCGCATCAGCAATTTCCTGCTCTGGAATCTCGCCTACACCGAGCTCTACTTCTGCGACACGCTGTGGCCGGACTTCGGCGACGCCGAACTGGAAGTCGCCTTTCGTCACTTCGCCGGGCGACAGCGCCGCTTCGGCCAGACTTCGGCCCAGGTGCAGGGTGGCTAGCGGCCTGCGCGAGCGGATCGTGACCGCGCTGGCTCTTGCCGCGGTCATCATCGGTGTTCTCCTGTGGATGCCGGCCAGGTTCGCGGTCGCTGTAGTTGCCCTGGCTTGCCTCGCCGGCGCCTGGGAATGGGCCGGGCTTGCCGGACTCGTCTCGACGGCCAGCCGTGCGCTGTACCTCGCCGCGGTCGCGGCCGCCATCACGGCCGCGTGGTGGTTCACCGCGGAAGTGCCGCAGCTGATCGGATTTCTCCGGCTGGCGGCCCTTTGGTGGCTGCTGGCCTTCTTGTGGCTGGCACTCGCATCGCAACGGGGCGGGCGAGTTGCGGCCGCAGTCGTCGGGTTCCTCGTGCTGGTGCCAGCGGCGATCGGCCTGGCGCGGCTCGTCCTGGTGGAGCCCAACGGCCGGGCGCTCCTGCTGTACCTGCTCGTGTTGATCGCGGCGGCTGACGTGGGCGCGTATGTCGGCGGACGCACGCTGGGCCGGCACAAGCTCGCGCCGCGTGTCAGTCCGGGCAAGACCTGGGAAGGTTTCGCGGCCGGCATGCTGTCGTCCGCCGGTGTCGCAGTGGCGGGCGCCGCACTGTTCGGTACACCGCTCCGAGCCTGGCTCACACTGTGCGTGCTGGTCGCGCTCGTGTCGGTCGTCGGCGACCTCTTCGAAAGCATGTTCAAGCGCCGCGCCGGCCTGAAGGACAGCGGTAACCTGCTGCCGGGCCACGGCGGTGTGCTCGATCGCCTCGACAGCCTGACGGCCGCGGCACCGACGTTCCTGCTCGGCCTCTATGCGCTCGGCATCCCGGCAT
>Ga0315290_10001553_pt1 | contig 15786 bp, 15 predicted proteins | sample YL17G12_0_MG_FD_203627 | JGI IMG/M metagenome (GOLD analysis project Ga0315290, IMG submission 203627) | Sediment microbial communities from Yellowstone Lake, YNP, Wyoming, USA - YL17G12_0 | ecosystem: Environmental > Aquatic > Freshwater > Lake > Sediment | place: USA: Wyoming | collected... | reverse complement strand
GGAAACTTCTCGCCCGGGATCGACATATCGGGACAGATGGAGTATTTACACGAGTTAGAAATGTGAGGATGGGGTCGATTTTATGAGAGAGAACAAGAACATGACATGGCTGATTACCGAGGCTGTCCCTATTTTTTTAAAGTAAATCTCCATTTGCAGAACATATCTTTGGGATGGGGGTCGGGTGGGGCAAAAAGACACTCTATTTGGATGCGCTCATCGATCTCTCGGGCAAAGTTTGCAAACTCACCCCGGTGCATTTCTTTGCATACGAACTCTTCCAATCCTCTTTTGAGACGAGATTCCTGTGTTGGGCAGCTGGGTACTGTGATAATCACCTCCCCCTCTTTCTCCTCGATCTGATAACCTACCAAGATCATCCAAGGCCAGTACATCAAGGCTTTCACAAACCCTCGGAGCCCTTTCTCTGTAATATCGAAGCGACGGATAAGATCTCTGGCACCCACACCGGCGACACGACCCCAGACCTGCTCGTTGATCCGCTCTGCTGTGGGCTGGTCGAACCTCTCCGCTACATAAAGAAACCAGAAGGCATCCATCACCCGGTAGTGCCAGAGTAAAAAGTTGATATAATTTTTAAGCTCCGGGGCCTCCATCTTATCGAAAATCTCAAGATCCATCTCCGTCTCCTAGAAAATAACGTGCCCGTGTCCGTGACTCGTGTCCGTAATCCTGACCATCACCCCCACCCTCCCCTCCCCCGTCAAAGGGGGAGGGAAATTCTTAGTATTTTCACCCTCTAGGTGCGATGTAGCTGCTATGTTCAATTTCTCATTTCCTCAATTCCCCAATCCCTTAATTGCTACTCCCTCACCTCTCCATCCCCTCATCTCCCTATCCTTTATTAGAAGGAGTAAGTCTTTCAATCCGCTCGGCCAAAGGGGGATGAGAATAATAGAACCAGGCATAAAGGGGATGCGGGGTCAAATTCGCCAGATTATCAACGGCCAACCGCTTGAGTGCGCTCCGCATCGGTTCTCCTGTTTTCATCAGCTCGAGGGCGAAGTCATCTGCTTCACGTTCGAACTTTCTGGAGATTGCCGATTCCAATGGCTGAACGAAATAGCCCAGGGGACCGATAAGCGCACCGATCAGAAATAGTCCCACATAGGGAATGGATTCTTGAAAGCCAAATGTCTGATAAAGCAACGGCCAGTTTAAGAATTTGGCCACCCCGTAAAAAACGGCCAAGGAAAATATTTCTAAAAGGATGATCTGCTTGAGCACATGTTTTTTCTTCCAGTGCCCTATCTCATGGGCCAGGACGGCCAGAATCTCTTCTCCGGCATGAGATGCCAACAATGTGTCGAAAAGGACAATTCGTTTGCTCCTCCCAATGCCAGTAAAATAGGCATTGGTGTGCTTGCTACGCTTGCTGGCATCCATCCTGAACACCCCTTTGACCTGGAGTCCCACTTTCTCCATCAACGTCTTGATATGATCTTCCAACGTCCTATCCTCAATCGGTCCAAACTTGTTGAACAGAGGAGCGATAACCACCGGAAAGAGCCACAGCATCAGTAATTCAAACAAACCGACCAATATCCATGCCCATGCCCACCACGTATTTCCACCATGAACCACCAGGGTTAAAAGGACCCAGAGGAGCAAACCGCATAGGAAGGCTAAAATGGCCATGCTTTTAATGAGGTCCGAAATCCACATCTTCAAGGTCATTGTGTTAAATCCATAACGTTCTTCGATTACAAATGTGTCATAAAGGCTGAAAGGGATTCGAAATAGGTTTGCGAAGATCGAAAGGACCGCAAAGAAAATGAAACCCTCAACGATCAGCCCAAACCCCCATGGGTCGATGATCCCTACGAACCATGGCAAAAACCAGGATAATAAAATAGCCAGAAAAAGGGCTTGGTTCGCCATCGTCGCAATGATGCCGAAATGATCGGAGTCTGCGGTATAAGCAGAAATCTTCCTGAGCTTTTCTTGATCTACCGATTCCCGAAAGACTTCAGGTACGACAGCTCCGCATTTCCGGAGGCAGGAAACGTTCAGCCAGTTCAGTAATAGTTGGCTTCCAGACCGTAATAAAAAGACGGTTAGAAAAATTAGAAGCAAGGTATCAGTTTAGCCTTTTGAAAAATGAATTTCAAAAGCCAAAAAAATTAGAAGAATCACTATAAAATCCCCCTCTTTCCCCCTTTTTCAAAGGGGGAAGCTAATATCTCCTCCCTTTGGAAAAGGGAGGCAGGGAGGGATTTCCAAAGCGCTAAAGCATTACGAAGCAAGAAATTTGATTGAACCATGAGAGAGGGATATTATCTCCTCGAGGCCCTCTTGGTCCTTTTTCCTCGGGGCTTGCGGACGTCCTTTTTAACCATTTCAGCGCCCCTCTCTTCGACAAGTTTTCTCACTTCACGGCGGCCAAGCTTCCGGATCGCCACAAGCAGCCTTTTCTTTTTGTCCCCTGGTTTAAACATCCCTGATTCCCACTGATGGACAGCACCGACAGTGACTCCCGCCAGGAGCGCCAGTTCCTTCTGGGTGATGCCTAAATGTTTGCGAAGGCTTCGGATCAAACGGGGAGAGAAACGGGAGATCTTCACCTCTTCCGGAGTTGCCTCCAAAGGTATCCTTTCCTTTCCCAACTCTTTTTGCCGTTGGGCGGAGAATCGCTCGAGTACCAAGACCGCCTTGCGAAGTTGCGAGACCGTGCTCTTCAAGGACCAGACATCTCGACCCAATGGAACGAAGATCTTCCGCATTTCCCTTTTTGCCAAACGTACGATTTCAGATTTGATTATCCCTTCTAACTTGCCCATATGTCCCTCCTTCTAAAAGTGAATTGAATTCCAATTACCAAATCCATCTTAATTCCAAATTTCAGATTTTAGATTACAGGTTTTCAATCTGCAATCTCAGTTGGTTCTCATTTAAATATCTTCCCGGGGTTCATGATTCCATTGGGATCCAAGAGCTCCTTGATCTGCTTCATTATTTTGAGGCTTTCCCCATGCTCCCTCTCCATAAACTTCCTCTTTCCAATCCCAACACCATGCTCTCCCGTTGCCGTACCCCCGCATTCCAGTGCGAAACTGACAATCTCTTCCCCTGCCTCCAGAATCTTCTGCCATCCCTCCTTTTCTTCAGGATTTCCCAAAATCTCCATATGTAGATTTCCACTACCTGCATGGCCAAAAGCATATCCTTTTAATCCCCTCTTCTCCACAATCTTCTGACCCCACTCCACCATATCCGGATATCTTGAAATCGGCACAGCAGTGTCAACATAAAAAGGGAAAAGACCAGGATTGTTTACTTTGATCGACTCATGGACATCGTACCGTGCCTCCCAGAGACGATTCCGTTCCTCCCTCCCGATTCCCGAATCGAACCGGAGATATTGATTGTCAGTACAGATCTCCTTCATCATTTCCAATTCCTCTTTCAAACCAGTGGTGCTCGTACCATGAAACTCAATAAAAAGAGTTGGTTTTTCATCCAAGGAGAGTTTCTTATATCGGTTGACCACCTGTACGGTAGGGGCATCTAATAATTCGAGGGCAGCGGGTGAGAGGCCAGATCGCATGATTTGCGAGACCGTATTCGTGGCATCCCGAATCGCATTGAATTGGACGACAGCAGCCATGAACTCTGCTGGGAGGCCGATCAGTCGAAGGGTGACCTCTGTGACCACGCCTAGTGTTCCTTCCGATCCGACGAAGAGACGGCAGAGATCATAGCCTGAAGAACTCTTGATCGCATTCGTTCCAGTCCGGATGATTTCTCCGGAGGGAAGGACCACCCTCATGTTGAGGACAAAATCTTTGGTGGCGCCGTATTTGATCGTCCTGACCCCGCTGGCGTTATTGCCCACCATCCCGCCGATAGTCGCCGCCGCTCCAGGGTCTGGCGGAAAGAAGAGGCCATAACGTGAAAGGTACTGATTCAATTCTTTATAGATGACTCCTGCTTCGACACGGACTTGAAGATCTTCTGCCTTTAGCCCCAGGACATGGTTCATTTGTTGAAGATCTAAAACAATCCCCCCTTCTACTGGGATGGGATTGCCCTCTAAACTGGTCCCTGCCCCCCAGGGTGTAACAGGTATTCGCTTCCCATTGGCGAGCTTTAGAATTTGACTGATTTCCCCTTCACCCAGGGGCCAAACGACGACATCGGGCCTTCTCTTTGGATGAAAGGATTCATCCTTCCCATGAAGGTCAAGGACGGATTCACCGATGGACATTCTTTCCAACCCCACTACCCCCTTGATGAAATCCAATTCTTTATCCGTCAGCTTTCCGTATTCGACCAAAGGCTCTTTAACTCCCCAAGAGGCTCGCCTTGAAAAAATTTTTCAGGAATCTGATAGCTGTTTCTCCATCTTGGAAACCAATCCCTTTGCCTTTTCAATTGCCCTTCTCTTAAAGATCACCCAATCTCTGTGGGCTTTTATCCTCTCTTGAAGTGAGGCGATATTTTCTCTCACCCTCTTCTTGGAAGGTGTTCCAATGGACGGAATCTGAGATAGGACTCCCTCTGGTTTCTGAATCTTTTTCACATCCTGCTCAGTGATCGGTAGATCGATCTCCCTCTCACCGAGGGCTCTCTTTATACTCCGATAGGAGACCTCTTTCTCCCCATCCTTCTCGGAATATTTGACCGCTTTCTCCATCACCATCTTTGCCTTTCGTAAAGGAAGCCCGTAGGAGCGAACCATCCATTCCATCAAGGGGGTGGCACCGGCAAACGCTTCTCGGGCCTGCTCAAGCATCTGAGCCTCATTGACTCGGATGAACTGTATTACTTCTGTCATGACCGAGAGGGTGGGTTTAGATTCCTCCACCAGATCCATGATCCAGTACTTCGTCCATTGGGTATCCCGATTATATCCCATGAAGAGGGCCTTGCCGACGGAGAGGAGGCTGACCACCATTCCGTGGGCAAAAGAGGTCTTGGCCTTGATCACTTCCAAGGAACATGGATTTCGCTTCTGTGGCATGATGGAACTGCCGGTGCAATGTTTGTCGTGCAGCCGAACCATATTAAATTCACGGGTGGATAAAAGGATCAAGGTTTGGGCCATCGTGGAGAGATGGTCCATCATCACGGCCACAGCATAGGCCAGTTCCACCTCAGGCTCCCATCGCTGGGTGATGGGATCAGTGACATTCTCTGTAGGACCATCAAATCCGAGGAGCTTCGATGTGAACTGCCGATCCAGATTGAAAGAAGTGCCATACCCGGCTGCCGCTCCCAAGGGATTTTTATTGAAGAGGGCAAACCAATGGATGAATCTTTGAACATCCCGCTGAAGGGCCTCAGCAAAAGAGAGGAGGAGGTGACCAAAGGTGGTGGCCACTGCATGCTGGTGATGGGTGAAGCCAGGCATGATCGTTAAACGATGTTCTTCAGCCCCCAGGAGAAGTCTCTCCATCAGGGAGATCAATCCTTCAACAAATCCTAAAATCTGGTCCCGAAGGTAGAGACGCATATCGAGTACAACCTGGTCGTTCCGACTCCTTCCGGTATGGACCTTGCCCCCGTATTCGATTCCCGCCCGGCGAATGAGAAAGCTCTCAATATTGGAGTGGACGTCTTCTTTAGAGGTGTCGAGCCTAAACTTTCCTTTTCGATGGAGCATTTCGATTTCCCTTAATCCCTTGAGGATCTTCTTCCCATCCTGTTTCGAGAGGATACTTTGTCGGCAAAGCATGAGAACATGGACCCGACTTCCCCACAGATCGTAAGGGATCAATCGTTCGTCGCAGGGAGGAATCCCTCTGACATCTCTCCCCGATAGAAAATCGACCGTCTCCTGGGAAGGCATCTCTTCGAATCGGCCCCCCCACAATTTGTCAACCTTCATATCATCACTCCGAACCTGTCATGCCCGTGCAAACGGGAATCCAGGTATTTGCCTTACAAAAGAGATAATGGATTCCTGCTGGAGTTTATCCCGATGAAAATCGGGGCAGGAATGACCAAAGGGTGAAGGGAAGCCCACTATGCCTGCGTGCCCGTAGACCGGGGTTCCCCAATGAGGCGGTTTAACCCGCCACGCACTATTTCTTTTTCCTCTTTGCCAAAATCTCAAACGGAAGCCCCCGAACGAAGGCGGCATCGGCGCAACGCCTCTGATCAAATCCGGTGGCTTTGATGGACCGGATTTCAGGTGTGAAAAGACTCGTCCTCGATTCTCGATGAACGATTTCAATGTTCCCTTTGTAGAGCTCAATCTTATATTTCCCATTCACCACCTTCTGAGAATTCTCGATGAAGGCATCCAGATCATACCTCAAAGGATGATAAGCCATCCCATGGTAGATCAAATAGGCCCACTTCTGGTCCACCCCCCTCTTAAACTGAATCTCATCTTTGGTCAGACAGAACTGTTCCAGGTCTCGATGGAGTTTGAGGGTGATCGTCGCTCCAGGCGCTTCATAGATCTCTCGGCTCTTGAGATCCATGATCCCGTCTTCAAACATATCGATCTTACCGATCGAATGGGTACCTCCGATGACATTCAGTTCCGGAATGATCTCTCCTAAAGGCCTCCGTTTTCGATTCAATTTGACGGGAATCCCTTCCTCAAACTCCAGGGTGAAGGAAGCAGGTTGATGAGGTGCTTTCTCAGGTGGCCGGTACCACATCCAGATATCATCCGGGAGGGGCTGGTTCAGGTCGATTGCACCACTGGCGATCGATCGGCACCACATCGTCTTATCGTCGCCTCCGGTGATCATCTCAGTCACTGGAACACCCCATTTTTTACACAGTTCTTCTTCTTCCAATCGGGTCAAATCGAAATCCCTCACAGGAACCAATATCTTCAAGCTCGGCGCAAACATTTTAAAGACGTTGTGCATACGGTATTGATCATTGCCTTTTCCACTGGATCCTTCAAGGATCGCATCACATCCTTCAGCAAGAGCCACCTCTGCCACCTTCCTTGCAACGATCTGTCTGGTCATCGATGTGGAAACAGGGTAACCCAGATAATCGGAGTTGGCCTGAATGGCCCGTGCGATCCAGGTCTCGGTGAATTCTCTTCGTAGATCGAAAAAGAGAGGTTTGATCTTGAGAACCCTCGCCTTTCTCCTGCTCTCTGAGACCTCCTCCTCACCCTGTCCGACATCGATCGTGATAGGGAGGATTCTTTTTGCCTTATACTTCCGCCTAAGTAATTCAATGGCCAGGGAGGAATCCAATCCTCCAGAGTAAGCGACCGCCACTTTATCCACTTTGGGTGTCTCTGTCCCTTCAATCTTTTCCAAAATCTTATTAATATCCATAAAACGCTACCCTCGATTGAAGTTTAGACTAAAATGTTAGCATAAATGGATCATTTAAACAATGTTTTTTATTGGTCGTTTTTTATTGGTCGAAATTGGAACCTTTGAGATAACTTTTCACCTATAGTTTTAAACTCATACTTTCATCTCTCCTACCCCCTCTGAAAATGAACGAAGCTCCCGCCCACAAGGCGGGGTCTCACGGATAGCCGGGGCTTTCGTTCGACTGAGCTCACGACGAAGTCCAGTCTCACCGAAAATGCTTTGCAGAACTTTCCAAAATCAAAAGAAGTGATCAAAGGAATCCCCAAAGGAACGATCTTCCATGAGGTTACTGGAGGGGGCGGAGGTTATGGAGATCCTTTGAAGAGGGTGGTGGAGAAGGTTTTGAAGGACGTCCGAAATGGGTCTGTTTCAATTGAGAAGGCAAAAGAAGATTATGGTGTTGTCATTGGTCCTATCGCACTTACTGAGGAGTCCATAATAGGATAGACATCCTCGAATTGAAGGCTTGCCCGTTTGAAAACCTTGGGCTGGACTCCGGCTTTCGCCGGAGAGACGAATTTGAGGCATCGTCCCTTTTCGTCATTCCGGCCCCGATTTCCACCGGGGTAAACTCCAGCCGGAATCCAGTGGTATAGAAGAAGAGTTTGATGTCTATTCAATTACGGCCTTATTGGTAAGTTCAATGAAGAGGAGACGAACAAAAGACACAAATTGGAATAACACTGAAGACCGCATGAACTCCTTCCTGAAGTCTTTAGTTTTGGATTTCGTCTCGCAATGCAATAGCAAATGGAAATCAATAAGAAGATAAAAAAGATATTTTAACTTTCAAGATTTGGCGACACAAAGAATGAGTTGAAAAATTCTTTACAAAGAAATACTGTAAGACTACCATACGCAAAAACAAGCAATGAAGACACAAATGACTCAAAAGATATTAACCCGTGATTTCATTCTCGCTTTTTTTGCCCAATTCGCTTCATCATTTGTTTTCCATATCCTTATTCCTACTCTCCCAATCTATCTTTCGAGATTGGGATCTCCGGAAGTAGAGACGGGTGTTCTTATTGGAATCTTTTTTTCTCCTCATTGGTTTTCAGGCCTTTTGTTGGAAGAGCCCTTTTAAAACATCCCGAAAAAACCTTTATGATCATCGGGGCCCTCCTTTATGCCTTCACTTCCGTTGCCTATCTTTTAACTCTCCCTTTTTGGCCTTTCTTGATTGTGAGGGTCTTCCATGGAATTGGATTCGCATTCTTCCATACTGCCTCAATGACATTGATCGCCAATATCAGCTCAGAAGCCCATCGGGGACAAAGCCTCAGCTATTTTTATATGGCCACCAACATTTCCGGTGCCTTAGCTTCTCCCCTTGGAATGTTCCTTATCATCCACTTTAGTTTCAGTCTCCTCTTCTTGGTCTGCTTAGGTCTATCCTTATGCTCGCTATTCATTACTAGTGAAGTACCCCGCAGCAGAGCTGCGGGGCATCTAATTCTCTAAAAAACTTTCCTCCCCCTTGATGGGGGAGGATTAAGGTGGGGGTGATGATTAGATCATTTCCCCCTCACCCTACCCCTCTCCCCCCAGGGGAGAGGGTAGGCCATTCATCCCCCCAGCAGAGCTGAGGGGTATTCTGGCATATTTTGATAAATTGGGAGGGAGACAAGTCGTTCCATCGCAGGATTCCTCCATCGAAGACGGTTTCTTTCTCAGTCGGAAAGCTCTTCCACTGTCTATCATTAGTTCCCTTTCCCTCTTCATCTGGGGAGCTGTAACTGCCTTTTTCCCTCTTTATGCAATAAATTGTGGGGTGGCCAATCCTGGGCTTTTCTTTACCACTATTGCCATTATGCTTATTCTTGGTCGTGCTTGGGGTGGGAAGATATTGGATCTTTATAGCAAAGAAAGAATCATATTGCCTTGCCTGATCACATATATCATTTCGATGGTTATCCTCGCTTTTTCCAAAACTCTACCCATGTTTATTCTTGTTGCAGTGATCTGGGGGATTGGGAATGCCTTTCTCTTGCCTTCTTTGGTGGTTTATGTTCTTGATCGTGTGGGTTCTTCTCCAGGTCCAGCTATGGGAACGTTCACAGCAATCTCGGATTTGGGAATTAGCCTGGGGCCTGGGGCCAGTGGTCATGGGCATCATCATCCATACGGCCAGCTATCCGATAATGTTCCTCTGCTTAGCTCTCACGGGTGTCATCAATCTCAATTATTTCTATTTTTTCGTGAGAAAAAAAGGGGCGATCCTTTAATTATGAATATTTCTAATGGGGCCCCACGGCCAAGGCCGTGACTGCAAGCTGTAGCGCTTCGGCGCGCAAGCGTGGTCTCCTCCGTAGGCGGATGAAAATCAATGAAGCAGATGAGTTCAGACCTGGAAAACATTTCTGGAGCCCAGGGGCGGGTCGGACCGAAGCGGATTTCGTATGCTCGCTTTGTGAGAAGTTTTATGATATATATATGTTGTACCAGTTTAGCCTTTTGAAAAATGAATTTCAAAAGCCAAAAAAATTAGAAGAATCACTATAAAATCCCCCTCTATCCCCCTTTTTCAAAAGGGGAAGCTAATATCTCCTCCCTTTGGAAAAGGGAGGCAGGGAGGGATTTTCAAAGCGCTAAAGTATTACTATATGTTATGTTTCAAAAGGTATGGTGGAAACTTGAAGAAGAGAGGTGCTGATGATGAAGAGGATGATGAAACTTTTGGTTTTGGTTTTCTTGTTTGTGGCAGGCTGGACCTTTTTCCCACAAATTGTTCAGGCCGATCTGGAGTGGAGAATCATCAAAGACTTAGACCTGAAGACCACCCCACTTGATGTCGCTCCCTCCGCGGATGGAAAGTGGTTGCTCATTCTCACACCCGGAGAAATTCTCGTTTATTCCTTTCCAGAGGGGAAGATCACCGACCGAATTCCCGTTGACAAGGACTTTGACAGAATCGCATCGTTACCGAGGGCCGATATGTTCACCATTGCGAGCAGTACGAAGAAAGCCCTCCAGATCATTCTTTTTGAAGCCGTTTATAAGATTGATGTGGCGGGCCTTCCTTTTAAAGGCCCCCAAGACGCTTCGGTCACCGTTGTCGTCTTCGATGACTATCAGTGACCCTACTGCGTGGGGCTTGAGCCCCTCCTCCGGCAGGTGCTGGAGAAATACCCGAACGATGTGAAACTTGTCGTGAAACACTTTCCCCTTCAGATGCACGGTTATGCAAGGAAGGCAGCCATCGCCGCCCTGGCGGCAGGGAAACAGGGGAAGTTCTGGGAGATCCATGAAAAACTGTTCGCTAACCAGAAGGATCTCAGCGATGCCAAAGTGGAGGCGATCGCCGGGGAACTTGGCCTCAACATGGAGCGGTTTACCCAGGATTTAAAAGACCCGGGCATTGGGTCTCTGATTGATAGGGATATGAACAACGGCCATCAGGCAAATGTTCAAGGGACCCCCACAATCTTTGTAAATGGGAAACTGCTCAATCAGCGAAGCCTACCAGGGTTCCAGCAGGTCATTGAAGCTGAATTGAAGAAAAAGAAATAAAAAACATTATCAACAATTTTGCCAGTTCACGGAACAAAGATGGTCGAGCTGCCCAAGGATGAAACCTCGGTAGTTCGGCCTTTTTGTTCAGGAGGTCTCGGTCTCCACTGACCCACTCCTTACCCGGAGAGTATGAGGGTCATCCATAAAACGGTTGATCCGACGATGGATGGGAAGTCAACCCTTCGATTCCCCGACCTGAAGGTCAGGGCTTGCTCGGGGTTGACTTTAATAATAGTCCATACTACACGTCATAATACCAGCAATGGGGATCTTCTTCGAGATAGTCTCCGGTTAAAGCAAGGGCTAAACTGCGGCAACCTCGGCAATCTTTTATCTCGCATCTTCCACATTGACCCCTAAGGTTCTCTTTTCTCCTTAACTTCTCCAAGATCTCCGAGTTCTCCCAAATCTTTTTTAACGATTCTTTCAATAGGTTCCCTATTGAAATGGGAAACCTTCGGCAGGGGAAAACATTTCCCTCGGGCATGATGCAAAGACCATCCACTCCGACAACACAGGGAGCACCCAGGAGCTCCGGCTCCTCGTCATTGAAATTGACCTGAAAGGCTTGATAAGGAAGAAACGAATGTTCTTCTCCCTCGGTCGAGATAAAATCTAAAAGCATTCTGATCATTTCCTTCCATTCTTCTCTGCTAAGGACCTCATTCAAACTCTCTCTTCCTCTGCCTAAAGGGATAAACCGTTCAATGATCAATCCGTCAATGCCTAAATCCTGGCAGAGTTTAAAGAGGGATGGGAGGCTCCTAAAATTTCTCTTCATAACGGTGAGCATGAAGAGGATCTCAAACCTTTTTGCCTCCTTGATCAAGGGAAGATTGTGGATCACCTTCTCAAAAACCCCTTTCGAGCGAATAGCGTCATTCGTTTCTGCATCCGCTCCATCCAAGGAAATCTTCATTTTCTTCAGTTTAGAAAAATCAGATAACCTCTTCATCATCTCTCGATCGATGAGAAGACCATTGGTAATGATTCCCAACTCTGCAACCGTTGATTGTTGGTCCAAATCATTGAGGAGAAGAAGTAGCTCGGGTTTTAATAAGGGCTCACCACCCGTAAGATGGATACAGGCTGTTTTATCCCATTGATTTATCGTAGTGAGAATATTGTCAGAGACTTTTTTAAGCCCTGACCAATCCAAATCCTTGCTGTTGGAGAAATCGTTTTGGTAGCAATGCTTGCAGCGAAGATTACAGAGGTTTGTGATATGCCATTGGATGTAGAATTGATCTTTCATAGAGTCTATCGGATGTTGAGGAAAAATTAGAAGAGGTCTCTCTTCTTCTGTCCAAACTTTTCTTTTTTCATTAACCCACAAGAATTGCGCTTCTCTCAGATTACCTCTTTCTCGGCCTTTCCCCCAGTAGTATCTTTACCTCTTCAAAATTTCCCTTCCGAAACACTTTGAGGAGGATTGTATCCCCGGGTTTCTTCTCTCGAATGTATCGAATCAGTTCATCATGGGTTTTCACATCATGCTGGTCCGCCTTCACCACAATATCTCCACCTACGATCACAATCATATTCCCAACCTGTACCCTCTGGTCTCCTCCTTTCAAGCCGGCCTTTTCCGCAGGCCCGCCCTTCACCGCCTCCGCAATCATCGCTCCTCGTTCTATCTTAAGCTTAAGATATTTTGCCACCTCGGGGATGAGAGTCTGGATGGTCGCACCGATCCAGGGATAGCTCACATAACCTTTTGAAATGAGTTCTGGAACCACCCGTTTTGCCGTGTTGACCGGAATGGCAAAACCAATGCCTACACTTCCTCCGGATGGACTGATGATGGCACTATTGATTCCGATGATCTCTCCATCGGAGTTAAGAAGGGGACCTCCAGAGTTTCCCGGGTTGATGGCCGCATCGGTCTGAATGACATCCTCTATTAAGGTTCCCACTTCGGAACGGATGGTTCGGCCGAGAGAGCTGATAATCCCCGTGGTCAAAGTCCTCTGCAAGCCAAACGGATTCCCGATAGCAAGGACTTTCTGTCCGATCCTTAAATTTCCTGAATCTCCCATCGAGATCACTTTCAACTTTTCTTTAGGGGCATCAATCTTGATCACCGCTAAGTCGTTATCTGGATCCGAACCGATCAATTTGGCAGGCCATTTCGACCCATCCGCTAAGGTTACCTCCAATTTTTGGGCGTTCGCCACAACGTGATGGTTGGTCAAGATGTGGCCTTTCGTATCGATAATGGAGCCAGACCCCGATCCCTGTGTGGGAAAGGCGTTGAAGAAAAAATCCATCTGGATAGCCGTACTGGTGACATTGACGACCCCATCAGCCACTTTCTCATAGACACCGATATTGTTTCTTTCGTCCTCAGTCAATGCAGCTGCAAAGACCTGCTGCATGCTGAAGAGAGAGATGAGGAGAATAAGATTTAAAATTGAAAATTTTTTTGAGATGAGTCTCTTCTTGCAACTCATTACAGTGTCCCCCTTTCATGTATCACGTCCCATATTGGCGAATTAAGATTTTGGTCTTTCTTTATCAACCCTAAAGGGTTGAGTTACGTAACTCAGGGCTTTAGCCCTGATTACTGTCAGCCCTGAAGGACTGAGTTACAGGATATTCAACCCTGAAGGGTTGACTTCCTGATCTCTCGAAGATATATAACTCAGGGCAATAGTCCTAAACCAACAAAAGTCTTGCTGAAAGAATATTCTCTGAAATCAGAGACTAATCCTTTTCTTACTGGATTCCCTAAAATGTACATTGCGACACTCTCTATGCTTTCCTCTTTCCTTAAAATATGATCATAATAACTGACGTGCCATAAATTCTCATTGTGATTCTTCTTAAACCAGTACCCACTTTTTTGTTTAAAAAGACTTATAAACTTTTTAAGATCAGATTTACCATCTGCTCCACTTACCAATAAATGAAGATGGTCAAGCATAAAACAGTAGGTCAAAATATCAAATTTTTCCAATCTGGCAGTCTCCGTTAAAATATTGCTTAGACCATCAACTATTTCAGTCTTGCTAAACCAGCCAACACGATCTTTTGTCAAAATGGTTATAAAATAGGCATATGTTCCAATATAGTCAAAATCTTTTAGCCTTGGTCTTTTAGGAAATGGCTCGTTGAAATTAAGTCCCATAACGGTAGCTGAAGATCTCAACTCTTGATCCATCAGCCCTGAAGGGCTGTGTCACCGTAGCTCAAGGCTTCCGCCCTGATAAGGTCAACCCTAAAGGGTTGAGTTACGTAGCTCAAGGCTTTAGCCTTGATTAGTGTCAGCCCTGAAGGACTGAGTTACATCAGTATCAGTCTCTTCCCAAGCCCTATTTATCTTAACTCAAGATTACAGATCCAGTTTTATATCCTGGGAAGGCCGGATTCGTCGAACAATCCTTCGAAGAGCGGCCCGCTGAGATATCGTTCGCCGGAATCAGGTAATATCGTAACAATTGTTTTGCCTTCAAACTCACCACTCCTTGCGAGCCTCAGAGCCACAGCGATCGCTGCACCACAACTGACACCCGAAAGAATCCCTTCCTCATGGGCAAGTCGCCTGGCATATTCGATCGCCTCTTCACTGGTAACTTGCTCAACACGATCCACCATAGACAAGTCAAGAGTGTTTGGGATAAAGCCAGCGCCAATTCCCTGAATCTTGTGAGGTCCAGGTTTAAGCTCCTTCCCTGCAACACGTTGGCTGATCACGGGGCTCTCGGCTGGTTCAACAGCAACGCTGATAATCTTCTTCTTCTTTTCTCCCTTGATATATCGCGACACGCCAGAAATAGTGCCCCCCGTGCCCACGCCTGATACAAGCACATCTATCCTGCCATTTGTCTGTTCCCAGATCTCAGGTCCTGTGGTCTTGAAATGGATCTCTGGATTGGCAGAGTTCTTAAACTGTTGAGGCATAAAATAATTGGAATTCGATGACGAAATGCGCTCAGCCTCTTCGATCGCACCTTTCATCCCCTTCCCCCCAGGTGTAAGAATAATGTTAGCACCAAGAATGGCGAGCACTTTACGCCTTTCGATCGACATGGTCTCGGGCATGGTGACGTTCAGTTTATATCCTCTTGCAGCTGCCACATAGGCCAAGGCAATGCCTGTATTCCCGCTTGTCGGTTCAATGATCTCCATCCCGGGTTTTAGCAATCCCTGCTTTTCCGCAGTCCAGATCATATTTGCTCCGATCCGGCACTTAACGGAATAAGCTGGGTTACGACCTTCAATCTTAGCAAGGATAGTGGCACGGAGTCCTTGAGCCATTCTATTGATCCGAACCATCGGGGTATTGCCGATCGATAATGAGTTGTCATCAAAAAATTGAGCCATAAATCTCTCCTTTCTTTCCCCTCACCCCTCCCCTCTCCCCATGGGGGAGAGGGATAGAGTGAGGGGGTTAATGGTGTTTTTATTCCGTCCGGGTGAATACCCCGCCCCTTGGGGCGAAGGATTTTCCCCGTTGTGGTCTTTGATACCCCGCTGCTTGCGGCGGGGTAGTTCATACGATCGGAGGTTTAAACCTCCGAAGTCTTAGTGCATTCGAAACCACCGTGACCGATGAAATCGCCATGGCTCCTGCGGCAAAAATAGGGTTGAGGAGAATGCCGAAAAATGGAAAAAGGACACCTGCAGCGACAGGGATGAGAATCGTGTTGTAAGCAAAAGCCCAGAAGAGGTTCTGTTTGATATTTCGAATGGTCGCCTTACTCAACGCAATGGCGGTCACGATTCCTCGCAGATCCCCGCTGATCAGTGTGATGTCTGACGATTCCATCGCCACATCGGTCCCGGTTCCAATTGCAATTCCCACATCAGCCTGTGCTAAAGCAGGCGCATCATTGATGCCATCACCCACCATTCCAACCTTCTTTCCCTGAGCCTGAAGCCGTTTAACCTCCTCCGCTTTCATTTCAGGAAGCACTTCTGCGAGCACCCGGTCTATTCCAATCTG
>Ga0315290_10001547_pt1 | contig 15805 bp, 11 predicted proteins | sample YL17G12_0_MG_FD_203627 | JGI IMG/M metagenome (GOLD analysis project Ga0315290, IMG submission 203627) | Sediment microbial communities from Yellowstone Lake, YNP, Wyoming, USA - YL17G12_0 | ecosystem: Environmental > Aquatic > Freshwater > Lake > Sediment | place: USA: Wyoming | collected... | reverse complement strand
AACACGTCGCTCTATCCACCCCAGCATTAGCCCGGATCCACCGAGGTGCTGGGCCTGACAGCCTGCGGAGACGACGAATCAGGTGCCCTTCTGAACTGGGAAGATGGCGTTGAGAACAGCCCATCAAGCCAGCAGGAAGGACACCTGATCGATGCGATCATCCCACAGCCTCGACCGCCTCGACACGGCCTTCGACGACGATCGGCTGGTCGCCGACGCCGGGCTCCTCCTGCCGGCCACCCTGGCCCAGCACCTCGGCCTGCGCGCGCTGGTTGACGAGCACCTTGACCTCGGGAAGGCGCCGGGCCGGGCGAACGCCGGCGACAAGCTCCTCACGCTCGTGATGTCCGCCCTCGCGGGCGGTGACTGCATCGACGACGCAGACGCCCTTCGCGCGGGCGGGACGGCGGGGGTCCTCGGCGTCACGGTGAAGGCGGCGTCGACCCTGGGCACGTTCCTGCGCAGCTTCCGCTGGGGCCATGTCCGCCAGCTCGACCGGGTCAGCCGGCATCTCCTCGGGCGGGCCTGGGCAGCCGGTGCCGGGCCCGGCGAGGCACCCTTCACGATCGACCTCGACTCGACGATCTGCGAGACGTATGGCCTCGCCAAGGAGGGTGCCCTCCACCACGGGTACACCGGCGTGCGCGGCTATCACCCGCTCCTCGCGGTGGCCGCCGGCACGGGTGACGTGCTCATGGCCCGGCTGCGCGAGGGCCGGGCCAACACCACCCGCGGCGCCGCCCACTTCCTGCGCGAGACGATCGGGCGGGTCCGCGGAGCGGGCGCCACGGGCGAGCTCACGGTGCGGGCCGACTCCGGCTTCTATGCCCACGCGGTCGTGGCGGTGTGCCGGGCGATGAAGGTCCGCTTCTCCATCACGATCCGGATGAGCCCGCCGCTCCACCGCCTCATCGCGGCGATCCCCGAAGCTGCCTGGACCCCGATCCCGTACTGGCTCCCGGGCGGGGCCGACGTGGCCGAGACGACGTACACCCCCTTCGCGGGCAAGAAGGACGCGGTCCCGGTCCGGCTCATCGTCCGCCGGGTCCGGCCCACCCCGGGCTCCCAGCTCGCGCTGTTCACGCTCTACGACTACCACGCCTTCATCACCGACCGCGTGGGCGAGACGCTCACCCTCGAGGCCGACCATCGCCGCCATGCCGAGATCGAGAACGCGATCCGGGACCTCAAGTACGGGGTGGGCCTCAACCACCTGCCGTCGGGCAGGTTCGCGGCGAACGGGGCCTGGCTCGCGGTCCAGGTCATGGCCCACAACCTCGCCCGCTGGACGGCCCGGATCGGCCTGGGCGAAGGCATCGTCACGACCAAGACCCTGCGCCGTCGGCTGTTCGGCCTCGTCGGGCGGCTGACTCGCTCGGCCCGCCGGCTCACGCTCCACCTGCCGGCGCGCTGGCCCTGGGCGATCGGCTGGAGCATCGCCCTCACCCGCCTCCGGGCGATCCCGCTCCTGGCCTGACGTCCGGTCAGAACGGTTGGCCGCTCCGGGGTCGGCGTCAGCCTGCGCAGAGACTGGCCGTGGCCCGTCCAGCGCAGCTCGCGGGACCCGATCGGCCGGTGTCCGACCCTCGTTCGCCGCAATCAAGGCGTGGTCGTGACCGGAATCGGGGTCAATCGCCCCACCGCAGCCGCCATCGAGCTGTCAGACGACGAGGATCGGTGGATCCGGGCTAATGCCTCTGTGGGCGCCACTAACGAACAACTCAGCCCGGCCGGGCGCGTCCGACGGGGTCGACGGAGGCGCGAGGGGCCGGAATCCTTCTTCAATGACGCTCAGGCGACGCACAAGCGAGGGAATTGGGCCGCCGCAGGCGATCCGACGGCAAGCCAGGTGCTCGACGCCGGCCAGGATCCTGGGTAGTGACGCTGTGGCGGGCATTAGCATAGGAATCGGGGCCTGCCGTCTGGGCGGGCGAGCGGGGCGGGCGAGCGGGGCGGGCGAGCGGGGTGGGCGAACGGCGGGCGAGCGGGGTGGGCGAACGGCGGGCGCCGGCGCGGGCCGGGAGGGGCTCCGGCGCGAGTCGACGACAGCGACGGCACGCCGCACGACTCCGCACGGGGGCGCCGACGACGCCGCAACGGGGCGCCTCTGACACGCACTGGGGCGCCGGTTGACGTTGGTCCGGGCCTCCGCGTAGGCTCGATTGCCCGACCACGGCTGCCGAGAGGAACGCCTATGTCGTCACCTGCCCCGGCCGCGACCCTGTCCGCGCTCGTCGCCGCTCGCCTCCTCGACGCGCCGCTGGCCGGGCTCGCATGGCTCCTGCTCGAGCGCGGCGTTCCGGTGATCGTGGCGGGGCGGGAGCCGGCCGTCGTGGACGGCCTCCTGGACGCGCTCGTGGCTGCCCTGCCGTCCGATCGGCGTCCGGGTCCGGCGGTCGGGCTCGCCGGCAACCAGCTCGTCCGGGTTGCCGGCTGCCTGGAGATCGACACGCCTCCCGGGATCCTGCGGGCCGCGCTCGCGGCGACGACCGGCCGCAGCGGCCTGGCGCTCGCGATCACCGCGGACGATCTGGGCGGCGTCCTCTCCGTGCTCAGAAGCCAGGGCATGGTTGACGATGAGATCTCGTTCATGGGCGTGGTCCTCGTGCTGGGTGGGCGCGACGCCGGGCCGGCCGGTGGCCGCCGGCCGGATGACGGCGCGCCGGATGACGGCGCGCCGGACGGCGGTGACGCGGCCCGCCTCGTCGCGCCGGACGGCGGTGACGCGGCCCGCCTCGTCGCGGCCCACTACCTGCGCCCGGTCGTACTCGATGCGGGCGGCCATCCGAGGCGGCTCGCACCCGCGATCCTGGCGACGTGGGACCCGGCGGCCGCGGCCTGGGACCACTTCTCGTGGGGGATCACGCCCGACCTGGCCGAGCGGACCCGAATGCGCGCCGGCGACCTCGAGCGCGAGCGCGAGCGACGGGCGGCCATGCTCGCCGGCCACGCGCACGACCGGCCGGTCGGCTAGGCTCGCAGCCACCGCGTTCCTCAGCCCGGAGGCCTCCCGACATGCCGGACCCCGCGTCGCCCGTCCGCGCGCTCCCGATCGGGGAGCCCTCCCTTCGCCCGCTCTCGCCCGAGGGGCTGGCCCGCCTGCACGCCGCGAGCCTGCGGATCCTCGCCGAGACCGGCGTGGCCGTGGGCGCAGCCGGGATCCGCGACCGCCTCGCGGCCGCGGGGGCGCGGGTGGACGGCGACCGGGTCCGCCTGTCGGCGTCGCTCATCGAGGCGGCCCTCGAGGCCGCGCCTCGGGCGTACACGCTCGCCGCGAGGGATCCCGCCTGGGACCTGCCTCTCGACGGCGCCCACGGGTACCTGTCGGTGGACGGGAGTGCGGCGGAGATACTGGACCTCGACTCCGGCCTGCGCCGGCCGTCGACGGAGGCAGACCTGGCCCAGGTGACGCGGCTCGCGGATGCGCTTCCCGAGATCGCCTTCCTCTGGCAGGGCGTCGAGGCGGGCGACCGGCCGGTCCCGGTGCGGCCGCTCCACGAGCTCCGGACCCAGCTCGCGAACAGCGGGAAGCACGTCCAGCTCATGACCGCAGTGACGCCGCTTTCCGCCAGGGGCGCCGTCGAGCTGGCGCGGGCCGTGGTCGGGGGCGCGGACGCGCTCCGCGCCCGCCCGATCCTGTCGTCGTTCCAGGTGAGCCTCAGCCCGCTCCAGTTCGAGGGCGACGCGCTCGAGGCGGCCCTCGTGTATGCCGCCGCCGGGGTCCCCGCCGGCTTCGTCGTCATGGCCATCGGCTGTGCGACGGCGCCGGCCACGCCCGCCGGCGTCCTGGCCCAGACCAACGCCGAGGTCCTCGCCGGTGTCACGATCCTCGAGACGCTCGCCCCAGGATCGCCCACCTTCTACGGCGCCTGTTCGACCACGATGGACCTCCGCAGCGGCCTGGTGGCCTGCGGCGGACCGGAGGACCTTCTCTACCAGGCTGCGTTCGCCCAGCTCGCCCGTCACTACCGGCTCCCGTCGAGCGTGGGGACCTTCGCGCCGGGCGCCAAGTCGCCCGACTGGCAGGCGGGCCTGGAGAACGGCCTCTCCGGCCTCATGAGCCTCTTCGCCGGGGCCGACATGCTCTCCGGAGCGGGGCTCCTGTTCGCGGCCCGCGTCTTCGCCCTCGAGGAGATGGTCCTCGACGCCGAGATCTTCGGCCTGATCCGCCACCTCGCGGCCGGCCTCACGGTGAATGACCAGACGCTGGCCGTCGACGTGATCGACGAGGTGGGCCCGGGCGGGAACTTCCTGGCGGAGGACCACACCATCGACCACATGCGCGGCCTCTGGCAGCCGCGCCTCTTCGACCGCGGGACCTGGGAGGACTGGGAGGCCGGCGGCCGACCGACGCCGCGCGACCGGGCCCGGGAGCGCGCTCGCTCGCTCCTGGCCTCGCATGTGCCGCCACCGCTGGCCGACGGGGTGGGGGAGGAGCTCGACGCGATCGTGGCGTCTTTCGCGCGGGAGGCCGGCGTCGGCTGACATGAGCGCCGGCGCCGGGTCGTCGCGAGCCCCCGCCGCCCACGTCTTTTCGCGCGAGGTGGAGCTCTACGCGCCCGTGAAGGCGTTCCTCGAGGCCCTGGGATACGACGTGAAGGGCGAGATCGCCGGCTGCGACCTCGTGGCCGTCCGGGACGGCGAGCGACCGATCATCGTCGAGCTCAAGCTCGCGTTCACGCTGGGCCTCGTGCTCCAGGGCGTGGACCGGCTCGCGATCGCGGACACGGTGTACCTCGCGGTTCCCGCCCGGGCGGCCCGGCGGCGCGGGATCCGTCCGCTGTGCCGGCGACTCGGCCTCGGGCTCCTCGCCGTGCACGCGCCACGGCCCACCGTCGAGGTCCTCGTCGACCCCGGGCCGTACCGTCCGCGGCGCGACCGCCGTCGCTCGGCGCGCATGCTCGGGGAGCACAGCCGGCGGCGCGGCGACCCGACGCCCGGCGGCGCTACCCGGACGCCGATCATGACCGCCTACCGCCAGGAGGCGCTCCGGCTCGCCGTCGTGCTTCGAGATGGCCCCGCCACCGTTGCGGCGCTCCGGGTCACCGCCGAGGCGCCGAACGCCGGGCCGATCCTTGCCCGCGACGTCTACGGCTGGTTCGAGCGCGCGAAACGCGGGACGTATCGCCTTCGCGGCGAGGGACCGGCCGCAGCGGGCGTGATCGCGGACGACGAGCCCTGACTCCGTTCGTTCGGCCCGCCCAGGCGGGGCCGCCCGGGCGGTTGCCCTGCCACGACTTCGTCGTACCATTGGCGAGCCTCGCTCCCGGCGCCCACGGTGCCGGCCGGGCGCGGCACCAGGCACCGCCACCCAGCACGCGCGGCCGCCGCCGGCCGCCCGCCACCGACAGGAGACCGCTCCCATGGCCACCGTCGCCGCATCCCTCCCCGAGCTGATCGCCCTCCTCGACGGAACCGCCCGGATCGAGGGCGACCGCGTCGTCGTCACCGACGAGGCGGCGTTCCGCTTCCGGACGATCGAGGACCTGGCCTGGACGCAGACGTTCTCCGGGGACGCGGCGACCGTCGAGGCCGCCCGCTGGATCATCTGGGAGGCGAGCCAGGCTCTCGGCGCCCGATCGGCCAGCATCCAGGACTTCTATGCGGCCCGCGCCCGCGGCGAGTTCGCCGGGCTCACCGTTCCCGCGATCAACATCCGGATGGACACCTTCGACACCGCGAAGGCGGTCTTCGCGACCGCGAAGGCGAAGGGTGTCGGGCCGGTCATCCTCGAGCTCGCCCGGTCAGAGCAGACGTACACCTGGCAGCGCGTCTTCGAATACGCCCCGAACTGCCTGGCGGGCGCGATCGCGGCGGGCTGGGTCGGGCCGGTCTTCATCCAGGGCGACCACTACCAGTTCAACGCGAAGAAGTACGCCACCGATCCCGAGGCGATCACCGAGGAGATCCGCAAGGCGTGCCGCGACGCCATCGCGGCGGGCTACCTCAACATCGACGTCGACTCCTCGACCCTCGTGGACCTCTCGAAGGAGACCGTCGACGAGCAGCAGCGGGTGAACTACACCCGCGCCGCGGAGATCACGGCGCTCATCCGCGCGCTCGAGCCGGAGGGGGTGACGATCTCCGTCGGCGGCGAGATCGGCGAGGTCGGCAAGCAGAACTCCAACGAGGCCGAGCTGCGCGCCTACCTCGACGGCTTCCGTCGCGAGCTCGACGCCCGCGCCCCCGGCGCAGTCGGGGTGAGCAAGGTCAGCGTCCAGACGGGGACGAGCCACGGCGGCGTGCCCCTGCCCGACGGCGGGGTGGCCGCGGTGAAGCTCGACTTCGAGGTCCTCCGCGTCCTCGGTGCCGTTGCTCGCACCTACGGCGCGGCCGGCGCGGTCCAGCACGGCGCGAGCACCCTTCCCGACAGCCTGTTCCACACGTTCCCCACGGTTGACACGGCCGAGATCCACCTCGCGACGGGCTTCCAGAACGCGGTCTACGAGCACCCGGCCTTCCCGGCCGACCTGCGGGCCGAGATCGAGGCCTGGTGCTTCGCCAACGCCGCCGACGAGCGCAAGGAAGGGATGACGGACACCCAGTTCGTCTACACGACCCGCAAGAAGGCGGTCGGGCCGTTCAAGCGGCAGACCTGGAGCCTCCCGACCAAGGGCGAGATCCTCGCCAGCCAGGCGGTCAAGCTCGCATTCCTGTTCGATCAACTGAAGGTGAGCGGGACCGCCGACCTGCTGGCCCGGTACGTCCCGAATGGGCCGGAGTGGCATCGCCCCGCCCCTGTGGCCCTGAAGTCCGCGTCGCGCTGATGTCCAGCGGCGGAGTCGGCGGGGACGGTCGCGCCCGCATGGCGCCGGGCGCCTGCCGCCGCCGGCTGCTCCGGGTACTATCGAGACGATGATGATCCCGATGATCGAGTTCGGCTCCGCCTGGAGCGCGACCCTCCGGCGGGCGCCCGAAGAGGACGTGGCGGCCTGGCTCTCGCTCGCCCTCGAGATGTGCGACGAGGCCGATCGCCTGGCGCTGCGCTGGTATCGCCGCCAGGTGCCGATGTCGCGCAAGCCGGACCGCACCTTCGTCACGGAGGCCGACCAGGCGATCGAGCGCCTCATCCGCGAGCGGATCCGGGCCGTCCACCCGGACCACGGCCTCGTCGGCGAGGAATACGGCGACGAGGCCGGCTCGGCCGGTGTGCGCTGGTACATCGACCCCATCGACGGCACGCACAACTTCATCCGGGGCGTGCCGCTGTTCGGAACCCTGCTCGCGGTCGAGGTCGAGGGCGAGATGCAGCTCGGCGTGATGTCCGCTCCGGCGATGGGCGAGCGGTGGTATGCGGCCCGTGGCCGCGGATCGTGGGCCGTCGCCCGCGACGGCCTGCGGCGGCGCCTGCGCGTGAGCGAGGTGGACGCCCTCGGCGACGCCCAGCTGGTCTACGGCAGCCGGCGCGAGGACGTCGCGTCGGGGCTCATGCCCGGCTTCGACGCCGTCATCGACTCCTGCTGGCGGGAGCGCGGCTTCGGCGACTTCTGGGGTTACGCGCTGGTCGCCGAGGGCGCCGCCGAGGCGATGTTCGAAACCGGGATGCACAGCTGGGATATCGCCGCCCCGATGATCATCATCGAGGAGGCCGGCGGCCGCGCCAGCGACGTGACCGGCGCGCGCGACGTCCGCGCTTCGAGCTTCGTCGCCACGAATGGGCGCCTCCACGAGGAGATCCTGCGAGGCCTCGCCGGGCCTGGCTGATCGCCGGGCGCGAGGGCCGGCGGTGACCTGCTCAGGCTCCGGCCGCCGCCGCGCTCTCCTCGAGGATGCCCAGCGCCAGGTCGACCTCCGGCGCGGTCGTGACGAGGGGCGGGATGATCCGGGCCACGTTCGCGTATGCGCCCGCCGAGAGGATGATCAGCTTCCGTTCCAGGGCGCCGGCGATGACCCGCTTCGCGAGGTCGGGGTCCGGGATCCTCCCGTCGCCCTCGCCCGGCTTCACGAACTCCATCGCCACCATGCACCCGAGGCCGCGCACGTCGCCGACGGCCCGGTGGCGGGCCTGGATCTCGCGCAGTCCCGCCAGGAACTGGGCGCCGCGCTCGCGGGCGTTCGCCACCAACCCCTCCTCCGCCACGACGTCGAGCGTGGCGTTGGCCGCGGCGCAGGCCACGACGTTGCCGCCGTAGGTGCCGCCGTGCGAGCCCGGCCGCCAGGCGGCGATGAGCTCCTCGCGGGCGATGATCCCCGAGAGGGGCAGGCCCGAGGCGATCCCCTTGGCGAAGACGAGGATGTCCGGCTCCACGTCCCAGTGGCGCACGGCGAAGAGCTCGCCCGTCCGGCCGACGCCCGTCTGCACCTCGTCGGCGACGAGGAGGATCCCGTGCGCCCGGGTGATCTCGCGGAGGCGCGGCAGGAAGCCGGGCGGCGGCACGACGTAGCCGCCCTCGCCCAGGACCGGCTCCACGATCACGGCTGCGACGTGCTCCGGATAGGTCAGGGTGTGCAGCGTGTGGTCGAGCTGCTCCTCCCAGTCGCACGTGCACCCGGCATCGGGGGCATGGGCCCGGCCCGGGGCCCGGTAGCAGTAGGGGAAGGCGGTGCTGTAGACGGACCCCGGGAGAGGCTCGAAGTCGCCGCGGTAGACGTTCTTGGCGGTGGTGAGGGCCATCGTCTGCGCGGTCCGGCCGTGGTAGCCGCCCCGGAAGACCAGGATGACGGGGCGCTTCGTGGCAACCCGGGCGAGCTTGACGGCAGCTTCCACTGCCTCTGCCCCGGAGTTGGCGAGGAACGCCTGCCACGGCCCGCCCGGCAGCACAGTTCGAAGCCGGTCGTAGAGGCGCAGCCCCGCCTCGTGGTAGACGATGTTCTGCTGGCCGTGCAGGAGCCGCGCGGCCTGCGCCTGGACGGCGGCCACGACGCGGGGATGGGCGTGGCCGGTGTTCGTGACCCCGATCCCGGAGCTGTAGTCCAGGTACCGCTCGCCCTCGGTGGTGATCAGCCAGCTTCCCTCGCCGCGATCCACGGCGATGTTCGTCACGCGGCCCCACACTGCGGGCACCACGGATCGGTCCGGGAGGGGCGCGATGGGGCTGGACGGGGCGGCTGCGCTCTCGACCATGACGGGCTCCCTCAGGGGTTTGCGTGGGGCGACGGGAGATCGCGTCAGCACGCCGCCCGGGGACGGGGTGGCAGGCGGACGCGGCGGCGGCACGCCTCTCCTGACGTGTTCGTCTACTCTACCGCGGTGCAGCAGCGGACGGGATCGTACGGGCGCGCGGACTGAGCGTGCGGCGCGCGGGCCGCACCCGCGCTACGATCTGGTCCCGGGCCGACGCCCGCGGACCGCGTCCCGCCCCAGCCAGCGGAAGGATCCAGCCGCCTTATGAGCACGCTCACCGAGGGCGCCGTCTTCGACGCCCTGCGCACCGTCCAGGAGCCCGAGCTGGGCCGCGACATCGTGACCCTCAACATGGTCAAGGGGATCGTGATCGACGGGCCGAAGGTCGCCTTCACGATCGAGCTGACGACCCCGGCCTGCCCCCTCAAGGCCGAGATCGAGGCGAACGCGCGGGCCGCCCTCGTCGGGATCGGCGTCGCGGACGTGGAGATCACGTGGGGCGCCATGGTCCGCCGCGCGGCGCCGGCGGCCGGCCCCCAGCTCCTGGAAGGCGTGAAGAACATCATCGCCGTCGCGTCCGGGAAGGGCGGCGTGGGGAAGAGCACCGTCAGCACCAACCTCGCGGTTGCGCTCGCCCAGGCGGGCGCCGCGGTCGGGCTGCTCGACGCCGACATCACGGGACCCAACATCCCCCTGCTGATGGGGATCACGGGCACCCCCACCGCCGGCCCGGACAACCGGATCCAGCCGCTCGAGCGGTACGGCGTGAAGGTCATCTCGATCGCCTTCTTCGTCCCCGACGGGCAGCCGATCGTCTGGCGCGGCCCGCTCGTGGGCGGCGCCATCCAGCAGTTCCTCCGCGACGTCGACTGGGGCGAGCTGGACTACCTCGTGGTCGACCTGCCGCCGGGCACCTCGGATGCCCAGCTGACACTCGCCCAGGCAGTCCCCATCTCCGGCTCGGTCCTCGTCAGCACGCCGCAGCAGGTGGCGATCTCCGACGTGGAGAAGGCCCTGGCGATGTTCCGCCGGATGAACGTCCCCGTGATCGGGATCGTGGAGAACATGAGCGCCTTCGTCTGCGCCCACTGCGGCGAGGCGACGGAGATCTTCGGCCGGGGCGGCGCCGAGCGCTTCGCCCGCGAGCACGACGTGGAGTTCCTGGGTGGGATCCCGCTCGACGTCACCGTCCGCCAGGGCGGCGATGCGGGCATCCCGGTCGTGGCTCAGCGGGAGCCGGGGCCGGCCGCCATGGCACTCACGACGATCGCGCAGACCGTGGCGGCCCGGATGTCCGTGCGCGCGGCGCGCCAGCAGCCGGTTCTCACGATCAGCTGAGGCAGCGTCGAGGCACGGAATCGGCCCACAAGGCACGGAATCGGCGCACTGCGAGTGCTACGGTACCTCTGCCGTGATCCACACCGGGAACGGCACTGGACATGAGAAGTGGCGACGTCGCGCGCGGGGCCGCCGGCGCGCCGTGCCACCCGGGCAGGAGGCATCGTGAGCAGGTACACGATCGGCGTCGACTTCGGGACCGAGTCCGGGAGGGCCGTGCTCGTCGACCTTGCTGACGGCCGAACGCTCGCCTCATCCGTCTACCAATACGCCAACGGCGTGATCGACGTTGCCCTCCCCCTCGGAGGCGCGGCGGCCCTGGCGCCCGACTGGGCGCTCCAGGATCCCGACGACTACCTGCGCGTCTTCCAGACCACGATCCCCGCGGTCCTGCGCGAGTCCGGCGTGGACCCGGCCGACGTGATCGGCGTCGGCGTCGACTTCACCGCCTGCACGATGCTCCCGACCAGGGCCGACGGGACGCCTCTCTGCGTCATCCCCGAGTGGCGCGCCAACGCTCATGCGTGGGTCAAGCTCTGGAAGCACCATGCCGCGCAGCCGGACGCCGACCGGATCAACGCGGTCGCCCGGGAGACCGGCCAGGGATGGCTGGACCGCTACGGCGGCAGGATCTCGTCCGAGTGGTTCTTTTCGAAGGCGCTCCAGATCCTCGACGAGGCGCCCGAGATCTACGCCGCCGCCGACCGCCTCATCGAGGGCGGCGACTGGGTGGTCTGGCGGCTGACGGGCAGGGAGACCCGCAACGCCTGCACGGCCGGCTACAAGGCGATGTGGTCGAAGCGCGAAGGCTTTCCGCCGTCGTCCTACTTCGGCGCGCTGCACCCCGACTTCGCCGACGTGGTGGACGGCAAGATGTCGCGCGAGATCCTGGCGGCGGGCGAGCGGGCCGGCGGCCTGTCCGCGGAAGCGGCTGCCTGGACGGGCCTGCGCCCGGGCATCGCCGTCGCGGTGGCCAACGTCGACGCGCACGTCGCCGTCCCCGCGGCGACCGTGACCGAGGCCGGCCGGATGGTCATGATCATGGGCACGTCCACCTGCCACATGGTCCTCGGCGACGAGGAGCGTGCCGTTCCCGGCATGTGCGGCTACGTGGAGGACGGGATCCTGCCCGGCTTCTTCGGCTACGAGGCGGGCCAGTCCTGCGTCGGCGACCACTTCGCCTGGTTCGTCGAGAACTGCCTTCCCGAGGCCTACGAGCAGGAGGCGCGCGCCCGCGGGCTCGATGCCCACCAGCTCCTCGAGGAGAAGGCCTCCCGCCTCCGGGTGGGCGAGTCGGGCCTCGTGGCCCTCGACTGGTGGAACGGCAACCGCTCCGTCCTCGTGGACGCGGACCTCACCGGCCTGCTCGTCGGCGCGACGCTGGCGACGAAGCCGGAGGAGATCTATCGCGCGCTGATCGAGGCGACCGCCTTCGGCACCCGGGTCATCGTCGAGACGTTCGAGGAGCACGGGGTACCGATCCACGAGCTCGTCGCCTGCGGCGGCCTCGCCGACAAGAACCCGCTCCTGATGCAGATCTACGCCGACGTCACCGGGCGCCCCTTCAAGCTGAGCGCCTCCGAGCAGACCTCGGCCCTCGGGGCGGCGATGTTCGGCGCGGTGGCGGCCGGCGCCGGGGCCGGGGGCTACGCCACGATCGCCGAGGCCTCGCGGGCGATGGCCCGCCTCAAGGATCGCGTCTTCGAGCCCATCCCGGCCAACCGGGCGGCCTACGACATCCTCTACGGCGAGTACGTCCGCCTGCACGACTACTTCGGACGGGGCGAGAACAACGTGATGAAGGTCCTCAAGGGCCTGCGGACCCAGGCGCGTGCCGGACGCGTATGATCAGCGCACACGACAGCGCGGCACCGGAGGTGGCATCTGAGCCCGATCGATCCCGACGGCGATCCACAGGCACCGCCCGTCGGCCCTGACCAGCCCGCTGCGCCTGTGGCGGGAATCGATGACTCCGCTCCTGCGGTCGGCGATGCCCCGTTGCCGGAGCCGCCGGCCGCCGAGCCTCCGCCCGCCATGCCGCCGGCCGCCGAGCCACCATCGGCTGGACCGCCCCCTTCGCCGCCGCCCGCGGGACCTCCTCCAAAGCCGCCCAAGCCGCCCAAGCCGCCCGGCCTCCGGGAGCAGGCTGCGCGCACGTATGCATCCGGCCGGCGCCTGGTCGATGCCCATGTCGCCCTCGGCAAGGCCGAGCTGGCAGTCATCCTCGACGACGCCAAGCGGGTCGCCGCCCTGGTCGGGCTGGCCCTCGCCTTCGTGCTCTACATCGGGCTCCTCGTCCCGGTCGGGATGGCCCTCTTCCTGGGGGAGTGGATCTTCGGCTCGATGGGCTGGGGGATCCTCCACGGCACGCTCTTCTCGATCGCCACAGCCGTGATCCTCGTGCTGATGGCCCTCCGGATCTCGCGCAACTACCTGGCCGGCACGCTGCTGGCCGCCGTGCTGGCGGGGGTCGCCGTCGGCGTCATCCTGGGCCTCGCCCTCCCGAACGCTGCCTACGCGGCGATCGCCGAGTCGGCCGCGCCCGGCACCGAGACGGGGATCGGGCCGCTCGCCGTCGGCCTTGCCCTCTGGGGCGCCGTGTTCGCCCTCGTCGGCCTGCTGGTCGGCGCGCGCGCGAGCGGCCCCGGGGGCGCCCTTGGCGGATTCTTCGTCGGCGCGATCCTCGGCGCGCTCTTCGGCGCCTTCACCGCGATCTCGTTCAGCCCCCAGGTCGGGGCCGCCCTCGGCGTCAGCGTGACCCTGGTCCTCTGGCCGGTGTTCGCGTCGCTGCGGCTCCGTGACTACGACTGGGAGGAGCTGAAGCGGCGCTTCACCCCGCAGGCGTCGATCGACGCGGCGATGGAGACGAAGGCATTCGTCGAAGCCCGTCTGCCCGGCACCAAGGAGGACGCGGCATGACCGACGCCCAGGCAGCCGCGCCTCCCACGGATCCCGCGACGATCGCCGCCCTCGCGGAAGTCGCGGCGGCGCGCGGGGCGCTCGAGGACGAGCTCGTGCGCCTCGAGGCGACGGCCCGCGCGGCCGTCGACGTGCGCGCGAAGGTCCGGCGCAACCCGGGCAAGACGGCCGCCGCCGTCGGGGGGACGGCATTCGTCGTCCTCGGCGGACCCCGCAGGGTCTTCCGCGGCGTCAGGCACCGGGTCTTCGGCGCGCCGGATCCCCTGCCTGCGAGCCTCCTCCCCGAGCAGGTCGAGAAGGCCGTCCGCGCGCTGGGCGACGACGGCGCGAAGGTGCGCGGATCCCTGGAGCGGGAGTTCGCGGCCTTCGTGGACACGAACCGGAAGGGCGACTCACGGTTCATGCGCCGCCTCCTGCTCACGGGTGGCGTTCCGTTCGCGACGGAGGCGAGCCGGTTGCTCCTGAAGCGCCTCTTCGGCGGGTCGCCGGAGGACGTCGCGAGCCGCGAAGAGCAGATCCGCGCGCGTCGCCACGGCCCGGGACCGGGGGCTCCCACCGGGTAGACTCGCGCCACGGGCGAGTGGCGGAATGGCAGACGCGCCGGCCTTAGGAGCCGGTGCCGCGCAAGCGGCGTGTCGGTTCGACCCCGACCTCGCCCACCACCGATCTCAAGAGGACACGACTGCTGCCGGTGACGAAGGGCAGGTAGTTCGGATGCGCCCGGGCCGGCCACCGGCTCCGCACCGGACGCTTCGCTCCGCTCGCGGGATCGGACGCGCAGTCTCTGCGCTCGTCGCGCGCCAGACTCGATTCACGCTGATTATATGACCCTTGTGTGGTTGCCATGCAAGGGTTATATTCCGCCCATGACCTCCGCCACTATTCGACGTCAGGCTGCGCTCGATGCCTTGGCGCGCGTTGTTGCCGGCGAGCGGGCGGAGGACGTCGAGAGTGATCTCGTCGACTTCAAGGAGGAGGCGGGCACCATCGCACCGGGCGGCGTCCGACGAGCAATCAGTCCCACGTGCCAGCCCGCCGCCGAGGCCCTCGCGATCGAAGTCGCCTGTTTCGCCAACAGCCGAGCGGGCGGCGTCCTTGTCGTCGGCGTGGAAGACCCGGCGGCCGGGCTCCCTGCGCTCCGCGGCACCTACCTCGATCTTGCCTGGCTGCGCGAGCGGATCTGGTCGCTGACATCTCCCCGCTACACGGTCGACATCGAGGAGGTCATCGAGCGGGGGCAGCGGCTCTACTTCATCGACATACCGCCCGCGATCGAGGAGATCCGATCAGGCAACAAGCTGCGCATGCGTCGAGGCAAGAGCTGCGAGGAGGTCTCTGGCGATGACGCACGGCGCCTCCTGGAGGAGCGGCGCGGTTTCGACTGGACGGCGCAGCCGTCTCGCATTCACCTGAGCAGCGCTGACCCCGACGCGTTTCGAGTGGCTCGCCGTTTCTATGCGGAGCGGCGTGGCGAACCGCCGGCGAGCGACCGCGAGCTTGCCACGCGCATGGGTATCCTGCTCGATGACTCAGATGACCCCGAGCTCAACCGCGCCGGCGCACTCCTGCTCGCTTCGTTCGAGCCTGGCGTGAACCAGATCCAGATGCTGGTGACCGATGCAGAAGGCAGTCCGTCTCGCCAGCACATCCTGGGCGGAGCTCCCATCCTCAAGATGCTCGATCAGGTCTTCTCGGTCCTGGAAGATGTTGCATTCCCCGTGCAACCCAAGATCGTTGGCCTAACGCGACGGGAGTTGCGCGCAGTCCCGCAGCCAGCGTTTCGCGAGGCGCTCGTCAACGCCGTGATGCACCGTGACTACCAGCTTGAACGACTGCTGATCGTGGCGCTCGCAACGGGCTCGCCCTCGGACGCGTTCAAGGTCCGTTCGCCCGGAGGATTCCCGGCAACGGTGACTGCCGACCGGCTCCTCGCCACTGGCTCGCGACCACGGAACGAAGCCTTGGCCCGGGCGCTGCGCGTGATCGCCGTTGCCGAGCGCGAGGGCGTTGGCATCAACACGATGTACCGATCGATGCTCCGGGACGGGCATCGGGCGCCGGAGATCGTCGAGGACGCCGGTGATGTGGTCGTTCGCCTCGCGGGGGGAACGCCGAATATCACCCTGCGCGCGTTCTTTGACGAGATGGAAGGGCGAGATGAGAACCTCGGTCAGAACGCAGTCGCGACCATTGCCATCAGCCACCTGCTCGTCGCAACCCCGATCCGGCCCGAACATCTCGCGTTGCTCGCGCAGCGCACACCGGGCGAAGCATTCGACACGCTGACCGCCCTGGAGCGCGTTCGGATCGTCGAGCGCCTCCTGGACCGAAGCCGCTCATTCCGGCTGACGCGCGAATCCCGTGAGCGACTCGGAACACAAGTGCGCTACCGGCGTTCGAGCGCTGATGAGCATTGGCAGCTGGTGCGCGCCTACCTCGACACCAATCCGGACATCAGCCGCGATGAGACCGCGACGCTTCTTG
>Ga0315290_10001546_pt1 | contig 15810 bp, 12 predicted proteins | sample YL17G12_0_MG_FD_203627 | JGI IMG/M metagenome (GOLD analysis project Ga0315290, IMG submission 203627) | Sediment microbial communities from Yellowstone Lake, YNP, Wyoming, USA - YL17G12_0 | ecosystem: Environmental > Aquatic > Freshwater > Lake > Sediment | place: USA: Wyoming | collected... | reverse complement strand
AATGTGGTCTTCCCATGATCAATGTGCCCCATGGTCCCTACATTCAAATGCGGCTTGTTTCGCTCAAATTTCTGCTTAGCCATAGAATAATCTCCTTCTTATAATGAACGAGTGAAAGGTTTTATTTCTTCAGAATTTCCTGTGCAACTGCTTCATTCACAGGTGCGTAATGATCGAATTCCATCGAGAAAACACCGCGGCCCTGGGTCGCCGACCGTAATTCGGTTGCATACCCGAACATTTCGGCGAGCGGTACCATGGCATTGACCGCCTGGGCATTCCCCGGGCGCATATCCATGCCCTGGATCATCCCGCGGCGGCTGTTGAGCTGCCCCATGACATCTCCCAAATATTCTTCAGGGGCAACCACTTCAATTTTCATGATGGGTTCTAGGAGCACTGGTGCCCCTCGCTGAACCCCTTCCTTGAAAGCAAAGGTGGCAGCCATTTTGAAGGCCATTTCATTCGAGTCAACTTCGTGGAATGAACCATCGAAGAGAATTACCTTGAGGTCCACCACTGGATATCCAGCCAGTACGCCGCTTTCGGAGGCTTCCTTGATGCCTTTTTCAATCGCGGGGATGTATTCACGAGGAATTGTTCCGCCGACGATGTCGTTTTCAAAAACAACGCCACTTCCCCGCTCGCCCGGTTCCATGGAGATGACCACGTGACCATATTGTCCATGACCACCAGTTTGCTTGGCATACTTGTAATTTACCTTATCAACTTTGCGGGTAATGGATTCGCGGTAGGCCACACGCGGACGGCCGACATTCGCCTGAATCTTGAATTCACGCATCATACGGTCCACGAGAACATCCAGATGAAGCTCTCCCATGCCGGAGATGATCGTCTGGGCTGTGTTTTCGTCCGTACGAACGCGGAAAGTCGGATCCTCTTCGGACAACTTCCGCAATGCTTCACCCATTTTTTCCTGGTCAGCAGATGTTTTTGGTTCAATCGCAACCGAAATAACAGGTTCAGGGAAGGATATGTTTTCCAGGATGACATTCTTTGTATTACATAGCGTATCGCCGGTAAATGATTCTTTGAAGCCAAGCGCAGCTGCAATATCCCCCGCCAGGACTTCAGTAATGTCCTCGCGGCGGTCGGCATACATACGAATCAATCGCCCAATACGTTCGCGCTTACCCTTGGTCGAGTTACTGACCATATTTCCCTGGGTAACGGTACCGGAATAAACTCGGAAATAAGCCAGGCGGCCTACGTAGGGATCAGTCACAATCTTGAAAACGAGTGCGCTCAATGGTGCGTCATCTTCAGCGCGAAGCTCGATCACTTTATCTGCATGATCAGCATCGTTCGCCCTGAGAGGGGGAATGTCGCTGGGTGAGGGAAGGAAATCCACTACCGCGTCTAATAATGGCTGGACACCCTTGTTCTTTAATGAACTGCCGCAGAAAACAGGAGCAGCTTTACTGGTGAGCACTGCGAGACGAAGCGCAGACCTTAATTCTTCCTCGGAGATCTTATCGCCCTCAAGGTATTTGAGAGTCAATTCGTCGTTCGACTCTGCGATTTTTTCAACCATCGCGTGACGCATCTCTTCGGCTTGAGGCAGAAGATCGGCCGGGATTTCCGCGTAACGCGGCTCCCGTCCGAGCTCATCTTCGAAGTAAATGGCCTTCATTGTGAGCAGATCGATCATCCCCTTGAATCCGGCTTCGCTTCCAATGGGCATCTGCATCGCGATTGGGTTGGCACCCAGTCGCTGCTTGATGGTTTCGATTGTCCGTTCGAAGGATGCACCGACTCGATCCATTTTGTTTACGAAGCAAATTCGAGGGACGCTATACCGGTCAGCCTGCCGCCAAACAGTTTCAGACTGCGGTTCCACGCCTTGCACTGCGTCAAACACAACAACGCCGCCATCCAGAACGCGAAGTGAGCGCTGAACTTCGGCGGTAAAATCGATATGGCCGGGCGTATCGATAACATTAATCTGATAGCCATTCCATTCGGCTGAGACTGCTGCAGAGACGATCGTGATGCCACGCTCGCGCTCCTGCACCATCCAGTCCGTAACTGTTGTCCCGTCATCCACTGAACCGATCCGATGCGTTTTACCAGTATAGAAAAGAATACGCTCGGTGGTGGTCGTTTTCCCGGCGTCAATATGGGCGATAATACCGATATTTCGGTATTTCTCAAGTGGAAAAGCACGTGGCATTAACAGTTACCTCTGACTCATCCCAACTAAAATTTACTACACGCGGTAGTGCGAGAAGGCTCGGTTGGCTTCCGCCATCTTGTGGGCTTCCTCACGCTTACGGATGGCAGATCCCTGATTGGTGGCGGCATCCATCAATTCACCAGCCAGCTTTTCAGGAAAGGACTTGCCAGCTCGAGCGCGGGCAGCATCCAGGATCCAGCGGAGCGACAACGTCAAACGGCGATTAGCCGGCACTTCCATCGGAACCTGGTAGGTCGCGCCACCCACACGCCGCGGGCGGACTTCCATGAGCGGGCCGGCATTCTTTAATGCCAGATCGAATGTATCGATTGCAGGTTTCCCGGTTTTCTCCTGAATGATATCCAGGGTTTCATACATCAGGCGGGTGGCCGTGCTTTTCTTGCCACGGGTCATCATGTGATTAATCAAAATCTGAACTGAAACACTGTTGTATTTCAGGTCAGCGGGAACGGGGCGTACTTCTGGTGATCCTCTGCGCATCTTATTACTCCATTAATTCATTTCAAATCGCGAAAATTCAATCAATTACTTGGGGCGCTTGGTGCCATATTTCGAACGTCCCTGGCGGCGTTTGGCAACGCCAGTGGTATCCAGAGAACCACGAACAATGTGATAACGAACACCAGGCAGATCCTTCACGCGACCACCACGCACAAGCACAACTGAGTGCTCTTGAAGCTGATGACCTTCACCCGGGATGTATGCGGTCACTTCAATCAAATTGGTCAGCCGCACACGGGCAATCTTCCGTAAAGCAGAGTTAGGCTTCTTGGGAGTCATGGTGCGGACTACGGTACATACACCGCGTTTCTGCGGGGCACCCATAGCCTGGCGCACACGGCGCTGTTTGTAAGAGTTATAGGTATACTGCAGAGCGGGAGCCTTGCTTTTTACCTTTTTGGATTGACGACCTTTACGAATTAACTGATTAATTGTTGGCACTTTCGCCTCCGAAAAACTTTTGAACCAATTCTAATTTTTTCCGTCAAGAAACGAGGCCATCATTTTTTCAGCGATGGCCTCATTTGTCGTGCACATATAGGGTCAAGCAACCAAATATGAACAGCGAGGGGCTATTCTAGCACAATGGCATTGGAGCGTCAAGGAAGTTGCATCCCTTTTCACTTCGATCCAAACTTTTCGCCCAGACCGAGCAGACCCGTTTCGAGTTTGGGAGGATGTACTTTCTCCTCGTCCTTACCGAAGCGGACCACATCGCCGCCTTCACCCACTGCTTCTACTGCCAGACCCAGGCTTTGAAGTTCCTTCACCAGCACTCTAAATGAAGCCGGGATACTCGGTTCTTCAATGGGTTCGCCCTTAACTATAGCTTCGTAGGTATTGACGCGTCCCTGCACATCGTCAGATTTGACGGTGAGCATTTCCTGTAATGTGTATGCGGCTCCATACGCTTCCAAAGCCCACACTTCCATTTCTCCGAAACGCTGACCGCCGAACTGTGCCTTGCCGCCTAGAGGTTGTTGAGTCACCAGAGAGTAAGGACCCGTCGACCGGGCATGTACCTTGTCTTCGACCAGGTGATGAAGTTTCAGCATGGTCATCACACCCACTGTGACAGGTTGATCATAAGGGGTGCCCGATTTTCCATCCCGCAGCATTTGTTTCCCGAGCGTGGGCATCGGATGACCGGATTCGATCATGAGTTCGCGGGCTTTTTCTTCCAACTTGGAATTAGCAACATCCTTGTGACCCATCGACCGCAGCCACAACCGAAGACAGGCTTGAACAGCATTTCGATCCAGGTCCGCTCGCAGGCTTGGTTCGCTTATTTCATAGGCCAGGACTTGATCCGGCTCATAATCGTTCTCACGCAACCACTCTTCAGCAGTCGCCCGACGGGCATAATCCACATCACTGGCCATGCGGTAAACGTCATAACCTTGTTCACCGAGCCAGCCTTCCAGATAAAGACGGCGAACCTCTTCGTCATCCTCGATATTATTCGGATCGTATTCCTGCTCTTTGATCCATTCCCATGATCGTTTGCCTGCTTCACTCCAGGCGTGATCAACAATCCATGCCCGGGCAAGTTCAGCTTCAATCTCTGATTCCTTGGCGCCATCGAATACAGGTGTAATAGCTCGGTAGCCTAACCTCTTGGCTGCCCAACCGAGATGAACTTCGAGAACCTGGCCAATATTCATACGACCAGGAACGCCTAAAGGATTGAGGATGAGGTCCACCGGAGTGCCATCTTCAAGGAAAGGCATATCTTCGACAGGTACAACCCTCGAAACAACACCCTTATTACCGTGGCGGCCAGCCATCTTGTCGCCAGCGGTGATCTTGCGGCGTTGAGCGACGGATACTCTAACCATCATATCCACGCCGGGTGAAAGGTCGGAATTCTCATTTCGGGTGAAAACCCTAACATCGACCACCTTACCACGCTCGCCGTGCGGCATACGCAGGGAAGTATCTTTAACATCACGCGATTTTTCGCCGAAAATGGCACGCAACAGGCGTTCTTCCGGTGTGAGTTCTTTCTCACCCTTAGGTGTGATTTTTCCCACCAGAATATCATTGGGGCCAACTTCAGCACCGATGCGGATTATTCCACCCTCGTCGAGGTCCTTGATAGCGTCCTCACCAACATTCGGAATATCGCGGGTGATTTCCTCCGGTCCGAGCTTGGTATCTCGCGCTTCGACTTCATACTTCTCAATATGAACAGAGGTGAAGCGGTCATCCTGAACCAGACGCTCAGAAATCAGAATGGCATCTTCAAAGTTACCCCCCTCCCAGGAGAGGAAGGCGATCACCACGTTTTGACCAAGTGCAAGTTCGCCGCTTTCAGTAGATGACGAGTCTGCAATGATATCGCCCTTACGGACGATCTGACCTTTGGTGACGGCCGGTCTCTGGTCAATGCAGGTGGATTGATTGGAACGCTGGTATTTGCGCAACAGGTAAGGTTGTTTTGTGCCATCCTTTTCGCGCATGATTATTTCTTTGCCGGTTACCGACTCCACTTCTCCGTTCTGCTCAGCAATCACAACCTGGCCCGAGTCAAGCGCGGCATGATATTCCATGCCGGTTGATACCAGAGGGATCTCTGGCCGAATAAGCGGCACGGCTTGAGCCATCATGTTTGATCCCATTAGTGCCCGGTTGGCATCATCGTGCTCAAGGAATGGAATGAGCGCAGCACTAATACCGACTACTTGATGCGGAGCAACATCCATGTAATCCAATTGATCAGGTAAATAGAGTTGGAAGCCAGAGTGATATCTGCAAGATATGCGTTCGTTCTTAAACTCATGGTGTTCAGTGAGAGGTGCATTGGCTTGAGCAATAACGAACTTATCTTCAGCATCCGCTGAGAGGTATTCCATAGTTTCAGATACATAAGGTGTGACTAGGATCTCGCGGGTCAGCTTGGCGATCTTCTTGCCATTCTTTTCATCAACCCTCGAACCCTTTTTCAGGATGAGCTCGCCATCCTTATTCTTGATATCCTCACGAAGTTCGCGACCGACCAGCTCGGAATCCTTGCTCGACATGGATTTCACCACACGCCGGTAGGGCGTTTCGATAAATCCATATTCATTGACCCGGGCAAAGCAAGCCAAACGACCGATCAAACCGATGTTTGGTCCTTCAGGTGTCTCGATCGGGCAGATTCGTCCATAATGCGAGTGGTGAACATCGCGCACATCGAAGCCGGCGCGTTCACGCCGCAGACCGCCCGGTCCAAGTGCGGACAGGGTCCGCTTGTGCCTGAGTTCAGCCAGAGGATTGGTCTGGTCCATGAATTGGGACAATTGGCTGGAGCCAAAGAATTCACGCAATGCTGCCACAACCGGACGAATGTTCACCAAGGTTACCGGTGAAAGCTGCTCCTGGTCGCGGATGGACATACGTTCTTTAATAACCCGTTCCATGCGGCGCAAACCGATGCGCAACTTGTTTTGAATCAACTCTCCGACAGTCTTTACGCGCCGGTTGCCGAGGTGGTCGATATCATCAGGCGGTTCCACGCCATTATTAATGAGGATCATTCTCCGCACCAGGCGGATGATGTCATCCTTGGTCACCGTGCGATGCGGAATGGGAACATTAAGATCAAGTTTCTGATTAAGCTTGTATCGACCCACCCGCTCAAGATCATAATGACGTTGATCGAAAAGTTGTTCCTGAAGGAATTGTCGCGCATTCTCAAGAGTGGCCGGATCGCCGGGGCGCATTTTCTTAAAGAACTCGATCAGCGCAGCCTCAGCGATCTTCATACGTTTCAGATCCCATTCCGGTTCCTGGCGAAGAGTCGAAGTGATGAAGAGACGTTCCGGGTTGTTGTCGATATCCTGGAAAATGGAAATCAACTCTTCGTCTGAGCCATGCACAAGACGAGAACCTGTCGTTCCGTCGTCTACCGCAGACAATGCCCTGAGGAACACTGTGATGGGCACAGTCCGCTTGCGGTTGAACTTTAGAATGATGTAATCGCTCTTGCGGGTTTCGAACTCCATCCAGGCGCCGCGATCAGGAATGAGCTTGGCCATCGCCAGTTGACGTCCGGTAGCGCGATCAGTGGGCGCCTCGAAGTAAACGCCAGGTGATCGGATCAACTGGGAGACGACAACGCGTTCTGTTCCGTTAATAATGAAGGTGCCCTTGTCCGTCATCTCGGGGAAATCGCCCAGGAAAATATCCTGCTTTATGGGATCGGGGACATCAGGACCAGCCAACAGAACGGAGACATACAACGGGCTGGAATAGGTTAGGTCACGTTCCACGCACTCTTCTATCGTGTGCTTCGGTTCGCCAAACCAATACTTCAACCCCCATTGCTTGGACTCGGGTCCACGGCTTGGGAAGTATAATTTCATTCCCTTGTTGTATGACTCAATCGGGGATATCTCGTTGAACAAATCCGCGAGACCTTCACGTTTGAGTCTTTCGAAGGAATCAAGTTGTACTTCTATTAGATTGGGAAGATCGAGAGTAACTGAAATTCGTGCGTAATTCTTGCGGGGTAAAGCAGACGTCATTTGACTCTCCTGGCCAAGACAACTGACAAAATATAACAACCTTCGCGCGAACTCCGCGCGATGGCGAAACAGGATTATATACCCAATCTTATAATGAGGTCAAGAAGGAATTTCCCAAAATTAAGCCGGATTTCGCTCCGGAAGGAACCCCCCATGTTTCAAATTTCTCCCAGATTTGATTCCATGAAAATTAATGGGTACGATACCTCCGATTTTATGCTATTCTATAGTGAAGAATTTTACTGGATTACGCTGGAGGCTACATGACAACAGACGCGATTTCAAAACCTATGGTTAATGATAAGAAGGAAATCTTTGGCTGGGCAATGTATGACTGGGCGAACTCTGCTTTCAGCACGACGGTCGGCACTGTTTTTCTCGCGCCCTACGTTGCCGCTCTTGCTCGAAGCGCTGCTCAATCAGCAGGGACCTCGACTGCATCCTTCTTCGGAATCCCCGTCGCCCCGGATTCTTTCCTTCCCTACTGTATCTCTTTTTCTGTTGGGATGCAGGTGTTTGTTCTCCCGATCCTCGGAGCGATTGCAGATTTCTCGCATCTGCGCAAACAAATGATGCAGGTGTTTGCTGTCTTCGGTGCATTGGCCACCATCATGTTGTTCTTTGTAACCGGATCTTTGTGGTGGTTGGGGGGAGTGCTGTTCGTACTCGCCAATCTGGCTTTCGGGGCAGCCATGGTATTTTATAACTCCTACCTGCCGGATATCGCCAGCGAAGATCAACGCGACAGCGTTTCTTCTTATGGTTGGGCAATGGGCTACCTGGGTGGGGGTTTACTGCTTGTCCTCAACCTCGCCCTCTATATGTTTGGCGACAAGCTTGGCATTCCAAGCGAATTGACGATCAGGATCAATTTAGCTTCCGCAGGAATTTGGTGGTTGGGATTTTCGTTCTTTACCTGGTCACGGCTACGCCCTCGCCACGCTATTAAAAAGCGACCGGAAGGGAAGGGATATGTCAGAGTTGGTTTTTCCCAACTCGGGCAGACGCTGCGTGATATACGGCATTACCCAGAAACCTTGAAATATTTACTGGCGTATTTTCTTTACAATGACGGTATTCAGACCGTCATTGCAGTTGCTGCGGTTTTCGCAGTGGCTCCGCTGATTCAAGGTGGTCTGGGGCTTAGCATAACAACCCTCACCCTGGTTATATTGATGATTCAATTCATGGCATTTGGTGGCGCGTTATTATGGGGCAAGCTTGCCGGCTGGATTGGCGCCAAGCAATCGATCATCATCAGCCTTATCATTTGGGCGGGTGTGGTCATCTATGCCTATGTTGGGCTCAAAGGAGATTCCCGAACAATTGAGTTTTTTATCCTCGGTGCGGTCATCGCCTTGGTGATGGGCGGTTCTCAAGCGATCAGCCGCAGCCTTTTTGCGCAACTGATCCCTGCTGGCAAGGAAGCTGAATTTTACTCGTTCTATGAGATCTCCGAGCGCGGAACATCTTGGACGGGTCCCCTCATCTTCGGTCTTGCCAACCAAATCTTTGGTAGTTTGCGATATGGATTACTATCCCTGATTTTCTATTTTATTGCGGGATTGATCGTCTTGCCATTTGTAAATGTAAAGAAGGGCATGGCGGATGTCAAGGAATACGACCTGCGCGCGCAATCAGGAGATGAATAAATTAACAAGGGTGCCGGCAATCTTGTCGCCGGCACCCTTGTTAGAGAGCGCTAAACCAATCAGCCATTCTCCCTATCCCCTCTTCAATAACTTCCATTGATGTAGCATAAACCAACCTAATAAAACCTTCTCCGCCAGCGCCGAAATCGGTTCCGGAAAGTAGCGCTACTCCCGCTTCGTCGATTAATCTTGTCGCAAGCTGGTTTGAGGTCAGACCGGTTTGCTTGATGTTCGGGAACAGATAAAAAGCTCCCTGAGGGATCTGAGCGTGTACGCCGGGGATGGCATTTATTAAATCATGCATGCGGTCCCGTCGACCTTGATATTCTTTCACCATTTCATTCACAAAATCCTGAGGACCAGTTAATGCCTCAATACCAGCGATCTGGGTAAAAGCTGCAGTGCTGCCAGTTGCATGCGTGATTAGCAGTTCGAGCCGGTTGGCCAGTTCGACCGGAGTGATCATATATCCCAGCCGCCAACCTGTCATAGAATAGGTTTTTGAAAATCCATCCACGATCACCGTACGAGCCTGCATGCCTTCAATCTCGGTAATACTGTGCGCGCTAACGCCATCATAAGTGAGCCGGGTATAGATTTCATCTGAGATGACCCAAGTGTTATTCTGGATGACCTTCTCTGCGATATGTTTGAGATCATCAAATGGGATCACTCCTCCGGTCGGGTTGCCGGGCGAATTTAGTATCACAAGTCGCGTACGGTCGGATATTTTAGTATCGAAATAATCCAGGTCAAAGGAGAATTGATTCTCCTCTCTCAATGGAATCGGTATCGGAATTCCCCCAGCGATTCGAATCATGGCCTCGTAGGTCGGAAATCCGGGATCGGGGTAGATCACTTCATCTCCGGGGGAGACAAGTGCAAGGGTTGGGAAAAACAATCCCGGTTTAGAACCAGGTCCAACAACCACCTGACCGGGTAAAATCTTTATCCCGCGTTGCCTCCCGGCGGATTCTGCGATAACTTCCCTAAAGTGCGGCATCCCAGCAGGAGCGGTATATTTTGTGATTCCAGCGCGGATGGCATTAACTCCCGCATCAGCAACATTCACCGGGGTTGGGAAATCCGGCTGACCGATTTCAAAATGAATGATATTCCTTCCCTGGGCTTCGAGCGCTTGTGCTCGGGCGAGGACTGCATAAGCCCCTTCAGGTTTTAGGTGGGTGATCCGGTCGGCATACATATTAGAAATCCGCGAAGGTGCCATGGATCGGAATATCTCGTAAATTATATGGGGTGTTCTGGTATACGAAGTAGTTCAACCAGTTGACAAAAAGCAGGTTGGCATGGCTCCTCCATGAAACTCGAGGAGTCTTTGATGGATCATCGTCGGGGAAATAATTAACAGGGACTTTGATGGGCAGCCCCTTTTCGACATCCCGATCGTATTCACTCTTTAAGGTCAGATCATCATATTCCGAATGACCCGTCACAAAAACATCGCGCCCATCTCTAGATGCAACCAGATAGACACCCGCCGCATCTGATTCGGCCAGGATGACCAATTCTGGAATTCGTTCGATGTCACTCCGGCGAATTTCCGTATGTCGGGAGTGGGGAGCAAGGAACTCGTCATCAAACCCGCGCATGAGGCGATTATGTTTTTCCTTTACCCGGTGATAAAAGACACCGAATTTCTTTTCATTTAAAGGATATTTCGGCACACCGAATTTGTGATACAGACCCGCTTGAGCGCCCCAGCATATATTGAGAGTAGAAAATACATTTTCTTGCGCCCAATTCATGATGTCCTTGAGTTCCGACCAGTAATCCACCTGCTCGAAGGGTAATTGTTCCACAGGAGCACCAGTGATGATCAACCCGTCAAATTTCCGCCTCCGGACTTGAGCAAAGGAACTGTAATGATTAATCAGGTGCTCAGAGGCGGTATTTTTCGAATCGTGGGACGCCGTATGCAGAAGGGTAACATCCACCTGTAATGCGGAATTACCCAATAGTCGCAGGAGTTGGATTTCGGTCTGGATCTTGGTTGGCATTAAATTGAGAATGGCAACTTTCAATGGCCGAATATCCTGGTGCGCAGCGCGTTCCTCTCCCATGACAAAAATATTCTCACTTTCGAGAATGACTCGGGCAGGGAGTGTGTTGGGGATCTTTACCGGCATAGGGCGATACTCACAATCATTTGGAATTAAGAGCTTGATCAATATCCCACAGAATATCGTTGATATCTTCGATACCGATACTCAACCGGATGAAATCCGGGGTGACACCTGCTTTGGCTTGTTCCTCAGGCGAAAGTTGGGAATGGGTGGTGCTGGCAGGATGAATTGCCAGGGTCTTCGCATCACCAAGGTTTGCGACGTGACTGACGAGCTTCAGATTGTTAATGAAAGCAGCGCCGGCTGCCCGCCCTCCCTTAACACCGAAACCGAGCATGGCACCGACTCCCTTCGGAAGATACTTTTTCCCTGAAGCATAATCGGGATGACTCTTTAACCCAGGGAATTTTACCCAACTCACTTTGGAGTGTTTCTCTAGAAATTCTGCGACCTTCTGTGCGTTCTCTACATGCCGTTCCATCCTCAAGCTGAGCGTTTCCAACCCTTGAAGAAAAAGCCATGAATTGAAGGGGGATTGGCAAGCGCCAATATCTCTAAGAATTCCGACTCTGGCTTTGCTGATAAATGCCACCGGTCCAAGCTCTGCGAAAACAACTCCATGATAAGAAGGGTCCGGGGTGGTGAAATTTGGGAAGCGTGAATGATGCCAGTCAAAATTGCCACCATCCACAATAACACCGCCAATGGACGTCCCATGTCCGCCAATATATTTGGTGGTCGAGTGCGTGATGATATTTACCCCCCACTCAAAAGGCCTGCATAGGTAGGGGGTCGCCAATGTATTGTCAATCATCAAGGGGATGTGATATTCCTGAGCGATTTTAGCCACTTCTTCAAATGGGAAGACATTCACCTGCGGATTGCCCAGGGTTTCGCCATAGATGATCTTCGTATTTTCCTTGATCGCCTTGCGGAAGTTTTCCGGGTCGGAGGGGTCGACCAGTGTGACTTCAATTCCCAGCCGAGGGAAGGTGTACAAAAATTGGCTGACCGTTCCGCCGTAGAGAGTCGCAGATGAGACGATATGATCACCTGCCTGGCAGATGGTGAATATCGCAGTTGCCTGCGCCGCATGTCCCGAGCTGACTTCCAGCGCTGCCGACCCGCCTTCCAGATCCGCGACGCGTGTTTCGAGCACATTGCTGGTGGGATTCATAATGCGGGTATAGATATTTCCTTTTTCCTCAAGAGCGAACAAACGGGCTGCCCTTTCGGTACTTTGCAGGTCGTAAGCCGACGTTTGGTAAATCGGGACCGCGCGCGATCCAGTCGTTGGCTCCGGGTCATACCCCGAGTGTAACTGCCTTGTCGCAAATCCATATTTCCGCTCATTTGTAGCCATATTTTTCTCTCCTCACTAATAAAATTTTGGAATAAGCAAAGCCCCTTCTGAAAGATGAAGGGGCTAAATATATAAAAACAAGCCTCTCATCTTCCAGAACTTTCTGCCGGAATTGGCACCTTGACTTTCGTCAGGTTGTCGAGGCTTCACAGGGCCGGTCCCTCCGCCTCTCTGGATAAGAGCGATTGCAATATTCAGTTGTTAGAGTTGCAAGTTTATATCACAAATCCTGCCGGATTGTCAATATAAATATTTGCCATCTATTTTACCTATAATTTTGGCAAGACGATGGATTGTTGTTTTTGATACTTGCCCTTTTTATCCGCATAGGATATTTCACATTCCTCATCAGCCTCAAAGAATAACACCTGGGCGATCCCTTCGTTGGCATATATTTTCGCCGGCAAGGGTGTCGTGTTGGAGATTTCCAATGTTACGAAACCCTCCCATTCCGGTTCAAACGGTGTAACGTTGACAATAATTCCACAGCGGGCGTAGGTGGACTTGCCAAGACAGACGGTCAATACGCTGCGAGGGATACGGAAATACTCCACCGTTCGAGCCAGTGCGAATGAGTTAGGCGGGATGATGCAGACGTCACCCACGATATCCACCATCGACTTGGGGTCAAAATGCTTGGGGTCCACAGTGGCGCCAAATACATTAGTAAAAATCTTAAATTCGGTAGCCACCCGAATATCATATCCATACGAAGACACACCATATGAAATGACATGGTCGCGCACCTGTTTGTCCTCGAATGGTTCGATCATTCGATGCTCAGTTGCCATCTTGCGAATCCAGTGATCAGGTTTTAATCCCATATTCATCTCCTCGATATATTATTTTGTCGTGAAATCCACCAGGGTCAACCTGCCCGATTCTACTTCAACCAACCGCTCATATAACTTTCCCAGATTGACAAATGACAATCGGTAAGTCCCGGCAGGCAAATCGCCGATAGCGAAATTTTCCCGGTATGCATCGTCGCTCGATACTTTATACTTTTCCTTCAGGCTATACGCCTCAGGCTGCGTGACCACTGCATAAGTACCATCCGACAGTAAACGCTGAACGTTGATGTGAACCCCGAGAAGCTTATCCGTGTCATCGGTAACTCGAAGTGAAAGAGTGCCTTCACCTGCTCGAGGAACAATCCATAATTCCGGATTACGGGTGGACGAATAATTATCCTGGTCCACCCGTAATTCAAAGTGGAGGTGACTCCCAATGGCAGCACCAGTCGCCCCAACTTCACCAATTTTTTCGCCTGCGGTAACAGTTTGACCTAAGGTGACATCTATCTCGGAAAGATGACCGTATAAAGAAAAAACCGGCTTTCCATTATAGGTATGTCCAATGACTACTGCGTTCCCATAAAAATTGGACCAGGGCGAAATAAGTGTTGACTTGTCGCCCCCAGCGAAAACTACTTCGCCATCTGCAGCAGCATGGACAGAAGTTCCTGAAGCATTGGGAAACTCCACACCATGATGCGGCTCGCGAAGACCGTTTTGGGTTGCGCCATACCGATAGGTGGGCTCGATTTTGTCATTTCCAGGAGGATAGATCGGCCGGTCAAAAATGAAATGGCCATCAACAATACAATAATCAGCAGATGAAGGATCGCACGCTTCCGATATAGCGGGTGTCAGCGTAACTATTGCCTCAGTTGGCAATTCAGTCGGGACAACCACCGGACGAGTTGACCTGTTTTCCGGCGAGGGACCTGAAGTTAGGGCGACTGCAATTGTTTCAGTTGCGGATGGCATTTGAGGGGTGGATGGGGTTCCACCACAGCCACCCATGAGCAAGACCAGAGCCAGGAGTGGAACGACACGCATCAGGCGCCGAGTCCCCCTCGAGTTTTCATGATCGTGCGCAATTTTTCTTCAATCGTATCTGCCTGTGATTCAATTGAAGACAATTCCTTCAACAAGGGCGCGCCAGCAGATTTATTTGGCAGGCTGTTAACATTAATTCGAATGTTATAACCGGCTGCCGTGAGGGCAGCGCGAGACATCGCAACGCCGGAAGCTGCATCACTAATTGCATTCAGGTTTCCGATTTCAGCGCAACGAACAGCAAGTGCCATCGCTTTGACCGCGTTTTTTGAGACATGAAGTGGCACATGAGCAGCGTTGAGGGTGGCTATTTCAAGTGCCGCAGTTCGGGCAGCCAATTGAGATTCAGAGTCCTTGGGGAGTTTTAGCGCGCCCATCACTGCTTCAAAAGCGATGGCATCGTCCTCCACAGTCTGCATAAGTTCGACGCGCAGACCTTCGGCGTGTTTCCGAATATCCTTCATCTCTGGTTCGGCATCGGCATATTTCTTTTTGCCGATGGTCAGGCCTGCCACCATGCTGACCAGAGCGGCGCCCATTGCACCCGAAAAAGCAGCGGCAGATCCCCCGCCGGGGGTTGGTGTTGAAGAAGCGAGGTTCTCGATAAAATCACATCGGTCCAGACTCCCCTGTGAAACTTCAGAATTATTTCCGTCCATAGAAGACGAGAACAATCGGCTTTCAAGCACTTGTTCCGGTGAGAATGCATCCAGCTGCAAATGCCAAACCGCAGAGTCGATCAATGCTTCCTGGGGAATCAACCCGATCAATTCGGTATGATGGATGGCGACGCCATAGCGTGCTGCTTCCCGGCGGATCGATTCCACCGCTCGATAAACCGGTGTTTCGTGATAATTGGTAAGGTTCATGGAAACTTGCGCACGTCCCTCGACATGCAGACCTAGCGCCTTGCAATAACGCAGTCCGCCTGATGAATGGCGAATCGCCTTGGCAATTTTCTTGGCGATATCCACGTCGTCGGTGGTCAGGTAGGCATTAAACGCGATCAATGGATTCCGTGCCCCGATCACAGTCGCACCCGCAGTTCCGAGTTTAGCTGGACCAAAATCCGGACACCGGTCCGGGTCGGATAAAATCTCAACCTTTAATCCCTCATATTGCCCTCGGCGGATGTTTTCAAGATTAGCCCGTTCAGGCCGGGCAGCTGCAGCTTCATATAAATAAACTGGGATGCCCAACTCCTTGGCAACGCGTTCGCCCAACCGGCGAGCCATGAGGATACATTCCTCCATCGTGATGCCGGAGAGGGGAACAAAAGGTACAACATCCGTCGCACCGATCCGTGGATGCGCACCAGTATGTTGGTCCAGGTTGATCAACTCTGCGGCGCGTTTGATCGCGCGGAAAGCAGATTCCTCCACAGACTCGGGTGGCCCGGCGAAGGTCAACACGGTGCGATTGTGATCCAGGTCCGAAGACCTGTCCATTAAGCGGGTCTCCTTGATGGAGGTGACTGCCATGGCGATCTCATCCACCACTTCTGGCCGGCGTGCTTCAGAAAAATTCGGGATACATTCAACGAGGGGAGTTGTCATAGTTCACTTTGGTTGAGAAATTGATAGCCAGGGTTTACGACAGGGCAATTATAGCGTACTTGCTCTGTCCCTCCCGTGCTA
>Ga0315290_10001545_pt1 | contig 15810 bp, 17 predicted proteins | sample YL17G12_0_MG_FD_203627 | JGI IMG/M metagenome (GOLD analysis project Ga0315290, IMG submission 203627) | Sediment microbial communities from Yellowstone Lake, YNP, Wyoming, USA - YL17G12_0 | ecosystem: Environmental > Aquatic > Freshwater > Lake > Sediment | place: USA: Wyoming | collected... | reverse complement strand
ACCGCATTCCTCAAGGCGTTCAACGACGGCCGCATGTTGCACGTGGGCAAGCGCGTCGTCGTCGTCGGCGGCGGTGACACGTCGATCGACGTCGCGACGGTGGCGCGGCGCCTGGGCCACATCGACCAGGTGCACGAATCAGACCGGCCCGAAACCGCGATCACGGGCACCACCGGTTTCGCGGCCCATGACGTGGCCGCGCTGTCGGCGCGTCAGGGTGCCGAAGTCACGCTGACCTCGGTCTTCGCGATCGAGAAGATGCAGGCGAGCAGGATGGAAGTCGAACACGCGCTGTCCGAGGGCATCACGATCCGCGGCGGCCTGGCGCCGGTGGCAGTGCTGCGCGGCGCCGATGGCCGCGCCACCGGGCTGCGCTTGATGCAATGCGAGGCCAGGTTCATCGGCACTCGCCTGGAGATCAAGCAGATCGCCGGAACCGAGGAGGACATCGCTGCCGACCTGATCGTCTCGGCGATCGGCCAGGCGGTCGACTTCACCGGCCTGGAAGTGCTGGACAACGGCAAGGGTGGCATCAACGCCGACAAGAACTACCAGGTGCAGGGCAAAGACGGGAAACCCAGCGGCATGTTCGTCGGCGGCGACGTCGTGCGCCCGCACCTGCTGACGACGGCGATCGGCCACGGCGCGATAGCCGCCGAAGGCATACACCGGTTCCTGCAAGGCGAGGCGTTGGAAAAGCGCCCGAAGATCGACGTGCATGGGTTCGACCTGATGCGCAAGATGGTCGAGAAGGGACTGAAGATCACGTCGATCACCGAGCCCTTGTGGGGCACGGATTCGAGCAGCGGCGCGATCCACAACTACGACAACCGCTCCGACCGCTACGTGATTGCGCACAACGATCTATTTCTCGGCCATTTCAACTTCACGCCGCGGCTGAAGCGAAAAATGATCTCGCTCAGCGCCGAGGAGGCGCTGAACAACTTCGAGGAGCGTTTGCTGCCGTTGCTCGAAGCGCAGGCGCAGGCTGAAGCGAAGCGCTGCATGAGCTGCGGCCAATGTTTCGAGTGCGACAACTGCGTCGTCTATTGCCCGCAGACCGCCGTCTTCAAGGTCCCGAAATCGAAGTCGACGATCGGGCGTTATGTCGACACCGATTACGCCAAGTGCATCGGCTGCCACATCTGTGCCGATGTCTGCCCCACCGGCTATATCCAGATGGGGTTGGGGGAGTAACACGGTGCGGCTGCGGCTCACGCTTGTCTTGCTGCTTGCGGCCGGAGCGGGTGCTGCGGCCAGCGCGGCCGGTGCGGCTGGCGTGGCCGGTGCGGCCGGCGCGGCTGGCGCGGGTGGCGCGGGTGGCGCGGGTGGCGCGGGTGGCGCGGGTGGCGCGGGCGGCGCGGCTAGCGCGTTCGCGCGCGAGGCTGCCGCGGTTGGCGTGGCCGGGCGCACGCCTTTGCCGACGATCGAGCCGGCGGCAAAGGGCGGGCAGTGTGTCGCCGAGCCGGCCTTCATGCGCCGAAACCACATGGACCTTCTGAAGCACCAGCGCGACGACACGGTGTTTCGCGGGATTCGCAGCGCCGGGCCACCGCAGGCTGCGAGCTCGCCCTCCGGCTCTGGGCGTGAAGCGGCTGGCGCGCGAGCCGGCGGCGGTGCCAGGTACAGCCTGAAGGAGTGCATCGCCTGCCACGCCAGCGTCAAGACCGGCAGCGTGGCGAAGACCGAGACCAACTTCTGCGTCTCGTGCCACAGCTACGCGGCGGTGCAGATCGATTGTTTCGAGTGCCATACCGCCAAGCCGGCGGCGCTGGCGCAGCGAGGCGCGAAATGAGCGAACCGAATCCGAGCGAGCCCAAGGTATCGCCCGGGCGGCGCGGCTTTCTCGGCATCGCCGCCGTGGGCCTGGGCGGCGCCGCACTCGCGCCGGGAATCCGGCTGATCGACATCGCGAACGCGGCACAGCCCAGCAGCGGCGCGAACCCCGCGGTGCGCTGGGGCATGTTGATCGACACCAACAAATGCGCGAGCGGCTGCACCGACTGCGTGACCGCGTGCAACACCGAGAACGGCCTGTCCGGCGGCACGCTGCCGACCGATTCGCAGTGGATTCGCAAGATCGAGCTGAAAGAAATCAAGACCGGGCGCACCGCGTCGCCGCCGGTCATGTGCCAGCACTGCGCCGACCCGCCCTGTGTCGACGTGTGCCCGACGGGCGCTTCGTTCAAGCGCGCCGACGGCATCGTGCTCGTCGATCGCCACAGTTGCATCGGCTGCCGCTACTGCGTGCTCGCCTGCCCCTACAAGGCGCGCTCCTTCGTGCACGAAGAGGTGAGCGACCAAAAGCCCGACGCGCCGCGCGGCAAGGGCTGCGTCGAAGGCTGCACGCTGTGCGTGCACCGCCTCGACCAGGGCAACCCGACCACCGCCTGCGCGCAAGCCTGCTCGGAGGCCGGCCACGGCGCGATCGTCTTCGGCAATCTGAACGACGCCCAGAGCGAGGTGTCGCGCCTCATCCGCACCCTGCCCACGGTGCAGCTGCGCGCTGACTTGAAGCTCGATCCTGGTGTTCGATACCGAGGGCCGGGATGATGCTGCGGACGCTGCGCGGTTCAACTCCGTTCCGGCCAAGCCAGGCGCCTGCGCGCAGCAGGCGATGCGTGCAATGCGCGTTGGAGAAACTGGCGTGATGCTGAGCGCGACTTCAAGAGCCCAGACGCGCAGCTTCTGGGCATTGCTCGGACTTGGCGGCTTGCTGCTGGCGATCGGCCTCGCCGCAGCACACTACATGGAGCTTCACGGCCATGCAGTGACCGGCATGAACAACCAGGTCGTGTGGGGCCTGCCGCATGTGTTTGCCATCTTCATGATCGTTGCCGCGTCGGGGGTGCTGAACGTGGCCTCTATCGGCTCGGTGTTCGGCCAGGCCGCGTACAAGCCGCGCGCTGCGCTGTCGGGCCTGTTGTGCCTGGCGCTGCTCGCCGGCGGCTTGCTGGTGCTGATGCTCGACCTCGGCCGCCCCGAGCGCGTGATCATCGCCGCGACGCACTACAACTTCACTTCCGTGTTCGCGTTGAACGTGTTTCTGTACTCGGGCATGGCGGGAATCGTCATCGTCTACCTGTGGACGCTGTTCGAGCCCGCGCGATACGCCTGGTCCACGCCGGTGGGCGTGATGGCGATGCTCTGGCGCTTTGCGCTGACCACCGGCACGGGCTCGATCTTCGGCTTCCTGATCGCGCGCCCGCACTTCCAGTCGGCGTTGCTGGCGCCGTTGTTCATCGTGTTGTCGCTGGGCTGGGGCCTGGCGCTGTTTCTCATCGCGCAGGCTGCCCTCTACGCGTGGCATGGGCAGACGCTGGCCCCGGAGATCGAACGCCGCATGGCCCGATTGCTCGGCATCTTCGTGCTGGCGTCGTTGTACATGGTCGCGATGCAGCACCTGAACGGCTTGTACTTCACGCGCCAGCAGCCGTTCGAAGCTTTCATCCTGCTCGGCGCGCAGGGCGGCGCTGTCTACGCGTTGCTGTTCTGGGCCGGCTTCGTGCTTGCCGGCTCGTTGGCGCCGCTGCTGCTGCTGTTGCACCCCAAGCTCGGTGGTGCGCGCTGCACGCTCGCGGCCAGCGCACTCGTGATCGCCGGCGCATTCGCCTGGTTGTTCGTCTTCATCATCGGCGGGCAGGCGTTCCCGATGGAGATCTTCCCCGGCTATCTGGAGAGCAGCAGCTTCGGCGACGGAGCGGTGGCGACGTATGCGCCGTCGCTGCCGGAATTCCTGCTGGGGCTCGGCGGCGTTGCCGCGGCCTTTGTCCTCACGCTCAGCGGCGCGCGCGTATTCGACTTCATGCCGAACGACGCGCGCGTGAAGACCCGACCATGAACCGCCTGCTGATCTCGGCCGCGCACAAGTCTTCGGGCAAGACCACGGTCACGCTCGGCCTGTGCGCTGCGTTCACGGCACAGGGCCACATCGTGCAGCCGTTCAAGAAGGGCCCGGACTACATCGACCCGACGTGGCTTGCGCAGGCCGCCGGCCGGCCCTGCTTCAACCTCGACGCGCACCTGATGGACGCAGCAGCTCTCGAACACTGCTTCAGCGCGGGAATGAACGGCGCCGACCTGGCGCTGGTGGAGGGCAACAAGGGACTGTACGACGGCCTGGCGCTGGACGGCAGCAACAGCAACGCCGCGCTCGCGCATCAGCTCGGCCTGCCGGTGCTGCTGGTGATCGACGCGCGCGGCATGACGCGCGGCATCGCGCCGCTGATCCTCGGTTATCAGGCGTTCGATCGTCGCATCCGCATCGGCGGCGTGATTCTGAACCGCGTCGGCGGCTCGCGCCACGAAGCCAAATTGCGCGCCGTGATCGAGCATTACACCGATGTTCCCGTGCTCGGCGCGGTGGCCGAAGATGCGCGCTTGGGCGTTGCGGAGCGGCACCTCGGTCTCGTGCCCTGCGGCGAGCTCGGCAATCCGCAGCAGCGCAGCGACGTCATCGGCAGCATCATCGGCTCGCAGGTGGATCTGGCACGAGTGCTCGGCCTTGCGGCGTCTGCCGGGCCCGCGCCACCAGCGCTTGCCGCGGGCCCCAGACCTGCCGTGCGTTCGCACGCCCCAGGCTCGCGCGCGGCACGCGTTCGCATCGCCATCGCGCGCGACCGCGCCTTCGGCTTCTACTACCCCGACGACCTGGCCGCGCTGCAGGCCGCCGGCGCCGAACTGGTGAGCATCGACACGCTGCACGATACGCAGTTGCCGGCGGTCGACGGCCTGTTCATCGGTGGCGGTTTTCCTGAAGTGTGCATGACCGAGCTCGAAGCGAACCTGCCGATGCGCGAGGCGCTGCGCGAAGCCATCGAAGCCGGCTTGCCGACCTATGCCGAATGCGGCGGGCTGATGTACTTGTCACGCAGCATCAGCTGGCAGGGCAGAACCGCGCGCATGGTCGGCGCGATCCCGGGCGACGCCGTGATGCACCCGCGGCCGGTGGGGCGCGGCTACGTGCAATTGCAGGAGACTGCGGCGATGCCCTGGGGCGGCGCCGGGACTGGCGTCACGAGCGGCATGACGAGCGGTACCACGAGTGACGCCGCGAGAGGCTCCGCGAGCGGCACGACGAGCGGCACCACGAGCGGCACCACAAGCGGCACCACAAGCGGCACCACGAGCGGCACCACGAGCAGCACGACGAGCAGCACCGCGACGGGCGTCAAGGCGAACACGCTGCGCGGCCACGAGTTTCACCTTTCGAGCCTCGAGAACCTCGACCCGACCCTGCCCTTTGCCTACCGCGTTGAACGCGGCCATGGCATCGACGGCACGCACGATGGCGTGCTGGTCCACAACCTGCTCGCATCGTATGCGCACCTGCGCAGCGGCGCCGGTTCGTCGTGGGCGCCCCGCTTCGTCGCCTTCGTGCGCGCGCAGACGCATGCGAACACCCCGCACCGCGCCGCAGCGCAACCCGCTGCAGCACTGAGCACTTGAAATCACGACCTGCCTGGAGAAGAGAACCATGTTGAGCCTGACCCCCGCCGCAGCCCAGGAAATCCTCGCTGCAGCCGCGCGCAGCGACGCTGCCGGCCTGGCGCTGCGCGTCGCCGCACGCCAGATCGCCGACGGCTCGATCGAATACGGCATGGGCTTCGACGAGCAGCGCGACGACGACGAGCCCGCCGAGTTCGGGGGCCTGAAGGTAGTGGTCGGCTCGCCGAGCCGGCCGCTGCTGGAAGACACCGTGCTCGATTTCGTCGAGGTCGAACCGGGACGCCACGACTTCATCTTCATTCCCCCGCCCGAACCGGTGAGTGCCGGCTGCGCCACGGCGCCACCGAAGGCGGGCGGAGGTTGCGGCAGCGGCGGCAATGGCGGCAATGGCGGCTGTGGCAGCGGCGGCTGCGGCAGCCGAAATTGAGACGGAGGTCGTCATGAATTCCTTTGTTGACCTGACTGCGATGCTCGCCGCCGGCCGCGCCGCTTGTGGCCGGGTCAGCCTGGTCGGTGCCGGCCCGGGCGACCCCGACCTGCTGACGCTGCGCGCGGCGCGCCTGCTGCAACAGGCCGACGTGGTGGTCTACGACCACTTGATCGGGGCCGGAGTGCTGGCCCTGATCGGCGAGCAAGCACAGCGTTTCTATGTGGGCAAGGAGCGCTGCCGGCACAGCATGGCGCAGGCCGACATCAACCAGTTGCTCGTGCGGCTGGCGCGCGAAGGCCGCAACGTCGTGCGGCTGAAGGGCGGCGACCCGTTCATCTTCGGCCGCGGCGGCGAGGAGCTTCAAGTGCTGGCGAATGAGGGCGTGCCGTTCGACGTGGTGCCGGGCGTCACGGCCGCTTGCGGTGTCGCCGCCTACGCCGGGATTCCACTCACACACCGCGACCACGCGCAGCAGTGCACCTTCGTCACCGGCCACCTCAAGGACGGCAGTTGCGAGCTCGACTGGCCGGCACTCGCGCGGCCGCGCCAGACGGTCGTGATCTACATGGGCCTGACGAGCCTGGCCATCATCTGCAAGCAGCTGATCGCGCACGACCTGAGCGCCGATTGGCCGGCCGCCGTGGTCGCGAACGGCACGCTCGCGGCGCAGCGCGTCGTCTGCGCGACGCTGGCCACGCTGCCCGACGCCGTGGCCCGCGAAGGCCTGGTGTCGCCGTGCCTGACGATCGTCGGCGAAGTCGTTCGGTTGCGCGATCAGCTCGCCTGGTTCACCGGCACGGGCGCTGCCGATGCTGCGATTCCCGGCCCCCGGCAACTGCAAACGCTGGAGAATTGAGCAGCGCGCTCGAGTTGTATAGCGACCGGTGCTTCGTGGGCGCTACAGTTTCTGCATGAAAGTGATTGACCAATTCATTCAGCCCAAAGGCCGCGGCACCAGCAAGCGTGCTGGCGCCACTCGCGGCCGGCAGTTCAGCGTGCAAGTGGGCACGCCTGGGCCCGAGGCCGAGGCGGCAGTACGCGCCATGGTCGAATTGGGCAAGCGCCAGAAAGTCGGAAAGCGGCTTGGCGCCGCAGCGGTGATCAAGACCGAGCGCCGCTGATGGCCACAGCTGCCGCTGTCGTCTTCGACGCCAGCGCCGAGCTCGAAGTTCTTCTGCCCGACACCGCCGCGCGCTTTGCGCTCGCTGTTGATCTTCTCGAACAGATCGGGAGCAACAAGCTGCTTGCACATGTGCCGCTGATTTTCTTCAACGAAGTCGCAGCGGGCTGCGCACGGGAGGTGCGCGGCGGCCGAACGACGCAAGCGGACGCAAAGGCGTTTCTCGGCAGACTCGGCGCCCTACCGCTGAGCCTGAGCGTCGAGATTCATCCAGCCGCCGATTGGTTCGACCGCGCGATCAAGATGAGTTGCCAGGTGGCCCACAGCGCTTACCTGACCCTGGCGCTCGATCTGCGCGTGCCAATCGCCACCTTCGACGGCGGCCTGGCAACAGCCGCGAAGTCCAACAAGGCCAGACTCTATTGGCCGATCTGAACACTGCATGCCGCCGGCATCGGCGCCGGCTATTGCAGCTTTCGGCACAGAACTTCGATCGGAATGATTCGCCCTTCGTGAATGCCGCGCGCGGTGTTCGCGATGGCTCGCGCCGCGAGGTCGGCGTGGATCAGCATCACCGCGCGATGCGGCGGCTTCTCGCCGCGCTCCACCATCGCGCGCGAGCGCGCGCCGTACGCGCGTGCCTCATCCAGCGTGCTGTGCAAGCGAATCACGTCGAATCCGGCACCCTGCAGGCCGCGCTGCGTTTCCTGCGGCGTGGTCAAGAAGCTCGTGCGTGCGCTGCTCGCCCAAGGCGTGGGGTAGTCCAGCTCCCCGCCCTCGCCCTGCGCGACTTCCGAAAGCACGAGCCACGCACCCGGCTTCAGCACGCGGTAGATCTCGCGGTAGAACGCGCCCTTGTCGGCGATGTTCATCGACACGTTCATCGAGTACGCGCCGTCGAAGCCGGCATCGGCGAACGGCATCGCCACCGCGTCGCCGACCGTGAACGAGACCTTGTCCGCGAGGCCGAGCAAGCGCGTCAAATGGCGCGCGACATCGCAGAACTCGGGTGTCAGATCGATTCCCGTGACGTGGCAGCCAAAGCGCTGCGCAAACCAGCGCGCCGGCCCGCCGATGCCGCTGCCGATGTCGAGAAGACGGTCGGCCGCGCCGGCTTGCACCAGACCGGCGACTTCGAGCGTCGCCTCCAGCCCACGACCATGGAACTGGTCGTAAGGCGCGAGCGCCTCGATGCTCGGCCGATCGGGATCGACACCATCGTCCAACAATGCCGCGTTCAGGCGCGACAGCAGATCGCCCCGGCTGTAGTGCGTGGAGATTTCGCCTTCGGTGTGCATCGGATGGGCCTCGGATTCGCTGTCGATCAAGGCCGAGCGTAGCTCAGCGTCGGTAGATACCGGTGATGGCAGTCGGGCTCGTTCCAGTACACGACCCTGCCACACGCTGCGTGATCTCAAAGCGCCACGTCAACGATCCCCCGTCGCCCGCGCCTCCACCGCGAACACCGCCGCCTCGACGCGCGAGCTCAGGTTCAGCTTGGCCAGGATGTGGCGCACGTGCAGCTTCACGGTGTCGTGGCTGATGTCCAGCGCGCGCGCAATCGCCTTGTTGCTTTCACCGCGCGCCAGGTGGTCGAGGATCTGGCGTTCGCGATCGGTCAGTGAATCCATCAGGCCTTTGCGTTCGCTGCCCTTGGAGCCGGACTGCAGCATCTGCGCCAGCTTGAGCGTCATGGCCGGCGCCACCACGAGTTCGCCGCGCCCCGCACGCTCGATCGCAGCGATCACTTCCTCGGGTTCCATGTCCTTGAGCAGGTAGCCGCGCACGCCCGCGCGCAGCGCCGCGGCGAGGTCGGCTTCGGCGTCGCTCATCGTCAGGATCAGCACCGGCGTGTCGATGCCTTCGGCGCGCAGCTGGCGCAACAGCGTGAGGCCGTCCAGGGTGGGCATGCGCAAGTCGAGCACCAGCAGGTCGGGCTTGTGTTCCCGCAACACACCCGCTACCCGCTGCGGATCGCCGAGCGCGGCGACGACCAGGATGTTGCCGCGGTGGTGCAACAGATCGGTCAAGCCGTTGCGGCACAGCGCATGGTCGTCGACGAGCACGACGCGCAGGGGCGGAGTCGGTGTCATCTGACTCATGGGCACACCCTGGGCACTTCGCGCGCTCGCACCATGCGGGAATTCGGCGAGGCTGCCGAAGGGCCGCTGCGTGGCCCATGCATGGTCTGTGGGCTCATGGTGCCGCTCGCCCTTGCGCGTCCAACGCAACCCAAGCGCGCACGCGAGTGCCACCGCCCGCGCGTTGGCCGATCTCGATCTGCCCACCCAGTTTTGCCGCTCGTTGCTGCATGATGCGAATGCCGTAGTGCGTTTCGCTCGCGCCGGCCTGCCCCGGCGCGACGCCGCGGCCGTCGTCTTCAACGATGACTTCGACGCCCCCGTCGCGCCGCGCGATTGTCAACCACGCGTGGCGCGCCTGCGCGTGCTTCGCGACGTTGTTCAAAGCCTCTTGCACGATGCGAAACAACTGCGCGTCCTGCAAGCTCGACAACACCAGCCCCTGCGCCCGGTCGGCGAATTCGAGCTCGATGCCGGTGCCACTCTCGAACTCATCGATCGCGGATTGCAGCGCATGGCTCAGGCCCAGCGGGTCGACCGGAGCGCGGAAATTCGTCAACAGCTCGCGCAGGCCGGCGTGCGCGTCGGTCACCGCACGCCGCACGTCGGCGCAGTAGCGCAGCGCCGACGGCTCGTCGTGCGCGACGATGGCTTCGTGCAACAGCGGCATGCGCAGTTTGACGAACGACAGGGTCTGCGCGATCGAATCGTGCACTTCGGCAGCCATCGACTCGCGCTCGCGCATCAGCGCGGCCTCGAGCCGCGCGCGCTGCCCCCGGTCGTCCGGGCTTGGGTCCGAAGCTTCGCCAGTCATTCCCGCATTTGACACCTTTGCCGGCGTCGGTGGCGACAGTAATATCCCGATCAGGCCGGAAGCAGGCTGCGCCTCCTGCCGGCGGGCGCCGACGTGACGCAGTGGCCGACGCAGTCTTGCGCGGCGCGGCCCAGGCGCCCGCCGCGCCGCAGCAGCAGCGCCAAACGCCGGCGCACCACCGGAACGCGGGTGCGAAGCGACAAGCTCAATCGCTGCCGGATCGGGCGTAACATGCGCCGCTCCCATGAAGCCCCTGGTTCCTCCCCACGGCAGCGCGAAGCTCAAACCCCTGCTCCTGGAGGGCAGCGAACTCGAGCGTGAGCGCAAGCGTGCATTGACGCTGCCGCGCCTGCCGGTGAGTTCACGCGAACGTGGCGACATCATCATGCTCGGCATCGGCGGCTTTACGCCGCTGGAGGGCTTCATGTCGCACGCCGACTGGCGCGGCGTGTGCGACGACATGAAAACCGCGAGCGGTTTGTTCTGGCCGATTCCGATCACCCTGTCGGCCGAGGCTGGCGCAGCTGCGCAGATCGCCATCGGCGACGAGGTCGCGCTGATCGACCGCGACACCGGCGAACCCCTGGCGCTGTTGCGCGTGACCGAGAAATACCGCATCGACAAGGCGCATGAATGCGTGCGCGTGTTCCGCACCGCCGACCCGGCCCACCCCGGCGTGAAGATGGTGCTCGACCAGCCCGACGTGAACCTGGCGGGCCCGATCCGCGTGCTCTCGCGCGGCGGATTCCCGGAGAAGTATGGCGATCTGTTCATGACGCCGGCGCAAACGCGCAAGTTGTTCAGCTCGCTCGGCTGGTCGCGCATCGCCGCGTTCCAGACGCGCAACCCGATGCACCGTTCGCACGAATACCTGGCCAAGGTCGCGATCGAAGTCTGCGACGGCGTGCTCGTGCATTCGCTGCTGGGGGCGCTCAAGCCGGGCGACATTCCGGCCGAGGTGCGCACGCGCGCGATTGCCGTGTTGGCGAAGAACTACTTCGTGCCCTCGACCATCGTGCAGGCCGGCTACCCGCTGGACATGCGCTACGCCGGCCCGCGCGAGGCCTTGTTGCACGCGCTGTTTCGCCAGAACTACGGCTGCTCGCACCTGATCGTCGGCCGCGACCACGCCGGGGTGGGCAGCTACTACGGCCCGTTCGACTCGCACCACATCTTCGACGAGATCCCCGAGGGTGCCTTGCAGACCCAGCCGCTGAAGATCGACGTCGCCTTCTGGTGCTACCAGTGCGGCGGCATGGCGTCGGGGCGCACCTGCCCGCATGACGACGCCGACAGGCTTCAGGTCAGCGGCACGCAGTTTCGCAAGTCCCTTGCCGAGGGCGCTGATGTGCCGCCCGAATTCAGCCGGCCCGAGGTGGTGGAGATTCTGCGCGCCTACTACGCCGAGTTGGACGCAAGGCCAGTCGCCGCCAGCTAACGATTGCTTCTCGACCGCGACTCACACCTGCCGCCACGGCAGGCCGTGCTTGCGCCAGCCGCCCACGGTGCCACGGTGGTGCTCGGTGTCGAGTTCGCCCTCAAAGCCTTCGAGCACGTTGCTCACGGTGGTGAAGCCGTGCTTCTCGAGCTCGGCGCCGGCGTCGACGGAGCGTTTGCCGCTGCGGCAAATCAGGATGATCGGCCGGTCTTTGCGACCCGACATGCGCAGCACTTCATCGGCGAAGTGCGGGTTGACGTCGAACTCGGGCGCGGTGTTCCACTCGATGTTGATCGCATCGACGGGGTGGCCGACGTAGAAGAACTCGATCTCGGTGCGGCAGTCGATCAGCAACGTATTCGGGTTGGCATTCAGTGCGTCGTAGGCTTGCTTGGGATTGAGGTGGTCCATGGTTTGCTCCTGACGCGCATTGTCCGGGCGAATCCTGCCGGCACAAGGAAACGATCTTCATATCGCCATGACGCGCGGCAATATGGCGGCAGCAATGAGTGTGCCACTGACGCCGCGATGAGCCGCCGCTGACGCCTTCAGATCGATCAGATTGCAGGCGGCATCGCCGGTGTGCCACTGACGCCGCCATGAGCCGCCGCTGACGCCCTCTTTGTCGGCGGCTGGTTAAGATGCGCGCTTGAAAATCTGCATCGTTTCCGACAGCCACGACCGCGCCGACGCCCTCGCCCAGGCGGTACGCGAGGCGCAAGCGCAGGGCGCCGAGGCGGTGCTTCATTGCGGCGACCTGATCGGCGCGCAGACGCTCAAGCCCGCGCTGGCGCTGGGATTGCCGGTGCACCTGATCCACGGCAACAATCTCGGCGATCCACAGGCCCTGCACAACCTGGCGCGCGCGAGCGGCGCGCTGCTGCGCTACCACGGCGCCGATGCGCGCATCGAACTCGCCGGCCGGCGGATTTTCCTCGTGCACTATCACGACTATGGCTACGCGATGGCCTGCACCGGCGATTGGGAGCTGGTGTGCTGCGGGCACTCGCACCAGGCCGAAGTGCGCAGCGTGGCGAGCGTGAAGGGCAATCAAACCTGGCTCGTCAATCCGGGCACGGTGGCCGGCCTTGCCGCGCCTTCGACCTGGGTGCTGGGCGATCTCGCGGCGATGCGCTTCGAGCTCCGCGAGCTTGGCAAGCAGGCCTGATTCACCCAGGAGCCTGCCGGGCTTTGGGCCAGACCCGGCATTCACCGCCTCTATAGGCACATAGCAAAGATTGCTGGGCTGGGCCCGGCGCGCGACTCCTAGAATCCGCCACAGGGCTGGTGAAGAGACGATTCGAGGGAGACTGCCGCGATGTTCGCCAACAATCCATTTGCTGCGTTGAGCGGCGTCTTGCCCGCGAACGCGATGCAGATCTATCTCGTTCTCATGGTGCTTGCAGTGTTCGCCGGAACGCTGTACGACGTGATGCACAAGGGCAGCGCCCAATACTTTTTCGAGAATTGGCGCAAGTCGAAGAACAATGGGGCGAGCCCAGTCAGCGGCGGCGAGATGGTGGCGCTGGCCGTCAAGACCGGCGTTGTCGATGTGCTGGCATCCGGGGAATTCTGCAATCCGCGGCGCCGCGCCGCGCATCTGCTGACCATGTACGGATTCGTGATCTACGTCGCCGCCACTGCGGTGATGGTGTTCGGCTACCCGACGCCCGCGACGCCCACGCCCCGCATCGTGCCGCTGCTGTGGTGGATCGGCGGCCTGATGATTTGCCTGGGCGGATACTGGTTCTGGTTCTTCATCAGGGTCGATGTCGCCGCCGAGGGCAAGTCGCCGCTGCGCCTGATGCGCGCCGATCTGTTCGTTCTCTCGCTCCTGGGCAGCGTGACGCTGGGCTTGATCTGGGCCACCCTGCAATCGAGGTCGAGTGCCGGGGCCACCGTGCTCTTCGGCTTGTACATCATGGCCACCACGGTGCTGTTCGGATCGGTGGCGTGGTCCAAGTTCGCGCACATGTTCTTCAAGCCCGCTGCGGCGTTCGAGAAACGAGTTTCCGACGCGAACGGCACGCGCAGCAACCTGCCCGGCCCTGCCGACAAGCCCGAGCTGTACGGCAGCGCTCGCCAGCAGCCCCGGCACTACTGACAGCCTGAGAGCCCGAGCCCAGCATCGGTTTTGACTTCGGAGAACAAGAGCGCCATGCCAACCTTCGTTTACATGACCCGGTGCGACGGCTGCGGGCATTGTGTCGACATCTGCCCGTCCGACATCATGCACATCGACAAGGTGACCCGGCGCGCCTACAACATCGAGCCGAACATGTGCTGGGAGTGCTACTCCTGCGTCAAGGCCTGCCCGCAGCACGCCATCGACGTGCGCGGCTATGCCGACTTCGCCCCGCTCGGGCACAGCGTGCGCGTGCTTCGGGAAGAGGCGAAGGCGACGATTTCCTGGAAGCTCAAGTTCCGCGACGGCCGCGAGAAGAACTTCGAGTCGCCGATCCGCACCACAAGCTGGGGTTCGATCAAGGGGCCGGCCGAGTACGCCGCGCCCCGCCCCGAAGACTTCAAGAATCAGGACCTCGCGCACGAACCGCAAGCGCTGAATATCAGCGGCGGTTTGCCCGCGTTGCGCCCGGATCAACTCAAGCAGGGAGTCGTGTGATGGCACTGTTCAGAGGCAGGAAAACAGTGTTCGTCGATTCGGACATCCTCGTCATCGGCGGCGGCATGGCCGGCTGCGGCGCAACCTACGAGGCCCGCCACTGGGGACGCGACCTGAAGATCGTCTGCGTCGAGAAAGCGAACATCGAGCGCAGCGGCGCCGTCGCCCAGGGTCTGTACGCCATCAACTGCTACATGGGAATGCAATGGGGCGAGAACCAGCCCGAGGACCATGTGCGCTACGCCCGCAACGACCTGATGGGGCTGGTGCGCGAGGACCTGGGCTACGACATCGCGCGCCATGTCGACTCCTCGGTGCACAAGTTCGAGGAGTGGGGCCTGCCGATCATGAAGGACCCGAAGACCGGACGCTACCAGCGCGAAGGCAAGTGGCAGATCATGATCCACGGCGAAAGCTACAAGCCGATCGTCGCCGAGGCCGCGCGCAAGGCCGCGACCGAGGTCTACAACCGGATCATGGTCACGCATCTGTTGATGGACAAGAGCAAGGCGAACCGGGTCGCCGGCGCCGTCGGCTTCAATGTGCGCACCGGCGACTTCCATGTCTTTCGCGCGAAGGCCGTGATCATCGGCGCCGGTGGTGCGTCGCACATCTTCAAGCCGCGTTCCGTGGGCGAGGGAATGGGCCGGACCTGGTATGCGCCGTGGAGCAGCGGGTCCGCCTACGCGTTGCCGATCCAGGTCGGCGCGAAGATGACGCAGATGGAAAACCGCATCGTGCTGACGCGTTTCAAGGACGGTTATGGTCCCGTCGGCGCCTACTTCCTGCATCTGAAGACGTACACGCAGAACGGCAACGGCGAGGAGTACGAGTCGAAGTGGTACGAGCACACCAAGGCACTGGTGGGCGACTACATCGACCACCATCCGGTGCCGACCTGCCTGCGCAACCACGCCTTCATCGAAGAGACGAAGGCTGGCCGCGGCCCGATCCGCATGGTCACGAAAGAGGCGTTCCAGGACCCGCACAAGGAGACTGTGGGCTGGGAGAACTTCCTGGGCATGACGATCGGGCAAGCGGTCGTCTGGGCTTCGCAGAACATCGACCCCAAGCACATCAATCCCGAGCTGAGCATGTCCGAGCCTTACGTCATGGGTTCGCACGCCACCTGCTCCGGCGCGTGGGCGAGCGGACCTGAAGACTACGCCCCCGCGGAATATCAGTGGGGATACAACCGCATGATGACGGTCGACGGGCTTTTCGGCGCCGGCGACACGATCGGCGGCACCGCGCACAAGTTCTCGTCGGGGTCGTTCACGGAAGGCCGGATCGCCGCCAAGGCGGCTGTCAGGTACGTCAGCGACTTGGGGCGCGACCAGCCCCAGGTCAGCGAAAAGGAATATCAGGACCTCGAAAAATTGATCTTCCAGCCCATGGAGAACTACCGCATCGGCCGCAACGAGATCACTGCCGGAACCGTTTCGCCGAGCTATCTGCTGCCGATCCACGGCCTTCAGCGCCTCGAGAAGATCATGGACGAATACGTCGGCGGCACCAGCACCAACTACATGACGAACGGCGTGATGCTGAACCGCGGCCTCGAGTTGCTCACGATGCTGAAGGAAGACATGAACCACATGGGCGCAGAAGACCTGCACCAGCTGCAGCGCACATGGGAGTTGCAGCACCGGATCCTGGCCTCGGAGTCCGTCACGCATCACACGCTGTTCCGCAAGGAAACGCGCTGGCCGGGGTATTACTACCGGGGCGATCACATGAAACTCGATGACGAGAACTGGCACTGCTTCACCCTGTCGCGCTACGACCGCGAGACCGACAAGTGGGCAATGGAGAAGGCGCCCGTCTACCACATCGTCGACTGATTCGGGTTCGCC
>Ga0315290_10001544_pt1 | contig 15811 bp, 13 predicted proteins | sample YL17G12_0_MG_FD_203627 | JGI IMG/M metagenome (GOLD analysis project Ga0315290, IMG submission 203627) | Sediment microbial communities from Yellowstone Lake, YNP, Wyoming, USA - YL17G12_0 | ecosystem: Environmental > Aquatic > Freshwater > Lake > Sediment | place: USA: Wyoming | collected... | reverse complement strand
ATCGCGCCGGCCGAGCTCGGGCCCATGTTGCGGCCGAAGTTCGACTCGACCTTGTTGATCGCGGCGAGCACCTGCCACGGGATCCCGTACTCGGCGCCGGCCTGCTGCCAGAGCGCACGGAGCGCCGCGGGTGAGACCGTCTCGGGTTGGGCGGGCGGGGTGAGGAGGCTCGACGGAAGCAGGAGCGACGCGGCGTCGTTCGGCACTGCCGAGCTCGCCGGCGGCCCGCTCGGGATGATCGTGAACGTGTCGGCACGAGCCGTGCCCGCGACGAGCGCGAGCGCGACGACGAGCGCGGCGAGGAGCGGCCTCATCCCTCCCCGGGAGCGGCGAGGCGCAGCTCGGGAATGCCTTCGCGGTCGGCGTCCCGTTGCAGGCGCTCCCGCTCCTCGTCCCCCACGGCGTTCTCGTGCGCCTGGCGCTTGATCGCCTGGTCGAGGGCGACGAGGAAGTCGTGCCGGTTCGTGGCGGCGTTCGCGGCGACCTCCTTGTCGACGAGCCCGTGCAGGACGCGGTCGATCAGAGCCTGCGTGAACGTCTGCATCTGGAAGAAGGCGCCCTCGGCGATCGCCTCGGCGATCTCGTCGGTCCTGTCCTCGCGGATCAGCTCGGCGATGCGGGAGTTCATGATCATCACCTCGACCGCGACGACGCGGCCGCCGCTCGTCCGCGGCAGCAGGCGCTGGCTGACGACGCCGCGCAGGACGCCCGCCATGATCGAGCGGACCTGCTGCTGCTTCGCGCCGGGGAAGAACTCGATCATGCGACCGAGCGTCTCGGCGGCGTCGATCGTGTGCATCGTCGAGAGCACGAGGTGGCCCGACTCGGCCGCCTGGAGCGCGGTCTGCGCCGTCTCCATGTCGCGCAGCTCGCCGATCAGGATCACGTCCGGGTCCTGGCGCAGCGCGCGTCGCAGCGCCTGCTGGAAGTCGTCGGTGTCAATCCCGATCTCGCGCTGGTTGACGATGCAGCTGTGGTCCGAGTGCAGGATCTCGATCGGGTCCTCGACCGTGACGATGTGCTGCCGCCGCGTGCGGTTGATGTGGTCGACGATCGCGGCGAGCGTCGTCGTCTTGCCCGAGCCGGTCGCGCCCGTGACGAGGATCAGGCCGCGATGCTCCTCGCCGAGCCGCTGCAGGCCGGGCGGCAGGTTGAGGTCGGAGAACGAGGGCACGATGCTCGGGATCGCGCGGAAGGCGAACGAGATCGCGCCGCGCTGCCGGAAGGCGTTGACGCGGAAGCGCGGCAGGTCGTCGTCCTGGTAGGCGACGTCGAGGTCACCCGTCTCGTAGAAGGCCTCGAGGCGCTTCGGCGCGCCGGCCCCGACCAGGTGCAGCGCGCTCTCGAGGTCCGCCTCGGTGAGCACGGCCCAGTCCTCCATCGCGGCGAGGTCGCCGTCGCGCCGGAGGATCGGCGGCTGGCCGAGCTTCAGGTGGATGTCGCTCGCGCCGAGTTCGACGGCGAGCCGCAGACAGGAATTGAGGTCCATGGGGCCACGCCTGCCATCGGCAGCCGGGCGCGGCGGCTTTAGACGCTGTGCTGGGTGGAGTCGGACTTCTTGGCGGCGCGCTTCTCGCTCCGCCGCTCCTTGAGCGTCTTCTGCGGCGCCTTCTTCGTCATCTTCTTCTGTTTGTCAGCACCCTTCACGTGACCTCCCGGCCGAGTTGAGAACCGACCCTGACCCTAGCGCGCGAACGGGACGACATCCATCGCCCGGACGGTGGAGCCCGCGCGGCGGGCGCCACATCACCACCACGGTGACCCGCCGTGCACGCCGAGATCGTCAGCTTCGCGGGCTGCGCCTGGCCGCCGGGGTCGAATCCGGCGAGATGGGGGAGAGAGGATTCGAACCTCTGTAGGCTGAGCCGACGGGTTTACAGCCCGTTCCCTTTGGCCGCTCGGGCACTCCCCCTGAGCAGAAGGAGTCTAGCCGCGAGGCGGGTACACTCTCTCCGCTTGCCCTCTTAGCTCAGCTGGTAGAGCACCTCCATGGTAAGGAGGGGGTCGACGGTTCGAGTCCGTCAGAGGGCTTCAATCCCTGCCTCAAAGAGAGTGCCTGAGATTCGGACGGGGAGTCCTCGCTGGTGATCCGCTTCATGTGAGGCTCTTTTGTCTAGGGTTTGTCGAAACGTCGTGAGTGGTACGCCCCATCCACGGGACCCGATCACTCGCTCGGAGAGCGGAGGCACGAATGCTCGAGATCGGAGCGCTCGGCTGGGCCCTGATGATCGGCCTGGTCGGGGTGTTGTTCGCCGTCGACCTGGTGCTGGCGACGCTGCGACCGCACGCGGTCGGGTTTCGCGAGGCAGCGGCCTGGTCGGTGTTCTACGTCACCGTGGCGATCGGGTTCGGAGTCGTCTTCCAGGCCCAGGCGGGCGCGCCGTACGGCGCCGAGTACTTCGCCGGCTACCTGGTCGAGAAGAGCCTGTCCGTCGACAACGTGTTCGTCTTCGTGATCATCATGCAGACGTTCGCCGTGCCCGCGAGGCACCAGCACACGGTGCTGACGATCGGCATCGGGGCCGCTCTCGTCCTCCGCGCCGTCTTCATCGTGCTGGGCGCGACTCTGCTCGATCTGTTCTCGTTCATGTTCCTCGTGTTCGGGCTCGTGCTGGTGGCCACCGCGGTGCAGCTCTACCGGCACCGCGACGTGGACCCCGCGATCGAGGACAACCTGCTCGTTCGCCTGACCCGGCGGGTGCTGCCGGTCAGCAGCGAGTACGTGGGCGGCAAGCTGGTGACCCGTCTCGGCGGCCGCCGGGTCGTCACGCCCCTCTTCGTGGCCGTCGTCGCGATCGGCAGCGCCGACGTGCTGTTCGCGCTCGATTCGATCCCGGCGGTGTTCGGGATCACCCGGGAGGCCTACATCGTCCTCGCCGCCAACGCGTTCGCGCTGCTGGGCCTGCGGGCGCTGTTCTTCCTGGTCAAGGGGCTGCTCGACCGGCTGATCTACCTCTCGATCGGGCTGTCGCTGATCCTCGCGTTCATCGGCGTCAAGCTCGTGCTGCACTGGGCCCACGGCCTGAGCGACGCGGTCCCCGAGATCCCGACGTCGCTCTCGCTCGCCGTCATCCTCGTGGTGCTCGTCGTGACCACGATCGCGAGCCTGCTCAAGTCCCGCCGCGACCCCCTGGCCCGCGCACACGCCGGCTCCCTGCGCGGCGAACACTCCGCGCAGGACCGCTGATAGGGTCGGCCGCCGGTACCAGGCATGCGCCCGATCCTCGTCGTCAACCACCTGCGCGGCCCGGAGACCGGGCTCGTCGACGACGCTCTTCGCGGCGAGGGCCTGCCGCTCGTCGAGGCGAACATCTTCGAAGATCCCCGGCTGCCGGGGCTCGAGGAGATCTCGGGGATCGTCAGCCTCGGCGGGATGATGGGCGTCCCGGACGCGGCGGAGTACCCGTTCCTGGCCGCTGAGCTCGAGCTGCTCGCCGGCGCGCTCGCCGCCGAGACTCCGATCCTGGGCCTGTGCCTGGGAGCGCAGCTCCTGGCGAGCGCGGCAGGGGGCGAGGTGCGGCGGCTCGAGCGCCTCTATGTCGACTGGCCGGAGCTCGTGCTACTTCCAGCCGGACGAGGGGACCCGCTGTTCGACCGGCTCCCCGAGAGGACGGTCGTGCTCGAATGGCATCTCGACGCGATCGGGCCGCCGCCCGCCGCGACCGTCCTCGCGGAGACCGCCGGCCCCGGCTGCGCGGTCTTCCGGGCGGGCCCGGCCGCCTGGGGGAGCCAGATCCACCTGGAGCTCACCCCGGAGATGCTGTCGGGCTGGCTGAGCAATCCCCGCGAACGCGACGCGCTCGAGGCGATCGGGATCGACGTCGCCGGGTTCGAGCGGGACGCGCCGTCGCGCCTCCGCCGGCAGGGCGAGGTGACGGGCGCGGTGATCCGAGCGTTCGCGCGGCTCGTGCGGCTGCGAGAAGAGCGGCCGGGTTAGTCGAGGGCGGGGCCGCTGATGGTGAAGCTCGCGGCCGGTCGTACCCACGCGAGCTCGTCCCGGTCGGTGGCGACAGTGCTCATGCTCCTCCGCCGGTTCGCGTGGGCGCCTGGGCGAGCCCGGTGTCGAGCACCACGATCGTACGTGCCCCCTCGCCGCGGCGGAGCCGGTCGAGCGCGTCGTTGATCCCGTCGAGGTCGGTGACGTGGGTCACCACCTCGTCCAGGTCGAGCTCGCCGGACACGGTCAGCTGCGCGAGCGCGGGCAGGTCGGCGGCGGCGTCACCCGAGCCGTAGTACGAGCCGCGGATCCCCCTGTCGGACAGGAACTCGATCGCCGGCAGCGACACCTCGACGCCCTTCGGGGCGAGGCCGACGACGACCGCGGTGGCGCCGGGGCGCAGCACGTCCCAGGCGAGCCGGATCGTCTCGGCGCGGCCGACGACCTCGAACGCGTGATCGACGCCGCCGCCCACCACGGCGCGGACGCTCTCGGCCGAGGGATCGACGGCGTGCGTGGCGCCGCGGTGGAGCGCGAGCTCGAACTTCGCGGGGTCGCGGTCGACCGCGACGATCGGCGAGGCTCCCGCGATCCTGGCGGCGGCCACGACCTGGAGGCCGACGCCGCCGCACCCGATCACGCAGACGCTCTCGCCGGGCTGCACGCGCGCCACGTTCCGCACCGCGCCGAAGCCGGTCACAACGCCGCAGCCCAGCAGCGCCGCCTGCCACAGCGGCAGGCCCGGCGGCAGCGGCACCGCACCGTTCGCCGCGACGACCGTCCGCTCGGCGAAGCAGGCCGTCATCAGCCCGTGCTGGAGCGCCGTCCCGTCCGGGAGGCTGAGCCGGGAGGTGCCGTCCATCAGCATCCCGCGCACGCCGTTTCGGCCGGCGGGCTCGCACTGGGTGAGGCGGCCGGCCAGACAGGCGGAACACTCGCGGCAGGACGGGACGAACGAGAACCCGACCGCATCGCCGGGGACGACGTGCGTCACGCTCTCCCCCACCGCCTCGACCACGCCGGCCCCCTCGTGGCCGAGCACCATCGGCCACCGCCGCTTGCCGAGCGCCCCGTCGGCGAAGTGGACGTCGGAGTGGCAGACGCCGGCGGCGGCGACGCGCACGAGCACCTCGCGCTCCTTCGGCGGGTCGAGCTCGACCTCCTCGACGACGAGCGGCTCGCCCGGCTCGTGCAGGACGGCGGCACGGATTCTCATCCGACCCGCCAGCGCTCGAGCGCGTCGAAGTCGGGCGTGACGCCGAGCCCTGGCCCCGGCGGCGGCGCGATCGTCCCGTCCTGCGCGATCGGGACCGGCTCGGGCAGCAGCCAGTCGCGCCGCTCCGCCGACCAGGCCGGTGGGTCATACGGCACCTCGACGTACGGGATCGTCGAGACCGCGAGCGCGAGGTGGAGGTTGACGACGAGCCCGAAGCCGTTCGACCACGTGTGCGGCGACCACGCGCGCCCGTTGAGGTCCGCGAGCGCGGCGATCCGCCGGCAGCCGCCGATCCCGAGCGCGAGCACCGCGTCGGTCTGGACGACGTCAACGCCGGCGCGGAGCACGAGGTCGCGCGCCTCCTGCGCCGAGCGCGCCATCTCGCCGGCGGCGAGCCGCAGCGTGGTGAGGCGCCGCAGCGCGGTGTAGCCGTCCAGGTCGTCGGTGCGCAGCGGCTCCTCGAGCCAGTAGACGCCGAGCGGCTCGATCGCGCGCGCGCACTGCGCCGCCGTCCCCACGTCCCAGCGTGGCTCGCGGTCGCCGGGCATCCGCCAGCCCTGGTTCGCGTCGACCATGATCTCCATGCCCGGGCCGACGGCCTCCCGCACCCGCTCGACCACGGCGACGTCGTCACGCCAGTCGGCGTGGTGGAAGCGGAGCTTGACCGCGCGCACGCCCCGGTCGCGAAGCTCGACGCAGCGGCGCGCGCGCTCGTCCGCGTCGACGAGCTCACCGCTCGAGGCGTAGGCGAAGAGCCGCTCGGAGCGCCCGCCGAGGAGCTTCCAGAGCGGGGCGTCGAGCGCGCGTCCGACGACGTCCCAGATCGCCGCTTCGACCGTCCACGGCCTGCCGCCGTGGAAGTCGACCGTCTCGACGATCTCGCGCACGACCTCGGTGCGGAAGGGGTCGAGCCCGACGAGGTGCCGCTCGAGCACGTGCCGGTCGGGCAGGTGGTCGCCGCTGGCATAGCCCGTGACCCCCTCGTCGGTCGAGACGACGACGACGGTCGCGTCCTGCTCCGTCCGGGGGACCGGATCCCAGGCCGCCCGGAACGGCGGGTCGAGCGGATACCGGTAGTGCAGCGTCTCGACGGCCGTGATCCGCATCAGTCGCCTCCGTAGAAGGGGTTGGTGAGGGTGTCCCGCCGCTCGACGAGCCGTGCCGCGGCCTCGGGGTCGCGGCCGCTCACGCAGGTGCCGATCGCCTTGCGGACCGCCTCGCGGTTCGCGGCGCGTACGGCGGTCTCGTCCTGGGCGCGCGGGTCGACCCAGACCGCGACGAGCACGAGCAGGTCGCCGGTCGCCTCGATCAGGCCGTCCGCGACCGCGTCGAGCACCCCCTGCCCGATCCCGAGCTGCGCGGCGCCCCAGGTGATCGTCTGGTGGCCGTCCTCGACCGCGGTCGACTTGTTCATCATCAGCGTCGGCGGCCAGACCGGCTCATAGCGGCTCTCCTCGGGCCCGACGCAGACGAGCACGGGCGTGTGACCCGGGGAGGGGTGCGCGAGCATGCTCACCGCCGCCGCCGCGGTGGCGCTGCCCCGCCGCGCGAGCACCACGTTGACGTGGCTCCCGTTCGGCTTGACGCCGCCCCACCCCTCGCCGATCCGTCCGTCCAGGTCGTTCAGGTCCATCGGGTTCCTTTCACGTTGTCAGGTCGAGAACCACGCGCAGCGCCTCGCCGGAGCGCATCAGCTCGAACGCGCGCCCGACCTCGTCGAGCGGCAGCTTGTGCGAGACGAGGCGGTCGAGCGGCAGCCGCCCGCTGCGGTAGAGCTCGAGCGTCTGCGGAAAGTCGCGCTCGGGCCGCGAGGAGCCATAGATCGAGCCGAGCACGCGCCGCTCCAGGCGCGGGATCGTGACCGCCGGCAGCGGCAGGACGGCGTCCTCGCGCGGGATCCCGATCAGGACGGCGGCGCCGCGCGGCCGCGTCGAGAGGAACGCCGCCAGCATCGCCTCGGGCCGTCCCGTCGCCTCGATCGCGTAGTCGACGCCGCCGCCCGAGACCTCGCGGATCGCCTCGGCGGTCGCCTCCGGGCTCCCCGCCCAGAGCACGCCGCCGGTCGCGCCGAGCTCCCGGGCCACGTCGAGCTTCGAGGCGGTCGCGTCGACCGCGACGACCGGCTCCGCGCCCACGGCGACCGCGGCGATCAGCGCCGAGAGGCCGACGCCGCCGCAGCCGATCACCGCCACGCGGTCGCCGGGCCTGACGCCCGCCGTCCGCCAGACGGCGCCGACGCCGGTCGTCACCGCACAGCCGACGAGGGCCGCGATCGCAAACGGCACGTCGCGCGGGATCGGCACGCACGAGCGCTCCGGCACCACGCAGGCCTCGGCGAAGGTCGAGAGGAACGAATAGTGGTAGACGGGCTTCCCGCCGCGCGACAGGCGGGTCGTCCCGTCCATCAGCCCGCCCGTGCCCATCGCGGGCCACGCGGTCGAGCAGAGCTGCGGCAGGTCGCGCAGGCACTCGGCGCACTCGCCGCAGGACGGCGCCCAGGAGAGCGCGACGTGATCGCCCCCCGCGACGCGGCGGACACCCGGGCCGACCGCCTCGACGACACCGGCTCCCTCGTGGCCGAGCACGGCCGGGCAGCGCGTCTCGGCGGTGCCGTCGATCGCGTTCAGGTCCGAGTGGCAGACACCGCTCGCGTGCAGGCGAACGAGCACCTCGCCCGCCCCGGGCGGGGCCAGCTCGAGCTCGTGCACCTCGAGCGGGGCGCCGGTGCGCTCCAGAACGGCGGCGCGGATCCTCATCGCTGCAACCTGCGCAGCTCGTCGAGCGGGATGTGGCAGCGCATCAGGTGGCCGTCCTCCGCGTCGAGCAGCGGCGGCTCCGTCTCCTCGCAGACCGCCCCGAGCTTCCGCGGGCAGCGCGTGTGGAACACGCAGCCGGCCGGCGGCGAGGCGGCGCTCGGGATGTCCCCTTCGAGCCTGATCCGCTCGCGCCCGCCGCCGTCCACCGTCGGCACCGCCGAGAGCAGCGCCTCGGTGTAGGGGTGGTGCGGCCCGCCGAACACGACCTCGGCGCTGCCCAGCTCCATCAGCCGGCCCAGGTAGAGCACGGCGATGCGGTCCGAGATGTAGCGCACCACGCCGAGGTCGTGGGAGATGAAGAGGAAGGAGACGCCGCCGTCCGCCTGCAGCTCGACGAGCAGGTTGAGGATCGCGGCCTGCACGGACACGTCGAGCGCCGAGGTCGGCTCGTCGCAGACGACGAGGCGCGGCTCGCCCGCGAACGCGCGCGCGATCGCCACCCGCTGCTTCAGCCCGCCGGAGAGCTGCGACGGCTTCTGGGTCAGCGTCCGCTCCGAGAGCCGCACGCTGTGGGTCAGGTCGAGCATTCGCTGCTCGGCGGCGGCACCCGTGAGGCCGGCCAGCTTCCGCAGGGAGCGCAGGATGATCCGGCGCACCGAATGGCGCCGGTTCAGGGCCGAGTCGGGGTTCTGGAACACGATCTGGAGCGCGCGGAGCTCCTCCGGCGAGCGCTTCTGGAAGCGCGGCGCGAGCGCGGCCCCGTCGAGCTCCACTCCTCCGCTCGACGCCGCCACGATCCCGAGCAGCGTCCGCGCGAGCGTCGTCTTGCCGCTGCCCGACTCGCCGACGAGGCCGAGCGTCTCGCCCGGCCAGATCTCGCCCGAGACGCCGACGAGGGCGTGCACGTCGTGGCCGTGCTGCTTGAACACCTTGCCGAGGTCGGCGAAGCGCACGACCGGGGCCGCCGTCCGGTCGACCGCCCGAAGCGTGATGTCGGCGGCCTCCGCGCGGGGCAGCTCCGAAGCGCGGTCGTGGTGCCAGCAGCGGGTCTCGTGACCGGGGCCGACGACCGATGCGGCGGGCTCCTCGGCGTGGCAGCGCTCGTCGGCGAGCGCGCACCGCTCCACGAAGACGCAGCCCGGGAGCTCCGCGCCGAGGCTCGGCAGGAAGCCCGGGATCGTGTCGAGCCGCGCGTGGTCCTTGCGCACGCCGCCGCGGGGGATGCAGCGCAGGAGCCCGACCGTGTACGGGTGCCTCGGGTCCTGCAACACCGACTCCACGGGGCCCTCCTCGACGAGCCGCCCCGCGTAGAGCACGCCCACGCGGCTGCACATCTTCGCGATCACGCCGAGGTTGTGGCTGATGAACAGGACCGACGTCGCCAGCTCCGCCTGCAGCTGCGCGACGAGATCGAGCACCTCCGCCTCGACGGTGGCGTCGAGCCCGGTCGTGGGCTCGTCGAGGATCAGCAGCGCCGGATCCTTGGCTAGCGCCATCGCGATCACGACGCGCTGCTGCATCCCACCCGAGAGCTGATGCGGGTATCGGCCCATCACCGAGTCCGGGTCGGCAATCTGAACCCGCGCGAGGGCGTCGTGGGCACGCTCCCGCGCCTCGCCGCGCGCCACCCCGCGCACCGTGAACGCCTCGGCGACCTGGGAGCCGATCTTGATCGACGGGTTCAGTGCTGCGCCGGGGTTCTGGTAGACCATCGCGACGCTGTCGGCGCGCAGCCGCCGCAGCTCGCCCCAGCCGAGCTCGAGCACGTCCTTCCCGGCCACGCGGACGGCGCCTCCGGTGATCTTGCCGTTGCGGGGCAGGTAGTTCACCGCCGCAAGCGCCGCGGTCGACTTGCCGCAGCCGGACTCGCCGACGAGGCCGATCGTCTGGCCGGCGTCGACCCGCAGCGTCAGGCCGCGCAGCACCTGCCGATCCTTGCCGCGCACCGTGTAGGCGACGTCGAGCGCGTCGAACTCGAGTGCAGCCGGCTGTGGCGCGACGGCGCTCACCGCTCGTACGCCTGCTGGATGCCGTCGGAGACGAGGTTCACGGCGACGACGAGCGAGGCGATCGCCGCGGCCGGGAACAGCACCGTCCACCAGTTCGGGTCGACGTAGGTGTAGTTGTCGAAGATCTGCACCGCCCAGTCGGGCGAGGGAACCTGGATCCCGAACCCGATGAACGTCAGGGAGGCGACCGCGAAGATCGCGTACCCGAGCCGAACGGTCGCCTCGACGAGCACGAGCGGCATCACGTTGGGGAGCACCTCGACGAACATGATGTAGGGCGAGCGCTCGCCGCGAAGCTGCGCGGCCTGGATGTAGTCCTGCTCGCGCTCGGCGAGCACGGCCGCACGCACCGTCCTGGCGATGATCGGGGTGAAGACGAGGCCGATCACGACCGCGACCGCCCACGCCGAGCGGGTGCCGAGCGCGGCGATCGCGGTCACGGCGATGATGATCAGCGGCAGAGCCAGGACCGCGTCGATCAGCCGGCTGACGACGTCGTCCACGATCCCGCGCATGTAGCCGGTGATCAGCCCGAGCGCGGTGCCGAGGACTGTGCCGAGCAGCGTCGCCGCAGGCGCGACGAGCAGGATGTCGCGTGACCCTGCCAGCACGCGGGAGAAGACGTCGCGGCCGAGCCGGTCGGTGCCGAACCAGTGAGCGCTCGACGGGTGGGCGAAGATGTTCTGGGTCTGGTCGTAGATCGGGTCGTACGGCGTGATGTGGTTGCCGAGGATCGCGCAGGAGACCCAGAAGAGGACGATGCCCGCCCCGATCAGCACGCTCGGGCTGCGCCGGAGCAGGTGCAGCCGCTCGCTGCGGGCCGCCCGCGCCTCGCCGCCGCCTGCGGCGACGACGGTCACTCGGCGCCGCCGAGGCGGATCCGCGGGTTCAGCACGGCGATCAGGATGTCGGCTGCGAGCGTGACGAGCAGGTAGATGATCCCGATCACGAGCACCCCGGCGGCGAGCATCGGATAGTCCTTCTTCGTCGCGGCGTTGAAGACCAGCAGGCCGATTCCCTGGTAGCTGAACAGGGTCTCGACGACCACGAGGCCGCCCACCAGGTAGCCGATCTGGGTCGCCACGACCGCGATCGTCGGCAGCAGGGCGTTTCGCAGCACATGGCGCCGGATGACGACGTTGCTCGGCAGGCCTTTCAGGTAGGCCGTCCGCGCGTAGTCGGAGTCGAGCGCCTCGACGACGCCTGCGCGCGTGATCCGCGCGATGTACCCGAAGAGGACGAGCGCCAGGCAGATCGCGGGGAGGAGGAGGTAGCGCCCCTGCGTGAGCGCGCCGGCGCCGTCGGGCGCCTGTGCCGTGATCGGGAGCCAGCCCAGGAAGATCCCGACGACGATGATCAGGACGATGCCGCTGACGAACTCCGGGACCGAGCTGAGCGAGAGCCCACCGACGGTGACCGTGCGGTCGAGGGCGCGGCCGGCGCGGAGCCCGGCGGCGATCCCGCCGAGGATCCCGAGCGGGATCACGATCAGGAACGCCTCGAGTGCGAGCTTGAGCGAGTTGCCGAGCGCGGTCGCCAGGATCGGGCGGATCGGCAACTGGAACGCGAGCGAGCGGCCCAGGTCGCCCTGGACGACGCCGGAGATCCAATCCCAGTACTGGACGACGGCGGGGCGGTTCGCGCCGAGCTGCCTGTTCATCGCGTCGACGGCGCTCTGCGGCGCGAACGGGCCCAGGATGTTGCGGCCGATGTCACCGGGCAAGAGCTGCGCCGTCGCGAAGACGACCATGCTCAGCAGCACGAGCGTGATGAGCGCGAGGCCGAGACGCTTGACGATGTAGCGGGTCATCGCTGTGGCGGCCGGCGCCCCGCGAGAGGCACCGGCCGCAATTCCGTAAGACCGCTAGGCGAGCGACACGCCGCGGAGCTCGATCCCTCCGAGACCTTCGGGCTGGTAGCCCTTGACCCTCGACGTGCCGGCGGCGACGTAGTTGTAGAAGTAGGCGAACACGACCGGGGTGTCCCGCAACAGGAGTCCCTCGATCTGCTTGGCGTACTTGCGCTGGCTCGTGAGGTCGGCGGCGCCGATGAACGACTTCACGGCGGAGTCGTAGGCCGGGTTGGCGTAGTGCGACTGGTTCCACGCACCGCCGGTCACGAGCGGCGCGGTCAGGAACACGTTCGGGATCGCGCGGTGCCCGTAGTCGGTGATCACCGCCGGGCGGTTCAGCCACGGCGTGTTCGTGTTGTAGTCCGTCCCCGCCGGCGCGCCGTAGTAGTCGCCCGACGAGAGGAACTCGAGGCTCACCTGCATCCCGGCCTGGTTGGCCGACGACTGGATGATCTGCGCGTAGTCCGGGATCTCCTGCGTCCGGTAGGTCGTGAGCGCGAACTTCAGGTTCTCCTTGCCCGCCGCCGACAGCAGCGCCTTCGCAAGTGCGATGTTCTGCGTCCGCTGGTGCACCGACGGGTCGTGCGACGGGAAGCCCGTCCAGAACGGCGAGTCGTTGCCGACGACGCCGTGGCCGTCGAACAGCGTCTTGACGAGGCCCGGCCGGCCGAGCGTGAGGGCGACCGCCCGACGCACGCGGGGGTCCTTGAACGGCTCGATGTCGGTCCTCAGGCCGAACTCGCGGTGGTTGGAGGTCTTGGTGTCCCAGACCTGGTACTTCGAGCTGCCGGCGAAGGTCTTGGCCTCCTGGGCCGAGAGCTGCTGCACGAGGTCGACCTGACCGCCGCGCAGCGCGAGCACCTGCGGCGCCGTGCCCTCGTAGAACGAGAGCTTGACGCCGTCGAGCGCCGGCATGCCGCCCCAGTAGGCCGGATTGCGGACGAACTCCGCGCCCTTCCCCTGGCTGTAGCTCTTGAACTTGTACGGGCCGGTGCCCGGCATCTTCGACTGGACGTACGTGCCGGGCACGTAGCTCTTCGGCAGGATCGGCGCCTGATACGTCGTCTGGCTGACGAGATACGGGAAGCCGCCGGTCGGCTGGTCGAGACGGAACTGGACCGTGTACGGCCCCGTCTTGACGACACCGCTCGGCGACAGAATCCCCTTGTACACCGAGGCCGCCGCCGATTTCGGGCCGGTGAGCACCTTGAACGTCGCCACGACGTCGTCGGCGGTCATCGGCTTGCCGTCGTGGAACTTGACGCCCTTGCGGATCTGGAACGTCCACACGGTCGCGGTCTTGTTCGGCTTCCAGCTCGTCGCAAGCCAGGGCCTGAGCTGGAGCTGCGGGTCCGAGTACGTGAGGAACTCGCCCACGATGCTGACGACCCCGAGGCCGCCTTCATCCGCGAGCTGGCTCGGCTCGGGCGGCTTGGTCGGGTTGATCAGCGCGACGCGGAGCGTGCCGCCCGCCTTCACCGCGGAGAGCCGGCGCGTTGCCGCCTCGACCGGCGAGGCGCCGACGAGGCCGCCGATCACGCTCGCGGAGAGGCCGAACAGGGCGCCGCGCCGCAGCAGCTCGCCGCGATCGAGCATGCCCGCGTTCCACTCGTCGATCAGGTTGTTCTCGATCGGGCCCGCCTGCTCGCGACGGAACTCCTCGATCATCCTGCTGGTCTCCCGGTCCATTCCGTTCCTCCTTTGTCCGTGCGAGCGTGACGCCGCCGACATGGCCAGCCCGAGATGGACGGGCGTTCCAGACTACCGGCGTTATTGCACAAGCGGAGGGGGCTGGTCAAGAAATTCTGTTCCTCATCTGGATCGGTGTTCACAACCGGGGTAAAGTGCGGCGCACATGAGCGACGTCGCCGTACCGACCGGCTCCGCGTCCGGGGCTCGCCCGTCGAGCTCCGCCGGCGTCAACGCCGCGCTCGGCGTGCTGGAGCTCCTCGTCGCGCGCGGGCCGCTGACCCTCGCCGAGCTCGCACGCGAGCTCGGGCTCGCGAAGAGCACGCTGCACCGGGTCTGCTCGGTGCTCGTGCAGCGGGCCTGGGTGGTCCGCGACGAGGCCGGGCTCTACGAGCTCGGCGTGCAGGCGCTCGCAAGCGCCTCTCGGGCCGCGCAGCTCCCGATCGTCGTCGCGTTCCGCAGCATCGCCGCCGAGCTCTTGACTAAGCACGACGAGACGGTCTGCCTCGGGGCGCTCGACGGCGACGACTCGGTGTTCGTCGCGCTCGAGGAGACGTCGCAGCCGGTTCGGCTCGTCACCCACGTCGGCAGCCGCACGCCCGCGTTCGCCTCGGCGAGCGGACGCGTGATCCTCGCCGCGCGGCCGTCCGAGCACATTGCCGGCGAGTACGGCGGCCGCCCGCTCGTCACGCCCACGGGCCGCCGGCTCAACGGCCTCGCCGGGCTCCACGAGATCCTCGACCGCGTCCGCACAGACGGCTACGCCGAGAACGACGAGGACACCGCGATCGGGCTCTACGCCGTCTCGGTTCCGGTGCGCAACGACGCGGGCACGACGCTCGCGGCGCTGACGATGTGCGTCCCGACCTCGCGGATGTCGCCCGCGCGCCGGGAGCGGATCCTCGACGACCTCCGCGCGGCGGGCGAGCGCTTCTCCGGGCTCGTCCGCTGGCTGCCGGCGTTCACGGTCGGCGCCGACGTGCGCGACCGCGTGCTCTAGAGCACGCGCGCCCGCCTATGCGTCACGGGCGCAGCGGATGCCCGAGAAGATCTGGCGCCGCTGTGGGTAGTCCCAGTTGCGAGACGTCGGCCGGGCGACGAGCGGGTCGGTTGCCCACGAGCCGCCGCGCAGCACCCGGTACGCCGTTCCGAAGAAGACCTCGGAGTACTCGGCGTACGGGAACGCGCGGAAGCCGGGATAGCCGCCGAAGCAGGAGGACGTCCACTGCCAGACGGCGGCCTGGAGGTGCTCGAGCTCGTTCGCCGCCGTGCGCGCGGCCTTCTCCCACTCGGGCTCGGTCGGCAGGCGCTTCCCGGCCCAGCGGGCGTAGGCGTCGGCTTCGTGGAAGGAGACGTGCTGGACCGGCTGCCGTGCCGGCAACGGCTCGACGGCGTCGAAGCGGCGGCGCAGCCAGCGAGCTCCGCTGCGCTGCCAGAAGAGCGGTGCCTCCGCGGACTCGGCCTCCCGCCAGCCCCAGCCCTCGTCGCTCCAGGCCGAACGGTCGTGGTAGCCCCCCGCGGCGACGAACGCCCCGTACTCGGCGTTCGTGACGAGGCCGCGGTCGATGCGAAATGCGGGTACGAACACGTCGTACGCCGGCCGCTCGTTGTCGTAGGCCCATGGTTCGTCGTCACCGGCGCCGAGGGTGAACGGCCCGGCGGGGACGAGCACTTCGCCCTCCGCGGCCACCTCCGGCGGGGCGGCGGGCGCCGGTGCCGGGAAGCCTGCGAGCTGGAGCGTCTGCGTGATCGTCTCGACGTGCTGGAGCTCGTGCTGGACGATCATCCCGAACACGTACCCGCGCTCGAGCAGAGGGTCGTCTCCGTCGAGCTCGACGCTGTCGAGCAGCGCGAGTACGCGTCCGCGGACGTCGGCGACGTACGCCCAGGCTGCCGCAGGGTGGAGGATCGGCAGAGTCGCGCGTTCGCCGCGCGCGTGCGCGAAGGCGTCGTAGAGGTCGTCGTGCTCGGCCCGGAGCGGCTGCTGCCCGCCGAGCGTGCGCAGCAGCCAGAGCTCCTCGAAGTAGCCGATGTGCGCGAGGTCCCAGACGATCGGAGACTGGAGCGGCGAGAGCTGCTGCTCGAGCTGGTCGTCGGAGAGCGGCCCGAGCACGGACGCCGTCCGGGCGCGGGCCCCATCGAGCCCGGAGGCGATGTATTCGGCGGACACCCGCATCGACACGTGAACATACTCTGCGACGTGGCGCTGCTCCTCATCACCCCCGGCGCCGAGCCGCTCGTCGGCTCTTGGCGTGCCGACCACGACTGGGCGGCGACGTCGGGCATACCGGCTCACGTGACGATTCGCTTCCCATTCCTGCCTCCGGCCGAATGGGAAGCTGCGAGGGAGGG